>WNGB01004525.1_pt1 | contig 21126 bp, 17 predicted proteins | sample 5400681 | NCBI WGS metagenome assembly WNGB01 (sample SAMN13153367, study PRJNA577476) | soil metagenome | isolation source: 115 cm soil or saprolite under grassland replicate 2 | place: USA:California | collected 2016-06-15
GGGGCGATGAGCGTAAGGGCAAGTAAATTCGGGTTCAAGTGCGCGCCCGCGAGTGCTGGCTAATCCGAAAATGACGGCTTAAGCTCCGCCCGATGACCAATGAAGTGTTAATCATCGTGTTCCGAATCCTCGCAGCGCTCGTAGTCGGTGCGCTCATCGGGTTCGAACGGAGCTTCCATGGAAGGCCCGCCGGCTTCCGAACGCACGCTCTCGTCTGTGTGGCGTCGGCTCTGTTGATGCTTGTTACAGTTTATCAAAGCGAGTGGATGACGGCGGTCCCGCTTGATGCAATTCGGACTGACCCGACGAGAATGGCCCAGGGGATCATGACCGGCATTGGTTTCCTGGGTGCCGGCGTGATTTTCAAGGAGGGCTTGACCGTTCGTGGCCTGACGACGGCCGCTTCGATATGGATCACCGCTGCGATCGGGATATTGGTGGGGGTTGGCTTCTATCTTCCGGCCGCCGTCGGTACGATTGCGGCGCTGACGGTGTTGGCGGCATTCCGTTACATCGAAATGCGCCTGCCGACCGAATTCTACGCCCACCACACTTTGAAATTTGAGCGCGAAGCCGTGATCCCGGAAGACCAACTTCGCAAGCTCGTAGGGGAACATGGCTTTACAATCGCTAATCTCTCGCACCGGCTTTCCGATGAGGGAAAGATTTTTGAATACCGAATGGTGATTCGCACGCGCGATCGGCGAAACGCTGAAAAACTTTCTCAGTACTTGCGGACCGTGCCCGATATAAAGGAGTTTAGAATTTCGCCAACCGGCGACTGATACTTCCTCGATTGGACCAAACTATCCGCCGCCGTCATCTCCAACCATTTCGGCATCTTTCCGAGCCTCGTTAGCTGCCACGGACATTTCTGTCAGCGACATCGCCCCCGGAAGCAGATCGATCCGGTCCCATCCCCCGCCGCGCCGGGGGCTACAGCCGCGCACCGGTCCTGGCGTCGAAGAGATGCAGGCTCTCGGGCGCTGCCACGAGCGACAGCGCATCGCCGGCCGCAACGCGCGTGCTGCCGGGCAGGCGCACCGTCAGCTGCTTTCGGCTCTTGCCGACATAGCCGTGCGCGAGCGTGTCGGCGCCGAGCGCTTCGACGAAATCGACCGCGAACGGGAACGCGTCCGCCTGTCCTTGCCCGAGCGCAATATGCTCGGGACGAATGCCGAGCGTGACCTCCCGCACGGCATGTTCGGGCGAGACGTTCACCGGAAGGCGGACGCCGTCGAGCTCGACGCTCGATGCGTCGGCGGCGAGCCTGGCGGGAAGCATGTTCATGGCGGGCGAGCCGATGAAGCCGGCGACGAACGTCGTTGCCGGCCGCTCGTAGACGTCGATCGGCCTTCCGATCTGCTCGGCGCGGCCGGAGTTCATGACGATCAGCCGATCGCCCAGGGTCATGGCCTCGACCTGGTCGTGGGTCACGTAGACGCTGGTGGTGCGGATGCTCTGATGCAGCCGCTTGATCTCGATGCGCATCTGCACGCGCAGCTTGGCGTCGAGATTCGACAAGGGCTCGTCGAACAGAAACACGGCCGGCTCGCGTACGATGGCGCGGCCCATCGCCACGCGCTGGCGCTGACCGCCCGAGAGCTGGCGCGGCTTGCGTTGCAGGAAATTGCCGAGCTCGAGGATTTTCGCCGCCTTCTGCACTCGCGCCTCGATCTCCGTCTTCGACATGCCGCGGATGCGCAGCCCGTAGGACATGTTGTCGTAGACCGACATGTGCGGATAAAGCGCGTAGTTCTGGAATACCATCGCGATGTCGCGATCCTTGGGCTCCAGCTCGTTGACGACGCGCCCGCCGATCGCGATCGCGCCGCTCGTGATCGCTTCGAGCCCGGCGATCATCCGCAGCAAGGTCGACTTGCCGCAGCCTGACGGCCCGAGAATGACGATGAACTCGCCGTCGACGATCTCGCAATCGACGCCGTGAATGACCTCCCCGCTGTCGTAGGACTTGCGGACGCCTCGCAGGCTGACGCTTGCCATCGCGCGCGCGCTCCCCCGGATTACTTCTCGGTCTCGACCAGGCCCTTCACGAATTGCCGCTGCATGAAGACCACGACGACCACCGGCGGGATCATGGCCAGCAGCGTCACCGCCATGACCAGGTTCCACTTTGCCGCGGCATCGACGACATTGACCATGCGGGAAATGCCCATGACGACGGTGTAGTAGTCCTCGTTCGTGGTGACCAGCAGCGGCCACAGATACTGGTTCCAGCCGTAGATGAACTGGATCACGAACAGCGCCGCGATCGAGGTGCGCGACAGCGGCAGCAGGACATCGCGGAAGAACCGCAACGGTCCGGCGCCGTCGATGCGCGCCGCCTCGGTCAGCTCGTCGGGCACGCTCAGGAAGAACTGGCGGAACAGGAACGTCGCGGTCGCCGACGCGATCAGCGGGATGGTCAGGCCGGCATAGCTGTCGAGCAGGCCGAGATTCGCGACCACCTCGTAGGTCGGCAGGATCCTCACTTCCACCGGCAGCATGAGCGTGATGAAGATCATCCAGAAGAACGTCATCCGGAACGGGAACTTGAAGTAGACGACCGCATACGCCGCGATGATCGAAATTGCGATTTTGCCGAGCGCGATGGCGAGCGCCATGATCAGGCTGTTGAACATCATGAGCGCGACTGGCGGCGCGCTCGACGAGGCGCCGAGCCCGCTGAACAACACGGTGCCGTAGTTCTCGGCGAAGAACCGCCCGGGCAGGAGCGGAACCGGGCCGGACAGCATCGTCGCCTGATCGTGGGTCGAGGCGACGAAGGTCATGTAGACGGGAAAGGCGACGACCAGCAAGCCGAGCACCAGCACGGCGTGCGCCGCGAAGGTCAGCCAGGGCCTATTCTCCACCATCTGCGGCTCCTCAGTAATGCACCTTGCGCTCGATGTAATGGAACTGGATGACGGTCAGTCCGATCACGATCGCCATCAGCACGACCGACTGTGCCGCCGAGCCTCCGAGATCGAGCCCGCGGAAGCCGTCGTTGTAGACCTTGAACACGAGAATCTCCGTCGCCTTGGCCGGACCGCCCTGCGTCACGGCATGGATGATGCCGAAGGTCTGGAAGAAGGCGTGCACGACGTTCACCACCAGCAGGAAGAAAGCGGTCGGCGACAGCAGCGGGAGGATGATGGTCCAGAAGCGGCGCCCCGGCCCGGCGCCGTCGATCGCCGCCGCCTCGATCAGCGACTTCGGGATCGACTGCAGCCCGGCGAGAAAGAACAGGAAATTGTAGCTGATCTGGTTCCAGGTCGCGGCAGCGACGACGAGGAACAGCGCCTGGCCGCCGTTGAGCACATAGTTCCACTCATAGCCGTAGCGGTTGAGCAGATAGGAGAAGATGCCGACGCTGGGGTTGAACATGAAGCCCCACAGCACGCCGGCGACGGCCGGCGCCACGGCGTAGGGCCAGACCAGGAAGGCCTTGTAAAGGCCCGCGCCGCGGATGACCCGGTCGGCCATCACCGCCAGCAGCAGCGAGATCGCCAAGCCGAAGAAGGTGACCGCCGTGCTGAACACGACCGTGACGCGCGCGGAGTGAAGGTAGTTCGGATCGGTGAAGAGAGCGGTGAAATTCTCCAGCCAGACGAACTGCGCATTGCCGCCGAACGGGCCCTCGATGAAAACCGATTGCTTGACCGCCTGCGCCGCCGGCCAGATGAAGAAGACCAACGTGATCGCAATCTGCGGCGCGACCAGCAGATAGGGCAGCAGCCTGGTCCGAAAGATGACGCGCTTGATCATGGCGCGGAAGGGCGAAAAGACCGCCCGCCGCGACGCGTGGGCGGGCTTCCCGCCATCGTCCTACCTGTTGGCCCGCGCGAAGTCGGCAAGCAGCTTGTTGCCGCGCTCGGCGGCCGCGTCGAGCGCCTGCTTCGCCGTCTTCTGGCCGGCCCACACCGCCTCCAGTTCCTCGTCCATGACGTCGCGGATCTGGACGAAATTGCCGATCCGCAGTCCCTTGGAATTGTCTGTCGGCGGCTTCAAGTTGAGCTGCTCCACCGCCACGTCGCGCCCGGGAAACTTGTCGTAGAAGCCCTGCGCGCGCGTGCGCTGATAGGCCGCCTTGGTGATCGGCACGTAACCGGTGTCCATGTGCCACTTCGACTGCACCTCGGAGCTGGACAGGTAGGCGAAGAACCTGGCGACGCCCGTATACTCGTTCTTGGGCTTTCCGCTCAGCACCCACAGCGTCGCCCCGCCGATGATCGAATTCTGCGGTGCGCCGTTGACGTCCGCGTAGTACGGCAGCATGGCGATCCCGAACGGCACGTCCTTCATGGCCTGGGCGAAGCCGCCCGCCGTACCGGCCGACGCCATGATCATCGGGCACTCGCCGGTGGTGAATTTCGGGTTCGGCTTACCCTCGCGACCGGCGTAGACGAAGATCTTCTCCTTCTGCCATCTGGCGAGGTTCTCGACGTGACGGGCGCGCAGCGGATCGTTGATCGTGAGCTTGGTGTCGGTCCCGGCGAAGCCGTTGGCCCCAGTGGCAAATGGAATGTTGTGCCACGCGCCGAAATTCTCGATCTGTATCCAGGTCTGCCATTGGCTGGTGAACCCGCACTGGTAGCCGGCGGCCAGGACTTTCTTTGAAGACTGCTCCATGTCCGACCAGGTCTTCGGCGGCGTGTTGGGGTCGAGGCCGGCCTTTTTGAATGCGTCCTTGTTGTAATAAAGGACGGGCGTCGACGAGTTGAACGGCATCGATAGGAGCTTGCCGTCCGTCGTCGAGTAGTATCCGTAAACGGCCGGCAGATATGCGTTGGGATCGAACTTCTCGCCCGCGTCGGCCATCAGCTGGTGCACGGGATAGATCGCGCCCTTGGCGGCCATCATCGTCGCCGTGCCGACCTCGAACACCTGGACGATATGGGGCGGCTGCTTCGCGCGGAATGCGGCGATCGCAGCGGTCATGGTCTCGGTGTACGTGCCTTTGTAGACGGGGACGACCTTGTAGTCCTTCTGGGACTTGTTGAAGCCCTCGGCCAGCGCATTCAATGCCTCACCGAGCTGGCCGCCCATGGCGTGCCACCACTGAATTTCGGTCTGGGCCGGGGCCGCGACACTTCCACCGCACGTCATAGCAACCGCCGCTGCGGCGTGGAGCAAAACTCTGCGCGAGATCATTTAGGCTCTCCCTCCAATGGCACGGTCTGGACGTCTGGGTGCCGGCCGTTTTACCCGACGTGTTCGCTTGTCATACTTACCAGGTTCATTCTAATCATATTGGGCCGGATCGAAGAAGGGCGATATGCTAACTTGCTGGTTGATTGACGGGACAATTTGCAGTTCCATAGTGGGATGATGGCGAGCAAAGCGGCTCAGGAGGCTCGGTGCAAATGCAAGCAGATTGGATGCCGTGTTCGACGCGGGGCTGAAGCGGCCGTAAGCGTGGGGTGCTGTGTGCTAATCGGGCGAATTGCATATGTTTGGATGCTGTTGCGGCGCGCCGTTACCGGCGCCCATGGACGTGCCTTTGCGATCGTCCTGCTCATATCCGCAATTCACGTGAACGAAATCCGCGCGGCCGAGCTGAGCCTGTTGTTGGAGGGCGATAAGCCACACTTCTTTCTAAACTCGTTGGCCGGCGAGAGCATCAGCCTAGCGGCGCAGGGCGATCGAGTTGTTCTGGTCCACTTCTTCGCCACATGGTGCGAACCCTGCCGCGCCGAGATGTTCGCCCTGCAGCGTCTCGCCGATCGTTTCGCGCGCCGGCCGCTCACGATCCTGGCCATCGACGTTGGCGAGGTCGATTCCCGCGTCCGGCGATTCTTCGAAACCCTTCCGGTCACGTTCCCGATCTTGCTCGACCGCGACAAGGCCGTAACGAAGGCGTGGCAGGTCTCCACCTTACCGACGACGTTCGTGCTCGATCGGACTTTCTCACCTCGCTTCATGGTCGAAGGTGACTTCGATTGGGACCGTTCGGACGCCCACCACGCGCTGGACGTGCTCATCAACGCTAAGGCTGCACCCCGGGAATGAAATCGAATGCGCTCTCAAATCTCACTTGGAGGACTCTCAATGACGATTCATAGACGTGAGCTTCTAAAAGGCGGAGCCGCTTTATCAGCGGTTTCTGTGCTCCCGAACGTCACGTTCGCGCAAAGCCTGCTCGCCCTGGCGCCCGGCGCCTGGCGAACCTTCCAGGTCGTGACCCGGCTGGAGATCGCCAAGCCCGACGGAAAGGTGCAGGCCTGGGTCCCATTGCCGGCGGTGAACGAAGCCGATTGGTTTCTGTCGAAAGGGAGCGAGTGGAAGACGAACGCCGCGTCGGCGCAGGTGAAGCACGATCCCAAATATGGGGCCGAGATGCTGCACGTGGTCTGGGCCGATGAAGCGAAGGCTCCGAGCGTCGAAGTGACGAGCCGCGTCTCCACACGAAATCGGGCGATCGATCTTGCAAAACCGGGGAGCGCCCGGTCGCTCACCGAGGCGGAGCGCAAGCTCTATCTAGATCCCACCGACCTCATTCCGACGGATGGAATCGTCAAGGAGACGGCCATCAAGATCACGGCCAATGCGGGGACCGAAATCGAGAAGGCGCGCGCGATCTACGAGTGGATCGTCGAAAACGCGTTTCGCGAGGCCAAAGTGCGCGGCTGCGGTGTCGGCGATATTGCGGCCATGCTGAAGACAGGCAATCTCGGCGGCAAGTGTGCCGACTTGAACGCGCTCTATGTCGGGCTTGCGCGCGCCGCCGGCTTGCCGGCGCGCGACGTCTACGGCCTCCGGGTTGCGCCATCGAAGTTTGGATACAAGAGCCTCGGCGCCGGCTCAGAGATCGTTACCAAGGCGCAGCACTGCCGTGCTGAAGTCTATCTGACAGGGTTCGGATGGATCCCCGTTGACCCCGCCGACGTGCGCAAGGTCGTGCTCGAAGAGCCGCCGGGAAACCTGCCGATCGGCCACGCCAAGGTCATCGCCGCGCGCAAGGCTTTGTTCGGAGCCTGGGAGGGCAATTGGCTTGCCTACAACTTTGCGCACGACATCGTGCTGCCCGGCGCCAAGGGAGCTAAGCTCGAGTTCTTAATGTATCCGCAAGCTGAGACTGCAGCCGGGCGGCTTGACAGTCTCGACCCGGAATCGTTCACGTACACGATCAAGGCTTCGGAAGTGGCGGTCTGATCACATAAGCTTCGTCCGCGCCGATCCGATCGCCGCGTCGGCTATGCCGCCTTCGGCGGTGCGCCCAAATTCTCCGCGAAGAAGGCGAGCGTCCGGCTCCAGGCGAGGTCGGCGGCGGCCTTGTTGTAGCGCGCCGCGCCGGTGTCGTTGTTGAAGGCGTGCTGGGTGCCCGGATAGCTGTGGAGCGTGTACTTCTTGTTGTTCGCCTTCAGCGCCGCCTCGTAGGCCGCAATCCCGGCATTCACCGGCTCGTCGTTCTCCGCATAGTGCAGCAGCAGCGCGGCCTTGATGTTGGGCACCTGGGCGGCCGGGATCTGCCGCCCGTAATAGGCGACGCCGGCGGCGAGCTCGGGGCTCGATGCCGCCAGGCGATTGATCATCAGGCCGCCGAAACAGTAGCCGACCGCTCCCACCTTGCCGGTCGACTCGGCGTGGCCTTTGAGGAACGACACCGCGGCAACCAGCGCCGCGACCGCATCGTCCTGGTTCATCTTCGGATGCAGCTCGCGCGCCGCGTCCTCGCTCGCCGGCGTGCCGCCGACCAGCGATAAGAGATCGACCGCATAGGCGAGATAGCCTTCGACCGCGAACCGGCGGGCGACGTCCTCCAGATGCGGATTGAGCCCGCGATTCTCGTGGATCACGAGCACGACCGGGCGCTTGCCCTTCGCCTTGCCGCGCGCGAGATAGCCGTTGATCTTGCCCTTGGGCGAGTCGTAGGCGACCCGCTCGGTCGCCAGCCGCGCGTCGTCGGCCGCGATGATGGCGGCCTCCGCGTAATCGTTCTGCAAGAGCGGCACCAGCGCCGCGGCCGCCGCGGTCGAGCCCGCGAGCTCCGCCAACCGGTCGAGAAAGTCGCGGCGGCTCATGCCGCCGTGGGTGAAGCGGTCGTAAAGATTGATGATTCTCTGGTCCATGGGGTTTCCTCGCAGTAGTAGCGTCTATCGCAGCCTATAACACCCCGCGCGGGGTGCGTAGTCCCTTGCGGGGCGCCGCCGCGCGCCGGACACTGCAGCGAGCGGCAGACGATTCGGGGCGCACGCCATGTGGTGGCAGCAAAAGCTCAGCGAGTTCGTGACCCTGTTCTTGGTCGTCAACCCGTTCGGCGTGCTGCCGGTTTTCCTGGCGATCGCCGGCACGCTCGATCCCCCGGCGCAGCGCAAGCTTGCCCTCCATGCGGTCTTGATCTCGCTCGCGGTTCTTGTTTTTTTCGTCTTTGCCGGCGCCCTGCTGTTGGAGCAGATGGGCATCTCGATCCGTGCCTTCCAAATCTCCGGGGGCATCCTGCTGTTCCTGGTCGCGCTCGAAATGATCCGCGGCCAATCCGCGACCGGCGGGCCGGACACCGAGCAGAGCAACATGGCGCTCGCGGTCTACCCGCTCGCCATCCCCAAGATCGCCGGACCCGGCTCCATGCTCACGGTGGTTCTGCTCACCGACGACGATCGCTTCAATCCGCTGGGGCAATTGACGACTGTCGGCCTGCTCGCCCTCGTGCTGGCGATCACGTTCCTGATCTTGCTGGCCTCCGGGCCGATCTCCCGGCTGATCGGTACGGCGGGGGTGAGCGTCGTGAGCCGGGTGATGGGCATGCTGCTGGCGGCGCTGGCGGTCAGCATGGTGCTGAGCGCCTTGGGCGATTGGCTGGGTCTGCCCAAGCTTTAGGCACGACAACAAAATAATCCGGTGAGTGTGGTTTTTCGGTCATTGCCTGGCCCGCCCGGCGCTGGCGAAAATGGCGCCGCCGCCGTCCGACGGCGCTTGTCCCGATCACCGGTTGGAGTGCTCGATGCCCCGTTCCCGCCTGCTCGCATTTGGCTTGCCGGGATGGCTTGCCGTCTGCTGCCTCGCCGTCCTCGCAGCGATCCCAGCGAGCTTCGCCGCCGAGAGCACGTTTCCGTTCGACAGCGAGTTGTTGCTCGACGCCAAGCCGATGAAGGGCTCCAAGCGCGTGCCCGCCCTGGGCATCGGACCGAAAGGCGAGGCGGCGATCGATCTGTGGTGCAACAGCATCGAGGCCCAGATCGTGGTGGTCGAGAGCACGATCACGATCATGACCGGGCAGAAGACCGAGCGGCAATGCGATCCGGGGCGCATGCGCGGCGACGACGACCTGCTGGCCGCCCTGCAGCAGGTCACCAGTTGGCGGCGCGAAGGCGACGTCCTGATGCTGCGCGGCGGCAAGACGCTGCGCTTCCGCCAGCCGACCAATTAATGACCGACATCACCCGGCGTGACTTTCTCAACGGCGTGGCGCTCGCCATCGCGGCCGGATTGACGCCCGCGATGCAGCTTGCGGCGCAGCCGTTGCGCTATCCGCCGGCGCTCACCGGCATGCGCGGCCACCATGCCGGCTCGTTCGAGGTCGGCCACGACCTGCGCGACGGCAAGACATTCTCGCTCGACGGCCTGCCGATCGAGGAGCGCTACGACCTGGTGGTGGTCGGCGGCGGCATCAGCGGGCTGGCGGCGGCCTGGTTCTACCGGCGCGCCAATCGAGAGGCGCGCATCCTGGTGCTCGACAACCACGACGATTTCGGCGGCCACGCCAAGCGCAACGAGTTCCGCCTCGACGGCCGCCTGATCCTCGGCTACGGCGGCAGCGAGTCGCTGCAATCGCCCACGGCGCTCTACAGCCAGGTCGCCAAGGCGCTGCTCGCGGATCTCGGCGTCGACATCGGGCGTTTCAAAACCGCCTTCGAACGCACGCTCTATCCATCGCTCGGGCTGTCGCGCGGGGTGTTCTTCCCGCGCGAGACGTTCGGCCGCGACGTGCTCGCCACCGGCGACCCGATGACCATGCTGGCCGACGACCTCGGGGCGAACCTGCTCAACGCCAAGCCGCTGCTGGAGTTCGTCGCGCAATTCCCGGTCTCGGCCGAAAGCAGGATGCAACTGATCGGCCTCTACGAGCAAGCCAAGGATCCGCTCGCCGACAGAAGCGAGGACGAGAAGGAGGAGCTGCTCGAGAAGACCAGCTACCGCGATTACCTGGTCAAGGTCCTGCGCTGCAACGAGGAGGTCGCCAACTGCTTCCAGGGACGCACGCTCGACTTCTTCGCGCTCGGATGCGACGCGGTGCCGGCGAGCGAAGCCCGCTACGCCGGCTATCCGGGTTTCGACGGGCTCGGCCTGCCGCCGCCCGACAATCCCGAGAAGGACGATCCCTACATCTATCATTTCCCGGACGGCAACGCCTCGCTGGCGCGGCTCTTGGTGCGCGCGCTGGTTCCGGCCGCGGCGCCGGGCAGCACGATGGACGACGTGGTGCTGGCGCCGTTCGATTACGAGAAGCTCGACGTCGAAGGCGCAAGCGTGCGCATCCGCCTCGACAGCACCTGCGTCAACGTCCGCAACGTGGGCGACGACCAGCTCGATCGCATGCTGGGCGCCGGCGGGTTTTCCAGCGCCCGCGACATCGCGGCGATCACGGTCAACCGCTGGTCGCACGGCTACGCCTACGCGGCGAACTCGCTGTTCGACGGCGACGATGCAGACGAGCTCGCCGAGCGCGCGCGCCAGCCGGTCGGACGGGTGGCGATCGCCAATTCGGACGCCGGCTGGGACGCCTACGCCCGCACCGCCATCGACCAGGCCGAGCGCGCGGTCAAGGAGCTGGTGGGATAACGAGCGGCGAGGGTTGTCTTATGTCCTCGATTTCGCGCCGCGACTTCCTCAACGGCGTGGCCCTGACCATCACGGCGGGCCTCACGCCGGCTGCGCAAGTCGCCGCGCAGGGCTTTGGCGACCAGGGCTGGCGCTATCCGCCGGCGCTCACCGGGCTGCGTGGTCAGCACGCCGGCTCATTCGAGACCGCGCATGCGCAGGCGCGCGAGCGCGGGCGGTTTCCGGTCGATCGACTGCCGGTCGAGGAGCGCTACGACCTGGTCGTGGTCGGCGCGGGCATCAGCGGGCTGGCGGCCGCCTGGTTCTATCGCCGCGCCGCCGGGCCGTCCGCGCGCATCCTCGTGCTCGACAACCACGATGATTTCGGCGGCCACGCCAAGCGCAACGAATTCACCCTCGACGGCCGCCTGCTGATCGGCTACGGCGGCAGCGAATCGATCGATTCCCCGAAGACGAACTACAGCGACGTCGCGAAGGCTCTGCTGCGCGACCTCGGCGTCGAGGTCGCGCGGTTCGAGACCGCCTTCGAGCGCACGCTCTACGCCTCGCTCGGGCTGTCACGCGGCGTGTTCTTCGCGCGCGAAGCCTTCGGACGCGATGTCCTGGTGGTCGGTGAGACGCCGATGCGGGGCGCCGACGAGCTCACGCGCCGCCTCGCCAACGCCAAGCCGTTGCCTGAGTTCGTGGCCGGGTTTCCGATCTCGGACGCGAGCAAGGCGCAGCTCATCGCGCTCTACGACGGCGCGCGCGATCCGCTCGCCGGCCGGACGGTCGCCGAGAAGCTCGAGATTCTCAAGCGCACGAGCTACCGCGACTACCTCATAAAGTTCTGCGGCTGCAGCGAGGAGGTGGCGAACTGCTTCCAGGGCCGCACGCTGGGCTTCTTCGGGCTCGGCTGCGACGCGGTGCCGGCCGCGGAGGCGCGCGACCTCGGCTATCCGGGCTTCCAGGGGCTCGGGCTGCCGGCGCCGGCGGGCTCGGCATCGAGAGAGCCCTACATCTATCACTTCCCGGACGGCAACGCCTCGCTCGTGCGTCTCCTCGTGCGCGCGCTCATCCCGGAGGTCGCGCCCGGCCACGGCATGGACGATGTGGTGCTGGCGGCGTTCGACTACCGCAAGCTCGACCGCGAGGGGCAGGATATTCGCATCCGGCTCGATTCGACCTGCGTCGATGTGCGCAACGCCGGCGACAAGGTGCTCATCGGCTATGTGCGGGCGGGCGTGCCGCATCGGCTCGAGGCGAAGCACGCGGTGCTCGCCTGCTTCCACATGGTCATTCCGCACATCATGCCGGAGCTGTCGGCGGCGCAGCGCGCCGCGCTCGCGCAAAACGTCAAGACGCCGATCGTCTACACCAACGTGCTCACGCACGATTGGCGCCCGTGGGCGCGGCTCGGCGTGCACGACATCTCGGCGCCGATGTCGTTCCACAGCCGCGTCAAGCTCGATTTTCCGGTGAGCCTGGGCGGCTACCGCCATTCGCGCGACCCGTCCGAGCCGATCTGCCTGCACCTGGTCCACGTGCCGGGCGCGCCCAACCGCGGGCTCGATGCCCGCGCGCAATTTCGCCTCGGCCAGGCCAAGCTGCTCGACATGACGTTTGCGGATTTCGAGGCGAGGATCCGCGACGAGCTCGACCGCATGCTCGGCGCCGGCGGATTCTCCAGCGCGCGCGACATCGCGGCGATCACCGTCAACCGCTGGCCGCACGGCTACGGCTACGTGGCGAATTCGCTGTTCGACCGCGACGACTACGAGGAGGTGCTGGCGCGCGCCCGGCAAAGGTCCGGCCGCGTCGCCATCGCCAATTCCGACGCCGGCGGCGACGCCTACGCGCATCTCGCCATCGACCAGGCGGCGCGCGCGGTGCGGGAGCTGGTGGGGTGACGGAATCCAAAAGGGCGCGACTTGCGCCGCGCCCTTCTGATTGACGCCTTCCGTTGGGGCAGGATCAGAAATCCATCCCGCCCATGCCGCCGCCGCCCGGCATCGCCGGAGGCGGGGACGACTTCTTCGGCGCCTCGGCGACCATGGCCTCGGTGGTCACCAGCAGGCCGGCGACCGAGGCCGCGTCCTGCAACGCGGCACGCACGACCTTGGCCGGGTCGATGATGCCCTTGTCGACCATGTCGACATACTCCTCGGTCTGGGCGTCGAAGCCGAAGGTCTCCGACTTGTTTTCGAGGATCTTGCCGACCACGATCGAGCCTTCGACACCGGAATTCTCGGCGATCTGCCGCGCCGGGGATTCCAGCGCCTTGAGCACGATATTGATGCCGGCCTGGACGTCGGAATTGTCGTTGGTGAGCCTGCCGACCGCTTTTTTCGCACGCAGCAGCGTCACGCCGCCGCCCGGCACGATGCCCTCCTCGACGGCGGCGCGGGTGGCGTTGAGCGCGTCCTCGACGCGGTCCTTCTTTTCCTTCACCTCGATCTCGGTGGCGCCGCCGACGCGGATCACCGCGACGCCGCCGGCGAGCTTGGCGAGCCGCTCCTGCAGCTTCTCCTTGTCGTAATCGGAGGTGGTCTCCTCGATCTGCGCCTTGATCTGGCCGATGCGGGCCTCGATCTCCTTCTTCTTGCCGGCGCCGTCGACGATGGTGGTCTTCTCCTTCTCGATGATCACCTTCTTGGCGCGCCCGAGCATCTGCAGCGTGACGTTCTCGAGCTTGATGCCGAGATCCTCGGAGATGAGCTGGCCGCTGGTAAGGATCGCGATGTCCTCGAGCATGGCCTTGCGGCGGTCGCCGAACCCCGGCGCCTTGACGGCGGCGACCTTGAGGCCGCCGCGCAGCTTGTTGACCACCAGCGTGGCGAGCGCCTCGCCCTCGATGTCCTCGGCCACGATCACGAGCGGCTTGCCGGCCTGCACCACGGCTTCGAGCACCGGAAGCATGGCCTGGAGCTGCGAGAGCTTCTTCTCGTGCAGCAGGATGTAGGCGTCCTCGAGCTCGGCCACCATCTTCTCGGCATTGGTGATGAAGTAGGGCGAGAGATAGCCGCGGTCGAACTGCATGCCCTCGACGATCTCGACCTCGGTGTCGAGCGCCTTGGCCTCTTCCACCGTGATGACGCCCTCGTTGCCGACCTTCTGCATCGCCTCGGCGATCATCTTGCCGACCTTGCTGTCGCCGTTCGCGGCGAGCGTGCCGACCTGGGCGACCTCGGCCGAGGAGCCGACCTTCTTGGCGCGCTTCTCGATGTCCTTCACGACGGCGGCGACCGCAAGGTCGATGCCGCGCTTCAAGTCCATCGGGTTCATGCCGGCGGCCACCGACTTGGCGCCTTCCCGCACGATGGCCTGCGCCAGCACGGTCGCGGTGGTGGTGCCGTCGCCGGCCATGTCGTTGGTCTTCTGCGCCACCTCGCGCACCATCTGCGCGCCCATGTTCTCGAACTTGTCCTCGAGCTCGATCTCCTTCGCCACCGTCACGCCGTCCTTGGTGATGCGTGGCGCGCCGAAGCTCTTGTCGAGCACGACGTTGCGGCCCTTGGGGCCGAGCGTCACCTTCACCGCATTGGCGAGAGTGTCGACGCCGCGCAGCATCTTATCGCGCGCGTCGCCGCCAAATCGTACGTCCTTCGCAGCCATTTCACTTCACTCCATTGATGTTTGATTGCTGTGATCCATCAACCTTCGAGGCGCGTTGGCCGCGCATTCCGGATCAAGTCCGGGACAGTCTCGCAGGATGACGGTCAACGTCCTCAGGCGATGACGCCCATGATGTCGGACTCCTTCATGATCAGGAGTTCCTCGCCGTCGAGCACGACCTCGGTGCCCGACCATTTCCCGAACAACACGCGGTCGCCGGACTTCACGTCCGGCTTGACGATCTTGCCGGCCTCGTCGCGGCCGCCCGGGCCGACGGCGATCACCTCGCCCTGCGAGGGCTTCTCCTTGGCGGTGTCGGGGATGATGATGCCGCCCTTGGTCTTCTCTTCGGCATCGATACGCTTCACGACCACGCGGTCGTGCAGGGGACGGAACTTGGTCTTGGCCATATGGGTCCTCACAGGCGCTGTCAACGCGGCTAAGTCCTTGACCGATCAGCTCGATCTGGGAGGCTGTTAGCACTCGATATTAATGAGTGCCAAGAGCTGGCCGGGAGATAGGGCGTCCCGGTGTGGGTGTCAAGCAGGGGCGGATTTCTTACCGGCCCACGAGCTTGATCGCCCGCTCGTAGTAGCCGAGATCGACGTAGCGTTCCGGCGGCGGCGCCGCGGTGCCCGGCTTGCGCTCGATCTCGGCGCGCAGTGCCAGCATGTTCCTGAAACCCTCGCGGTCGAACGCCGCATCCGGCGTGAAGCCGAAGCCCGGATCCATCAGCAAGGCGTAGGTGCGCTCGGCCTCCTGGCCGGAGAGCCTGAGCTTGTCGACCAGGATGGCGACGCTCTCGGCCCGATTGGCGGGATCGCGCACCCAGCGCAGCGCCGCGACATAGGCCGCGAGGTAGCGGTCGACCGTGTCCCGGTTGCGCTCTGCCCACGACCGCATCGCGAAGGCGCCGGCCGCCTGATAGGGGCCGAGCATGTCGATCGTGCGCCCGAGGCTCTTCAGTCCGGCCTGCTCGGCCTGCACGGTGAACGGCAGATTGAGAATGCCGCCGGCATGGCCCTTGTCCTCCAGCATCGCCTTGAAGCGGTAGATGCCGGCGCCGACCGGCTTGACCGTATAGTCGCCGTCCTTGAGCCCGTGCTGGAGCAGGATCTTCTTGGCTTGCAGCGCGTAGGCGGTGTCCGGCGCATCGACCACGATGGTGCGGCCGCGCAGATCGGCGAACGACTTGATGTCGGCCTGGACGAAGAACTCGTTCATGCCGCTGTCGCCGCCGGAGACGATGACGACGTCGTGCTTGGCCACCTCGATCATGGCGACCGCGTTGTCGACCGCCGAATGCACGACGTCGAACTTGCCGGCGGCAAGGCCCTCGCGCTGGCTGCGGGAATTCTCCGTGAGATGGAGCTCGATCTTGAAGCCGCGTTGCTCGAAGACGCCCGTGGCGATGCCGGCATGCAGCGGCAGCGCCTTGGCGTTGGGAAACGCGTTGACGCGGAGCAGCGTCGGCTCCTGCGCGCGGGTTGGATTCGTCGCAAGGGAGAGCCCGAACGCGAGCGCCATGCACCACGGCCACGTTGCAATCGTCCCTGAAAGCATGAACTCCTCCTCGTGCAATCCGGCACAGCGCCGCTCAATCCCGCCCGTTGCGCCCTCTGATCCACTCGTCGATCGCCGGCAGCTCGCGGGCCTTGAGCTCCGCGTCGAACTTGATCGCTGCTTCCGCCCGCGCGGCGACGGTGCGCCCGCCGGACGTCGCGTGCACCGGCGCGAAGCCCGCGAGCTCGCCGGCGCGTGCCGCATCGCTGAACACCTGCATGAAGTTGGAGACGAAATAGTTGCGGAACGACGTGCCCTGCTTGGCGGCCAGCGCCGCGAAATTCCGTTTCACGAACGCCCAGGCCAGATCCGGCTGCTCGCCGGCCGCCGCCACCGTATCGATGATGCTTTCAACGAGCGTGCTCGGCAGCTCGTCGGTCAGCGTGAGGTTGAGCGTCTCGCGCGCGAGCGCCGGATCGCGCGCGCTCGCGGCGGCGGAGTAATAGCGCTCGCGCTCCACCGAATTGGTCGACTTGCGCGCCAGCGAAAGCAGCGTGTTGTAGGTCCGCCGATCGGCCGCCACGCCCACGAGATGGGTCACCGCATCGCGCAGCCCCGGCCGTAGCGCTGCCGGGTCGCGCAGGAAGGCGGCGAACCGGCGCTTGGCTTCGGCCAGCACCTCCTCATCGCCGAATTCGCCCAAGGTGCGGATCAGCCGCGCGCGCAGCGGCCCGGCGCCGTCGGCATCGGGACGCGCCTCATCCCAGGTGAGCCGATCGAGAACCGGGCGCAGCTTGGCGCGCGCATAGGCCTGGAACGCCCGCCGCTCCGGCCGACCATGCTGGAGATGATCGAGCCGCTTGACGGTGCGGATCACCTGCTCCCACACCGCGCGGCTGTCGTCGCTGCCGATCCCCTCGACCAGCTCCAAGTAGGTCGGTGACGAAGCGCGGCCCGCTTCCACCAGCGCCCAGCCGTCGGCCAGCATGTTGACCCGATCGGCCGCCGACATCAGCGCGAACGATTTCGCCAGCGCGGTGCGGGCCGCGGCATCGTATTCGACCCGGTAATAGCCGATGTCGCCGAGATTGAGCTTCACCGGCTCGCCGCATCGCCCGGCGGCGATCTCCTTTGGCTCGTCCTGCAGCAGCACGGTTTCGGCGCCCCGCAACGCGCGCAGCGGCCCGACCGCGATCGGGACCTGCCAGCGCCGCGGCGCCGGATCGGGGTCGCGGATGCTGAAGTGCTCCTGCCGCAGCACGATGCGCTGCTGGTCGCCGACGCAATTCGTACGACCGACGACGAGCGGAACGCCGGGCTGCTCGATGAAGGTCGCGGCGATGGCGGCGACCGGCTTGCCGGATGCGGCCTCGAGCGCTTGCCACAGGTCGGCCGTGGTGGTGTTGCCGTAGGCGTAATCGGCCATGTATTTGCGCAGCCCCGTGCGAAACGCGTCTTCGCCGAGATAACCCTCGAGCATGCGCACGATCGCTGCCGCCTTGTTGTAGGTGATGCCGTCGAACATCGCCGACGCCTCGGTCTCGTCGGCGACCGGCTGTTGGATCGGGTGCGAGGTGCCGCGCGCGTCCAGGCTCATGGCGGATTGCTTCTGCTCGTTGCCGTTGAGCCAGGTCTGCCACTGCGGATGGAAATGCTCGGTCGCCTTGGCTTCCATCCAGGTGGCGAAGCCCTCGTTGAGCCAGAGATTGTCCCACCAGCCCATGGTGACGAGATTGCCGAACCATTGGTGCGCGAGCTCATGGGCGATGAGGGTGAAAATGCCGCGCCGCGCGGTTCCCGCGCTCGCCCACGGATCGAACAGGAGCAGGCCCTCGCGGAAGGTGATGGCGCCCCAGTGCTCCATGGCGGTGACATAGCCGTGCGGAACCGCGATCAGGTCGAGCTTCGGCAGCGGATATCTGATGCCGAAATAGTCGTTGAAGTAGCGCAGCAGCCCGATCGCGCTGTCGAGCGCGAAGCGGCCCTGCGCGCGCTTGCCGGCGGTCGTGATCACGCTCACCGCGACCCCGTCGGCCTCGCCGGTGAGCTGCTCGAGCTCGCCCGCCGTGAGCTGCAACAGGTAGCTCGACATTTTCGGGGTCGGCAAGAACGAGACCTTTTTCAAGGTGGCGTTGACCGGCTCCTCGTGCGCAACCGGCATGTTGCTGACCGCCAGGAACGAGCGCGGCACCGTGACGGTGAGCGCGAAGGTCGCCTTGAACGCCGGCTCGTCCCAGCACGGGAAGACGCGGCGAGCGTCCATGGGGGCGAGATGGCTCGAGATCATCCGCTTGCTGCCCTTGTCGGTCGGGTAGTCGACCGCGTAAACGCCGGCATTGGACTTGCTGATCCGCGCGGTGAAGGCGATACGCAGCTTGTGGCGGCCGACGGCGAGCGGCCGTGGGAATGTGAGCGTCGCGGTGTCGGCGTCGTCGTCGAGCGCGATCTTGGCGCTCTGCGCCTCGTTGTCGATAGTGGCCGCGCTGAGCGTCATGTTGTCGGCGTTGAGCACGAGCCTGGCGGTGGGCTCACGCACCTCGATATCCACGACCTCGGAGCCGGCCAGCGTGAGGCTCTCCAGGTTCGGCTTTAGCTCGATGGCGTAGTGGATGGGGACGACCGTCTTCGGCAGCTTGCCGGGCGTCGCATCGAACGAATAGGCCGGTTCGGCCGCCGCGCCGCTCGCCGTGATCAGCGCGATGGCGAAAGCTGCCGCGGCCGCAAGCGCGAGCGGGTCGGATATCCGGTGGAATTCGCAGCGGAGGTTGCTCATGCAGGACCGGCGGGTCGGGGGCGTGTCTTCTACCGCAAAGTCGCAATGGAGGGGAGACATGTATGCGCTAAGGCGGGCGCCAGGGATCAGAAGTCAGTGATCAGTAATCAGTGGCCTGCAATCAGAGCAGCCCGCGGGTTCCTTTCTGATTACTGACCACTGATTACTGATTCCTGTCATCAATCCCGCCCGCCGCGCCGCTTGATCCAGTCGTCGATCGCCGGCAGCACGCGCGCCTTCACGTCGGCGCCGATCATGATCGCCTCCTGCGCCCGCGCCGCGACGATCCTGCTGCCCGAGGTCGCGTGCACCGGCGCAAAGCTCGCCAGCTCCTGGGCGCGCGCCGTGTCGCTGAAATTGGTCATGAAATTGGACACGAAATTGTTACTGAACGACGGCCCCTGCCGGGCCGCCAGCGCCGCGAAATTCTTCTGTACGAAGGCCCAGGCGAGATCGGCTTGCTCGCCCGAAGCGGCGACCGTGTTGATGGCGCTGCCGACGAGACTGGTCGGCAGCTCGTCGGTCAAGGTGAGCGCGAGCGTCGCGTCGGCGAGCGCCGGATCACGCGCGCTGGCGGCCGCCGAATAATAGCGCACGCGCTCGGTGGTGTTCGTGGTCGCGCGCGCCAGCGCGATGAGGGCGTCGTAGGTGGTGCGATCGGCAGTCAGCCCGGCGAGATGGGTCACCGGATCGCGCAGCGCCGGCGTGAGCGATGCCGGGCTTTGCCGGAAGGCATCGAACCGCCGGCGGGCCTCGGCCAGAATCTCCTGGTCGCCGAGCTCACCCAGAACGCGGATCAGCCGCGCGCGCAACAGCGCGCCGTCATCGGCATCGGCACGGGCGGAGTCCCAGCCGAGCCGATCGAAGGCCGGGCGCAGCTTGGCGCGCGCATGGGCCTGCAGCGCCGCCCGCTCCGGGCGACCCCGCGCGAGATGATCGAGCCGGGTGAAGGTGCGGATCACCTGCTCCCACACCGCGCGGCTGTCGTCGCTGCCGATCTCCTCGACCAGCTGCAGGTAGGCGGCGGGCTCGGCGCGGCCTGCTTCCACCAGCGCCCAGCTGTCGGCCAGGAGATTGACCCGGTCGGCCGCCGACATCAGCGCCAGCGACTTCGCCAACGCGGCGCGGGTCGCTGCGTCGTATTCGACCCGGTAGTAGCCGATGTCGCCGAGATTGAGCTTCACCGGCTCGCCGCACGGCCCCGCCACGATCTCCTTCGGCTCGTCGGTGAGCAGGACGGTTTCGGCCGGCCGCAGCGCTCGCAAAGGGCCGACCGCCACCGGCACCTGCCAGCGCCGTGGCGCCGCGTCGGGGTCGCGGACGGTGAAGCGCCCTTGTTGCATGGTAATGTGCTGCTGGTCGCCCTCGCAGCGCGCTTGCGCGACGACCAGCGGAACGCCCGCCTGCTCGGTGAAACCCGCGGCGACGCTCGCGACCGGCTTGCCGGAGGCCCGCTCCAGCGCCCGCCACAGGTCGGCGGTGGTGGTGCTGCCATAGGCGTGATCCGCCATATATCTTCGGATTCCCGAGCGAAACGCGTCCTCGCCCAGATAGCGTTCGAGCATGCGGATCAGCGCCTGGCCTTTGCTGTAGGTGATGGAGTCGAACACCGCCATCGCCTCGGTTTCGTTGCCGACCGGCTGCTGGATCGGGTGCGAGGTGCGCCGGGCATCGAGGCCCATGGCGTTCTGCTTCTGCTCGTTGCCGTTGAGCCAGCTCTGCCATTGCGGATAGAGGTGCTCGGCCGCCTTCACCTGCATCCAGGTGGCGAAGCCCTCGTTGAGCCAGAGATTGTCCCACCAGCCCATGGTGACGAGATTGCCGAACCATTGGTGCGCCATCTCGTGGGCGAGGATGCTGAAGATGCCGCGCCGCGCGCCGTCCGCGCTCGCCGCCGGATCGAACAGCAGGCGGCTCTCGAAGAAGGTGATGGCGCCCCAGTTCTCCATGGCGCCGCCGAAGCCGCCCGGCACCGCGATCAGGTCGAGCTTGGGCAGCGGATATCTGACGCCGAAATAGTCGTTGAAAGTGCGCAGCAGGTCGACGGCGCTGTCGAGCGCGAAGCGGCCCTGCGCGCGCTTGCCGGTGGTGGTGACGACGCTGACCGTGACGCCGTCGGCCTGTGCCGTAAGCCGCTCGAGCTCGCCGGCCGCCAGCACGAACAGGTAGCTCGACATTTTCGGCGTGGCGGCGAAGGTGACCTGCTTCAGCTCCGGCGTGACCGGCTCCTCGTGCGCGACCGGCATGTTGGAGACCGCGAGGAATTGGCGCGGCAGCGTGACGGTGAGCGCAAAGGTCGCCTTGAAGGCGGGCTCGTCCCAGCACGGAAAAACGCGGCGGGCGTCGGCGGGCTCGAGATGGCTCGAGAGCATCCGCTTCTTGCCGCTCTCGGTCGGGTAATCGACGAAGAACAGCCCGCGGCCGAACCGGTTGATCTGCGCGGTGAAGCCGATGCGCAATTTGTGCGGGCCGAT
>WNGB01005242.1_pt1 | contig 21122 bp, 15 predicted proteins | sample 5400681 | NCBI WGS metagenome assembly WNGB01 (sample SAMN13153367, study PRJNA577476) | soil metagenome | isolation source: 115 cm soil or saprolite under grassland replicate 2 | place: USA:California | collected 2016-06-15
GAGCATTCCATCTTGATGAATACCTGCTTCGTGTGCGAACGCGTTTGCACCGACAATCGCCTTGTTCGGTTGTACAACTATTCCTGTGTAATTGCTGACCAGTTTGCTCACGCGCGCGATTTGCTTGGTTTCGATTCCCATTTCGAGATTGAAAATCGGATGACGGGTCTTGAGCGCCATCACCACTTCTTCGAGCGATGTGTTGCCCGCGCGCTCGCCAATACCGTTGACAGTTACTTCGGCCTGGCGCGCACCCGCGCGAATTCCAGCCAGCGTATTGGCGGTCGCGAGTCCGAGATCATCGTGGCAATGCACCGAAACAGTAATGTTTTCATTCATGCCAGGTGTGTGCTTGATAATGCCGTCGATGAGTTTATAAAATTCATCAGGTGTGGTGTAACCGACCGTGTCGGGAATGTTGAGCGTCGTCGCACCTGCTTTAATGGCTTCACCCAGAACTACATAAAGAAACTCGGGGTCGGAGCGGCCTGCGTCTTCAGGACTGAACTCCACGTCCGCGCACAGCGACCGCGCATACGTGACCATCTCAGAAACACGTTGCACTACTTCCTCAGGATCCATCTTCAACTTGTGCTGCATATGAATCGGCGAGGTCGCAAGGAATGTATGGATACGCGGCTTCTCCGCCTCTCTGACAGCCTCCCACGCTTTATCAATATCAGGCTTATTCGCCCGGGCCAATCCCGCTATGATAGGGACGCTTGCGTCGTTCTGCGCCTGAGACTGGTTACCCACCTCGACAGCGATTCGCCTGACAGCTTCCAGATCGTCCGGCGAGGCGGCTGGGAATCCCGCTTCAATAATATCCACACCCATGCGCGCTAGCGACCGTGCGACTTCCAGCTTTTCCGCGGAGGTCATCGTTGCGCCTGGGGATTGTTCGCCGTCGCGTAGCGTAGTGTCGAAGATTTTTACATAATTATTTGACATAGGAATCTCCTTTGGGAGGTAAACAGGTACATAGGTGGGGAATATGTTTACTTGTCTATGTGTGTACTTGTATACCTGTCTATTGCTTCCAATTTTCGGGTCTCAAGGAACGCACCGCCGCACCGGCCTGCCACATTTCAGAATCGCGGAAGTAGCCGAGTTCTTTTTCAAGTTGCTCGCGATAGTCTGCGCGGCTGTTGGCCTCGAGCGTGATGCGTGCTTCGTGGCCGCTTAAAACGGATTCATACAATTCATCAAACACTGGCGCGACCGCATCGCGGAAACGCGGATGCCAGTCTAGTGCGCCACGTTGAGCGGTGGTGGAGCAGTTGGCGTACATGAAGTCCATGCCGTTTTCGCCGACGAGACGAATCAGGGATTGTGTGAGTTCTTCGACGGTCTCGTTGAAGGCTTCGGAGGGGGAATGGCCATGCTTGCGGAGCACGTTGTATTGAGCTTCCATGATTCCAGAGAGTGCACCGATCAGGACGCCGCGTTCACCTGTCAGGTCGCTATAGACTTCGTTCTTGAAGGTGGTGGGGAAGAGATAGCCCGCGCCGATGGCAATGCCGAGGGCGATGGCGCGTTCGTTGGCCTTGCCCGTGTAATCCTGATGGATGGCGTAACTGGCATTGATTCCGCTACCTGCCAAAAAGTTACGGCGGACACTTGTGCCAGAACCTTTCGGCGCGACCAGAGCCACATCCACATGAGGCGGTGGAACAACACCCGTGTCATCTTTGAAAGTGATGGAGAAGCCATGTGAGAAATACAGCATATCCCCTTCATTGAGACATTCGACAATCTTTGGCCACTGGGAGCGCTGGCCCGCGTCCGAAAGCAGGAATTGAACGACTGTCCCTTTTTCCGCGGCCTCCTCGATGGAGACCCAATTTTTAGTCCCTTGACGCTGGCCCACAATTACATTGATTCCGTTATCGCGCATGTTCATCGCCTGCGCCGGGCCTTGCACGCCGTATCCTAGTACTGCAACAACTTCATTCTCTAAGACCTCGCGTGCTTTTTCAAGCGGGAACTCGCCACGGGTCACAACTTCTTCCTCCACGCCACCGAAATTAATTTTTGCCATAGTTGGAATTCTCCTGATTGTTTTATTTCATTTAAATTAGTAGACATGTATATAAGTACACAAGCAGACAAATATGCAGGCAACGTGTCTACGTGTTTACCTGTCTACCTATTTACTCTTTACGGCGTCATCTCCGCCATCTCATATTCTTCATACCTATTCCCATTTACACCAGGGACACGACGGACGCCATCATTCACCCCGCGTGTCATCGAGACCTGTCCAGTACGGACCATTTCTACGATCCCAATGGGTCGCAGGAGTTCGATCATGCCCTCGATCTTGTCTTCTGTACCCGTGATCTCCACAATGATCGAGTCAACTGCCACGTCAACGATACGGGCACGGAATATCTCGGCGAGGCCATTGACTTCGGAGCGGCGTTCGGGGGCAACCTTCACTTTGATCAGAGCCAAGTCGCGGGTCACCGAAGGTTGATGCGTGACGTCCTGTACATCAATCACGTTGACCAATTTATAGAGATTGGCTTCGATTTTGTGCGCGTCCATGTCACCGTTGGGACAATCCACTACGACAGTCATGCGCGAGACATCAGGTTTTTCCGTCCGCCCGACGGCTAGTGACTCAATATTAAAATTGCGGCGGCGGAATAGTGATGCCACCCGATTTAATACTCCAGGTTTATTTTCGACCAATGCGATGAAAGTATGTTGCATCATCAATCTCCTTATTCCTCTACACGTAGAGGTCTTCGTATCATTTGGTCAAGCGAAGCGCCGGTAGGAACCATCGGGAAAACACCATCTTCCTTCTCCACACGAAACTCAAGTAGGACAGGGCCTTGGGTCTTGCGCGCCCATTCAATGGCTTCATTCACTTCTTCGCGCTTGGTCACCAGTCTCCCAGGGATTCCATGTGCTTCTGCGATCTTTACAAAATCGGGTGTAAGCATGTTTACCGCAGAATAGCGCTTTTCGAAGAAAAACTCCTGCCACTGGCGTACCATCCCGAGGAAGTTGTTATTCATGATCGCAATCTTCACATTTGCGCCCTCTTGGACTGCAGTAGATAGTTCTGCCTGGGTCATTTGGAATCCACCATCGCCCGCGATCACCCAAATCTCCTGATCTTTATGTGCAAACCACGCGCCGATGGCCGCGGGTAAACCGAAGCCCATCGTCCCTGCGCCGCCTGAAGACAGCCAGCGATTCGGTTTATCCAAAAAATAATATTGCGCAGCCCACATTTGATGCTGACCTACATCAGTTGAAACGATTGCACCACCACCCGTGGCTTTCCAGATATCTGCAATTAAGTGTGCGACGTACAATTTTCCATCTTCGGGCCAGTTCATAATACTGCGCGCGTCGGCTTCGGTCTTCCAACCGTTGATCTCTTTCAACCACTCATCGTGATCGTATTCATCCACCATCGGCACGAGATCCACCAACACAGTTTTCAAATCCCCAACAAGCGGGACATCCACTGCAACGTTTTTATGTACTTCGGATGGATCAATCTCAATGTGTATCTTCTTCGCGTGAGGCGCGTAGGTTTTCAAAGTTCCCGTCACACGATCATCGAAGCGCATACCAAAACCAAGAATGAGATCTGAATTTTGAATTGCCAGATTTGTATGTAATTCCCCGTGCATACCCATCATTCCAAGACTCAACGGATGAGAGGCTGGGAACGCGCCGAGACCCAGCAATGTGCTTGCAACTGGTGTTTGAGTCTTTACCGCGAACTGCATCAGTGCCTCTTCCGCGCCAGACATCAGTACACCATGTCCGCACAAAATAATCGGCTTCTGTGACTTCTCGATCAATTTCACCGCGTTTTCGAGCAAGTCCTTTGGTGCATGTGAAACAGGTTGATAACCAAGCAGTTTCACTTCTTCAGGGTATATAAATTCGGTTTGTTCGATCTGCGCATTTTTACAAATATCAATCAACACAGGACCGGGCCGCCCACTGCGGGCGATGTAAAACGCTTCGCGTGCAACTTCTGCGATCTGATCGGCATGAGTCACCAGATAGTTGTGTTTTGTGATTGGCAAAGTGATACCAGTCACATCAGTCTCCTGAAATGCGTCACCGCCGATTAAATGCGCCGCGACTTGTCCTGTAATGAATACAACTGGAATGGAGTCCATCATTGCAGTACAAATGCCTGTCACAAGATTCGTCGCACCTGGGCCAGAAGTTGCCATCGCCACGCCAACTTTTCCCGATGCGCGTGCATATCCATCCGCCATGTGCGCCGCGCCCTGTTCATGCCGCACCAAAACATGATGGACTGGGTAACTCAGCATCGCGTCATAGATTGGCATATTCGCCCCACCCGGATACCCAAAGACAACTTCAACGCCTTCACGCACCAAACATTCCCATAGAATTTCTGCACCTGATTTCTTCATGGATGCTCCTTATGTAGGTCACGTTTTCAACGTGACGTACGAAATTGCCAAGATGTGTCACGCTTGTAGCGTGACCTACAATTTCAACACCGCGCCTGTATCTGCGCTTGTCACAAAATGTGAGTAACGTTTCAGCCACTTGCTCTGGACTTTGGATTGGAACTTGGGCAACGCAGCCAGGCGGCTCTGAATCTCCGCCTCACTCAAACGGACCTCTAGTCTGCGTGCCATTAAATCGATATCGATCACATCCCCAGCCTTGAGTGCGGCAATCGGCCCTCCTGCAGCTGCTTCCGGTGAAACATGACCGATGCACGCGCCGCGGGTCCCACCGCTGAAGCGACCATCCGTGATCAACGCGACTTTATCGCCCAATCCCTGCCCCATGATTGCGGACGTAGGTGAAAGCATCTCCTGCATTCCAGGTCCACCCTTCGGCCCTTCGTAGCGGACAACGACCACATCACCAGGCTGAACTTCCTTTGCTAGGATTCCAGCTAGTGCTTCATCCTGTGACTCATAAATCCGTGCGGGGCCGCTGAACTTCATCATCGCCTCGCTCACCCCACCAACTTTAACAACTGCGCCGTTAGGTGCGAGATTGCCAAACAAAATAGACAATCCGCCGCGCTTTGAGTGGGCGTTGTCATAACGTCGAATTACTTCCTCATCTTTGATATCTACGCCTTGAATGGATTCCCCCAAGGTTGTTCCTGAAACTGTTATTCGGTCAAAATGCAACATGCCTGTCCCCCATTGGATCTCGTTCATTATCGCAGGGATCCCGCCCGCACGATGGACATCCTCCATATGCCACTTGCCTGCAGGGCTCACTTTACAGATATGTGGAACTTTATCAGCCACAGCATTGATCCGTTCCAATGGATAATCCATACCTGCTTCGTTGGCTAATGCCAATGTATGGAGCACTGTATTCGTCGAGCCACCCATCGCCATGTCTAGTGCGAACGCGTCGTCAATTGCTTCGGCTGTCACGATGTCGCGAGGTTTGATGTCACGCTCAATGAGCGTCATGACCTGCGCCGCGGCTTTTCTCGCTAAATCCTCGCGTCCTTTCGTCTTCGCCAGCGCGGATCCGTTGAATGGCAAAGCCAGTCCAATCGCTTCCATCAGGCAGTTCATCGAATTGGCCGTGAACATACCGGAGCACGATCCACAAGAAGGACACGCAAATTTTTCCAAGGTAGTCAACCGTTTTTCGTCAATCTTTCCTGCTGAATACGCCCCCACACCTTCGAACACAGAGATTAAATCAATGATTTCGCCTTCTGGAGTCTGGCCCGCTGCCATCGGACCACCTGAAACAAAGATGGTGGGAATGTTGACTCTCATGGCAGCGAGCAACATGCCTGGCACAATCTTGTCACAGTTTGGAATACAAACCATCGCGTCGAATCGATGGGCTTCGATCATCGTCTCAACGCAATCAGCGATCAGCTCCCGCGAAGGAAGTGAATACTTCATCCCCATATGACCCATCGCGATGCCATCATCCACACCGATGGTATTGAACTCGAACGGCACTCCGCCCGCCGCGCGGACGGCCTCTTTCACCAGCTTGCCAAAATCCTGCAAGTGCACGTGCCCTGGGACAATATCCACATACGAATTGACAATTGCAACAAACGGTTTACTGAAATCTTCATCCTTCAACCCCGTTGCACGTAACAGTGCGCGATGTGGTGCTTTGTCATACCCTTTCTTGACTGTATCGGATCTCATACGGCTCCTTTGGTGATGCGGACTCCAAAATTTCCTGATTTTGGATATGGCTTCCAAAGTGTGGAGACTTTGGAGTCCAAGTTCGGGGTAATAAAAAAGCCGCTCCGATGTGGTCGGAGCGGCTCTCGCTTACGTTTGAGGTATTAGGTTATTTCTTCACCTTTACCTTTGCCATCCGAACCACAATTAGGTCCTTAATAATAAGGACCGCAATAACGATGACAATAAGGGAGAGGGTGAAGATTGGACTCATGCTGCTTTAAGGTATTTCGCTCGATTATAGGCAGATTTGGGAATAAGTCAAGGGCATTTTGTAATATTACGTTACTGTAAATATTTACAATCTTGAAAATTCGATTACTAATCTTATTATCTCAAACACTTGACTCAATATACTCACTGGCATAGAATACTCCCCAATATGAAATTGGTTTACTTCTCTATGACCATGACCACAACTACCTCCCGGATTTTCCGTGAGGAACTTGTGCTTGGATAGAAGTAGCCAAATCAAAGGTTATCTCAAAACACAGGACGCTTCACGGAAACGTGGGGCGTTTTTGTTTACCCCAGTTTAAACACGAAGGCTTGCACTGAGCCTGTCGAAGTGACACGACGGTCGCGAAGGAAAAGCATGAAAAGACTCCCTTTGAGTCCTTTGTGCCCTTAGTGTTTAGAAAAAGGAGAACATTATGCAAAATCAAACGCTGGTAATGAAGTTTGGAGGCACCTCCGTTGGTTCGGTAGATGCGCTAACCAGGGTAATTCAAATCATAAAAGATGCGCGTGATGAATATCCGCGCGTGGTGGTGATTACCTCTGCGATGTCTGGCGTGACCGATCTATTGCTGAAATGTGCTATGCTCGCCGCTCAGGGGAAAGTGGGGGAAACCAACTGGTCGCTCCTACTTTCAGATGCAGAGTCCACATTGAGAGAGAAACATTTCTCTGCGGCTGACGCTCTGATTAGGGATCAGAAACTTTGCGAAGAAACAAAGGGAGAAATCAATTGTTTAATTCAATTGCTCGTTGACCTATGCCGAGCGATTGCTGTACTTGGCGAAGCCAGTCCACGCGCACTGGATGCAGTGGCTTCCCTCGGTGAACGGATGAGCGTCCGCCTTTTGGGCGCGGTGGTGGAAAGTGCAGGGATCAAAGGGAAGGTAATTGAGGCAAGTGAATTTGTCGTGACGAACGCACATTTTCAAAATGCAAATCCTGATTTTGAAGCAACAACTGAAAAGACGCGGCGATGCTTAATACCACTTTTGGATCAGGGCATCGTTCCGATTACAACAGGATTCATCGGCGCAACACCCGATGGCATAACTACTACCTTAGGACGCGGCGGAAGCGATTATTCTGCGGCAATCATTAGTTCGGTGTTACCTGCTGATGATGTATGGATTTGGACCGATGTAGACGGCGTGATGACCGCCGACCCGCGTCTTGTGCCTTTGGCAAAGACATTGCCTGAGATTAGTTATAGTGAAATTGCCGAACTTGCCTACTACGGAGCGAAAGTTCTTCACCCAAAAACGATCCGCCCCGTTGTGGAGGCAGGTATTGGACTGCGCATTTGCAATACGTTCAACCCCTCCCATTCAGGGACTCGCCTGGTTGCAAATGGAGGTTCAAACGGAAAAGTAAACAAAAGTGAGCAAGTGATCAAAGCTGTGACGGCCATCTGCCAACAAAAGTTGGTGACCATTGAAGGGCGCGGAATGCTAGGAGTCCCAGGTGTGGCGGCGCGGGCATTTGCGTCGGTAGCTTCAACGGGGACAAGCGTTCCATTAATTACACAGGCCTCCTCTGAACAGTCTATTTGCTTTGCCGTGCCATCAGAATCAGCAGATGTAGTTCTGGATGCATTGCAAAAGAATTTTTCTAGTGAACTTTATGAACGTGATATTGACCGCGTCTGGGCAACGGATGAGATTGCCATTATCACAGTGGTTGGAGTAGGCATGCGCCACACACCGGGAGTGGCAGGCAAAGTATTCAGCCAGCTCGGAAACAATGGTGTCAATGTGCTTGCCATCGCACAAGGATCATCGGAAGTGTCCATCAGTCTCGTTGTCGATTCAGCAGATACAGAGAATGCTGTGAAAGTATTGCATGAGTTGATCGTGGGAAGTACACAGGTAAACATGTAAACAGGTACACAATCCACACCTGCTTACATGTGTACTTGTATACCTGTTTACCGATCTTCATCCTTGAAAGGAATTCATCATGTCTCCCTCTCAAATTCCCGTAGCAGTGCTCGGCGCAACTGGTTCTGTCGGTCAGCGATTCATATCCTTGCTCGATCATCACCCCTGGTTCAACGTCGTCGCGCTTGCCGCGTCTGATCGTTCGGTCGGACAAAAATATTCGGAGGCATGTCGCTGGGTGCTCAATGATCCCATGCCTGAATTTGCGCGCGAGAAGGTTATCGTGCCTGCGACGCCTGATTGCATCGATGCAAAAATCGTCTTTTCGGCACTGCACAATGAAATTGCAAAAGACCTCGAGCCACAATTCGCTCAGACAGGATTCGCGGTTTGTTCCAATGCATCATCCTATCGCCGCGGTGAAGATGTTCCCCTATTACTCCCAGAAGTCAATGCTGAGCATATTCAGCTCGTGAAAAAACAACGCGAGCAGCGTGGCTGGAGCGGATGTATTCTCACGAATCCGAATTGTACGAGCACAGGTCTCACTGTTGCACTTAAGGCGCTGGATGATTCATTCGGTGTGAAAAAAGTCTTTGCAGTTTCTCTTCAAGCACTTTCAGGCGCGGGTTATCCTGGTGTCCCTTCATTGGATATCATTGATAACGTTATTCCCAATATCAACGGCGAAGAAGAAAAGGTAGAGTGGGAGCCACGCAAAATGCTTGGCAAATTCAACAATAACAAAATTGATTTGGCGGACATCCGCTTCAGCGCCCACACGAATCGTGTGGCGGTGATAGATGGACATACAGTGTGCGTAAGTGTGGAGTTCTCGCGTCCTGCCGACCCGGAAACTGCTGAGGCGGCTCTACGAGCTTACCGCGCTCCCGCGTCCGCTAGTGAACTGCCCTCGAACCCGCGGCCAGTCATCGAGGTCCGAAGTGAAGCGGATCGCCCTCAGCCAAGGCTAGACCGATTAACAGGAAAAGGTATGACTACAGTTGTCGGCCGCGTGAGGCGCGATCCAATCCTTGATCTTAAATTTGTTGTACTATCACATAACACTATTCGTGGTGCGGCGGGCGGATCGATTTATAACGCTGAGCTATTGGTGAATGAAGGATTGCTGTAGGTCACGCTTTGAGCGTGACGTCACGTTACAAACGTGACCTACTTGACACAAATAAAAGCCTTGTGATATAAACCACAGCTAACAATCAAATACTCGCTCTTATCCAGAGAGGCTGAGGGAACGGCCCTGTGACGCCTCGGCAACCTGTTTTAGTTCGGTAGTTGGAAAGTTGAGTAGCTCGATAGTTCAGCACTATCAAACTACAAAACCCCATAACTATAAAACTAACCCAAGGTGCCAACTCCGACAGAAGGATAGCAATATCCGTTTAACTGGAAGATGAGAGGATGGTATACGCGTTACCTCTTCTTGTACTTCCAGAAGAGGTAAATTTTTTCCCATAAAGGGACAATGCAACTCTTCTGGAACGGCGGGTAAATCTTAAGTCAAGGAGACTTCTATGTTCACAACAGAACATCACTTTGGTTTCACCACCCGACAGTTGCATGCGGGATACGACCCCGAAGCGACCACTGGAAGCCGCGCCGTACCGATCTACCAAACCAGCGCATATGACTTGCAAAGCACGGAGCGTGCATCACGATTGTTTGCCCTACAAGAGGCGGGGAACATTTACACGCGCATTGGGAACCCAACATCCAATGTGTTGGAAAGACGAATCGCAGACCTTGAAGGTGGGATTGGCGCATTGGAAGTGAGTTCAGGCCACGCCGCGCAGACAACAGCTATCTTCACGATTTGCGAAGCGGGGGATCATATCGTTTCCGCATCAACGCTTTATGGCGGGACGGTAAGCCAGTTCAAATATACATTCCCACGATTAGGAATCAGTGTGACGCTCGTTGATCCCTCTGACCCAGAAAATTTCCGCCGTGCAATTCAGCCTAATACAAAAATCCTTTATGGCGAGACGATCAGCAACCCGCTTGTAAATATCTTTCCGTTTGAAGAAGTGGCGAAGATCGCGCAGGAGTTTCACATCCCGTTGATGATTGATAGCACTTTTGCCACGCCGTATCTGTGCCGTCCATTCGAATGGGGCGCGGACATTATCACGCACTCCACCACAAAGTTCATCGGCGGACATGGCACATCTATTGGTGGCGTGATCGTGGATAGCGGAAAATTCAACTGGGTGATAAGTGGTCGATTCAAGAATTTCACCGAACCAGATCCATCCTATCACAATGTTGTGTATGCAGAAGACTTTGGTCCTTTGGCATTCATTTCAAAAGCGCGAGCAGGACTCTTGCGTGATTTGGGAACTTGCCAATCACCATTCAATTCATGGTTATTCATTCAAGGACTTGAGACCCTGTCATTGCGAATGGAACGCCATGTCCAAAACGCGCAAGCTGTTGCGGAATTTCTCGAAGACCATCCCAAGATCAGTTGGGTAACCTATGCTGGATTGGAAAGTCATCCCGACCATGAACGTGCCAAGAGATATTTGCCGAAAGGACCAGGCGCGGTGCTTGGCTTCGGTGTCAAAGGTGGACGCGAAGCAGGCGCAAAGTTTATCGATAGTCTCAAACTTTTCAGCCATGTTGCAAATGTGGGCGATGCAAAGTCACTTGCCATCCATCCAGCCAGCACCACCCATTCGCAACTTTCGGATGAAGAACAAAAAGCTGCCGGCGTCAGCCCTGATTTCATTCGTTTGTCCATCGGCCTGGAGGATATTGAAGATGTTCTCTGGGATTTGAATCAGGCGCTGGGCGCGTAGCGCCCGTTACACAAGGAGACATGTAAAAAGGTACACACGTTGTTTACTTTTCTCCTTGTTTACCTGTCTACTTGGAGATCTACCCATGCCCGTAAAAATTCCAACTACCCTTCCCGCCCGAGCGACGCTCGAACGTGAACACATCTTCGTAATGGATGAGGAGCGCGCTATTCATCAGGACATCCGTGCACTTCGTGTTGCAATCCTAAATCTCATGCCTACTAAGATTGCAACCGAAACACAACTCCTGCGATTGCTTTCCAACTCCGCACTTCAGGTGGAGGTCACACTGCTTCATACTGCTACGCATGAATCAAAGAATACTGATGCGGATCATCTCCTCAACCACTATCTCACCTTCAATGACATTCGTAGTGAAAAATTCGACGGTCTCATCATCACGGGTGCGCCTGTGGAGCAAATGCCATTTGAAGAAGTTGAATATTGGGATGAACTAACTGATATCATGGATTGGGCTGAGACGAACGTCGAGTCGACGTTTCATATTTGTTGGGGAGCGCAGGCGGGACTCTATCACCGCTACGGAATCCCAAAGTATGATCTTCCCCGCAAGATGTTTGGCGTCTTTGAACACCGCGTCCTTGCGCGGACCGAAAGCCTGCTACGCGGCTTCGACGACATTTTCCTCGCCCCACACTCACGCCACACGGAAATCCGTCGCGCAGATGTAGAGAAGGTTAATGACTTGAATATCCTAGCTGAATCAGACGAGGCAGGTCTTTATATCCTTGGCACAAAAGACGGACGCCATCTCTTCATCACAGGTCATTCAGAATACGATCCGTTCACGCTCAAAGCCGAATATGACCGCGATATGAATAAAGGATTACCCATTCACGTCCCTAAAAATTATTATCCCAGGGATGATCCAACGCAAACACCCCAAGTCCTTTGGCGCGGGCATGCGAATTTGTTGTATTCAAATTGGTTGAATTACTACGTATATCAGGTCACGCCGTATGATCTGAATCAGATTCCATAGCCGCGGGTTTACGCGCGGTATGGATAGCCACAATACCAAGTGTTAAGCGCTCAAAGGAAATATCCGTGAACCCGATGGAAACTAACTCCTGCACAAGTTCCTCCGCACTTGGGAAATTCTCCAATCCCCTAAGCAGGTATTTATAAGCGGATGCATCTCCACGTGCGGCGATCCAACCAATTATGGGCACACACCAGTTCATGTATAAAAGATATGTACGATAAAGCCACTGCCAAGTGATGTTGGATGATTCAAGGACCACAAGTCTACCCCTTGGACGCAGGACTCGTAATGCCTCTCGCAGAACTTTGCTGCGTTCACAAATCTTGAGTCCAAGCGACATTGAATAAAGATCTACACTTTCAGCAGGAACATCAGGTATGGAATGCGCATCCAGCAGCCGAAACTCAACGAAAGAATTGGCTGAAGCCAAACGCTTTTGCGCAATGGCGAGCATTTGTGGGCTTATATCTGATGCAATGATCTTCTGACCAAGCTGAATATCTTTGTAGTTGAGCACACGCAGGATAATATCCCCTGTGCCAGTTGCGCAATCAAGCAACCGCGACCAAGGCTCTTTAGCGATTACTGCCGCAACTCTTCGTTTCCATAAACGATGAATTCCAAGACTAAATAAATCGCACAGTAAATCGTAACGGTTAGCGATTCGTCCGAAGACGTCGTCCTGCGGATTATAAAATTCCGCCGCATTCTGTTTCATTAGATCTAAATCATAATTATACTGACACAACCTAAATAAAGATGCAATAGAACAGTTTTCTCTATTTTGAATTCACCCACACAGTCATTTGTGACTCTCCACGATTTGCCCACAAGAAATAGGGAACGAATTTCAACGGCTTGCCATCTGTTGTTTTGCCGTGAATGACGACACATCCACCTAACAAATCAGGGACGAATTCATCGCGCAAAGAAGCAGGATCGAGTTTTGCAGTAAAAATATCTACATCGGGATTATCCACACTTTCGAGGCAGTAGACCAGCGGTCCGCGTGTGAGGGCGCCTTTGCCTGCATGTCCTTGGACTTTAGGATGGGCGCGTCGTAGTTTGATGGACATATCAAAATTGAACTCCACCAACTCGCCCTCAGAATTCCAAACACGATTGATCGTTTCATAGTTTGCATCACACGGGTCATATCCTGATGCAGTCACCTGATCGCCCGATCGGTTTGAAGAACTCCATGAAGGCTTGCGTAAATGAATTTTGAACTCTTTTTTCTCATCAGGTTTAATATAGATTTGCACCTTCCCATTCCACGGAAATTCGGATTTAATCCTGATCTTCACAGGCGCACCGATATCCACTGTAGCTTCACTGCTGATGTATTGATGAATCCATAGGTTATCTTCTTCAAACGAATAGACATATTTCCCCAAATCTGCAAAGCTGCGCGAGAGATTGGATGGACAACAAGGGACGACATACCATTCTTTGCGTGTCACGCCGCCATGAACCGCAAGCGGATTATTGTAAAGGTAGGTGTCTCCATTTTGCCCTATCCCAACGGTAGTGGCGTTGTAGAGTTGCCATTCAAATAGATCACTGTAACGGGCGTTCTTGGTGAGGAGGGCCATCTCCCAATTCCACAGGAGGCTGGCGATCGAAGCGCACGTTTCAGCATACGCATATTCGGGGTCGAGCTCGTAGTCATTACCAAAGCCCTCCAAGCCAGGGACAGAGCCCAAGCCGCCGGTGATGTACATGCGGCGCGTGACCATCCGCTCCCAGGCTTTCTCCAATGTGGATAGCAGAGTCTCGTCTGGGGACTCTTTTTTAAACACAACGGGCACGAAGGACTCGAAGGAAAAACCTTTGGGATTAATCCTTTGTGTACTTTGTGTCCTTAGTGGTGAAACGTTTGGTTTGGCACGCAGAAGCATGGCAATTGCGGTTTCAAGATATCCAAAGCGGACGCTGTGTCCCACTGGTGAGGTCTGTTTACGGATTGGTGCGTGTTGTTGGGCATATCGCCCACTGAGCGCATTGAGATACCAGCGTGTTCTGCTGAAGCGCGGCTTCTTTGCATAATTATTTCCAGGCAAACGAAAGGAAGCATGTTCAGGATGTTCCGCAAGATAAGCTTTTCGCAGTTCATTTACATATGCATTGCGCCTATTGAAACTGTTGAATTGACGTAAAAGATGTAAAGGGAAAAACGGAATCCGTCCGCGTCGTTCCACAAATTGACGCGCCAGTTCAAGGTATTCTTCTTTTCCCGTCACTCTATATAAACGACGAATGAGGGCGATTTCAATTTCTTCATGCCCGCAGGTCTTATCATTTGAAGCATTGAGAAAATCTCGCACGAGTAAATCCGCGGCTTTGATGCAAATGTCAAGCAAGTCTCTGTGACCTGTGGCTTCGTAGTGTGAAACACCCGCTTCGATGAGATGTCCATGACAGTAGAGTTCATGCTCCACTTGCAGATTAACCCAGCGTTGATTGGGGAAGTGAATCTGGTTATAAGTGAAGATGTAGCCGTCGTCCATTTGGGCACGCCTCAAAAAGGCGATAAATGAATCCATAACGCTGGCAAGTTCAGGGTCCGCGTAAAGCGCATAGATGCGTGAGGCGGCGTCCAGCCATTTGTAGGCGTCCGAATCCGAGAAAAACCAGCCCTCGCGGAATCCATCCTTTTCACCGGCTGCAATTCGAAAGTTGTCAATGCAACGCGTGGCTTCGAGTTGTTTCCATTGATGGAAGATCGCCGTTTTCGCGTTGACACCCAGACGCGGCGACCAAAACAAATCGTTGATGTAGACCTGACGAGCGGAGAGCTCTTGCATGACAGTCTCCTACGATTGAAGTAGGTTTATTCTTTGAAGCGCGGATACGACCCCAACACACGTAGCATCATAGCATATTCCCCCAAGTGATCGAGCGCGCGTTTTGTTGTATCTTCATGCGTTGCACCGATGAAGTCTATGTAAAACAAATATTCCCACGGCTTGCCTGCCAGCGGGCGTGACTCAATTTTGGTCAAATCAATATCGCGTAGCGCGAACACGCTCAAGGCCTTGAACAATGCGCCGGGTTGGTTCTTCAAAGTAAATACGATGGATGTTTTCGCTTCACCAGTCGGGATAATGGAATCACGTTGAATGGCGAGAAAACGCGTGTAATTTTCGGGGTTATCTTCGATGCCTTCCTCTAAAACTTGCATATCGTAAATATCAGCAGCACGCTGGGATGCAATTGCCGCGGTAGTGAGTTCACCACTGGCCTTTAGCATTTTCACACTCCCAGCGGTGTCGTAGACAGGTTCTACCTTGACGCCCATCGTACGCAAATATCCCGCGCATTGGCTTAGTGCCTGCGGGTGACTGATAACGCGCTTTATATCTTCTTTTTTCACATTAGGAAAAGCAATCAAACAATGCCGCACACGGAGGAGATACTCGCCGACAATATGCAGATTATGTCGTAGGAGCAAATCATAGTTTTGATGAATGCTCCCCGCCAGAGAATTTTCAATTGGAATTAAGGCGCAGTCGCAGCTTTTGGAGACTACCGCCTCAAATACGTCGTCGAATGATTCGTGAGGCTTTGTTTCCACCTGACCAAAATATCCAAACACGGCCTGTTCGCTGTAGGCGCCTGGTTCTCCTTGAAACGCAACCCGCATGCTTCCATCTCCCATTGATATCCCTACTGACTATCCCCACCAAAAGGAAATGGCAATCATCGCGTACAATCCCATAAGGGCAAGGCCCTCCAGCCAGTTTGACTCGCCATCGTAGACGATCAATGCGCTCAAGATGGCAGCCAATGCCAGGCCGACCACTAATAACGGCGGCAGGACGAGAGTCAATGCCACAGGAGTGAAAAAAAATGAGAGCAGGACGAGGATGGGGGTCAACGCGAGAGCGACTTGCAGGGAACTGTTCATGACAACGCTAATGGCGTAGTCTACTTTGTTCTTGATCGCCAATCGGATTCCAACGACATTTTCAACGGCGTTCCCGGCAATTGCCACAATGACCAAACCTGCAAAGGCCTGTGAAATATGCCAGGATTCAATGGTGGGCTCAAGCGCTTGAACGAACCAATCCGAAACAAATGCAGTGACAATGCCTGCAACGACAAGCACGGAAATCGCACGAGTCAACGACCATGGTTTTTCCTCAAGCTCTGTTGCTGGGATTGTATCTCCTATTGAACCTCCTTTCCAGGAGAATGGAATGCTTGCAGCGAAAACCGCCAGTAAAACAAATGCACTGGCGATGCTCAACGTCTCTTCATGAGCTCCAGCAGGCGTATGGATGGCATCCGCGAGCGTAGGGACAACCAAGGCAGAGACTGCCAATACCATGAGGATGACAATTGCACGTGGCTTCTCAGAGCTAAACCGTTGTGTACCATTTTTCAATCCACCGAATAGAAAGGCCAGACCCATAACCAGCAAAGTATTTGCAAGAATGGAACCGACCAACGCGGATTGTACAACGGTCACCAAACCTGCCCGCAACGCAAAGAAGCCGACGAACAGCTCTGGCATACTTGCAACGCTTGCCTGCACCACCCCGGTTGCGCCTGGCCCCATGTACTTTCCAAGTTGCTCTGTGGCTTGTCCCACCACAGTGGCCAACGTTGCCAGCGCAACGGCACTCACTAAAAAGGTCAACACGGCAATTGCAGAACTGAATGTCAGAATAGCAGTCACAATACTGGCGAGAATTGCAATGACAAAGATCGTCCATTCATTTTTGAGCAAAGTATGCATGATGAGCTTCTTTTATGGATGTGTGATTATTTGAGACATTATATTTTTGGATGAAATGTTTCGAAGCCGACTATTGTTTCTCCGCCCATTCTACAATCTTCCTGAATCCTACCTCTACATCTTCATTAGAAGCTGCGATGCTCATACGGACAAAACCTTCTCCTTGTTCACCAAAGGCCGAACCCGGCACAAGTCCCACGCTTGCTTCTTCAAGGATGCGCTCGCATATTTCAACAGAGGACAATTTCAACGGGCGAAAATCAAGGAAAAAGTAGAACGCACCTTGCGGAGGTGTGACCGATACTTTTTCGCTTTCCATCTCATGTGCGATACGCAAAACCAAGTCACGACGACGCGCATACGCAGCGCGCATCTCCGCAGTGGCTTGTTGAATCGCGGGGTCGGTCAATGCGAAAGCCGCGGCTTTCTGGATAAATGGCGCGACACATGTAATGGAATTTTGCCCCGCCTTCAACGCGTTCTCAATCACCTGTACAGGCGCAGCGAGATAACCCACACGCCAGCCCGTCATCGCATAAGACTTGGACAGGCTGTGAACCAAGATCGTCCGTTCTTTCGCGCCTTCAAAGGCAGCAGCGGAAGTTGGTTTTTCACCATAATACAAATTTTCATAGACTTCATCACTTACGATCCATAATTTATGCGCGGTCGCGAAATCTTGCAGCTTCTGCCAATACTCGCGTGTTGGATACGCACCCGTTGGATTTGATGGATAATTCAGCACAATCACGCGTGTCTTTGAAGTCAATGCTTTTTCCCAGGCTTTAAAAGTTGGGATAAATCCGTCCTCCACTCGCGCAGAGACGCGAATCACGTTACCGCGTAACATCACCGCCATGTTTGCATGAGTTGCCCATGTTGGATCAGGCACGAGTACCTCGTCACCTGGATTCAATATAGATTGCATGGCTAAATAATATCCGTGGATGCCGCCATGAGTAACCAGCAGCTCAGTTTCGGGGTCATAAATGAGGCCATTGTCGCGTTGAAGCTTTGTCGAAGCTGCACGTCTCAAGTCAGGCATTCCGCGGCTTGCTGTGTAATGAGTGAGGCCTGATTGCATGGCGTTGAGCGCGACATCAATCACAGCAGGCGGCGTGGAAAAATCCGGGTCGCCTGTTTGCAAGCCAATGATCCTGCGACCCGAGGCTTTCAGTGCGTTGACTCGGTCGCCCATGGCTACAGTGGGAGATTGGCGGATAAGTTCGAATTGCTGGTTGAGATTCATAGCTGAGTCCGTTGAATAAAATTTCCGCATTATACACCGCAGGAACAGAGTACCTTATTCAGAAAGAATTGTTATAAAATCAGAGTATGTCTATTTCAACTCAACTTCAAAAAACCTTTCGTGAAAGATACGGACGCGCTCCTGCTTTTGTCGCTCGAGCGCCGGGACGGGTAAATTTGCTCGGTGAGCATGTGGACTATAACGATGGATTTGTCCTGCCGGCCGCGATTGACCGCGCCACCTACATTGCTTTCTCACAAGCGACAGCGCCTCATACCGACCTGTATGCTGTGGACTTTGACCAACAGGCCTCTTTCTCCCCCGAAACATTATCCACCAAAACTCAAACAGACGGTTTACCTCTGCCAGATTGGGCACTTTACCCTGCTGGCGTCATGTGGGCATTGAGAGAAGCCAATCACGATACACCTCACATGCAAGCCGTGTATGCTTCGGATGTGCCGCGCGGGGCAGGATTGAGTTCCTCGGCTTCTGTGGAGATGGCATTTGCGGTGGCTTGGATGGCTCTTGGCGGCTGGACATTACCTCCCATGCAGCTTGCCTTGCTCGGGCAAAAAGCAGAGAATAAGTATGTTGGAGTCAATAGTGGCATCATGGACCAGTTCGCTTCGGCATGCGGTGAAAAAGATAAGCTGATGCTCCTCGATTGTCGGTCACTAGAATATCAGGGATTGCCCTTGCCAAAGAATGTTGCGATAGTCATCGCGGATACGTCCGTGGAGCGAAAATTGACAACCAGTGCATACAATGACCGGCGCGCGGCGTGTGAAGAGGCTGTGCGCCTACTCAAAGAGGATTTGCCAAAAATCAAAGCTCTCCGTGATGTAAATCTTGATGAATTCAATCGGCTAGCAGGAAACTTGCCAGCAGAGGTGGAGAAGCGGGCGCGGCACGTTGTTGAAGAAATTGCCCGTACAGATCAAGCCATTGGTCTATTGCACAGGGGAGATGTGGCCGCTTTCGGAAAGTTGATGAATGAATGTCATGTGAGCCTGAGAGACTTGTATGAAGTTTCTATCCCTGAACTGAATGTGATGGCGCGCTTGGCACAGTCGCTGGAGGGGTGTTACGGTGCGCGTTTAACGGGAGCAGGATTCGGAGGGTGTGTTGCGTCGTTGGTAGCGCGGGATCAGGTAGAGGCTTTCGCTAAAAACCTTGCGGCGGGATATGAGTCCGAGACAAGACGTCATCCAGAGATCTATATTTGCGAAGCATCGGACGGCGCAGGACTAATGGAATAGGTATTTATTACAGCTTGCATAGATTGGACGCTCTTCATATCTGTTACTGACCAAACCTCCATTTCCCCTTTTCCCTTGATGTTGATTGTGCCTCGCGGCTCGCAAGTGAAATCATCCTTGATAAGTTCATAAGTATCACGAGTGATTTGAATGATGCCTGCACTGCCGTGACTTTCCATACGGCTGGCGGTGTTCACTGCATCTCCCCAAAGATCGTAGATGAATTTCTTGCGGCCAATCACACCAGCCAAAACAGATCCAGAGTTAATGCCAATGCGAAAGGAAATTGGACGGCTAGCATTGAAGGAATGACTGTCAAGATAGGACCGCATTTCAAGGGCTAGTTGAGTAATGACGTGTGCATGGTCGGCGCGTCTGCGGGGTACTCCTGCAGCCACCATATAACAATCGCCAACTGTTTTGATTTTCTCCAGGTCGTATTTTTCCACCAGCCCATCGAAGTGCGAAAAGATCTCATTGAGCAATTCCACCATTGCCGTTGGACTCATTTCGGCAGACATCGGCGTAAAGTTCACCATATCTGCAAAAAGGATGCTGGATTCGTCATAGTGATCAGCGATAGTGCGGCTCTCATTCTTCAGGATAGCCGCGATTTCTTTAGGCAATATATTCAATAAAAGGTTTTCAGACTTTGCCTGGAAGATATTTCTCTGAAGAACAAAATATGTCAGCAACACAATGCTGATGGCTGAAACACTAGCGATATTCATCACGAAAAAAAATGTGATCACCGCGGGGGGCAAAGGTTGCGGGGCAGGCATAAAAGGTTGAATAATGCCACTGAAAATGACGAATACAAGATATGCCAGCAACCATCGGAACGCATAACGCGGCTCATCGAACAACAATGCTCCAAATGGACAGAGCAGTGACCATAGAATAACGGCACTGGAATTGATAAAGCCTCCCAGGGCCATCATTAGCAGGAATGGCAATAACAGGATCAAAATCAGCTGGCTAAATCGAAAGAAGCGGTACTGGCGGGTCAATCCAAAATGGATAACACTCATCAGGGAGATGATGGCGTAACTAAGCGGGATGAGACCGGGCAACCGCTGTCCGAGCGCAAAGTATAAAAGACCCCATAATGCGCCAGCCAGAATAAACATGAAGGACCCAGCTACCATCAAAGCCTTCTGCAGGCGGATTTCATCTGTATCGTTAGGGTCTGCACCGATACGACCAATAAAAAGAGCAACTCTTTTTGTAAAAAATTTCAGCATATAGGTAAAGAATAAAATAGGTTAATCGCGCTGCATTTCAATTAGTCCTAGTACTGCAACCCCGCCTGAGTTCGGGCGGGGCAACCAGTTTAAGTTGTAGGGTCAAAATGGATAACGCAGCTTGAAAGTCAGCGAAGTACGCTACAGCTTTAGAAAGTTGCGGCACTAGCCGCATGGCGGATAGCACAGCTTGCGCCCGGTTTGGTTGCCACATTTTTTCGAGGATGCTTTTGTCGTGGCTACGGAAAGTCTATTCACTGACGTATAATTGTACTGCAATCTAACGATAGGTATTTGGCATTGCCATCCATTCAAGCACTTCCAAAATGAGAAAATGAAAATGACTCACCGAATTCAGGCCTCACTTGTTTTGTTCGAATTAATGGCGGTGTTACTCTCCGCCTGTTCAACGACTGCTCCTTCAAATACAACAGCGGGAAAAGTACCGGATACTCTGACCACGATTGAAGTACAG
>WNGB01005152.1_pt1 | contig 21121 bp, 15 predicted proteins | sample 5400681 | NCBI WGS metagenome assembly WNGB01 (sample SAMN13153367, study PRJNA577476) | soil metagenome | isolation source: 115 cm soil or saprolite under grassland replicate 2 | place: USA:California | collected 2016-06-15
AAGGCGAGGCCGCGCAGGATCCACATCGTGCCCAGCGTGATGACGAAGGGGTGGACGGGCAGGCCCACCACCATGAGGCCGTTCAGGATCCCGCAGACGAGGCCCACGGACACGCTGATGGCCAGCCCGATGAGGACGGTGGCCAGGCCCGAGGAGGGAGCCAGCGAGCGCAGGGCCAGGGCCATGGTCACGCCCGTCAGCGCGTACACGGAGCCGACGGAGAGGTCGATGCCGCCGGAGATGATCACGAACGTCGCGCCCACGGCCATGATCGCGAAGAAGCTCGCGTCCGTGGCCGTCTGCACGAGCGTGTTCGAGTTGAGGAAGTTGTTCACCTCCTGGCCCGTCCGCCGGTCGACGTGCGCCCCCGCGAACAGGGTGAGGATCGTGCCCAGGAGCAGGATCACCATGAGGAGGCCGGCCGCCGGCGACGTGAGCACGCGCTGGACGAGGGATCTCATCGCGGGGACCGTCCCTCGGCGGCCCGGGCGGCGATCCGCCCCGGTACGGGCACGTCCGGAACGGAACGGAGGCGGGCCGCGGCGTCCTCCGGCGTGAAGTCTCTCTGCGCTTCCGCCGCCAGCTCGTACCCGACCACGAACTTCCGGACCGTGGCCGACCGCAGCAGCGGAGGGAAGTAGGAGGCGTGCAGCCGCCAGTACGGATGGCTCGCGCCGTCGGTGGGCTGGCCGTGCCACGACATGGAGTAGGGGAAGGACACGCCGAACAGGTTGTCGTAGCGGCGGTTGAGCCGCCCGAGGATGTCGGCCAGGGCGTCGCGCTCGTCCGGGAAGAGGGCGGAGAGATGCCCCACCGTGCGCGCGGGAATCACCAGCGTCTCGAAGGGCCAGACTGCCCAGAAGGGCACCAGCACTGCCCAATGGTCGTTGGCGCAGACGATGCGCGCGCCCTCGGCGCGCTCGCGCGAGAGGTAGTCCCCGAGCAGGTCGCGCCCGCTCTCCTGGAGATACCGCCGCTGGGCGCCGAGGCGGCGCTGCGCGCCCGTAGGGAGGTGGGCCGTCGCCCAGATCTGGCAGTGCGGATGGGGGTTGCTGCATCCCATCATCGCGCCCTTGTTCTCGAAGACCTGCACGTGCCCGATCCCCGCCTCCCCGCCCAGACGCGCCACTTCTTCGGCCCAGGCGTCGACCACGCCGCGGATCTCCGCCTGGCCCATCCCGGCCAGCGTCAGGTCGTGGCGCGGGGAGAAGCAGAGGACGCGACAGCGACCCGATTCCGGCTGGCTGCGCAGGAAGGGCTCGCGCGACGCGGGCGCTTCCTCGACCGTGGCCGACAAGGCCGGGAAGTCGTTGTGGAACGCGAAGGTGCCCGTGTAGTCGGGATTGCGCTCGCCTCCGGCCCGGCGGTTGCCCGGGCAGAGCGCGCAGTCGGGATCGTAGGAAGGCCGCTCTTCCGCGCCCGTGGCTTCCGTCTGTCCCTGCCACGGCCGATCGAGCCGGCCGGGAGAGCAGAGCACCCATTCGTCGAGAAGCGGGTTGTAGCGTCGGTGGGAATGGCGCCCTGTCGACAACGATGGCCCCCGCGCACCATGGGGGGGCGATCCGGCGTAAACGCTGTAAACGCTTACACCTCCGCCCCGTGGCCCGGAACGCTAGCCCGACCCGGCGCCGTTGTCAAAGACATCCAGCGGCCACCATCGCGAGTGGGTGGCTGCATCCAGCGGCCACCATCGTAAATGGGTGGCTGCATCCAGTGGCCACCATCGCGAGTGGGTGGCTGCATCCAGTGGCCACCATCGCGAGTGGGTGGCTGCATCCAGCGGCCACCATCGAGTGGGTGGCTGCGCGTTGACACCGCTCGCCGGCGAACCTAACCTCTCCTCTTCACATGTCCACCTTCCGCGCGAGGACGAGAGTGGCACGCGCGCGGCCGCGGACGGCCAAGTCTCCCACGCGCCTGGGCGACGTGGCCCGGCTGGCGCGCGTTTCCACCGCCACCGTTTCCCGGACCATCAACGAGACGGGCGCGGTGTCCGAAGCCACGCGGCGGAAGGTCCTGCGCGCGGTCCAGAAGCTGCACTACTATCCGAATGCCCACGCGCGCTCGCTCGCGCTCGGCCGCAGCAACCAGATCGGGCTTCTCGTCTCGGACATCGCGAACCCCTTCTTCCCCGAGCTGGTGAAGGCCATCGAGCGCGACGCCTACCAGCGCGGCTTCGAGGTCATCCTCGCGGAGACGGATTACGACCACGAGCGCCTGGCCAAATCGGTCCGGCGTTTCCTGGAGCGCGACGTGGCCGGCGTCATCATCATGGCCAGCGAGGTGGACATGCCGCTGGTCGCCGGCCTCGCCCGCCGGCGCGTGCCCCTCGTCTTCCTCGATCTCGAGGTGACGGGCCAGGGCACGAGCACGGTGTCCGTGGACTACGGCCGCGGGATCGACGAGGCCGTGCATCATCTCGCGGAGCTGGGCCACCGCGAGCTGGCGTACGTCAGCGGGCCGCCCAACCTCAGCTCCGCGGCCAAGCGCCTCCAGGCCTTCCGGGCCGCGGTCACACGCCACATCGGCTCCCGCGCCCATCCGCGCGTCCACGACGGAGACTTCCGGCTCGAGAGCGGGCTCCGCGCCGGACGCGAGATCCTGGCCGCGCGCCCGCGACCCACCGCGATCCTGGCCGCCAACGACCTCATGGCCCTCGGTGTCATGAAGGCCTCCCGGGCCGAAGGCCTCTCCATCCCGCGCGACCTCTCCGTGGTGGGGTTCGACGACATCGCGTTCGCGAGCCTGGCCGACCCCCCGCTCTCCACGGTCTGCTTGCCGCGCGATGCGCTGGCCCGCGGCGCGACCGCCGCCCTGCTCAACAGCCTCGACGACGGCTCCCCTGTCGTGACGCCGGGGATGGTCCCCACCTATTTCGTGGCGCGAGGGTCCACCGGGCCTGCGCCAAAGTGAGCGTGCTGCCATGAAGACGACGCCCCTGCGCCCCGAGGACCTGCGCGGCGTGTTCGCCGTGCCACCGCTGGCGCGACGCGCCGACCGAGGCCGCGCGATCGACCTCGAGCAGAACGGCAAGGTCCTGCGCCACATGGCCGCCGGCGGCCTGCGCCGGTTCCTGTACGGCGGGAACGCGTTCCTGTATCACGTGACCCTCGGCGAATACGAAGAGATGCTGGGCTGGCTCGCGGGTTTCCCGGACGACCACTGGGCCATCCCGAGTGTCGGCCCCTCCTTCGGACGCGCCTTGGACCAGGCACCACTCTTGCGGCGGCATCGCTTCCCGTGCGCGATGGCGCTGCCCTGCAGCGATCCGCGCGATGCCGCAGGCCTCGAAGCCGGGCTGCGCGAGGTCGCGGACGCGGCCGGGCTCGGGCTCATCCTCTATCTCAAGGAGGAGGGCTCGTTCGGCGGCGACAAGAGCGCGGGCCTCGACGCCGTGGCGCGGCTGGTCGACTCCGGCGTGTGCGTGGGCATCAAGTACGCCGTGGTGCGCCCCGATCCCCTCGACGATCCGTACCTCAAGGCCCTGCTCGAGCGCGTGGACCGGCGGTTCGTGATCAGCGGCATGGGCGAGCGGCCAGCGGTCGCGCACATGAAGGGCCTCGACCTTCCCGGATTCACCACCGGCTCCGGCTGCCTCGCCCCCGCGCTGAGCCAGGCGCTGTTCGAAGCCTGCGCCAGGAAGGACTGGACGGCCGCGGAGGAGGCGCGGCGCCCCTTCCTTCCCCTCGAGGACCAGCGCGACGCCTGGGGCCCGGCCCGCGTGCTCCACGCCGCCCTGGAGGTCGCGGGCGTGGCCACGACCGGCGCCATCCCGCCCTTCGTGTCGCCGATCTCGGACAAGCAGCGCGCGGAGCTGGAAGAGGCCGCGCGCGCCTTGCTCGCGCGTGAGCGCGAGCGCGCCGGCGCGCCGGCGCCGGCCCAGGGCGCCCGGCGTTGACGACCTCACGGAAGACGCCCGAGGACCTGCGCAGCGCGCGCTGGTTCGCACGCCCGGACCTGCGCTCGTTCACGCATCGCTCGCGCACCAAGCAGGCGGGCTTCGCGGAGACGGAATGGGCGGGCCGCCCCGTGATCGGCATCCTCAATACCTGGAGCGACGCGAACTCCTGCCACACCCACTTCCGCCTGCGCGCGGAAGAGGTGAAGCGCGGCGTGTGGCAGGCGGGCGGCTTCCCGCTGGAGATGCCCGTCCTCTCCGTCGGCGAGACCTACATGAAGCCGACGACGATGCTCTACCGCAACATGCTGGCCATGGAGACGGAAGAGATCATCCGCGCCAATCCCGTCGACGGCGTGGTGCTCCTCGGCGGCTGCGACAAGACGGTGCCCGGCCTCATCATGGGCGCCACCAGCGCGAACCTGCCCGCCATCTTCGTGTCCGCCGGTCCCATGCTGCGCGGCAACTGGCGCGGCGAGGTGCTGGGCAGCGGCAGCGACGTCTGGAAGTACTGGGCGGAGAAGCGCGCGGGCAACCTCGACGACTGCGCGTGGAAGGAGATCGAAGACGGCATCGCCCGCTCCTTCGGGACCTGCATGACGATGGGCACTGCCTCCACGATGGCCGCGGCCGCGGAAGCCCTGGGCCTCATGCTGCCCGGTGGCTCGTCCATCCCGGCCGCGGACGCCAACCATCCGCGTCTCGCTTCCGACAGCGGCCGCCGCATCGTGGAGATGGTCTGGGAGGACCTCAAGCCGCGCGACGTCATGACCACGAAGGCCTTCGAGAACGCGGTCACCGTCACCATGTCGCTGGGCGGGTCGACCAACGCCATCATCCATCTCATCGCCATGGCCGGCCGGGCGGGCGTGCCTCTCGACCTCGACCGCTTCGACGCGCTCTCCCGCCGGACGCCGGTGGTCGGGAACATCCGGCCGTCGGGCAAATACCTGATGGAGGACTTCTTCTACGCGGGCGGCCTGCGCGCGGCCATGAGCCGGATCGCCGACCTGCTGAACACGGACGCGATCACGGTCAACGGCAAGACCCTCGGCGAGAACATCGCGGGTGCCCAGGTCTACGAGGAGGACGTGATCCTGCCCCGCGAGCGGCCCCTGAGCCCGGAGGGCGGCGTGGCCGTCCTGCGCGGCAATCTGGCCCCGAGGGGCGCGGTCATCAAGCACACCGCCTGCGAGCCGCGGCTGCTCCGCCACACGGGGCCGGCGGTCGTGTTCAAGGACTACGACGACCTCGCGGCGCGCATCGACGATCCCTCGCTCCCCGTCACCGCGGAATCCGTCCTCGTCCTGCAGAAGGCGGGACCGCTGGGGGCGCCGGGCATGCCGGAGTGGGGCATGCTCCCCATCCCCAAGAAGCTGCTCGAGCAGGGCGTGCGCGACATGCTCCGCATCTCGGACGCGCGCATGAGCGGCACCAGCTACGGCGCCTGCGTGCTGCACGTGGCGCCGGAATCGTTCGTGGGGGGGCCGCTGGCCTTCGTGCGCGACGGCGACCTCATCGAGCTGGACGTCCCCGCCCGCAAGCTCAGCCTGCGCGTGTCCGAGGAGGAGATGGGCCGGCGCCGCGCGGGCTGGAAGCGGCCCGACTATCCGTACAAGCGTGGCTGGACGGCGCTCTACGGCGAGCACGTGACGCAGGCGGACAAAGGCTGCGACTTCGACTTCCTGGAGGGCACCGCCCCCACCCCCGAGCCCGAGATCCACTGATGCCCGACGCCCTCCCTCTGCCCGTCAACGCCTTCAAGCGCGCCCTGGCCGAAGGACGTACGCAGATCGGACTCTGGACGAGCCTGGGCACGGGCACCGCGGCCGAGATCCTGAGCGGGGCCGGCTTCGACTGGCTCCTCATCGACACCGAGCACTCGCCCACGGAGCTGCCGATGGTCCTGGACCAGCTCCGGGCCATCGAGGGCAGCGGCGTCACGCCCATCGTGCGCCCGGCCTGGAACGACGCCGTGCTCTTCAAGAGGCTCCTCGACCTGGGGGCGCAGTCGCTGCTCGTGCCCTACGTGCAGAGCGCGGAGGAGGCCCGTCGCGCGGTCGCGGCCACGCGTTACCCGCCCGCGGGCATGCGCGGCATCGCGGTGGTGCATCGCGCGAACCGCTACGGCCGCGTCAAGGACTACCACGTGCAGGCCAGCCGCGAGATGTGCGTGCTGGTGCAGATCGAGACGCGACGCGCCCTCGCCGAGCTGGAGGCGATTGCCGCGGTCGAAGGCGTGGACGGCCTGTTCATCGGCCCTTCGGACCTGGCCGGAGACCTCGGCTATCTCGGGAACAACCGCCATCCCGACGCCGTGGCCGTCTTCGCCGACGCCTGCGCCCGCGCGCGCAAGGCGGGCAAGCCCATCGGGATCCTCGCCCCTGTCGAGGAGGACGCCCGCCGCTACCTGGAGATGGGCTTCACCTACGTGGCCGTGGGCAGCGACATCGGCGTGCTGCGCAACGCGGTCGAGCAACTGCGCGCGCGGTTCGCGAAAGCCTGACCACAGCCGACCGCAGAGCAATGCGGCGCCGCGCAGCGGCGGCGACTTGCGAGGGGGGTTTCAGGGGGGGACGCGAACGCCCCTCGCGAATGCCGCGTGAGTGCCCCCCCTGACTTAATACTTCACGCGGGCTCGGCCGCGCTCGCCCGCGGGCGCGGCTCCGTCTTGAACCGCGCGCAGTCGATCTCGTACTTGCGGACCTTGTAGGCCACGATCCTCTCCGTCGTGCCCAGCAGGCGCGCGGCCTTGGCCCGGTTCCCGCGGCTCGTCTTCAGCGCGTCGAGGATGAGGTCCTTTTCGTATCCGTCGACCGCGGTGGTGAGGTCCAGCCGGGGCAGGGTCCCCGAGACCTCCGCCGTCTGCAGCGTGGGCGGCAGGTGATGGGCGTGGATGACCCCGCCTTCACAGACCAGCACCGCGCGCTCGATGCAGTTCTCCAGCTCGCGCACGTTGCCCGGCCAGTGGTAGCTCATCATCATGTCGATGGCGGTGGTGGCGATGCGCCGGACGTCCTTGCCGTTCTCCGCGCCGTACTTCTGCACGAAGTGGTCGGCCAGGAGCAGGATGTCGGGCCGCCGCTCCCGCAAGGGCGGCATGTAGACGCTGAAGACGTTGAGGCGATAGTAGAGGTCCTCGCGGAAGGTGCCTTCGCGGACCGCGCGCTCCAGGTCCTTGTTGGTGGCGGCGATGAGCCGCACGTTGACCTTGATGGGCTGCACGCCGCCCAGGCGGTCGATCTCCCGCTCCTGCAGCGCGCGCAGCAGCTTCACCTGGGTGGGCAGGCTCAGCTCGCCGACCTCGTCCAGGAAGAGGGTCCCCCCGTTGGCCAGCTCGAAGCGGCCCTTCTTCATCGCGCGCGCGTCCGTGAACGCCCCCGGCTCGTAGCCGAACAGCTCCGACTCGATGAGGCTCTCCGGGAGCGCGCCGCAGCTCACCTTGATGAAGGGCTTGGGCGCGCGCGCGGAGCCATAGTGCACGGCGTGCGCGATCATCTCCTTGCCCGTGCCCGACTCGCCGCGGATGAGGACGGTGGTGTTCGTGCGCGCGACCTGCGCGACCTGCTCGTACACCGCCTGCATGGGCCGGCTGTTGCCCACGATGTTGCGGAAGTCGTAGCGCTCCTTCAGCTCCTGGCGGAGCTGGCGGTTCTCCTGCACGAGGCCCTTGCGCTCGGCTTCCAGCAGCCGCTGCACGCGGATGGCGTGGCCGATCATGGAGGCGGCGATGCCGAAGAACTTCACCTCGCGCTCGAAGCGGCCGTCCTTGTCGTAGGGAAGCGTCACTCCCAGCGCGCCCACCGTCGCGTCGTCGACGCTGATGGGCACGCAGATGAAGCTGATCTCCCCCTTGCCCGCACCCTTGAGGACGCCGGTGCGGTCGAGGAACAGCGGCTCATGGCTGGCCCTGGGCACCACGACGGGCTTGCCCGTCTCCACGACGCGACCCGTGATGCCCTCCCCGACGCGGTAGCGCACGCGGCCCGTGGCCTGCCAGCTCAGCCCCGCCGCCACCTCGATGGCAAGCTGCCCCGTGTCCGCGTCGAGAAGCACGACGCTGGTGCTGAGCAGGCCGTGCCGCTCCTTGAGGAGCTCCACGACCCGCGTCAGGGCGGACTTGAGGTTCAATGTCGAGCTGAGCGTCTGGCTCACTTCGAGCAGGTCGCTGAGCTTGCGGATCTCGGCCGTCGTGCTGCCCATGGTTGCCGGCCCGTCTAGGGTGACCCTGGATGCCAATGAATAGACCTCCGCCTTTGCCGCTTCACTGGCAAGGGGCGTGCCCGAGCTGGCGAAGACCGCTATCGGGCTTTAACTCCAATATATCGAATGAGTAATGGCCTAATTCGAATCGGTAGGGGCACCCTGCCCAAAGCGACGGAATCGCGATGATCGATGCGAGAACCGACAGTTACGTCACTTTTCTACCTACAGTCCAGGGGTCACCCACCGACCGACACTCGAGGAAGGCCGACTCTGGCTCCTTCGATCGTAGGGCGAGGAGACAGGTGACATTCCTGTAGGACTGGCCCAGGTCTCCTTCAGCCTCGTAAGATCGTCTAGGGTTTGGCGCCGATTCGTGTCTTCCGTCCGTAGCCCAGCTCGGCCCCGCCCGACTGGATGTGATCGACGCCGGTCGTGAACGTCGCCTCCGCGGCCAGGAACAGGCACAGGCGTCCGGTCTCCTCGCTCGTACCCATTCGGCCCAGGAGCTGGGCGGCCTCGCCGTCGGCGCGGGTCTGCGCGGGATCGGGGGCGGCGTCGATCGCCTCCTGCCAGAGAGGCGTACAGATGTTCCCCGGCGACACGGAGTTCACGCGGACGCCGTGCGCGGCCTCGTCCACGGCGAGCGCCTTCGTGAAAGCGGTGATCGCTCCCTTGGTGGCCACGTACGTGGTCGCATGGAGCTGTCCGATCACGGCGACGAGGCTCGAGATGTTGATGATGCTGCCGCGCGTCCGGCGCAGGTGCGGCAGGGCGCGGCGGCAGGCCACGAACACGCTCATCACGTTCAGCTCGAACAGCGCGCGGAACTCGGCGGGCGTGAACGTGTCGATCGGCTTGTGGGGCGGGTGCCAACCCGCGTTGTTGACCAGGCAATCCAGCCGGCCGTAGCGCTCCACGGCGGCGTCCACCAGGCGCTCGACCTGCTCGGGCCGCGAGACGTCGCATCGGATGAAGACGGCCTCGCCCGGCCCGCCGGCCGTGACCCCGCGCGCGAGCTTCTGGCCCGCGGCCTCGTCCCGCGCGCAGAAGACCACCTTGGCGCCGGCCTCCACGAACACGCGGACGCAGCCTTCGCCGATGCCCTTCGTTCCCCCCGTGACGATGACGACCTTGTCCTGGAAGCGCACGGGGGGAGACTATTCGTGCCCGCGCGAGGAGGTCAAGGGGCCGGACGGCGCCTCCGCACCGGCCAGGCCGGCCAGCGCCTGCTCCAGGCTGCGACGGCTCTCCGGCGCGAGCTTCCGCCCCTCCGACGTGAGATAGAAGGTGTCCCGGATCCGGCCCCCCCGCGTCTCCACGTGCGCGATCTCGATGCTGCAGCCGGCGTCGGAAATGACGCGCGTGAGGGCGTGCAGCAGTCCGAAGCCGTCCGCGCCGGAGACAGTCAAGCCCGTGGCCGTGGGATGCGCGTCGTCATCCCATTCCAGCTCGAGGCGGGCGCGCACGGGGCCGCCCATGGTCTCCAGCTCGCGCTCGAGGTCGACCTCACCGCCCAGGACCTTCTCCAGGAAGGCCTGGAAGCGCCGGCCCTCCTCCGGCTGCTCGAACCGGCGTCCGGCGTCGGACACGGAGAACGTGTCGAGGACGAGGGCCTCGGAGTTCGAAAAGGCCTCCGCGGCCACGATGTCCGCGCCGAAGAAGCTCAGGCTCCCGGCGATACGGGAGAAGAGGCGGCTGCGGTCGCCCGCCACCACCACCAGCTTCCAGCCTTCGCCGTCGCGGGCGAGGCGCGAAGAAACGGCGCGGCCGGCGAGGGTGGAGAAGAGCGCGAAGTGGGCCACCGTCTCGACGGGCGCGGTGAGCTGGAGGTAGCGGTGGGGGAAGCCGAGCACGAAGCGCGTGAAACGCTCGCGGTCCACGCGTAGCGGGATCTGGTCCAGGAAGGAGTGGACCTCGCGCTCGTCGGTGATGGGGAGGAAGTCGTCCATCGCGGCGCCGAGTATGCGCCTTCTGCGCTCCATCCCGGAAACAGAGCCTTCACCCGGGCGGTTGCGGTCACCCGCCGAGGTTGCTACTGTGGCGCCATCCATTGCTGAGGCAAGCGCTTCGAAAGGAGGCCCTCCGGTGAGCAACGAGCCTGACGACATCACAAGGCGTGACTTCGTGTCCCGCACCGCCACCGCGGTGGCGGGGGTGGCGCTGGGGGGCAGCGCGATCGCCCGCGCGCAGAGCGGCACCGTGGGCAGCCGGGTCCTCGGCGCCAACGATCGCGTGGTGCTGGCCAGCGTGGGCATCCGCGGCCAGGGCAACGCCCTCAAGCGCGGCTTCGCCAAGCTGAAGAACGTCGAGATCAAGACGCTGTGCGACATCGACGCGAACCTCTTCCCGAGCCGCGTCAACGACGAGCGGCTGAAGGACGTCGCCACCTTCAAGCCGGGCACGGTCCAGGATCTGCGGCGCGTCCTCGACGACAAGGACGTCGACGCGATCCTGGTGGCCACGCCGAATCACTGGCACGCCCTGGCCACCATCTGGGGTCTCCAGGCCGGCAAGCACGTGTTCGTCGAGAAGCCCGCCTCGCACACCGTCTGGGAAGGCCGGAAGATGTTCGAGGCCTCCCGCAAGTACAACCGCCTCGTCCAGGTCGGCACCATGAACCGGAGCCGGCCCCTCGTCCAGGACGCGATCAAGTTCATGCGCGACGGCGGCATCGGCGAGATCTACATGGCGCGCGGGCTCTGCTTCAAGGCGCGCCCCAACATCGGCAAGTACCCCGACGGCCCCATGCAGCCGGGCGAGAAGTACAAGCTCAACGTGGAAGCGAAGGAGTACGAGCCCACCTACGACGCCGCCTACCTCTCGAAGGTGGACTACGACATGTGGCTGGGGCCGGCGCCGCTGCGGCCGTTCAACCGGAACCGCTTCCACTACAACTGGCATTGGCATTGGGACTACGGCAACGGCGACACCGGTAACCAGGGCCCGCATCAGTTCGACATCGCGCGCTGGGGCCTCGACGAGCACGCTCATCCGGTCAAGATCTCCTCGGGAGGCGGCCTGTTCGACGCGCGCGGCAGCTCGCAGGAGACGCCGGACGTCCACACCACGATCTTCACCTACGCGGACGGCAAGGTGCTCGAGTTCGGGACGCGCGGCATCCAGACCAACGACGAGGGCACGCAGAAGATCGGGAACCTGTTCTACGGCAGCAAGGGCTGGGTCTGGATCGACGGCGACGGGCGCGGCTGGCAGTCGTACCTGGGCCGCAAGGACGAGAAGGGGCCGGCCGGCACGGCGGCCGCGGGCACGGGCAGCGACCCGAACGTGCCCACCAGCATCGAGTACCCGCACTACCAGAACTTCGTCGACGCCATCCGCGCCGGCGATCGGTCCAAGCTCACGGCCGAGATCGAGGAGGGCCACCTCTCCGCCTCCCTTCCCCATCTCGCCAACATCGCCTACCAGGTCGGACGCACCCTGACCTTCGACGGGACGGCCGAGAAATTCAAGGACGACAAGGAAGCGGATGCGCTCCTCACGCGGACGTATCGCGCTCCGTTCGTGATCCCCGACAAGGTCTAGGAGGGTCCGGTCGCATCAGGAGCGCGTCCCATCGTGGCGGGACGCGCTCCTCGCCATATCGCGTAGACCGGAAACCCCGCGGCCGCGATGAGCAGGCCCCAGAGGGGCGAGTAGTTGGGCACGGGCCGAAGGGTCTCCTGCGCGACGATCGCGATCAGCCCGGCCGCGGTCCCGAGGATGAAGACGAGCGGGGTCCACGGATAGCCGGGAGTGCGGAACGGCCGCGGCGCGTCCGGCCGCCGCCACCGCAACACGATGACCGCGCCCACCGCGAAGAGCAGCGCGCCCCACTCCACCACGATGAAGTACGTGGTCAGACGGTCGAAGTCCCGCAGGAGGCCGACGAGCAGGACGGCCCCCAGGGCGTGGACGATGAGGGCGATGTGCGGCGTCGCCCACCGGGGGTGCACGCGCCCGAGGACGGAGAAGGTCAGGCCGTCGCGGGCCAGGGCATAGGCGACGCGCGGCTTGGCCAGTATGTTGCCGTTGAGGGCGCCGAAGACGCTGCAGAGGATCGCGCCCGCGATCAGGCTGCCGCCCAGGGGGCCGAGGCGGTCGGACATGATCCGCTGCGGCACGCCGACCGTCGCCGCCATCGTTTCCACGGGCAGCGCGTAGAAGTAGCCGACGTTGGCGCCCACGTAGAGGAAGACGATGGCGAGCATGCCCGCGACGATGATGCGGCGCATGAGCTGCTCGGGCGCGCGTACTTCGCCCGCGATCATGCTCACCGCGATCCATCCGTCGTAGGCCCAGATGACGGAGGCGGCGCCCATGCCGAGGTTCCGGGGCCCGGCCGCGGAGGGGCGGAGATGCGCGAAGCTGCCCGCGGCGCCCGTGAACGAGACCACCATGAGGACGAGAAGGGCCGCGATCTTGACCACGGTGAAGAAGGTCTGGACGGCCGACCCCGGCCGTGCGCCGAGCAGGTTGACGCCGGAAAGCAGCAGGATAGTGGCGGCGGCGATCGCGGGCACCGCCCAGGCCGGAGCGCCGGCGCCGGCCTTTCCGCCCATGCTCAAGAGGAGCTCCCCGAAGAAGGTGGCCAGGGCGCCGATCGCGGCCGGGGTCGTGACCAGGAGGTACAGCCACCCGAAGGTGAAGGCCGCCGGGTCTCCATAGGCCGCGCGGAGGAACACGTAGGCGCCTCCCGTCCGCGGCAGCATGCAGCTCAGCTCGGCCAGGGCGAGCGCGCCACAGAGGCTGACGAGGCCGAACCCGACCCAGAGGGCGAGGATGGAGACGGGATCTCCGACGTCATTGGCGAGGGTGAAGGGCTTCCGGAAGACGCCGCTGCCGATCGTGATGCCCACGATCAGCGCGAAGCCTCCCCAGAAGCCGATGACGCGCTCGAGATCGCTGGCCGGCGGCGTCTGGTTCGTCGAGTCCTCGGATTTCGCGAGCGGGACCGTTGGCAGCCCGTGCGGAAGCTATAGAATACGCGACCATGGCATTGTTATTTCAGACGAGCTCCCGCGCCGTGCATGTCGTGCTGTTCGCCGCGCTCGGCGCGGGCGCCGCCGCATCCATGGTCCAGGGCCAGTCGGCGGCCCCGGCCAAGGCGGCCGCCACCCCGTCCGCCCTCCTTCCCGATCCTGACGACGGCGGCATCACCCTGCCCGAGGGTTTCCGGGCCCTCGTCGTGGCCGACGGCCTGCACACCAAGGACCCGGACACCACGGGCGCGATCCGTTTCCTCGCCGTCGCTCCGAGCGGCGACCTGTACGTGAAGACGGCGAAGGGCGGCATCATCGCCTTGCGCGACACCAACGGCGACGGGCGCGCCGACGTGAAGGAGACCTTCGGCGACGGCGGAGGGACGGGCATCGCGCTGCGCGACGGCTGGCTCTATCACTCGAGTACCAGCGCCGTCTACCGCTACAAGGTCGCGCCCGGCGAGCTCGTGCCCAGGTCCGCCCAGGAGACCGTCATCTCCGGCCTTGCCGACGGGAAGCAGCACAACTCGAAGTCTTTCGCCTTCGGCCCCGACGGCCAGCTCTACGTCGAGGTCGGGTCTCCCTCCAACGCCTACGGCGGAGTCCACGATCGCGCGCGGGGGGCCAAGGGCGAGGATCCCACGGAGTTCCTGGCCACGCACGGCGGCTGGTGGCGGTTCGATCCCGACAAGCTCAGCCAGACGCAGGCCGACGGGTATCACTACTCCACCGGCCACCGCCACATGCTCTCCGTGGCCTGGAACCCGATCTCGAAGGCGTTCTTCGTCGTGCAGATGGGGCGTGACAACCTGAGCACGGTCGACCCCGAGCACTACACCGACGAGGACAACGCGGAGAAGCCGTCGGAGGACATGTTCGTCCTCCGCGAGGGCGCGAACTACGGTTGGCCGTTCACGTACTACGACCCCCTCCAGAAGGCGCGCATGGTCGGGCCCGAGTACGGGGGCGACAACGCGAAGCGCGCGGAAGCGGGCAAGTATCCGGACCCGCTCGTCGCCTTCCCCGGACACTGGGCACCGCTGCAGATGGCGTTCTATTCCGGACAGCAGTTCCCGGAGAAGTACCGCGGCGGCGCGTTCGTCGCCTTCCACGGCTCCTGGAACCGTGCCCCCAAGCCGCAGGGCGGCTACAACGTGACCTTCGTCCCCTTCGACGACACCGGCATGCCGCGCGCCACCTACGAGGTCTTTGCCTCGGGCTTCCCCGGCGTCGCCCCGTTCACGCGGCCCCAGGACGCGAAGTACCGCCCGGCCGGTCTCGCCTTCGGCCCCGACGGCTCGATGTACGTCACCGAGAGCGAGAAGGGGCGCGTGTGGCGCATCTTCTATACGGGCGGGAAGCGAGCGGCGGCGGCGGCGCCGGCGGCGACGACCGCGGCCACCGCGCCGCGGGCGAGCGCCGCTCCCCCCCCGGCCCCCAAGCCCGCGGCCGCCGCCGCCGAGAGCCCGGGCGAGAAGCTCTACGCGCTGGCCTGCGCGACCTGCCACATGCCCGACGGCAGCGGCGTCCCCGGCCTGCAGCCCGCGCTCGTGGGGAGCAAGGTCGTGGCCGGCCCGCCTGCGACCGTGATCAAGGTCCTGCTGCTCGGCCCCGAGAAGGCGCTGCCCGCGCGCAAGGCAACGAGCGGGAACCAGATGCCCCAGTTCGATTCCCTCTCCGACGAGGAGGTCGCGTCGATCGTGACGTACGTGCGCAAGACCTTCGGCAAGGGCGCGAGCGCGGTCACGCCCGCGCAGGTCAAGGCCCAGCGCCCGAAGTGAGACGCGCGGGCGCCGCCGCTTGCCTGGCGCTCGTTCTCCTGCCCGTGGCCGGGGTGGCCGCCGTGGCCGCCCCTCCGGCGGGAGGACGCGTCGAGCTCGTCGCCGGTGACGGCCTCCAAGAGCCGTTCGGCGTCGCGTTCGACCGCGAAGGCCGCACGTACATCGTCGAGATGGGCGGGAATCGCGTCACCGTCCTCGACGGACGCGGTGGGCGCCGGATCCTCGCCGGCGACTTCAGGGGCCCGCACCATCTCCTCCTGGGGCCGGAGGGCGCGCTCTTCGTCACCGACACCGGGAACAACCGCGTGCGGCGGTTCGACCTCCGCACCGGCCAGTCCACCATCGTCGCGGGCACGGGCGAGAAGGGTTTCGGCGGCGACGGCGGCCCGGCCACGGCCGCGCAGTTCGGCGGCATCTACTCCATCGCCTTCCACCAGGGCGCCCTCTACATCTGCGATCTCGACAACCGCCGCGTGCGCGCCGTCGACCCCCGGACGGGCGTGGTCACCACGGTGGCCGGGAACGGCGAGAAGGGGGTGCCGCGGGACGGCGAAGACGCGCGCACGCAGCCGCTGTTCGATCCACGCGCGATCGCGCTCGACACGAAGGGCAACCTGTACATCTGCGAGCGCGGGGGACACGCCCTGCGCGTCGTCGATCCCGCGGGAAAGATCCGCACCGTCGTGGGAACCGGCGTCGCCGGAGGGAGCGGCGACGGCGGCCCCGCCCGGGCCGCCCAGCTCAATGGCCCCAAGCACATCTTCGTGGAGCGGAGCGGGGACGTGCTCATCACCGACACCGAGAACCACGTCATCCGCCGCTATTCACCCCGCGACGGCACCATCCGGCGCGTGGCCGGCACGGGCGTGCCCGGGACGGGCGGCCTGGGCGGCCCCGCCCTGGGGTGCCCGTTCAACCGGCCGCACGGTGCCGTGATCCACCCCCGGACGGGCGAGCTCTACATCGCGGACAGCGAGAACCATCGGGTCTTGCGGGTCAGGCGTTAGTCTTCAATCTCAGGGGGGGAACGTCGCGCATGATCGCGATGGGCGCTCGCTCCCCCCCTGAAACCCCCCAGCGCTGCGCCGCCGCTTCGCGGCGCCGCGCTCCTGGTCGGCTCGTCCATGATCAGTCGGAGAGGGCTTTGTCGATCGGGAAGGGCTGGCCGGACCAGGCACGCTGCGACGTCCAGGGCTGCGGCGGATCCGCCCAGAAGGCGTCGGCCGCGGGCAAGCCGAGAGGCAGCAGGCCCGTCGCGCAGAGATAGAGGCTGCCCGTCGAGATGTAGCGCTCGCCGATCCCGGGCTGATGGCCCGCGAAGCCAATACGCAGCCAGCCCGCCTCGTCGAACGTGCCCGGGGCCTCGATCGACCGTCGGATGACCGAAGTGAGCGCGCCGCGCACCTGCGAGGGCGTGACCTCCGCCGGGAGCGCGCGGCGCAGCGCGGCCTGGGCCAGCAGGTGGAAGGCACCGAATCGGTACGCGATCGATCGCCCGATGGCGGGGAACGTCCCTTCCGGCGAGATGAGCCGCTCCTGGACGGCCGCGTAGCGCTGGGCGCGCTGCATCTCCGGTTCGCGCATCGCCTTCCAGGCCTCGGACTGGTCTCCGAGCGCGGCGAGGACGTCGACGAGCATGGGATGGATGACGAAGCTGTTGTAGTAGTCCCAGTGGAAGACGGGCCCGTCTCCGTAGGCCCCGTCGCCCTTGTACCACTGCGCGTGCTGGCGCAGCGCGTAGTCCACGCGCAGGCGATCCCAGGACGCGCCCAGCGCGAAGAGGCCCGCCTCCACGGTGGCGCTGAAGAGGAGCCAGTTGTTGAACCCGGGAACGATCGCGCGCGTCGATTCCAGCGCGCGCACCAGGTTCGCCCGCGTCGCGGTGTCCAGCTCCTCACGCAAGGCGCGCGGCGCGCGCAGGAGGCCCTGGGCCAGGAAGGCGGCGTCGACGAGCGGCTGCCGATCCTCGGTGAAGTTCATCGCGTCCGGCGAGGCGGGATCGACGGCCGCGGCCAGCGCGCGCCGCGCGAGGTCGGCGTAGCGCGCACGCATCCGGCCCTCCGGCGTCGCCTCCGCGGGGAGATCCAGCCAAGGTGCGATCCCGGCGAGGAGCCGCCCGAAGGCCTCGAGATGGCTGACCGAGCGGCGCCCCGCGCCCTCGACCTCCTCGACAGGCATGCGCGCCTTCAGCGTGCCCGCGGCCAGGTTCGTGAGCACGGGCTCGGAAAGCCGCCGCGCGACCGTGACCCAGTACGCGCGCTCGTTGCCGGCGCCCGTCTCCGTGCCCGTGCCCGTCCCCGTCCGTTTGGCGATCCCAGCCCCGCCGACCGTGATGCCCGCGGCCGATGCTCCCGCGCGCTCCAGGAACCTGCGTCGGTTCACACGCTCGTCCGCGCTCACTTCGTGACGGCCTCGCCTTCGATCTCGACCACGACCACGGTCGCCATCGGATCCAGGAAGGGCCGCGCGATGTTGAGCGACGTCCGCTCCCCGTCCGCCTTCGTCTCCACGGGGGCGCCGTCGGCCAGCCGGTACACGCGCTTGACCGCGTTCTTCAGGGGCGGCAGCGCGAAAGGCACGCGCGGCTCCTGGAAGAACGTCAAGTAGATCCGGCCCGGCTTGGTGGTCGCCCGCCATTCGTTGCGGGACAGGAACAGGGGCTGGCCGCGCAGGTCCTTGGTGCCCCTCGCGCTGGGCTCACCTGCTTCGTCTCCCCAGGGCGACGGCCCCGCGCCGTACACCGCTTCCCCGTTCACCTTCAGCCAACGCCCCACCTCGCGCAATGAGGCCTGGCTGGCCGGAGGAATGACGCCATCGGACATCGGGCCGACGTTGAGCAGGTAGTTGCCGCCCTTGCTCACGATGTCGAGGAGCTTGAACGTGATGTCGCCGGGCGACTTCCAGTCGCGGTCGTCCTTGCGGAAGCCCCAGGTGTGGTTGATGGTGGCCGGCACTTCCCAGGCGTCGGCGGGAGCGGTGCCCGGGATGACGTTGTCGCCCGTGCTCACGTAATCGCCGGCCACTCCCAGCCGTCCGTCGATGAGCGTCTTCGGCTGCAGGGTGCGGACGATGTCGACGAAGCGTTGCCCGCGCTCCTTGCTCATCATGCGTGGCGTGTCGAACCAGATGAGGGCCACCGGGCCGTAGCTCGTCAGCAGCTCCTTCACCTGCGGCTCCGCCTTCCCGCGCAGGTAGGCGTCGTAGTCCTTCAGCTCCTTGCCGTCCGGTCCCTGGTCGGGCCCGAAGTCCCAGTCGTTCCCGGCCCCGCCCTTCTCGTGCCAGTCCTGGGCCTGCGAGTAGTAGAAGCCGAGGGGCATACCCTTGCGCTGACAGGCCGCGGCCAGCTCCTTGAGGAGGTCGCGCTTGAAGGGTGTCGCGTCCACGATGTCCCAGGTGCTGACCTTGGAATCGAACAGCGCGAAGCCGTCGTGGTGCTTCGACGTGATGACCATGTACTTCATGCCGGCGTCCTGCGCGAGCTGGACCCACTCGTCGGCGTTGAACTTCACCGGATTGAACTGCTTCGCCAGCAGCTCGTACTCCGCCACCGGGATCTTGGCGCGGTTCATGATCCACTCGCCGAGCCCGGGGATGGCCCGGCCCTTCCACTCGCCGGCGGGGACCGCGTAGAGGCCGAAGTGGATGAACATGCCGTACTTGGCCTGCTTGAACCAGGCCAGGCGCTGCGCACGTGCGGGATCGTCGGTCGGCGCCAGCGTCGGCGTCGGCGTGGGAGCGGGCGCCTGAGCGAGCAGCCGCGGGGGCGCGCCGGCCACGCCCGCGACGAGCGCGCCCACGATCACGCCACGGTGGAGGGATCGCACGGTCGAGTTCATCGGACCTCCTCTAACACTCTGGATCACTGGCGCGGCAGGGCCCGGACGGCTCCCACGGAGATGCCCCCGTCCACGAGCAGCGTCTGGCCGGTCACGTAGCGGCTCTCCTCCGAGGCCAGGAACACGACGGCGCCGTCGAGGTCGCCGGCCTGGCCGGGGCGGCGCACGGGGATGCGCTCCTCGAGCATCGCCACCCACTCCTCGTCTTCGTACATGCGCGCGTTCTGCGCGGTCTTGAACCAGCCGGGGGCCAGGCAATTCACGGTCACCCCGTGGGGCCCCCAGTCGTCGGCCAGGCTCATGGTGAGCTGCTTGATCCCGCCGCGGCTGGCTCCGTAGGGCGCGAGACCCGCGTAGCCGGCCACGGAAGTGACGGATCCGATGTTGATGATGCGTCCGTAGCCGCGCTCCACCATGTGGCGGCCGATGGCCTGAGCGACGAAGAACGAGCCTCGAAGGTTGGTATCGAGGATGGTGTTCCAGTCCTCCCACGTCACCTCGAGCGCGGGCTTGCGGATGTTGCAGCCGGCGTTGTTGACGAGGACGTCGATCTTCCCGTAGCCGGCGAGGGCCGCCTGGGCCATGCGCGTGATCGAGCCTTGATCGCGCACGTCCAGGTCGAGGGGCAGGGCGCGGCGGCCCCGGCCCTCGATCTCGCGATGGAACTCGCGCAGGTCGTCCTTGCGCCGCGCCGTGATCACGAGGTCCGCCCCCGCGCGCGCGAGGGCGCGGGCGAGGGACTGTCCCAGCCCGCGGCTGGTCCCGGTGACGAGGGCGACGCGCCCGCTGAGATCGAAGAAGGGCGGGCTCACGGTTGGAGGATCACCTTCATGAGGCCGGGCTCGCGGGCGTAAAGGCGTTCGAACATCGCCGGCCCGTCCGCGAGGGGCGCCAGCCGCCCTCGGTCAGCCGCCGCACTTCCGACGGCAGGTCGACACCGGTCGGGTTCAAGGCCACTTCCGCGCCCAGCCTCCGCGCCAGCGCGAGCTTGCCCTCGTCCACGTCCACGGCGATGACGCGCCGGGCGCCCGCCGCGCGCAGGGCCTGGATGACGAGAAGGCCGATGGTGCCCGTCCCCACCACCACCGCGTCGCGCGCGGGCATGGGCGCGCGCGCGACCGCGTGCACGGCCACGGAAACGGGCTCCACCATGGCCGCGTGCTCGAACGGCACCTCGTCGGGCAGGCGGTAGACGATGTGCTCGGGCACCGCGACCAGCTCGGCGAAGGCGCCCGCCCTCCGGTAGTCCGCGCAGGAGACCCCGAGCACCTTGCGCTGGTCGCACAGGTTGGTTCGTCCAGCCCGGCAGTAGTCGCAGCGCCCGCACGACACCGTGGAGTCGAACGTCACCCGGTCGCCCGGGCTCACGTGCTGGACGGCCGCCCCGATGCGTTCCACCACACCCGCCGCCTCGTGCCCCATGACCGCAGGAGGGATGCGCCGCCCGGACGAGCCGTCGTACCCGTGAACGTCGCTGCCGCAGATGCCGCAGGCGCGCACGCGCACGAGCACGTCGGCGTCGCCGACGGCCGGCTCCGGCACGTCACACACCTCGAGATGCCTGTATTCGCTCAGGACGAGGGCGCGCATGGGGGGTCTCCGTGGATCTCCAGCGGGTCTGCGGTCAGAAGCCGGTGCCCTTGACCTTGAGGCGGAGGCGAAGGACGTACATGTCGGCCGTGATGAACAGCGTCGAGCCGTCCTCGCCGAACGCGCAGTTGCTGGTGGCCTCGCCCGTGGCGAGGGTGCCCAGGTGCTTGCCCTCCTTGTCGAAGATGTGGACGCCGCCGGGCCCGGTGGCGAAGAGATGGCCCTGGGTGTCGACCTTCATGCCGTCGGGCAGCCCCTTGCGTTCGGGGCCCACCCAGCTCGTGGCGTCGAAGAAGACGCGTCCGTTCGCGATGGAGCCGTCCGGCTTGACGTCGTAGGCCATCCAGATCGCGCGCTGCGGGTCCGAGTTGGCGACGTACAGCGTCTTGTGATCGGGCGAGAAGGCGATGCCGTTGGGCCTCGAAAGGTCCTTGGTCAGCAAGGTCATCTTGCCGTCCTTGCTGACACGGTAGACGCCCTGGAAGTCGAGCTGCTTTTCCGGGTCCTCCATCTTGCGCGTGAGGCCGTAGGGCGGATCGGTGAAGTAGAGCGAGCCGTCCGTGTGGTAGACGAGGTCGTTCGGGCTGTTGAGGCGCTTGCCCTCGTAGCGGTCGGCGATCGGCACGTACTTCGCCTTGGGCTTGGCGAGTGGCGCGTCCATGCGCGCGACCTGCCGGTTGCCGTGCTGGCAGAGCACCAGGCGTCCCTGCGGATCGAGAGTGAGGCCGTTCGACCCGGGCTCGTCCGGGGAGACGTTGTTGGGCCGGGGGATCAGGCCGAGGTACCCGCTCTGCTCGAGGAAGATCTGCGTGCCCCTGCCCTCCTGCCATT
>WNGB01006622.1_pt1 | contig 21120 bp, 15 predicted proteins | sample 5400681 | NCBI WGS metagenome assembly WNGB01 (sample SAMN13153367, study PRJNA577476) | soil metagenome | isolation source: 115 cm soil or saprolite under grassland replicate 2 | place: USA:California | collected 2016-06-15
GCCCAACGGCTCAACCAAAACCATCGGACGCAGTGATGCACCGCCGTAAGATCGAAGGAGATATAACTATGGCTACTCTGGCAGCTGCCGCATATGATCGGGAAGACACGCGCGGCATTTGGAAAGTGATTGGCGCTTCCTCAGCCGGAACAGTGATCGAGTGGTATGACTTCTACATTTTCGGCTCGCTCGCCGCTGTCATCTCGCCGCTGTTCTACCCCAAGGGCAACAACACTCTCGCGCTGATCGCCTACCTATCGACCTTTGCAGTTGGCTTTATCGTGCGTCCGTTTGGCGCGCTGTTCTTCGGGCGCATTGGGGATCTCGTCGGGCGCAAGTATGCCTTCCTGGTGACGCTGGTGATCATGGGCGGGGCCACGGCGCTTATCGGCGTCCTACCAACCTATGAGACGATCGGAATACTGGCGCCGATCATACTGATTGTGATCCGCGTCTTACAAGGTCTGGCGCTCGGCGGAGAGTATGGCGGGGCGGCCACATATGTGGCTGAGCACGTGCCGGATCGCAAACGCGGCTTCTACACCAGCTTCATTCAGATCACGGCCACGCTGGGCCTATTCATCTCTCTAGCGGTGATTCTGACTATACAGGGGACGATGAGCAAAGAAGCGTTTGGCAGCTGGGGCTGGCGCATTCCGTTCCTGCTCTCGATCGTGCTAGTCGGTATGTCGCTCTACATCCGCCTACGCATGAAAGAATCACCGATCTTCACCCACCTGAAATCAGCCGGCAAAACATCGACCTCGCCGATTAAGGAAAGCTTCGGCAGCTGGGAGAACATCAGGCGACTGATGATCTCGCTGTTCGGCGCCACCGCCGGCCAAGGCGTGGTCTGGTACACTGGGCAGTTCTACGCGCTATTCTACCTCCAGAGCATTCTCAAGATCGAACCACGAACGGCAAACATCGTGATCGCGATCGCTCTGCTGCTGGGCATGCCGTTCTTCGTGGTCGTCGGCGCGCTCTCGGATCGGATCGGGCGCAAACGGCTGATGATGGCCGGCTGTCTGCTGGCCGCGCTCAGCTACTACCCGATCTATATGGGCCTGGAGGCCGCCGCCGGCAATAATATCGTCGGCCTGGCATCGAAGGCCGACCCGGTGACTGGCGCGATCTCGGTTCTGCCCCAAACGCTCGACGCCAGCGGAGCGCTGATCAACGCGCCGGTGGCCGCGAACCCGAACCTCCCAATGCTGGTGCTGCTGATCTTCATCCAGGTGATCTTCGTGACCATGGTCTACGGGCCGATCGCGGCCTATCTGGTCGAGGCGTTCCCGGCCAAGATCCGCTACACCTCCATGTCGCTGCCCTACCACATCGGCAATGGCGTCTTCGGCGGCCTGCTGCCGGTGATCGGTCTTTCGATCGGCGCGGCGACCGGAAACATCTACGCCGGTCTGCTCTACCCGATTATCATCGCGCTGATCACCTTTGTGGTCGGCTCGATCTTCCTGCGCGAGACCAACAACACCAAGATCTGGGAAGAGACAGAGGAAAGCTATCCCAGCCCAGTCGGCGCCGACTAATCGCGGCACGCCAGCAAGTGCCCCTCAGAGTCTGTTTGAAAAGGGGGAGGGTGCGGGGCTTCGCCCCGCACCCTTCCCTTTGCCGCCGGCGCGATGAGGCGAAACCGCCGTCGCTGAGGCGCAGCCAGCAGAAAGCGGTATGCTGCCGGCAGTAGACATGCACGCTGCTTTCTGCCGACTAACGGCTGTCCTTAGGGCCGGCGCAGGTAGCGCAGCGCCAGCGCACCAAGCATGGCCACCACCAGGTTCGCAAACCATGGGATCGGCGTCCGAAACCAAATTGCAGCACCATATGTCACACCCATGAGCACGGTAAAGAGCAAGGCAAATATCAGGATTGTGCCCTCCCAGCTCGATTGATTGGATTGCATACGTTCCTCACTTTCACGAACCCCCGCCGCTACCCAGTATACCACGCCGTTCGGCCGCGCTATGGGTGTGATGCAGGGTTTTGCGGACAGGCCGCCGGGTACCCGCTGGGTGCCGGCCTTCGTCGCGGTAGCCGCGGGCTTCCGCCCGACGGCCGGTTGGCGCACCACGCGCACCGCCGGGCGGAAGCCCGCGGCTCGCAGGACAAAGCCCTTCGGGCTGGCGACGCATCGTGCAAAACCGTGCATCACATCCCCGCGCTATGATCAGCTTGCCGCGTGTCATCCCTGATGCTATACTACTTGCGCGCGTTTCGTGCATGCGCCGCCATTTTTATCGGCAAACCACGTGAGGGTAACTTGTATGGCGATTGCCCCTGAAATCATGCGTTCGACGGAGCTGCTGCCACTCCCAGAAACAGCGCACTATTTCAACCGCGAGCGGAGCTGGCTGGAGTTCAACCGGCGGGTGCTCGAAGAGGCGCTCGACGAGCAGAACCCGCTGCTGGAGCGGGTTAAGTTCCTTTCGATCTTCAGCACCAATCTCGATGAATTCTTTATGATCCGCGTGGCCGGCATCAAACAGCAGGTCGCCGCCCACGTGGTCGGCCGATCGCCCGATGGCACCACCCCAGCCGAGCAGCTGATCGCGATCCGCCGCACCGTCGACGTGCTGACCGACCGGCATCGCCGCTGCTGGCTCGATGATGTTCAGCCCAAGCTGCGCGATCAGGGCATTCGCCTGCTCGACTACGCCGAGCTGACCGACGAACAGCGCGCTTTTTGCAAGGCCTACTTCGAGCGCGAGGTCTTTCCAGTGCTCACGCCGCTGGCGTTCGATCCCAGCCATCCCTTCCCGCAGATCTCGAACCTGAGCATCAACCTGGCGGTGGTGATCAACGATCCCGAGGAAGGCGAGCTGTTCGCGCGCGTCAAGGTTCCAGCCGTGCTGCCACGCCTGATCCCGCTCCCCAGCAGCATGTGCGATGGGCCAGAGCAGATCCCGCCCGAACGCCGGCACTGCCTGGTCTGGCTTGAACAGATGATCGCCGAAAATGTGGATGCGCTGTTCCCCGGCATGGAGGTCGTCGAGGCCTATGTCTTCCGAATCACGCGCAACGCCGATATGGAGATCCAGGAGGAGGAGGCGGCCGACCTGCTGCGCACGATCGAGCAGGGCGTGCGCCAGCGCCGCTTTGGCGCGGTGGTGCGCCTGACGATCCAGCACGATATGCCGCAGCGCATTCGCGAGTTGCTGCTGGCGAACCTGAAGATCACACCCGATGATCTTTACGAGGTTGAGGGGTCGCTCGGCCTCTCCGACCTCATGGGACTGATGAAGATCGACCGGCCTGATCTGAAAGATCCGCCGTTCTACCCAGCCACGCCGCCGCTCCTACGCAACGCGCGCTCCAGCACCGAGATCTTCAGCGCCATCCGCCAGCAAGATATCCTCCTACACCACCCGTTCGATTCGTTTCGTCCAATTGTCGAGCTGATCGAGGCCGCCGCCGAAGACCCCGACGTGCTGGCGATCAAGCAAACGCTGTATCGCGTCGGCAGCAACTCGCCGATCGTCAAGGCGCTCATGCACGCGCGCGATCAGGATAAGCAGGTGACGGTGCTGGTCGAGCTGAAGGCACGCTTCGACGAGGAGAACAACATCACCTGGGCGCGCGCCTTGGAGCGCGCCGGCGTCCACGTCGTCTACGGCTTGGTCGGCCTGAAGACTCACGCCAAGATCGCGCTGATCGTCCGCCGCGAGCAAGATGGCCTACGTCGTTATGTCCACTTGGGCACCGGCAACTACAACGCCGGCACCGCGCGAATATACACCGACCTGGGCCTGCTGACATGCAAATCCGAGCTCGGCGCCGACGCCTCCGACCTATTCAACCTGCTGACGGGCTACTCGCGCCAGCACCGCTACCGCAAGCTGCTGGTCGCGCCGGTGAACTTGCGCGAACGCCTGACCTGGCTGATCGAGCGCGAGATCACGCACGCCAATAGCGGCCGCGGCGGGAGCCTGATCTTCAAGCTCAACTCGCTGGTTGATCCGCAAATGATCGAGCTGCTGTACCAGGCCTCGCAGATCGGCGTGAAAGTCGAGCTGGTGGTGCGCGGGATGTGCTGCCTGCGGCCCGGCGTGGCGGGGCTGAGCGAGAACATCATTGTCCGCAGCGTGGTGGGCCGCTTTCTGGAACACAGCCGGATCTACTATTTCGAAAATGGCGGCGACCCGGCGGTATACCTGGGCAGCGCCGACCTGATGCAGCGCAACTTGGATCGACGAATCGAGACGCTGTTCCCGATCGAGGATCCGGCGATGATCCGGCACATCCGTGAGAATCTACTGGCAACGTACTTAAACGACAACATCCGAGCCAAGCTACTGATGCCGGATGGCTCGTATGTGCGCGCCCAGCCCGAGCCTGGTGCCGCGCCGCGCGATAGCCAGGCGTTCTTCGCGGCTGGGCACGACACGCCACCCGAGTAAAGTGACGAGTGACGGATGACGGGTGACGGGTTGATCGTCACTCGTCACTCGTCACTCGTCACTCGCCACGTTATGGAGACATATCGTCTTTTCATCGCAGCCGAGCTGCCGCCGAACATCAAGGCCGAGCTGGTAGACACCCAAGCACGGCTGCGGCGAGCCAACCTGCCGGTGAGCTGGGTTGCTCCTGGGGCGATGCACCTGACACTGCGCTTCCTGGGTGATACCAGCGCGGCACTGATACCCGATCTAGATCGAGCGATTCGTGCCGGGCTCGCGCCACACAGCGCTATGAACCTGCGGCTGAGCGGCGCAGGCGCCTTCCCAAACGATCGCCGCCCGAGCGTAGTCTGGGCCGGCGTTGGTGGCGCGGTGGCGACCCTGCAACGCGCCCAGGCCGCGATCGAGGCGGCGCTTGGCGGCCTGGGCATCGTGCCAGAGCCAAAGCCGTTCCGCCCGCACCTGACACTTGGCCGGCTGCGGCGCGAGGCCAACCCCGAGCAGCAGCAGCGGTTCGGCGATGCCATCCGATCACTTCAGCCGCCGGCGCCGCTGGAGTGGACAATCGAACGAGTCGTGCTGTTCCGCAGCGAATTGCAGCGCGACGGGCCAATCTACACCAAAATTGTAGATTGCAGATTGTAGATTGTAGATTGAGCGAGCACATCTCAATCTACAATCTGCAATCTACAATCTGAAATGGGCTGTTATGTCAGGCGATCGTCTTCAGCGAATCCTGGTGTGGATGCTGATCGTAGCGGTGGCGGTGTATTTACTGGAGCGGCTGTTTTTCCTGACAGCGCTCTTCGCGACACCGCTGCTGCTCTTTGGGCTGGCCTGGCTATTCGCGCTGGTGCTCAAGCCAATCGTCGACCGCATGACCCAGCTGGTTTTGCCGGTGCCGTTCGTCACCCGCCGAACCGGCGGCGGCGGGTCGCTCGCGCCGACATGGCAGCTGCCGCGCGTCGTGGCTGTATCACTGGTCTACCTTGCGATCATGGCGCTGGTGGTAGTCGCAGCGGTCTCGCTCGTGCCAGTGATCGGCCCGCAGCTGGTCGGCGTCGATCAGACGCTGCCAACAGCGGTCAATGAGATATCGAAGTGGATTACGAACCTGGAGATCGAGCTGGCGCGGCTAGGCTTCCGCGGCGATCTGGAGCAGATTGCGAAACCCGAGTCGCTGGCGCAACAGGCTGCGACGTTGGGCAGCACGGTGATCGCGCAATCGCTCGGCATCGCCAGCGGGATCGCGGCACTGCTGATCAATTTGATTCTCGTGCTGATTCTGAGCTTCTATATGGCGCTGGACGGGCCACACCTGGCCACGCGCTTCCTGGATCTTCTGCCGGTCTCCTGGCGCGCCGATACGGTGCGATTCTACTCGATCGTCAATGGCACCTTCGGCGGCTTTCTGCGCGCCCAGCTGCTCCAGGGTCTGATCTACGGCCTCGCGACCGCGTTGGTGATGACGGCGTTAGGGCTCGACTACGCCGCACTGGCCAGTGTGCTGGCGGCGATCGTCGTGCTGGTGCCGATCATCGGCAGCGTGCTGGGCGCCTTGCCGCCACTGTTGATCGTGCTGATTGAGAAGCCCGATCGCTTCTTGCTGATGCTGATCATCCTGGTGATCGTCCAGCAGGTTTTGTTCAACATGATTATGCCACGGCTGATGGGCCGGATCGTGGGCCTGCATCCGCTGCTGGTCTTCGCGGCCATTCTCGTCGGCGCGACAGTGGCGGGCGGCTGGGGCATTCTGTTTGGCATCCCGATCGCCGGCGTGGTCGCCTCGGTGCTCCAGTTCATCTATAGCCGCGCCACCGGCGAGGAGCCGGCGCTGCCGACCGCCGACGCGCCGCGACCGGAAGCTGCCAACGAGCCACGCCCAGTAGCCGGCGAGCCACGCCCGGCCACGAATGATCGCCGGCCGCTGTGATAGCTGGCCTGCGCGGCGCGTGGTTCTCCGTACCCTAGAAACGATCCGCCTGCGCGGCGCGCGGCAGGGGTGGGCCGCCACCCCTGCACCCCCGGCCGAGGGCTGCGCCCCTCGGAACTCCAATTTGATGTAATCACACCGCGAACGTCTGGTGCACATGCCTGTGTTGAAATCGAAATGTTATTGCGCGTTCGCCGGGCAGATACACTTTTAGGTTGCCCACCAGCCTCCATCTATCAGCTCGATCGCCAGCGGCAGGCCATCGAGCCGCACACAGATCTCGGCCACCGTCGGCGCGGTCGTGTTCGTCATCGCGAAGTCCGCTTTCGCCGCCTGCGCCCGCGCGATGAACAGCTGTACCGCCGCGTACTGCCCGACCACCGACCACTGACCACCGACCACCACACCCCGCGCATGGTCGGTCGTCGGGCGCCTGCCCTGAGCCGGGGGCGCCCTTTGGGCCAAGGGTCGTCCGTCGTCCATCGGCGGCAACTCCAGCGGCAGTACGGCGTACTCGTACTCGCCTGATAGACGCAGCACCACCCGGCTGGTCGCCAGCACCTTCAACCCCGCCGCCGCTGCCAGCAGCTCGGCTATCAGCGGCGCAGATCCCAGCACGTGCTCGAAGTTATCCAGCAGCAGCAAGAGCTCCCTGGTCTGCACGAAGCTTTTCAGCCGCGCGCGGATGGGCAGGCTCCCGGCGTCGAGCACGCCGAGCGTTTGGGCGATCGCTGCGACAACCAGCTCTGGATCGCTGATCGGCGCGAGATCGATGAAGAACACGCTGTCGGGGAATCCGCCCTCACCCCCCGCCCCCCTCTCCCATCGCGACGGGAGAGGGGGAGTCGCCGCAGCGACGGGGGTGAGGCCAGCTCAGCCGCGACGGCGAGCGCCAGGCGAGTCTTGCCGGTGCCGCCCGGCCCGGTCAGCGTGACCAGCCGCACGTCAGCACGCGCGAGCAGCGCCCGTAGATCAGCAAGCTCTTTCTCCCGGCCAAGGAATGAGGAGATCGGGGCCGGCAGATTGCTGCGTGGGCGGTCGGCCGACGGGCGTGCAGGAAATGCGGCACGCGGCGCGCTCCGCGCCGTCGGCGGCAGCCGATCGGGCGCCAGCTCGGCGCGCGTGCAGCCGATGAAGTCGTCGCGCTCCTCGGGCGCCAGCTGGATCTGGGCTGCCAGCAGGGCGGCGATCTCGCGCGAGGGTTGGCGCGCATCGCCCTCGATCTTGACGTTCAGGTCTTTCGAGCAGCCGATGCGCGCCGCCAGCGCGTCCTGAGTCAGGTCGAGCGCTTTGCGGCGACGCTTGATCCGCAGCCCGAACGACAGCAGCGCCTGGTCGTCCATGCGTCGCGGCTCCTCCACGTGGGGCGAGATGTCCAACATATGTACACCGGGATGTCCAAGTTATTGTGCGAAGAAGGCGATGCTCGGCCGGATCGAATGCCGCGAGCGATGGATTACCTGCACCCTCACGGTTCAGCCGGCCGGGATCATAGGCGCCCCGCTTGATAACACGATCGACCCGCTGGCGGCGCGCTGGGATGCGATCTACGGCCAGCTTATGTTGCATCTCCGCCAGGTCTATTGCGCCGAACCGCTGAGTTACTGAGCCGCGCTGATGCCGCTGAATGACCAGCCGCGCGATCAGCGCCTTCAACATTTCAGCGCCTCAGCGGTTCGAGCAGCACACTTGACGCGCCCCCACCGCTCCCCTATAATAGCGCCGCTTACGTAGCAGCCTAATACGTACAGCCACGTAGCCCCCGCAGTTATTCCACGCCTGTGCTAGAAAGCGCCCGACGCTCGATCCATGCCCGCATCAGCAAGCCAGAACCATTGCAGATTGTAGATTGTAGATTGTAGATTACCGATCTCAATCTGCAATCTACAATCAAATTAACCCAAAGGTAATCACCTTATCATCGTTCTCTCAGCGAAGTATCAGCCAGGGCAACTATAATCGCAATCAGGATCGCGTTGATTCTTGCAGAGGCGTCCAAAACAAGGTACTTACATCGTAGGAGATTTCCATGCAGAAGCGTGCCTTCGCCATCATCCTCACCCTGGCGATACTCAGCGGAATAGTCATTTGGCCGCTGTCGGGGAGCGCCGCGCCGCGCTCGCCCGGCGAGGTGCCCGACACCTTGCCGCCGTTCACATCGCAATACTTTCAGGAGACGCAGCATGCAGCGATGAACTCGTTTGCGTCTTTCTGGCGGCGCACGCCGAACGCGCTGTTCGTGCTGGGCTTCCCGATCTCGCAGCCGTTCATTGAAGAAAGCTTCACCAACCCCGGCGAGTATTATCGGGTTCAGTACTTCGAGCGCGCAGTTCTGGAGGAGCACCCTGAGAACGCCGGGTCACAGTACTACATCCTGGGCCGCTTGATGGGCAACCAGATCATCAAGAGCCGCGGCGGCGAGGCGCCTTTCCAGCCGGTGGGCGACCCCGGCGATGGCACCTTCGACGATGCGACCGGACACACGCTGCGCGACGGACCGGCGCCGTTCCGCAACTTCTGGCAGAACAACGGCGGGCTGGAGGTGTTCGGGCGCGCGAAATCCGAGCAGTTCCAGGAGGTCAACCAGGCCGACGGCAAGACCTACTGGGTGCAATACTTCGAGCGCCAGCGCATGGAGTGGCACCCCGACGAGCCCGACCCGCAGTACCGAATTTTGCTCGGCCTGCTCGGCAATGAATACCGCGACGCACACCATGGCGGCCAGACGGCGTTCGGGCCAATCTCTTCTGATCAGGTGCCCGTCCCACCGATCACGCCGCCGAGCAGCTCTGGCTTTATCTATGGCTACAACGCGCTGCTGTACAACCAGGGCGCACCCTGGCAGGATCGCCAGCGTGTGCTGCGAGTCTCGAAAGAGTCGGGGATCTACTGGCTGCGCCAGCAGGTGCGCTGGATGGATCTGCACGACCGCTCCGGCACAATCTACTGGGGCGAGCTCGACAGCATTGTGAATGATTCATCGGCGGCAGGTGTGAAGCTGCTGCTCAGCATCGTCGCCGCGCCCAGCTGGGCCACGCCCGATGGCCGCAACGGCCTGCCGGCACGCGAGCACTTTAGCGACTTCAACTACTTCATGGGCCAGATGGCCGCGCGCTACAAAGGCAAGGTGCAGGCCTACGAGATCTGGAACGAAGAGAACCTGGCGGCTGAAAACGGCGGCAGGGTCGCCAGCGCCGATCTCTACATGGATATGCTGGTCGGCGCATCGCAGGCCATCCGCGCCAACGATCCATCCGCGCTGATCATCTCCGGCCCGCCGTCGTCGACCGAGACCAACCGCTCAGACATTGCGATCAGCGATGTCACCTTCGTACGCCAGATGTTCGCCGACCCGCGCTTCCGATCAAGCGTGGATGCGGTCGGTGTCCACCCCGGCGGCCAGAGCAACCCGCCCGACAGCATGTGGCCCGACAACCCTGGCCCCGGCCCAGGATGGACCACCAGCCGCGAGTTCTACTTCCGGCGCTTCGAAGATATCCGCGCCGCGATGGTCGACTCCGGCGTCGGCGATATGCAGATCTGGATCACCGAGTTCGGCTGGGCGACGCAGAACAATACGCCCGGCTACGGCTTCGGCAATAACATTTCGTACCAGGAACAGGCCGACTGGATCGTGCGAGCGTTCCAGATCGGACGCCAGAGCTACCCTGCGATCGGCGCGATGTTCCTATGGCAGTTGAACTACGCGGTGCCCTGGAAGTATCAGGGCAATGAACTGCACGAGCAAGCCTCGTACGGCGTGCTGAACGGTGACTGGAGCCCGCGGCCATCCTATTACGCCATTCAGGCCATGCCGAAAGACTAGCGACGACCGACTGAGGACGAACGACGAACGACGAACGACGAAGGCTTGGGCGCCGATCTTTCGTCGTTCGTCGTTCGTCGTTCGTCGTTGAAACGCAGCACCTCACAAAAGCGTCATCACTACTGGATAAGATTGCGATCAGCTTTGCCTCAGCGCGGGCGCATTTCAGCATCCGCCCAATCTCGTGTACAATAAAGCAGATACTACAGATGCCTATGTTGCGCCCGACAAGGAGATTGATTGTGAAGAGACCGTTCGCACACATGCGAATGAGCGCCGCCGCGATGATGCTGGTGATCGCGCTGCTGATCCTGGCCGCCTGTGGTGGCAGCCCAGAATCCGCTGCGGCGCCAACACCCCCACTGCCCACCGCCGCGCCGGCCACCAGCGCGCCCGCGCCGGCCACCAGCGCGCCCGCCACCAGCGCACCCGATCCCACGGCGGCCGCGCCAGCTGGCACGAGCACGCCCAAGCAGAATCTCGAATTTGGCATCGTCAACCATCTCTATTACACCGACCGCGAGCGCGTGCTGACGCTTGATGGTATCGCCGGATTCGACTGGGTGCGCCAACAGGTGGTTTGGAAAGATGTCGAGGGGCCGCAGGGCAACTACGCCTGGGGCGACCTCGACAAGATCGTCGACGATGTAGCCGCGCATAAGCTCAAGCTGCTGCTCAATATCGTCCAGGCGCCCAGCTTCTACACGCCCGATGGCCAGAATGGCCTGCCGCAGGATCCTAAGTCGCTCGGCAATTTCGTCGACGCGATGGCCAAACACTACGGCGCCAAGATCGGCGCGTACGAGATCTGGAACGAGCAGAACCTGGCCCACGAGAACGGTGGCCGCGTGACGGTCGAAGACGCCGGCCACTACGTCGATATCCTCGTTGAGTGCTACAACCGGATCAAGGCCGCCAACCCTGATGCAGTGGTGCTGGCAGGCGCGCCATCGTCCAGCGGCGTAAACGACCCCAGCCTGGCTGTATCCGACGAGAACTACTACCGCGCAATGTATAAGTACAAGGATGGCATCATTAAGAGCCACTTCGACGCGCAGGCGGTTCACCCCGGCGGCTCGGCTAACCCACCCGATACGATGTGGCCGGACAACCCCAGCACCGCGCAGGGCTGGACCGACGACTCGACCTTCTATTTCCGGCATGTCGAGGATGTGCGCAAGTTTATGGAAGAGGAGGGCGTCGGCGACCACCAGATCTGGATCACGGAGTTCGGCTGGGCGACCGCCAACAACACACCGGGCTACGAGTTCGGCAACCAGGTCACACTCGATCAACAGAGCGAGTATATCACCAGCGCGATCAAGCGTGTCTACAAGAAGTACCGCTACCCCGATGGCAGCCCGTGGGTCGGCGCGGTATTCCTGTGGAACATGAACTTCGCGGTGCTATGGGGCCAGCAGGGCAACCCCGAGCACGAGCAGGCTTCGTTCGGTATTCTGAACCCCGACTACAGCCCGCGACCGGCGTTCCTGGCGCTCCAAGGCCTGCTGCCGCAGATCAAAAAGGAGCAGGGCCGCTAGAGCAAGAGACTGGAGGCTGGAGGCTGGGAGCTGGAGGCAGTCAAATACAATGCAAAAACCCGGCCCGCCGCTCTTCGCGGCCGGGCGGGTTTTTGCGTTGGCAGATCTTGAACAACCATCGCATACATCGCGTCCCGCATGGTATCATGAATCATCATGACCAACAGCGACAGCTCGACAATCCGAACCCAGCGCATCGCCACGCTGCTCGCTGCCGGCGATGCCGACGGGCTGCGCGCCGAGCTGGTGGCGCTGCTGGAGCTGCCGGGCGCCATCGTTGGCCTGCGCGCGCTCGATCAGGCCAAGCTACTCACGCGGATCATTCCCGAGCTTGAGCCGGCGCGCGCCACCGACCAGCCGAATGTCCACTTCCTGCCAGTGCTGGCGCATTCGTTCGAGACAGTCTGCGCGGTGGAGTGGCTGCTGGATGAGATTCAGCCCACTAGTCAATCGACGACCGACGACCAACGACCGGCGACCGACGACCGCCGATGGGCAACTGACGATCAATTCCCAGCCCCCAATCCCCAATCCCCAGTCCCCATGGCGGTGCAAACCCACCCCGATCTGCGCTACCAGAGCGCTTACGCCGAAGAGCTACGGCAGCACTTTGCCGAGCGTATCGGCGGCCATCCGCGCGCGGCGCTGTTCAAGCTGGCCGCGCTGCTGCACGATATCGCCAAGCCAGCAACCAAGCAGCCCAAACCGGGCGGCGGGGTCAGCTTCCACGAGCATCAGACGATCGGCGGCCAGGTGGCGCTGGAGGTGGCGCGCCGGCTGGGCTTCGGCGAGGAGGCGGCGCGCTACATACGGCTGGTCGTGCGCGAGCACATGCGGCCAGGCCAGCTCGGGGTGTTGGATGACGTGACGCAACGGGCGGTCGCGCGCTTTTTTCACGCCACCGCCGGCGCTGGGCCGGATGTGCTGCTGCACCTGCTGGCCGATCACATGGCCACGCGCGGGCCGCGGATCAAGGTGGCCGCCTGGCTGGCGCAGGCGGCCTGGGTCGACGCGCTGCTTGACACGATCTGGGGCGAAGAGATCGAACGCACGCGGCCGCTGCTGAACGGCGACGAGCTGATGCGAGCCCTGGGACTCGCGCCCGGCCCGCTGGTCGGCCGGCTGCTGGCTGCGATCGGCAGCGCGCAGGCTGGCGGTGAGATCAGCACCAGCACAGAGGCGCTGGCGCTGGCCCGAAGCATCGTTGGCCGGTTGGAGGCTTGAAGGTTCAAAGGCTGTAACCTTCGAACGCTCCAACCGAATCACGGCTCGCGCTTCGGCTTGATGTGCAGCTCCTCAGTTCGCCCAGTGCGATCGTTCGTGCGCTGGCGATCGTCGCTCAGGTAAGGCAGCAGCACCAAGGTCAGAACAATCATAAAGACCAGAAACAGTCCCGGAAACGATTCGAGCATAACCAGACTCCTGTCGGTTCGGCGCGCGGCGACGGGGCCGCACGTCCCCGGCATCCTAACGCGCGCAGCCATTCCAGACAATGAAGTTCGGCTGATATCCAGCTGAGATTGGGCCCGAGTAGGCGTACGTGTCGGCCGAGCTGGTACACAGCGGCCTACAGCTGCCAGTCGTTTCTTACCACTAAGACACCAAGACACCAAGGCATACTTGATGCCTTGGTGTCTTCGACAAGGTTTCACTTGGCAGCGATCTGCTCTACAGTTGGGATTTCTTGGAGGGGCTTTGGCCCTCCAAGAAATCCCGTTTTTTCTCGCTCTGGAAGAGCGGCCGCTCTTCAGGATCCAGAGCGGCACGGAAGTAGCAGGAGCCCGCGGCGATCAGTGCAGCACGTCGCGCACGATCTGTTCCAGCCGATCGAGTGGGAACGGCTTCGGCAGGTAGTGGTCAACCCGCTGCTCGCGGGCGCGCTTCTCCAGCTCGGGCGTGGCGTAGGCCGTGATCAGCACCACCCGCGTATCCGGCGATGTTTCCTTGATCGCGGCGGTGAGCTGAAGCCCGTTCATACCCGGCATATTATAATCGGTAATCACCAGCGGCACCGGGCGCAGCGCGATCTGGGCTAGTGCCTCTGCCCCACCGTTAACTGTGACGATATCATAGCCGCCGGTGAGATCGCGCATCAAGCGATGAAGGATGATCAGAATATCGGGCTCGTCCTCGACAAGAATAATTGCCGGATTTCGGGCTGGTTGCTCGGGCATGTGATCGCTCCTCAACAAGAGTAGCAGACGCCAATCAGGAATATTACCGCCCATTCTATCACACAGCGCTACAGCGGGCAACCACCATATGTGAAGCTTATAACGCGAAGCCGCTATCACGGCGGCGGTGGCCAGGCGCCGTTCTGTGGGAGCAGCCGACCGAGAACGGTTCCCAAGTGCCCGCGCCCAGCCTCGATCAATATGGATGTCGAAACGCAAGGGCGAGGCAGGTTTCCCTGCCCCGCCCCTGCGCGATTCGGATCCCGTCGCTCAGCTGCGATTGATAACCGCGGGTTGAGCGCCGCGCGATCAGGGCGTAACTGTGCCGCTAAACCTGGCTATATTGGTTCCGTCGAACGTATCGCCGGTCATCTCGGCATAGTTGGTCCAAGTGCCCACGCCCACGCCCTTGGCCTGGAACGTGATCACCTTGGAGGTCACCGCGCCCGGAGTCGTGGTCACCCGCAGCTGTGTGCCGTTGGTCGGCAGCGTGCCGGTGCCGTTGAAGTAGGTACTCTGGCCGCGGTTACCAAACTTGTTCTCGGCGCCGACGCTCATGAAGCCGCCGTCGCCGTTGCCCTGGATCGTGCCGTAGGCGTAGCTGATGTCCTCGGCCGGGTTGGCGTCCGAGTTGAGGCCGATCCAGATCTGGAACGAGTTCTGCCTTGGCAGGCTGAACTCACGCACCGCCTCCCAGTCGAGCACGATCCATGTGTCCGATCCATCAGTCAGCGTGCCGATGCGCATGGCGCCGGCGGCGCCGGGGTTGAGGTCGGTCCAGAACGCCGCGAGCACGTTATTGGGCCGGGTCGGATTGGGAAAGTTCTGGTTGTTGATCGAGTTATCCGGGCCGCTGCCGCCGCCCAGCACGACGTAGCCGTTGCTGGAGAAGCCGAGGCGGGTGTAGACCTCGCCACCGTACAGGAAGCTGGGCACATTGAAGTTGGTGATCGTGTCGTCGTCCACGCCGGCGACCGGCGGAATGCCGAACGCGCTCAGCGGCAGGTAGCCGCCCGCCGGCGAGCTGCCGTTGCCGATCGCGACGTTTGGCGGCGCCGAGGCGGGCAGGGTGCCGTTGAACACCACACCGTTGCCGTTGGGGGTCGCGCCGACGACGCTGCCGGGCACCAGCTGGAGCTTCGAAGGCAGGTTATCGGTCAAGCTGACGTTCGCGTCGGTGAACACCGGGTTGGCGATGGTGATCGTGCAGGTGGTGTTGCTGTTCTTCCGGATCGACGCCGGGGCGCAGGATTTATCGAGCGTTACCGCCGCCTGCCCGCGGACGATCGTGATCGGGAAGTGCAGCTCGCGAATGCCGCTGGTGAGTTTGAGCGTGGCGAAGCGCGTCTGGCCCTGCGGCACATCGCGCGCGTCCACCGTTATATTAAATGTCGCGTTGCCGCCAGCCGGCACGCTGACGTTCCCAGGAACAGTGATCTTGAGATCCTTGGGGCCCTTGACCTCAAGCTTCCAGGTCGCATTGCTCGATAGCACACTGTGGAGCGTGCGCTGCACCGTGACCGCGCCCGGCATCGAGGGGATGAACAGGCTGGGGTAGTTAGCCCGGTACAGCTGGCTGGCGAAGGCGATGTAGTCGGCGCCAGACACGTCGAAGGTCACTCCAGGGTCGCCGGCGGCATTCAGATTCACGCGGCCGGAGCCGGCGTCGAACGCGTCAAACGGCGTGGCGCCATCTTCCTTGACCAGATTCTTTGTCGAGGCGGTCGTCATCAGCGCCGACTTGATCTGGCCGGGCGTCCAGGTCGGGTGCAGCGCCTTGATCAGCGCGCCGGAGCCGGCGATGTGCGGGCTGGACATCGAGGTGCCGGCGATCGCCTGGAACAGCTCGCCCTGCGGGCCGCCAGCCACGCCGACGTGCTGCGGCGAATTGCCGGCCAGGACCTGCACCCCTGGGGCCGTGATATCGGGCTTGCTGACGCCCAGTGGCTGCCCAGGGCCGCCACGCGAGCTGAACGAGGCCATCACATCGCCCTGCTGTGTATCCTTCGCGCCGACGGTCAGCGTGGCCGACGCTCCTGAGTTGGCGGCCAGGAAGGCCACAACCTGCTGACCCTGGCTGAGCTGGAGATGGGTGGCCGGCAGGTAGTGATTGTCGGTCTCGAGATCGGTGACGGCGGCGGACTGGTTGTACAGGATCATGCCCACCGCGCCGCGCTGCTTGACGTTGAAGCCTTTCTCCGCGCGGCCGTTGGTGCCGCGCTTGCAGATAACAATCTTGCCGGCGAACGTGCCATCGGCCGTGCTATTCAGGCAGAGCGCATCGTTGTAGGGCGCATCCGCGGCGTTCACGACGGGCGCCGGGCCAACGCCCTGAGTTAGCGAGGTGCCTTTGAGACTCAGCGTGCTGCCGCCCGAGCCCGAGAGGGTCAGGATGTTCGTGAAGGCTCGATCCGCCGTGCTGGCTGCGACCGTCGTCACCCATGGGCCACGGTGATCGGTCGTGTCGGCGCCCGGGCCGGAGTTGCCGGCCGAGGCGGCCACGAACACGCCGGCGTTGTAGGCGTCCAGGAAGGCCAGTTCGACCGCGTCGGCATAGGGGTTGGCGCCGCCGCTGATCGAGAAGTTGATCACGTTCACGCCATCGGTGATCGCCTTCTGAATCGCCGCGACTGAGTCAGACTGGAAGCAGCCTTGCTCACCGCAGACCTTGTACATCATCACGTGTGCGCGCGGCGCAATGCCCGAGACGATCCCGCGCGGCACGCCAAAGATACTGGCCGCGACGCTACCGTTACCGGCGGCAGTGGACGAGGTGTGGGTGCCGTGGCCCTCGTCGTCGCGCGCGGTGGTAAACTCGTCGGGCGTCAAACCAATCACCGCGTCGTAGGTGGCCATGAAGCGATCCGCGCCGATCAGTTTGTTGTTACAGGCGAACGACGGACCGGGGTGTGCCCCGCCGCTGAACTCGCACTGCCGCGTACCCGAGAGCGGCGCCGGCGGCGCCGGGTATGGCTTACCCGAGGGGTCGGGGTCGGAGAATGATGGGTGCTCCGGCCAGACACCAGTGTCGAGCAGGCCCACGACCACGCCCTCGCCAGCGGACTCCTGCCCGCCCAGGTCATTCCAGAGACGCGCCGGGGATTGCCTGCTTGGCCTTGGCGACGAAGGCATCCTGCTTCCCATTAACGTAGGCGCGATAGCGCTGGCTGGCCGGCGAATTCAGATCAAGCTTGTCCTTGCCATTGGCACGCGGGCTGGTGGCAGGGTAGCCGGGCACGCCACCGCTGTACGATGCCAGCGGCTCGGCATCCAGCTTCACGATCACGCTCACCATGCCGCCCTTCGTGCTCTTGGCTAAGTTCGCGGAAAACTGGCTATCCGGGGTAAGCGGTGTGGCGACAAAATTCGGCTGGCGCGGCTGGGCCGTGGCCGAGGCCGCCCCGGCCAGAGCGGTTAAGAGTACCATAAAGAGTGTTAAGAGCCGTGCACGATGATGGTAGAATCCCATTACCTCGACCTCCTTCATATACGAACCATGTTCTACCGAGGAACTAGCAGCAATGTACAGCGGGCGCCTGACGCATGCACATCCGGCCTTTGCGTCATTCTTGCGTTCTGCGGGCAAGCCTGCCGTGCGACCGGCACAAAATCAGGGTGCGCGAACGTGGCATAGATCGCGAGGCACCTCCTTTCGCATACTGGGCGAGTTCGCAATACTATAGGTGTATGTGGAAAGCAGGCTGACTTCGGAGGTTCGGCCAACACTGGCCCGTGACAAGCAGCGCTGCTTGCGCCTCCATACGGCTATCGCAAGTGCGCTTGCCGATCAGAGCGGAACGGTAAGGGCACACCGAACCAACCCCAGCGCCAAAGCGCTTGCGGAGCATCCTAGTGCTTTTCCAGGCCAGGTTATGGATATCGGTAATACGGCATCGATACGCCTACGTCCTATTACCGATAACCTATTGCCGAGGTTGGAAGCGCACTAGTTCGAGATGATTATTAAATTTGATCTTTTTTGCGGGCTTACAAGTGTATCGTAACGCAACTGTCAAGAGCGCTATACAGGTGCTCTGGGCGCTGGCATGTGCCGTTTTTGCTTTTGTAAAGCGTGCTATGGCTGTTAAGATTGTGATCCGCAGATGAATAATGTGTAACAAACTTCTCTGCTCAGCGCTGTAGACAGCGCTGACGGCACAGATTGTGCTACCTGTGCCGCCAGTGATTCGACACTCATACGGTTGTTCGTCGACGTGATCGAGGAACCGGAGGGCGGCACGTTCGATGCCCTGATCGCCGCCGGAAACGGCCCGATCTGTTCGTCGGCTCGTTCGACTCGCGGATCGGCAAGTACGAGGATTCGCATCAATATGACTCGAGGAGGAGCAGATGAGGAAGTCCTTCAGTAACGTGCTAGGGCTAGCGCTTCTGGTTGTGTTAGCGCTGGCGTGCGGCATGCCGAGCGCGGCGGCAGCCCAAGGGAACGGCGATGGTCACGGAGTATTGCAGCGCTACGCGCGTGATACCTGGGCGTCGTTCGTTGCGATGACCGACCCGAACACCGGGCTGCCGGCCGATAGCCTCAAAGTCGACGGAACCCAAAGCGCGCAAACATCGACCACGAACATCGGCGCCTATATGTGGAGCACGCTGGTCGCGGAGGAACTCCATATCATCAGCCATGAGGAAGCGGTCGAGCGGCTCGACCGGACGCTACACTCGCTTGAAACGATGGAACGCCACCTGCCAAGCGGCCAATTCTACAACTGGTACGACCACACAACCGGCGCGAAGCTGACGTATTGGCCGCCCACCGGCGCGCCGATCACCCCGATCCTGTCATCCGTCGACAACGGCTGGCTGGCGACCGGGCTGCACGTCGTTGCGAACAGCGTCCCCGAACTGCGGGCGCGCGCCAAGGCGCTGTTCGACAGCATGAATTTTGGCTTCTACTATCGGCCGGAGGCCAATCGAATCGCGTTCTTCTACGCGCCGGACACCGGTGAGTCGCCATGCTGCTACGACACGATCGTCAGCGAAAGCCGGATCGCGAGCTATATCGGGATCGCGACCGGAAAGATCCCGAGCAGAGAGTACTTTGGCGCATGGCGAACCTTCCCTGACACGTGTGATTGGAGCTGGCAGGAGACCAGGCCGGTCGGTTTCCACCGCACCTACTACGGCGTGGATGTCTTCGAAGGCGCCTACGAGTATAATGGAACGCGCGTCGTGCCCGGTTGGGGCGGGAGTATGTTCGAGGCGCTCATGCCGGCGCTGTTTGTGCCCGAGGACGAATGGGGTCAGCAAAGCTGGGCGATCAACCACCCGCTGACGGTGGCGGCGCAGATTCATCATGGGCTTGTGGATGCCGAGTATGGCTACTGGGGCTTCTCGCCCGCCAACATCCCCGAGGGCGGCTACGATGCGTTCGGTGTCGATGCGATCGGCATGAACCCAGATGGTTATCCATCGAACGAGGACAGGACCTTTGTCGATCATGGCTTCCCCGGCTGCCCTGGCGCGCACCCGCCGAAGCCCGACCCGGCCCCGTCGGCATACACGAACGGCGTGGTGACGCCGCACGCGGCGTTCCTGGCGCTGCGCTGGGCGCCCAACGCAGCGCTCGACAACCTCGCCCGGCTCAAGCACGACTTCGCTATCTACGATAAATGGGGCTTCCACGACTCGGTGAACGTCGACACCGGATTCGTTTCGCCCTACTACCTGTCGCTCGACCAGGGGATGATCATGGCGGCGATCGGGAATGCGCTTGGTCATGATATGCTGCGGCACGCATTTGCGACGCCGGAGTTTGAGCAGGCCCTGCGGCCGGTGATTTCGATCGAGGAGTTCAATGCCGGCCCGCCCGAGCTCGCGCAAAATGTCGATCACGAGTAATGATGCCTTGCACGGTGTGGAGACTCCGTCACGGCACCATCGAGGAAGCAGCCACGCATCGTTGCTACGCGAACGATACGGTCACCGCGTGGTAGCCCGTCGCGCCGCTGGGATGCGGCGCGGCCGCCTGCTCGATTTGGAGCGCACCCATGCCGTCCGTCGCACGGACGCGAAACGTGTGGCGGCCGGCAACCACCGGCCAATCATAGCGCCACAGCACCCAGGTCAGTGGGCTGAGCGGCGGGGTCAGCACGCGCGCCGCGTCCCACGCACCGCCATCCACCTGCAGCTCGACCGTACGAATGCCACGGTCGCCAGCCCAGGCGATGCCGCCAATCGGGACGCGCCCAGCGACGATCTGATCCTGCGCCACGCTGTCGATGATCGCAAGCACCTGCGGCCGCGCCTCCTTGCTCCAGCCGCGATCCACCCAGTAGCCCGCGCCGGGATGATCGATCGCCTCGATGCGGGTGATCCACTTGGGCTGCTTCATCCCATAGCGATTGGGGATGTAGATCCGCAGCGGATAGCCATGCTCGATCGGCAATGTTTGGCCGTTCATGCCATAGACGAGCAATGCACGTGGGTCGCGCATGTCCTCCAGCGCCACACTTTCGTAGAATCCATCGGCTGCCTGAATGGCGAGCGCTTTCGCCTCGGGCTGCAAGCCAAGATCCTGGAGCAGATCGGGCAGGCGCACGCCGGTCCAGTAGCTCGTGCTGATCAAATCGCCGCCGATCTCATTGGAGATACAGCTCAACGTGATCGGCTGCGTCACTACCGGGTAGGCCATCAGGCTGGCGAGGGTGAGCGGGTGCGCTTTGGCAAACAGCCCGGTTACCTCAAGCATCCACGCGCGGCCATCGAGCCGGGGCGGGATCGTGTTGATGTCGATGCGATAGAATGCAGCGTTGGGCGTCACTTCGGCACGGCTGCCCGGCGCGGGCGCGACGCCCGTGCGCGCGGGCAGCGTTGGCGTAGCCGGCGCCGGCGGCGCGAGCGGCTGGCCGGCGCCGGTCGCGCGGTCACGGGCCGCGAGCAGGCGCGCCAGCCCCCAGGCGCCAAGTGCGACCACGAGCGATCCGCCCGCCAGCCGCAGCAGCGCCCGGCGGCTGATCTGATCCATGGCGGCTGGGGTTGGTTGGGCCGCGCGCAGTGTGCCGCCGAGCGCGGCGCCCAGCACCGCACCCCAGCCGACGATCAGGAGCGCGAGCAAGAGCAGCGTTCCCGCAGCCGGATGCCAGCCGCCACGTCCAAACTCAAGTGCGCCGATCAGGAGAAAGGCGATGATCCCGCCGATCGCGCCCGCCTGCCACGCCGACCAGGCGCGCCGCCGCAGCAACAGCACGATCACCATGCCCAATATGGCGCCGCC
>WNGB01006834.1_pt1 | contig 21119 bp, 16 predicted proteins | sample 5400681 | NCBI WGS metagenome assembly WNGB01 (sample SAMN13153367, study PRJNA577476) | soil metagenome | isolation source: 115 cm soil or saprolite under grassland replicate 2 | place: USA:California | collected 2016-06-15
TCCGGGACCGCATGCGCGAGGCGTTCGCCCCGTCCAAGGAACAGGACGCGATGCAGGTCGCCGTCCTGTCGTTCGGCTACAAGTACGGGGTACCTCGCGACGCCGACCTGGTCCTCGACGTCCGGTTCCTGCCCAACCCCCACTGGGTCCCCAGGCTCCGGCCGCTCCCCGGGACCGATTCCCGGGTCCGCCGGTACGTGACGGACCAGGAGGCATACGGGGAGTTCATGAAGCGGCTGCGGGACCTGCTCGACTTCGTCGTGCCCGGCTACGTGGCCGAGGGCAAGTCGTACCTGACCATCGCCGTCGGATGCACCGGCGGGAAGCACCGCTCGGTGGTCGTCGCCGACGCCCTGGCCGCGTACTTCCGGGAACGCGACCTGCCCGTGGCCGTGGAACACCGGGACCTCGAGCGCGGCTGATGCAGATCCGCAACCGACCCCCCGGCGGCCGCCCCGGCCCGTTCGACCGGTGGCGGGCCCGCCGCGACGTCCGCCGCGACATGCGGGAGGACGGGCCCGGCCGGCGCCGCCGCCCCGGCTCGTCGTGGTCGAGGTGGCGCGAGCGGCGGGTCATGCGGGCCGGCTCGCGCATCCCCCGCCCGAGCCGGACGACCGGGGCGTTCTCGGCGTGGCGGGCCCGCCGGGCGGCCCGCGTGGAGCTCCTCGGCGTCCGCCCGGCCCGACCGGGGCTCCTCGAACGCCGGAGGGCCCGGCGGTCGTTCCGCCAGGCCCGGCCTCCCCGCCCGGCCCGCCTGTCCCTGGGCGAACGGATGTCCGCGCGGCGGGAGGTGGCGGCCGGAGGGCCGCAGAAGCCCCCCCGGCCGTCGTTCGGGGCACGGGTCGCCGCGGCCAGGGCGCGGGGCGGAGGCCCCCGGATCCCCCTGTTCCGGAGCACCCGGGAGCGGGTCATGGCCGCCGGCGCGGTGGTGTTCGTCCTGCTCATCGTGGGGGGCTTCGCGCTCGCCGTGGGGCGGGGAGGCCGGTTCGTCGCGGCTGGCCCGCTGCCCCAGCCCTCGCTGTCCCTGCCCGACGCCGACGGGTTCCCGTTCGTGCTGCCGCCGTCACCGGATCGTCCCCGGAACCATCTGCCCACGCCCCATCCGTCGCATTCCCCCTCGCCGAGCCCGTCGCCGTCGCCGTCACCGTCGCCGTCCCCCTCGCCGAGCACCGCCCCGCCGGTGGTGAACCCGACGCCGCCCGCGGAGTCGCCGCCACCTCCCACCCACCAGCCTCCCCCCACCCCTCCGCCGTCGCCGAAGCCCAGCCCGAGCCCGTCCCCGAAGCCCAGTCCGTCGCCGTCGCCCTCGCCCAAGCCCAGCCCGAGCCTGTCGCCGAAGCCCAGCCCGTCGCCGTCGGCCTCGCCGAAGCCGAGTCCCAGCACGAGCCCGCCGGCGTCCCCGAGCCTCAGCCCGCCTGGCGCCTCGCTGTCCCCGCCCGGCCCCTCGCCCTCGCCCTGACGCGCTTGCGACCGCGGCGAGTAGGATTTCGGCGCGCCCGCGATTCGACCGTTGCGCGAGACCAAGGAGGGCCGTCATGACCGTCAGGATCGGGATCAACGGGTTCGGCCGGATCGGGCGGAACTTCGTCCGGGCGGCCCGCAAGCAGGGCGCCGACATCGACATCGTGGCGGTGAACGACATCACCGACGCGAAGACCCTCGCCCACCTGTTCAAGTACGACTCGGTGTTCGGCCGGCTGGAGGGCGAGGTCCGGGTCACCGGGGACGGCATCTCGATCGACGGCGCCGAGCTCAGGGTCCTCGCCGAGCGCAACCCGGCCGATCTGCCGTGGAAGGAGCTCGGGGCCCAGATCGTCGTGGAGTCCACGGGACTGTTCACCGACCGGGAGAAGGCCCAGGCCCACATCGAGGCCGGGGCCGAGAAGGTCATCATCAGCGCGCCGGCCAAGGGCGAGGACATCACGATCGTCATGGGCGTCAACGACGACCGGTACGACCCCACCACGCACAACGTGATCTCGAACGCGTCCTGCACCACGAACTGCGTGGTCCCCCTGGCCAAGGTCCTCCAGGACAGCTTCGGGATCGAGCGGGGGCTGATGACGACGGTCCACGCGTACACGAACGACCAGAACCTGCTGGACCTCCCCCACAGGGACCTCCGCCGGGCCCGGGCGGCGGCCATCAACATCGTCCCGGCCTCCACGGGCGCCGCGAAGGCCAGCTCGCTGGTTCTGCCAGAGCTCAAGGGCCTCCTCGACGGGATGGCCATGCGGGTCCCGGTGCCGGACGGTTCGGTCACGGACCTGGTGTGCGTCCTGAAGCGCGAGGCCACCCGGGACGAGATCAACGCGGCCTTCAAGGAGGCCTCCGAGACCGACCGCCTCAAGGGCATCCTCGTCTACACGGAGGACCCCATCGTGTCCTCGGACGTCGTGGGGAGCCCGGCGTCCTGCACGTTCGACTCCCTGGAGACGATGGTCATCGGGAACCTGGTCAAGGTCATCGGGTGGTACGACAACGAGTGGGGGTACTCGAACCGCCTGGTGCAGCTCACCGAGCTGGTCGGCGCCTCCCTGTGAGCCTCGCGCCCCTGCCCACCCTCGACGACCTCGGGGACGTCGGGGGCAGGCGAGTGTTCGTCCGGGTGGACTACAACGTGCCGCTGGAGCGGGGTGAGGTCCAGGACGACCTCCGGATCAGGGCCAGCCTCCCCACGTTGACGGAACTGCTCGACCGGGGTGCGTCTCTGGTCCTGGGCTCCCACCTGGGCCGGCCCAGGGGAGAGGTCCGCGACGACCTCCGGCTGGCGCCCGTGGCCGACCGTCTCGAGGAACTCCTGGGTCGCGACGTGGCGGCGGTCTCCGACGTGGGCGGGGAGGAGGCGCGGGCCGTCTGCTCACACATCGAGCCGGGGGACGTGGTCCTGCTGGAGAACCTCCGGTTCGAACCGGGCGAGACGAAGGACGACCCCGAGCTGGCCGACCGGCTCGCGGAGCTGGCCGACGCGTACGTGAACGACGCGTTCGGGGCGGCCCACCGCGCCCACGCCAGCGTCCACGCCCTGGCATCGCGGTTCGAACAACGCGCCGCCGGACGGCTCCTCCAGCGCGAGGTGGAGGTCCTGTCGCGGCTCCTCGAGGGCCCCGACGCGCCCTACGTCGCCGTCCTGGGCGGCGCGAAGATCTCCGACAAGCTCACGGTCATCTCCGGGCTCCTCGAACCGTGCGACGCCATCCTCGTCGGCGGCGCCATGGCGTTCACGTTCGTGGCCGCCGCCGGCGGACGGGTGGGGCGATCGCTGGTGGAGGAGGAACGCTTCGACGACGTCCGGGAGGCCCAGCGGCTGGCCGTCGAGCGGAACACGCTGATCCAGCTGCCGGAGGACGTGGTGGCGGCCTCGGAGATGTCGGTGGAGGCCCGGCGGCAGACCGTCCCGGTGGACCAGGTCCCGGACGGCATGATGGGCCTGGACATCGGCCCCCGGACCGTCGAGGAGTTCGCCCGGACCCTGGCCGACGCCAAGACCATCCTGTGGAACGGCCCCATGGGCGTGTTCGAGCTGGAGCCGTTCTCGTCGGGGACCCGGGGCGTGGCCATGGCCGTGGCCGGGGCGAACGCGTTCACGGTGGTGGGCGGCGGGGACAGCCTCCTGGCGGTGAAGCGCCTGGGACTGGAGGGTTCGTTCGACCACCTGTCGACGGGCGGGGGCGCGTCCCTGGAGTTCCTGGAGGGCAAGGAGCTCCCGGGCATCGCGGCCCTGCGAGGGGAGGGGTGAGCGTGACGGACCGGCGGCCGATCGTCGCGGCGAACTGGAAGATGCACATGACCCACCTGGAGGCCATCCAGGCCGTCCAGAAGCTCGGGTACCTGGTGACCGCGGACGAGGCGCAGGCCGTGGATGTCGTGGTCTGCCCGCCGTTCACCGCGCTGCGATCCGTCCAGACCCTCATCGAGGGGGACCGGCTGCCGTTCGCCCTGGGGGCCCAGGACGTGCACTGGGAGGACAAGGGGGCGTTCACCGGCGAGATCGCGCCGAGGATGCTCGCGGCGCTGAAGTGCGCGTACGTGATCGTGGGCCACTCCGAGCGCCGCCAGCTCCTCGGGGAGACCGATCAGACCGTGAACCGGAAGGTGAAGGCGGTGTTCGCCCACGGAATGACCCCGATCGCGTGCGTGGGGGAGACGCTGGAGGAGCGGGAGGCGGGGCGGACCGAGGAACGGGTCTCGGACCAGGTTCGCGCGGGCCTCGCCGGGCTCGATCCCGGGCAGGCAGGCGCCCTGGTGGTGGCCTACGAGCCCATCTGGGCCATCGGGACGGGCCGCAACGCCGAACCCCCGGACGCCGGCGCGGTGATCACCGTGATCCGGGAGACCCTGGCCTCGATGTACTCGAACGACGTGGCCCAGGCGGTGCGGGTCCAGTACGGGGGGAGCGTGAAGGCCGCGAACATCCGGGACTTCATGGCCCATCCCGAGGTGGACGGGGCCCTGGTGGGCGGCGCCAGCCTGGATCCCGAGGAGTTCGCGCTCATCGTGAAGTACCGGTAGCGATCCGTTCCTTGCCAGGAGCGAGCCCCGGTGCTTGCATTCGGACATGCGCATCCCCCCGGCGCCGCTCGCCCTCCTGATCCTGCTCGGCCATCGAGATCCCCGGCCTTCCCGAACAAGGAGTCGCGGTGGAACGAGGCGGCGACGTGGTCCTGTACGACACGCACGGGAAGGTCGTGGAGACGCTTTCGGGATTCGAGATCTACTCCCGAACCGACGTCCCGGGGACCCTGGTCCTCCAGCGGGGGGAGACCTACTTCGAGCTGGTCCAGTTCGAACGCGTGCTCCGGCCCCTGCCGTCGCGCGCCCGAGCGGACCGGCTCCAGCCGCCGGAGCCGCCGAGCCCGCATCTGCCGCGACCCATGTTCCGGGGGCGGCCGGCGCTCGGCCACTGGAGGTATTCGCTGAACGACCCCCGCAGCTACGACCGCGTGCTGGCGCAGTGGTCGGGGGAGTGCGAGGCGCCGGCCGCGTTCTTCGTGGACAAGGACGAACGCGAGGTGGAACCGGTGACGGGTGAGAAGAGCCTCGTCGGCCTGCCCGAGTCGATCGCGCTGGGCTGGACCAAGCACGGCCAGGCGGTGGTGTACCTGCCCGAAGGAGTGTGCGGGGGCACCCACCGGCCCCCGGGGGTGTTCCTGTTCCGCGATCCGGGCGACGGCCGGCTCCTCGTGCGGACCCCCCACCGCACCGGGGTGCGCATGTGGGGGACCGCGATCGCCGACTGACAGGTGGCCGGCGACCCCGGCCCACCCATTAGGATGGCCGCCCGATGAAGCGTCTCCTGTACGTGTGCCTGGACGGCCTGGGGGACGAGCCCGTCCCCGCGCTCGGGAACATCACCCCGCTGGAGGCGGCCACCACGCCGTACCTGGACTCCCTGGCCCGGCGGGGACGAACCGGGAACGTCATCACGGTGGCGCCGGGGGTCGCGCCCGAGTCCGACATCGGGGTGTTCGGGATCCTCGGCTACGACCCCCGGGACGAGCATCCCGGGCGCGGCGTCCTGGAGGCCATCGGCGTGGGGATGGAGTTCCGCGACGGCGACCTGGCCTACCGGATCAACTTCGCCACGGCCGACGGGCGGGAGATCGTGGACCGGCGGGTCGGCCGGGACCTCTCCAGCGAGGAGGCCGAGGCCCTGGCCGAAGAGGTCAACAGCAAGCTCCACCTCCCGAACGCGTCGTTCGAGCTGCGAGCCACCGTGGAGCACCGCGGGGCCCTCGTCATCCGAACGAACAGCGGGTTCCTCTCCGCGAACGTCACCAACACCGATCCCGCGTACGCCCGGCAGGGGCACCTCGGGGTGGCCCTGCAGACATACGAATCCACGGTGGCGAGGGCGGAGCCCCTGGACGGCTCCCCGGAGGCCGCCCTGGCCGCCGACCTCACGAACGCCTTCGTCGAGGGCTCGGCCCGTCTCCTCGACGCCTCCGAGGTGAACATCCGTCGCCGCAAGGCCGGCAAGCTCCCCGCCAACCTCATCCTCACCCGCGACGGTGGCGACGACTACCCGGACCTGGTCCCGATCAGGAACCGTTTCGGGCCCACGTGGGGATGCTTCGTGGAGATGCCGGTCGAACGGGGGATCGCCATCGTCCTGGGGATGGACACGGTCGATGCCCCCCGCCTCGACAATTCCGACGCCTCGTTCGCCGCCTGGGCGGACCTGGCCGCCGAGGCCCTCGAGGGGTTCGACGCGCTGTACGTGCACATCAAGGGCCCTGACATCCCCGCCCATGACGGCAGGGCAGAGGACAAGCGGGACGTCATCTCGGCCATCGACCGGGCCTTCTTCGGTGAAGTCCTCCAGAGGATCGATCTGCGTACGACCTTGGTGGCGGTGATCGCGGACCACGCCACGTCGTGCGTGCGCAAGGCGCACACGGATGACCCCGTGCCCTTCGTGGTCGCGGGCGGAACCGTCACGTCGGACGGCTCCCTCGACTACGGCGAGGACACCGCCGGGAAGGGCTCGCTCGGGACAATGCGCGGCCCCGAGGTCATGCCCATGCTCGTGCAGATGATGCGGGGCTGAGGAGCGCGAAATTCTATTCCCGCCGAAAAGTGTGAACGTGTATCCTCCGGAAAGAACGGTTGCGGCCGGCCCCGGGGACCGGCCCCGTCGGCGCGAATGAGGAGGGACGAGGGTGGCGATCGGCACCATCGAACCGTCGGCGGCGGGGGGAGCCCCGGAGCGCGGCCAGGTCGAGGGGCGGAGCCCGTGGCAGCTGTTCTGGCTCCGTTTCCGCCGGGACAAGCTGGCCTTCATCGGTCTGGGGCTCATCGTGCTCATCGGCACGGCGGCCCTGCTCTCGCCGGTCATCTCGAACATCGTCGACCGCAGCCCCAACGAGGTCTTCATCAGGATCCCCGGCAAGCCCAAGTGCCAGGTCCTGGGTCCCCCGCCCTTCCACATCCCGCAGCCCAAGGGCCCGTCGCACGACTTCCTGTTCGGCTGCGGCAAGGACAGCCAGGACGTCTTCATCAAGACCCTGTACGGGGCCCGCACGTCCCTGACGGTGGCGCTGCTGGCCACCGGGCTCGCCCTGGTCATCGGCGTGGTGTTCGGGCTGCTGGCGGGGTTCTACCGGGGAAAGATCGACACCGTGCTCTCGAGGTTCACCGACCTCGTGATGTCGATGCCGGTGCTGCTGCTCGCACTGGGACTGGGCGCGGCGTGCAGCCTCCCGCCGCCCGGCAGCAAGACCGCGGGCTGTCTCGGCGGGATCATCAAACCGGGGGTCCCACTGGTCGCCCTCATCATCGGGTTCTTCAGCTGGCCGTACATCTCGAGGATCGTCCGAGGCCAGGTGCTGTCCCTCCGGGAGCGGGAGTTCGTGGAGGCCGCCCGGGCCGTGGGTGCCACCAATGGCCGGATCATGTTCAAGGAGATCCTGCCCAACGTCACGGCGCCGATCCTCGTCTACACGACCCTGATCATCCCGAACAACATCCTGTTCGAGGCGGCCCTTTCGTTCCTGGGTGTCGGGGTGCCGCCGGAGACCCCGTCGTGGGGACGCATGCTGTCCGACGCGGCGGGGCAGTTCACGTTCGCGTGGTGGACCATGCTGTTCCCCGGCCTGTTCCTGTTCCTGACCACGCTGGCGTTCAACCTCGTGGGGGACGGCCTGCGGGACGCGCTCGATCCCCGCACCGGCCGTTAGCCGTATAACCAGGGAAGCAACGGAATGAGAGGAGGTGTGCCGGGGAGGACACACTGACGGCCACTACGGCCAGTCGGGACACTTTTGTCTGAATCGAGGAGGGGAATTCGTGCAGAAAAAGATATTGAGGCTGCTCGTTCTCACCGTGGTACTCGGCCTTGTGGCCGCCGCGTGTGGGGGCGGGAAGGCCAAGGAATCGCCAACGGCGCCGGCAACGACCGCGCCGGCAACGACCGCGCCGGCAACGACCGCGCCGGGGTCGACCGCGCCGCCCACTCCGGAGTTCAAGCAGGGCGGGACCATGAAGCTGCTTCTGACGTCGGGCCTGTCCGGCGGGGTCGACCCGCAGAAGGCCTACTACAACGTCACGTTCGAGTTCCTGCGCTGTTGCCTGAACCGGACGCTGTACGCGTTCCCGGGGACGGAGGACGCCGCGGTCCAGCCCGACCTCGCGGTCGGCGACCCGGAGGTCTCTGCGGACGGGCTGACGTGGACCGTCCACCTGAAGCCGGGCATCCACTACGCCCCGCCGCTGCAGGACCTCACGGTGACCTCGCAGGACATCGTGCGGGCCCTGGAGCGCGAGGCGTGTGCCGAATGCGCGGCCGGCGGCTACAACTTCTACTACTCGGACGCGGCCGGCGCGGGGATCGAGGGATTCGCCAAGTACGCCAGTGGCGACGCCGACACGATCACCGGCCTGACGACCCCCGATGACCTGACGCTCCAGATCAAGGTCACGGGTCCGATGGGCGACCTGCCGTTCCGGCTGGCGCTCCCGGCGGCGGGCCCAATCCCGCCGAACCCGGACAACCCCGACGCGGTGCTCGGCATCGCCGAGGGACACGACAAGGAGGACTTCGGCCGATTCATGGTCGGCACGGGTCCCTACATGATCGAGGGCAGCGACCAGCTGGACTTCTCCGTGGCGCCGAACAAGCAGAAGCCGGCGTCCGGGTGGGACCCGGACAAGTCGCTGGTGTTCGTCCGGAACCCGTCATGGGTGAGTGACGCTTCGGACGACCTCCGCCCGGCCTACGCCGAGGAGATCGACATCGACTTCTCATCGGCGGCGCCAGAGGACATCTACGCCAAGATGGACCGCGGCGAGGTGGACTGGACGGACGCCCTCGAGCCCACGGACGTGCTCGGGTCGGTCTCGCAGGACCCGACGCAGAAGGACCGTCTGCACGTCACCGAGGGCACGGTGGTCCGCTACGTCGAGATCAACCTGGGGGTCCCACCGTTCGACGACGTGCACGTCCGCCGGGCGATCAACTTCGCGATCGACCGGAGCGGCATGCGCGAGCTGCGTGGTGGTGAGATCTTCGGCACCATCGCACAGCACGACATCATCAACTCACTGACCGGTCATCTGCTGGACGACTACGCCCCGTTCTCCGACACGGCCGACGTGGAACAGGCCAAGGCCGAGATGAAGCAGGCCACGGAGTACGACACGAACGGCGACGGAATCTGCGACGCCGACGTGTGCAAGGACATCCTGTCCATCAGTGACACGGGCGACCCGTACCCCGCACAGGCCAAGCTGATCCAGCAGAACCTGAAGGAGATCGGGATCACCCTGAACGTGAAGTCGTTCGACCGCGGCACGATGTACGGCAAGTGCAGCGACCCGCAGACGGGCCAGGGTCTGTGCCTCGCCCCCGGTTGGGGCCAGGACTACCCCGATGCGGTCACCTTCGGGCCCCCGCTGTTCGGCGCCTCTGCAATCGGCCCGGACGGGTGCTGCAACCGTTCGCTGGTCGGCGCATCGAACAAGCTCCTCACCAAGTTCGGCTACAAGGTGAAGGACGTTCCGAGCGTCGAGAGCGACATCGCGAAGTGCTCGGCCCTCGAGCCCGGCGATCCACGGCTGCAGTGCTGGGCCGAGTTCGACAAGAAGGTCACGGAGGACGTCGTGGCCTGGGTGCCGTACCTGTTCGACAACGACGTCGAGCTGGTCTCCACGAACCTCGTCAACTTCACCTACGACGCGTTCGCCGGCGACATCTCGCTCGACCACACGGCACTGGCAAGCGCACAGGGGTAAGAAAGAGGAAGTAGGATGGTGGAGGAGGGTCGCCGAGGCGGCTCTCCTCCACCCGACCCCGGGACGCCGCTACTGCCGAGGAGGGTCGGGGACCCGGGCCGGAACCTGACCGAGTGAGGGCGAGATGGGTCGATACATCGTTCGCAGGGTCCTGTTCCTGATCCTGGTCCTGATCGTCGTGTCGTTCGTCACGTTCCTCATCTTCGTCAAGCTGCCGGCGTCCGACCCGGCGCACCGCGCCATCGGCAGGACCGCCACGCCCGAGACCATCCGCGCCATCCGCAAGACGCTGGGGCTGGACAAGCCCTGGTACGTCCAGTACTGGAAGTTCGCGAAGGGGATCATCCCCTGGCCCGGGCTGTTCCTGGGGGACGTCAAGCAGCACGGCGTCTACTTCTCGTGGAACACCTACACCTCGGTGCGCGAGGACATCTTCAAGCGCCTGCCCGTGACGATGATGCTGGGGATGGGCGCCGCAGTGGTGTGGATGCTCGTCGGCATCCCCATCGGGATCCTGTCGGCCATCCGGAGACGTTCCCTGGCCGACCGGAGCGCAATGATCTTCGCCATCCTGGGGGTTTCGTTACCGATCTTCTGGCTGGCGTACGTGTTCCTGTACATCTTCTGGTTCAGGCTGGGGTGGTTACCGGGGAGCGGCCTGCCCAGGGGCCTGAGCGTGATCCAGGCCGCACTGACGGGGCACTTCATCTTACCGTGGATCGTGTTGTCGCTGGCCTTCATGGCGTTCTACGCCCGGATGACCAGGGGCAATCTGATCGAGACCATGAGCGAGGACTTCATCCGAACGGCCCGGGCCAAGGGCCTGTCGGAGCGCCGGGTCATCTTCCGGCACGGCCTCCGCTCGGCGCTGACGCCCGTCGTGACCATGTTCGGCATGGACCTCGGCGTGCTGCTGGGCGGAGCCGTCATCACCGAGACCGTCTTCGACCTCGACGGCATCGGCCGGTACCTGATCCAGGCCCTCCAGGCGAACGACTTCCCCGCGGTGATGGGGGTGGTGATGTTCGCCTCGTTCTTCATCGTGGTGGCGAACCTCGTCGTGGACGTCGCCTATGCGTTCCTGGATCCTCGCGTGAGGTATACGTGATCGTCCCCAGGCGCCTGGTGGACCACGACTAGGGGGGGCCGTGGCGGAGCCATTGCTCGAGGTGAAGGACCTTCGGGTCCAGTTCCCGACCGAGGACGGTCTGGTGAAGGCCGTGGACGGCGTGTCGTTCTCGATCTCGCCCGGCGAGACCCTCGGCGTGGTGGGGGAGTCCGGTTCGGGCAAGAGCGTGTCGTTCCTCACGGTCATGGGGCTCATCAACCGCAAGAGCGCGAACGTCACCGGCGAGATCATCTTCCGGGGCCAGGACCTGCTGAAGCTCCCCGCCGACGAGATGCGGAACATCCGCGGCAGCAAGATCTCGATGATCTTCCAGGATCCGATGACGTCGCTGCATCCCTACTACAAGGTCGGGGCCCAGATCTCCGAGGCAATCAGGGCCCACCAGAAGGTCAGCAAGAAGGAGGCCTGGTCGGAGTCGGTGGAGATGCTGCGGCGCGTGGGCATCCCCAAGCCGGCGGAGCGCGCGGATCAGTACCCGCACGAGTTCTCCGGCGGGATGCGCCAGCGGGCCATGATCGCGATGGCGCTGTCGCTCAACCCGGACATGCTGATCGCGGACGAGCCCACCACCGCGCTCGACGTGACCGTCCAGGCCCAGATCCTGGACCTGATCGACCGGCTGAGGACCGAATTCGACGCTGCCGTGGTGATCATCACCCACGACCTCGGAGTTGTCGCCGAGCACTGCGACGACATCATGGTCATGTACGCGGGCCGGCCGGTGGAGCACGGGGAGCGCAACGACATCTACTACGACGCCCAGCATCCCTACACCTGGGGGCTGCTGCGGTCCATCGCCCGGCTGGACCTGGACCGCCAGACCCGGCTCGAGCCGATCAAGGGCCTGCCGCCCTCGATGATCTTCGTCCCGCGGGGATGTCCGTTCCATCCGCGGTGTCCGTACGTGATGGACGTGTGCAAGACGGAGACGCCCCCTCTTCTGCCGGCCAATGGGCACCACGCGTCCGCGTGCCACCTGACGCTGGCGGAGAAGTCGAGGACCTTCCACGATGAGGTCGCGGTGAGGCAATGAGCGTGACGGTCACGGAGCACACGGAGGAGGCCTCGCGCCCGAAGGGCACGCCTCTGGTCCGCGTCCAGGGTCTCAAGAAGCATTTCCCCATCACCCGCGGGATCATCTTCCAGCGCAAGATCGGCTCGGTCAGGGCGGTCGACGGCGTCGATCTGGAGATCTACCCCGGCGAGACGGTGGGTCTGGTGGGCGAGAGCGGTTGCGGGAAGTCCACGCTGGCTCGCGTCGTCACCCGACTGTACGACCCGACCGAGGGCAGCATCTCGTTCGACGGGCAGGACGTCGCGTCGCTCAAGGGGAAGGCGCTGCGGGCACGCCGGCGGGACATGCAGATGATCTTCCAGGACCCGTACGCGTCGCTGAACCCCCGCAAGACCGTCGGCAGCATCATCGGGGAGCCCTATAGCCTGCACGGTCTGCCCGACGAGGACTTCGCGCCGCTTCCGGGCTGGCTGTGGTGGACGGTGTGGGCCGGCCTGGCGGCCCTCGGGTTCGTCCTGTTTCTGGTCGGCGCGGCCAAGATCGACCTCGGGCAGATCATCCTCGGGGTGTTCGAGGCGATGTTCGGGGCGGGTCTCGCGGTCCTCGTGGTCTGGGCCGTGGTCGTCACCATCCGCGGTCGCGCGGGAGGCCGCAGGGAACGGATCAAGCAGGAGGTCCGCAAGCTGATGGAACTCGTGGGCCTCAACCCCGAGCACTACAACCGGTTCCCGCACGAGTTCTCCGGCGGGCAGCGGCAGCGGATCGGCGTGGCGCGCGCGGTGGCCCTGCATCCCCGTCTGATCGTATGCGACGAACCCGTCTCGGCCCTGGACGTGTCGATCCAGGCACAGATCCTGAACCTGCTGGAGGACCTCCAGGAGGAGTTCAACCTGACCTACCTGTTCATCGCCCACGACCTCTCGGTGGTGCGCCACGTGTCTGACCGCGTGGCCGTCATGTATCTCGGCCGTATCGTGGAGACGGCGCGGGGGGACACCCTGTACCGGAACCCGAAGCACCCCTACACGGGCGCGCTGCTGTCCGCCGTGCCGATACCGGACCCCAGCCTGGCAGCGAAGAAGAAGCGGATCATCCTGGAGGGCGACGTTCCCTCGCCCATCGACCCGCCCTCGGGGTGCCGGTTCCACCCGCGGTGCCCCCGCGCGCAGTTCCCCACCTGCCGGGAGCGGGACCCCGAGCTCGAGCCCTTCCACGAGGGACAGGAGGCAGCGTGCCACTTCCCGCTGGAGGACCGGGCTGGGGTGGCCACCCAAGTCGCCGAATAGGTAGCCTGGTCCCATGATCAACGTGCTCGTGCTCATCGTCGACGTGATCTCCGCATTGTTCCTGGTGGTGTTCATCCTGCTGCACTCCGGCAAGGGGGGCGGCCTGTCCGACATGTTCGGCGGCGGCGCGGGCCTGGCCGGCGGCACGGCCGTGGAGAAGCGCCTCGACAAGATCACCGTGGCCACCGCCATCCTGTTCGGCGTCTGCACGTTCTGGCTCTCGTGGAAGTGGCACTAGCCCTCCGCTGAGCCTCGAACGCCCCCCGCTATACTTGCGATCACGTGCGTCGGAGTGGCGGAATCAGGCAGACGCGCTAGGTTGAGGGCCTAGTGGGCGAATAGCCCGTGGGGGTTCAAGTCCCCCCTCCGACACCAGCTCTGAGCAGGGGAAACAAGGGAACGCAACCCGAGCACGGACCGTCGCTTGCTCTGCTTGGTCACACTTTTGGTCACAGTTGAGCCTCAGGGGGCGCAGCCGATCGCGCCGTCGGCGCCCGCTGGTCGATCCCGCGGTGGGCCAATCCGAGCCGCGAGACGCCACGAGACCGCGGCTCGCGGCGACGCCGGAGCAACGCCGCCAGGTCACGCGCGATCGTGCCCTAACTCATCCGGTCGTTTCTTGACGTCTCCGAGTCGTTCGCGGGACGAATGCGGGACGAACCAGCGAGCGCAGGTGGCCTCGACGTGACGCGCCAAAGCCGCTCGCGAGTCGCTCGTCATTCGACTGACAGCACAGGCTCCACCCCGCAGGAAGCCGCAGGGCTGCTTCATGGTGGCAACGCCGCCCACCGCCGTGCTGGCGGTCCGTGGTCGCGGGCATCGAGCGGTGCACACGTAGGATGACTCCTTCCAGGAGGCGCAGTGGACCAGGTCTTAGAAGACATCATCCGGGCCCGGCTCGAGGACGAGAAGAAGCTCGGGGAACAGGCGCGGGTCATGATCATCGCTGCTTGCCGCAGCGACGAGGCGCTCGCCGCGGCGCTCGGTGGTGAAGCGATCCGGTCTGAGACTCGAAGCCGACCTCAGACGGGCGATGGTCGCCACCCCGCGCTGCTCCAGTCCATCAGGGTCGAGGGATTCCGCGGGGTCGGGCCGGCAGCGACCCTGGAGATCTCACCAGGCCCCGGCCTGACGCTGGTGGTGGGTCGAAACGGGAGCGGCAAGTCGAGCTTCGCCGAAGCGCTCGAGCTTCTTCTGACCGGCGACAACAGTCGGTGGAGCATGCGATCCGCCATCTGGAAGGAGGGATGGCGCAACCTTCATCACGCCGATGCGCGCATCGATGCGGAGTTCGTGTTGGAAGGCGTGAAGGGCAAGGCGTCGATTTCTCGTCGTTGGGCTCCGGGGGCGAAGCTGGAAGAGGCCGAGACGCTGGTCAGCGCTCCCGGTTCGGAAGCCTCGACGATGGACGATCTCGGGTGGGCCGGCGCCGTCGAGATGTACCGTCCGTTCTTGAGCTACAGCGAGTTGGGGTCGATGCTCGACTCCGGTCCCTCCGCGCTGTACGACGCGCTCTCCGCGATCCTCGGGCTCGAGGACTTGGTCGTCGCCGAAGCTCGTCTCAAGGAAGCGGACAAGCAGAGGCGGAAGCAGGCCGACGAGGCGAAGACGTCCCTCGCGCCTCTCCTCGAGCGCCTCGGGGAGATCGAGGACGAGAGAGCTCGTGCCTGTCTGGACGCGCTCTCGGGAAAGACCTGGAACCTCGACACGGTCGAACGGTCGGTGATCGGGCCGGAATATTCACTCCAAGAGGAGACCGAGGGAGCGGCGCTCCGCCAGCTCACGACGCTCGAGGGCCCGGGTGCGGACGAGGTGAACATCGCTGCGGAAGCGCTCGAAGCCGCATCGGTCGCCATCGGTCAACTCGGCGGCACCGAGGCGCAAAGGGCGCATCAGATGGTCGAGCTGTTGGAGTCGGCGCTTCGGTTCCACGCGGATCACGGCGATCAGGAGTGCCCGGTCTGCGGCAAGGGAGGTCTGAACGAAGCCTGGCGAGACCAGACCGAGAAGGAAGTCGCCCGCCTGCGGAGGGTCGCCGAGCAGGCGGACCTCGCACATCGGCTCCGGAACGAGGCGACCAAGAGCGCCAAATCCCTGATGCTTGCCCCTCCGTCGCTCCTTTCGACCGCGTCGGCGCTCGGGATCAGCGTCGATGATCTCTCGAACGCGTGGAAGTCATGGGCATCGGGCACGTCCATCGACGACGCCGAGTCGTTGGCGGAACATCTGCGGACCACACACGCCGCTCTCCTGAGCGAGATCGAAGCAGTACGAGCGGCGGCGGCCAAGAAGCTGCAATCGCGCGAGGATGTCTGGCGACCGGTCGCCGCCGAGCTCGCGGCGTGGCTGGACGTCGCCAAGCAAGCGGAAACGGGTGAAGCCCAGCTCGACGACCTGAAGGCGGCGGAGAAATGGCTGCGGGCAGCGTCGGCCGACATCCGCAACCAGCGGTTCGCGCCCATCGCCGATGTCGCCCAGAGCGTCTGGGAGACGCTGCGCATGCAGAGCAACGTCGAACTCAACAAGATCGTCCTCACCGGCGCCGGCTCGGCCCGCAAGGTCGTCCTGGAGGTGACGGTCGACGGCATGGAGGGCGCCGCACTCGGGGTCATGAGTCAGGGTGAGCTCAACTCGCTCGCGCTCAGCCTCTTCATGCCGCGTGCGACGCTGCCCGAGAGTCCCTTCCGTTTCGTGGTGATCGACGATCCGGTGCAGTCGATGGATCCGGCACGCGTCGACGGGCTGGCGAGGGCTCTCGAGCACACGGCTCGCTCGCGGCAGGTAGTCGTGTTCACGCATGACGACCGGTTGGCGAGGTCCTGCAGGCTCCTGGGGATCGATGCGAAGGTGATCGAAGTGAGTCGGCGAGCAGAATCGGTCGTCGAGCTCCGGCCCGGCCTCGATCCGGTCAGTCGGCATTGCGCGGACGCCTGGGCGATCGCCAAGAGCGAGGGCCTCGACGAAGCGGTGGTCTCCCGCGTCGTCGGCGTGTTCTGCAGGTCGGCGATCGAGGCCGCATGCTCCGAGGCCATCACGCGAAGGCGGCTCGCCGGCGGCGAGGACTACGCGACCATCGAAGCTCTGTTGGATTCCACCAGGGGACTCTTGCAGCTGTTGGCGCTCGTTCTGTTCGATGACGTCTCGCGCACGAAGGACGTCGTCCCGAGACTGGACAAGGGGATCGGACGATGGGCGGTGTCTGCGTATCGGGGAGTGCAGGACGCATCGCACAAACCCATGGCTCGTGAAGCGCTCTTGAGCCTGGTCGAGGAGAGCGAACGGCTCGCACGGGGATTGGAGCAGCTCCCGTGAGCGACCTCACGACGAGGGAGCTCCTCTACCGAGCGATCGACCTGCTCGAGCGACCATCGTCGGACACCGTCGGTCTCTGGCCACGGGCCACTGCGGTGCTCGCGCGTCAGGCCCTCGAACGCAGACTGACCGACGTGCTGTCCGCAAAGGTCGGCGGGATCCAACGGGCATCGGTACGGGCCCAACTCCTCTGCCTGCGGATCTTCCTGGAGGACACTGCGACCGCCGACGAGGTGAATCTCGCATGGTGGGCGTTGTCGCGCGCTTGCCATCATCTCTCCTACGAGCTGCCGCCGACGGCGGCGGAGTTGCGGGCGCTGATCGACATCGTCGATCGTTTCGTCGAAGCGTCCTAGGAGTTGCCAACGTGGACGGCCGGGTCGAGACGTTGGCGTTCCTCTTCACCGACATCGAAGGCTCGACCAACCTGCTTCGCGATCTGGGCGCCCGGTACCGCACGCTGCTGCTGGACCACAGGAGCCTGCTCACGACTGCCTTCGAGCGGTTCGGTGGACGGCTGCTCGGGTCCGAGGGCGACTCGTTGTTCGCGGTCTTTCCGACCCCCAAGGACGCGCTGCTCGCCGCAGCGGAGGGCCAGCTCCTGCTCGAGGACGCGACGTGGCCGGATGGGATCGCGGTCAAGGTCCGGATGGGCATCCACTTCGGCGACGTGATCGTCGAGGACGACGAGTACGTCGGTCTCGCGATCCATCAGGCCGCCCGCATCAGCAACGCCGCTCACGGGAACCAGATCCTGCTCTCGGAGGCAACGCAGCTGGCCGCTGCCGATGCCCTGCCGGCCGACATCACGTTGGAGCCCGTGGGCCGGTTCCGGTTGAAGGACTTTCCGGAGCAGCAACGACTGTTCCAGCTGCACCATCCGAGACTGCCGTCTGACTTCCCAGCTCCTCGGACGGCCGGCGGACCCGCCCACAATCTGCCGAGGACGTTCACCTCGTTCATCGGACGTGAGCGTGAGCTCGAAGACCTGATCGACGTTCTTCGAGCACACTCGCTGATCACGCTGACCGGCCCCGGCGGTTGCGGGAAGACACGCCTCGCCATCGAGGCGGCGTCGGCCTCGCTGCATCTCCGGCCGGACGGGATCTGGTTCGTCGATCTGGCGCCGGTTTCCGATCCCGATCTGGTGTTGGCCACCGCTGCCGCGTCGATGAACCTGACCGAGACCCATCGGACCGATCTCGACGGCGCGACCATCGGGTTCCTTTCAACCGGCAGCCCCCTCGTCATCCTCGACAACTGCGAGCATCTGATCGAGGCGTGCTCCGCCCTCGTCGAGCGATGGCTCGCTTCCTGCCCGTCGATCACGATCCTCGTCACGGCTCGGGAGCCACTCGGGATCGCCGGCGAGATCGTCCGGCGCGTTCCCGGGCTCGATGTGGGACTCGGCGGAGACGGATCGCGACCGTCCGAAGCAGCTCAGCTGTTCGTGGACAGAGCCTCGGCCCACGATCCCGAGTTCGAGCCGACCGAGGATGAGCTCGACCTCATCGCGCAGCTGACCCGCCGTTTGGACGGGATCCCGCTGGCAATCGAGATGGCGGCGGGGTTGATCGGAGCACTCGATGTGCGAGAGATCGTCTCGCGCCTCGACGATCGATTCCGGCTCCTCACGGGGGGGAGCGGCAGGACCCTCGGCCGCCAACAGACGCTGTTGGCGACGGTCGAGTGGAGCCACGACCTGCTGCGACCGGCCGAGCAGATGCTGCTCCGCCGCCTCGCCACGATGTCGGGATCGTTCTCGCTCGACGCGGTCGAGGCGATCTGTATGGGCGACGGACTCGATCGTACGGAGATGGTTCAGCTGCTGCGTCGTCTGGTCGTCACGTCGTGGCTGATCAAGGAGAGAGGGGGAATCCACACCAGATATCGGATGCTCGAGACGTCGCGTCAGTACGCGTTGGAGAGACTCGTCGCGTCGTCGGAGGCGGAGAGATTCCGCGATCGGCACAACGAGTGGTTCCTCGAGCTGGCGGAGCACGCGGCCGAGTTCCTTCTCGGCGGGCCTGAGCAGGCGAACTGGTTCGATCGCGTCGAGCTCGAGCTCGACAACCTGAGGACCGCGTTGGCATGGAGCCTCGGCGAAGGCGACGCGACCGTCGCGCTGAGGATCAGCACGGCCTTGACGCGGTTCTGGGAAGTGCGGGGCCATTGGACGGAAGCGCTTCGCTGGTTCGAGCAGGCTCTGGAACGCGCGTCGTACGCCCCGGCGCTTCTGCGCGCACCAGCGTTGGTGTCGGCATCGTTCATGGCGTTCTATCGCGGAAGCCTGGATGTGGCCCGCGCCTATGCCGAGGAGGGACTCGCCGCCGCGCGTGAAGTCGGCGATGACGTCTCCGAGGCCCGTGGACTGCGCTTCCTCGCGGTGACCGAGCAGCGGTCCGGCAACGAGGACGCGGCGCTCGACCTGGCGGATCGAGCGGTCGCGCTGAGCCGCAAGACGGGCGTCGGCGCGGATCTCGCGTTCGCCTTACAGGTGCTGGGACGCCTGACCTCAGATCCCCGTGAGGCGGGCGTCATCTTCAGCGAGGGTCTCTCGGTGGCTCGAGCTGCGGAGGATGGCGTTTCGCAGATCTATCTGTTGTACGCGCTGGGTCAGCTCGCGATCCGCAACCTGGAGGAAGCGCAGGCGCGCGAACACTTCGACGAGGCGTTGGGGATTGCACACCGGCTGCGAGAACGATGGATGGCCATGAACGTGCTCGTTGCCCTCTCCCGTGTGAGCGAGGAGATCGACGCAGGCTCAGCGGTCGAAGAGATGATCGGGCTCCTCCGTCAGATCGGGAACCGGCTCATGCTGATCAGATGGCTTCGTCAGCTGGCGTACCTGCGACGGCTCGAAGGCGACGTCGTCGGTGCCCGGCGGTCGGTGGACGAGGCCCTTTCGGTGATCGAACAGGAAGGCACGGAGGAGGCCAAGGCCCTGGGGCATTTCATCCTGGCGGGACAGCTCGACGAGGGGGAGGGCGATCATCAGGCCGCTCTGCGGGAGTTCCAGGATGGGGTTCGTCTCGTTCACCACCTCGGATCGAAGTGGGAAACGACGTTCGGTCTCGGCGGGATCGGGCGCGAGCTGGCGCTCGTGGGAGATCACGCGCGTGCGGCAACGGTGCTGGGCGCCGCGGAGGCGTACCGAGAGATCGTCGGCATGCGACCGGCACGCCGCCGGGCGGAGGTCCTTCGTGGGACCGCCGAGGAAGTGGCTCAGGTCCTCGGCGATGCGGAATTCGGGCGTCTCTGGGAGCAGGGTCGACGGATGTCACTCGACGACGTCGTGGCGCTCGCGACGGAGGCTTGAGCCGGGCCTCTAGGATCGAACGGTGATCCTGCCCGAGGACCGTGACCCCGGTTCATCACCATTCGCCGCGGGGGGACGCTCACAGACTCCGACCATCGGCTCCTGGCTCTGTAGGCGGCCGCGTGCGCGGAGCACGTTCTGCACCTCCTTGGGTTTCGGGAAGCCGCAGCGGCGATTCAGCGCCGAGGTCACCCGTCCCTCTACCAGGTGGTGCGCCGGTGAGCATTCGGTGGACGCCTGAGCAACGGTTGGGGTGATCTCGATGAAGATCGCACTAGGCATCCACCGCATCGGTGACCGGAGCATCGTCAACGCATACCTTCTCGAGGACGGCGGTGAGGTGACGATCATCGACGCCGGCGTGCCCGGCTACTACCGGGACATCCCCCGCGAGCTGGCGGCGATGGGCCGAACGATCGCCGATGTCCGGGCGCTGATCCTCACCCACGGGCACACCGACCACATCGGCTTCGCGGAGCGCCTCCGCCATGACCGGCAGGTCCCGGTGTCGGTCCATGAGGCTGATGCGGCCCTGGCCCGCGGTGAGGTGCCGAACCCCGCGAAGGGCTACGGTCGAACCAAGCTCGGGCCGTTCCTCGGGTTCCTATGGTTCACCCTCCTGCGGGGCGGGCTGCGAACGCCGAAGCTGCAGGAGGTCGCCACCTTCGGCGATGGGGCGACGCTGGACGTGCCGGGCAGCCCCCGGGTCATCCTTGTTCCCGGCCACACCCCGGGCAGCGCCGCGCTCCACGTCCCGTCCTGGGGCGCGCTCTTCGTCGGCGACGCGTTTGCCACCTATGCCGTCACGACGGGCGCTCGGGGCCCGCAGGTCGCCCCGTTCACCGCAGATGCTGCTGAGGCAGTTGCATCCTTGGCCCGCCTCGAAGAGATCTCGGCGGACCTCGTGCTGCCGGGCATGGCGAGGGCAGGACGTCGGCGCCCGCGAAGACCGGCACGACGCACTTGTCTCAGCGACGGCTCGCGCCAACCTGCAAGAACCGACGAGAGCGGAGGATGGGAGCCACCAGCCCGCCGAAGCTACCGGACCCAGAGTTGGTCGAGCAGGAGCCCCCACTGCGGGTTGCGCTCGTAGTTGCCCACGCGCTCCGAGACCAGATCGACACCCACCGGGTTCACCAGGAACACCCACGGAGCGAGGTCGACGAGCCGGTGCTCGACCTCGGCCCAGAGCTCGAACGCCCGCGGCGGATCTAGCGTCTGGAGCCGGAGGGCCCGATCGATCATCCGGTCGACCTGCCGGTCGCACAGCCCCGTGCTGTTGAAGTACGAACCGCACGACAACAGGAGGTCGATGAAGTTGGAGGG
>WNGB01004528.1_pt1 | contig 21117 bp, 21 predicted proteins | sample 5400681 | NCBI WGS metagenome assembly WNGB01 (sample SAMN13153367, study PRJNA577476) | soil metagenome | isolation source: 115 cm soil or saprolite under grassland replicate 2 | place: USA:California | collected 2016-06-15
CGAGGCGGTCCGCGACCTGCGGGCCCAGCGTCGACTTCCCCGCCCCCATGAACCCCACGAGCGCGAGATGCCGGTTCAGCGCGTGCGCGGCTGCCAGTCGATCCTCTCCAGGTACGCTCGATGTGCGGCGACGAAATCGTCGAGCGCGTCACCGCTGAACTTCTCGCGTGCGGCGCGGGCGAGCTCCCACGCGACGCAGGCCTCGGCGACCACCGCCAGCGCCTCGACGGCGGCGGTGTCGCTGCGCTCGACCAGCGCCTCCGCGGGCTCGCCCGTCTGCAGGTCGACCGAGGCAAGCGGCCGCATCAACGTCGGCAGCGGCTTCATCGCCGCGCGCACGACGATCTCCTCGCCGTTCGAGACCCCGCCTTCGATCCCGCCGGCGCGGTTCGTTTCACGGTAGAGGCCTCGCTCGTCGCGGAGGATCTCGTCGTGGGCGCCGGAGCCGCGCTTCCCGGCGAGCTCGAACCCTTCGCCGATCTCGACGCCCTTGACCGCCTGCGTCCCCATCAATGACGCAGCCAGTCGTGCATCGAGCCGCTCGTCCTTGCTCGCGTAGGAGCCGAGGCCCGGGGGCACGCCTTGCGCGCGCACCTCGACGATCCCGCCCACCGTGTCCCGGTCTGCACGCGCCTCGTCCACACGCTGCTCGAGGTCCTCGGTGAGGACGTGTCCGCCGACCGTGACGCCGAGCTCCGCGAGCAGCGCCTTGGCGACGGCGCCCGCGGCGACGATCACGGCCGTGTGCCGGGCGCTCGCGCGCTCGAGTGCGTCGCGCACGTCCGCGAGCCCGTACTTGAGCGCGCCGGCCAGGTCGGCGTGCCCGGGCCGGGGCAGCGTGACCGGCTTCGTTCCCTTGCCGGAGGGCTCCCCCTCAGGCGGCCACGGGCTCATCCCCCACGCCCAGTTGTCGTGATCCCGGTTGCGGACGACGAGCGCGAGCGGCGTGCCGAGTGTCCGGCCGTGCCTGAGCCCGGCGAGCACCTCGACCGTGTCCTGCTCGATCTTCTGCCGCGGGCTGCGTCCGTAGCCCTGCTGGCGCCGCCGCAGGTCCGCGTCGATCGCCTCCCGCTCGAGCAAGAGGCCGGCGGGCAGGCCGATCACGATCGCGACGAGCGCCGGGCCGTGCGACTCGCCCGCAGTGACCAAGCTCAACGGCACGCGCCAAGCCTACTCAGGGTGACCTGACGACAGGACCCGCCGGAGCGGGCCCTGTCGCACGGTTTCCTGCAGCCCCTAGTGGATCTGGATATTGCCCCCGAGGAGCGTCTGCACCCCGGAGTCGTAGCCGCTGCTGAGGCGGATGCGGTACGTGTCGGAACCGGCACCCGGCTCGCCGTTGTCGACGACGTCGATGCGGTAATCGAACGTCCCGGCGCCGTCGATCGTCGCGGTGCCGAAGATGCTCGCCGATTTGCCATCAGTGCTGCAGGTCACGGCGAGAACGTCGATCGAGTGGACGTTCATGTCCTTGGCCGGGCCGTGGTCCTGGTACTCCTCTTCACCCTTCAGACCGTCGGCCTTGGCGTTGCCGCCGAACGTCCCCTTGTCACCGTTCGCGGCCGTGATCCGGCCGCCGTAGGTGACCTTGCAGCCCGGAGTGCTGGTCGGGAGCACCCAGATCTTGGCCGCTGTGTCGCTTGGTTCGCCAGCGTCCTTGACACTGTTCGAGTTCGTATCGGCGTACGCCGTGATCACGTCCGAGCCCGGTAACGCGGGACCGGTGTAGCAGAACGTGGCCTGGCCGACAGCGTTCGTCGTACCCGAACCGCTCGTGCTGACCGACCCGCTGACCGAGAACCGGACCGTGATCCCCGGGGTTGGATTGCCGAACGAGTCCTTGACCGTCGCCGTCACGCAGTGCTGCGCGTCGACCGGATTCGTGTCGGTCTTGGGGGCAAGCGTCAGGCTCGCCGGCGGGCCGGGGACCCAGTGCTTCACGGCGACGTCCGACGGCTCCCCAGTGTCCTTCACACCGTTCTTGTTGCTGTCGGCGAAGGCATTGATGGCGTCGTCACCCGGCGTGGTCGGGCCCAGGTAGCAGAACTGGGCCTCCCCGCTCGCATTCGTGTCGACAGAGCCGCTCGCGCTGTTTCCGGCCGTCCCCGTGACCGAGAACACGACGGTTACACCCTCGAGCGTCTGGCCGGTCGTGTCCTTGACAGTCGCCGTCACGCAGTGCTGCGTACCGACAGGGTTCGTGTCGGTCTTCGGGGCGAGAGTAAGCGACGCAGGCGGCCGCGCCACGGTGATCTCGCCGAAGATCGCCAGACCCTTGACCGGCGTGCCGGCAGCGAACTGCGTGACCAGCACACCGGTATCGATGTTGATCCGGTAGATGTTCCCCGAATTGAACCCAGCAGTCCAGAACGTTGCATTGTCTGGATCGAGGTTCATCGCGAACAGGAAGCTCGTCTCCCCCGCCGGCAGCGGATACGACTGGATAACGGTGCCGGCAGGGCTGAGGCGGTAGACCCTGTCGGTGCACGCGGTCATCACCTCGCCGTTCGGGCGTATTCGCAGCGCGTAGCACGTGCTGGACGAGCCCGCATTGGTGAAGCCGGTTGCGAAGTTCGCCAACTGCGTGTTCGTGCAGACGTCGAAGCGGCGAATCGTGTTGCCCTCCGAGGTGTAGTAGAGCGTGCACTGGTCGGCCGCCAGGTCGATCCAGTCACTCCCTCGCGGACCGATTGCGACATCGTAGGAAGCCAGGAGAGCGCCGCCCGGTGAGAACTTGAGGACGTCATGCGTGCCGTCCGCCTGCCCGACGTAGACATCCCCGGCCGCGTTCAACACGCACGATTCGGGATGCTGGTTAAAGGGCCCACCCCACGGGAAGGTGAGGACGTTCCCCATGTTGTCGAACAACGTCATGTTGTTCGCCGTGAAGTTCGTCGAGCGCAGGTTGCCGCTCTCTCCGAAACACATGCCGGTCTGTTCTGCGGCGTTGCTCTGCGTGTTGAGAGTGTCGAGCAGCACCCCGGTCGGGCTGAAATGCTTGATCAACCCGCCGCTGTCCCCTGCGAAGACATCGCCTACCGCATAGAGGACCCCAGCGGCCGAGGCGCTCGGTGCACCGAACGCAGCGGCGACGCTCAGAGTCAGAGCCGAGAGTAAGAGGACAAGCCTCGAACGTCTCATCGTCCCTCCTATCGTCTAGCTGGACCTCCGCTCGCGGTCAGAGCGCCGCGGACTGGTGGCCGCACCTCTTGAAGGAAGATTGGGATGCTCGACGTCCTCGCCCAGCGCCCGAGCCCGACAGGCGCCCAGCGGTGCTGCGGCGGTCTTCTCCTCTCCCAAAACCCCTCCTCGGGTACGACCAGGAAGCGCCGCAGCTGTCTTGTCCCGGGAATGTCGCATGCGACGTGTCCGCTGTCAACGGACGGAGGCCCGCATGACCCCGACCGGCGCCGTGACCCCGGTCCACAGCTCAAACGAGGCGGCGCCCTGGGCGACCAGCACATCGAGGCCGTCGACGACGCGCGCGCCATGCTGGGCGGCCGCCACGGCGGTCACTGTGGCCGGGTACGGGAGGTCGACGAGAGTCTGCCCAGCTTGAAGGGGGACGAGCACCTCGTGCCGCTCGGAGGTCGCGTTGACGACGAGATCCACGCCGTTGAGATCGGGCGGCCATGTTCCGCGTCGCGAGAAGCGTGACGCCGCAGGCAGCGCGGCCGCGAAAGCCGCCGCGGCACCTCCGTCGCCGAGGATCGCGGCATGCTCGAACTCGAGCCCGGCCAGGATCGCCGCGTCCGTGCTCGTCCCTTGCAAGCGGCCGTCCCGAACGACGAGGGCGTTGACGGACGGGACGTCCGCGCCCACGAGCCTCGCGACGGCGAGCTTGTGCGGCGTCGTCACGTTCGCCCCGGCGAAGCCGAGGGCGACGAGACCGCGCAGCGCCTCCTCGAGCTGCTCCGCCCGAACTGCAAGCGCGACGTAGGCCCAGTCGAGCCCGCGCGCGGCGAACGCGGCGTTCTGCATCGGCGGCGACAACGAGCCGCAGACCGGATCGCCGAGCAGGCCGACGAGCCGCGTCTCACCGGAGATCATGGGCCGCCGTAGCCGTGCGCGTTCGCGTAGTCCTGGAAAGCCTTGAAGCTCGCCGTGAAGAAGTGGTGCTTCTTGTCGGGCTTGCGCACGAAGTAGAGGTAGTTGACGTGCGCGGGGTGGGCCGCGGCCTGCAGCGACGCCAGGCCGGGGTTGGCGATCGGGGTCGGCGGGAGACCGAGGTGCTTCCGCGTGTTGTACGGCGAGGTGCTCTCGAGCTGCGACTGGTGGATCGACTCGGTCGGGGGGATGTCGAGCCCGTACCGCAGCGTCGCGTCGATGCCGAGCGGCATGCGTGCGTGTAGCCGGTTGTAGATCACGGCCGAAACGAGCTGGCGCTCGTCCGGCGACAGCGTTTCCTTCTCCACCATCGAGGCGATGATCAGCACGTCGTAGGGAGTCAGGTTCTTCGAGTGCGCGTAATCGAGGTCGACCTTCTCCCAGTTCGAGCAGAACGCGGCGAGCTGCTCGCTTGCGAGGTCTGCGGAGGTCGTCTGCCGGAAGAACTCGTACGTCGCCGGGAAGAGGAAGCCCTCGATCGTCTGCACCTTCCCGTGGAAGCAAGGCGGGACGCGAGGCGTGCGCGTCGCCGCGAGGTAGGTGCGCCGCGCCAGTCGGGCGCGCACGTGCCGCTTTCGCTGCGCGATCTTCGCGACGGCGGCGACGCGGTCGGCCATCTCTTGCCGCGTGAACCCTTCGGGGAAGACGATGTGGAACGGCTTCGGCATCGCGATCACCGTCTCGACCGTCCCGGTCGCAGTCGTCCTCGTGACCGTTCGGTAGACGAGGGTGCTCGAGCTCGTCGTCGGCCCGACCGCGACGTCTCCGCCGTCGCTGCCGCCGCCGATCGCCGCGACGGCGAGCCAGCCGAGACCGCCGAACAGCAGGAGCAACACGCCCAGCGCGAGCACGCGGCGCCGCGTCACCTGACGCGGATCCGGGCGCTGGGGCGGCCTGCCCGGCCGCGGGGGGATCACGCCCGTGCGCTCGCCCACACGAGATAGCTCGAGAGGAGATGTGCTGCGGCACGTGCGTCTTGCTCCGCGTCGGCGCCCGCCATCTGTTCTGCCAGGTCGGTCGTGAAGCGCTCGTCGAATGTGACGACGGGCACGCCCACCGCCCCCGCGAGCGCCTCCATGAACAGCTCCGTCTCGCGGGCCTGCTCGCCATGCTCGCCGCGCAGGGTCAACGGCATGCCCACGACCACGCGCTCGACCTCGTGTTTGCGGACGAGCGCCGCGAGCTCGGCGAGGCCGCGCTCGCTTCCGGCACGTTCGACGACGCCGACTGGACGCGCGATCGTGCCGGTCGGGTCCGAGACCGCCACGCCGGTGCGCGCCCGGCCGTAGTCGAGCGCCAACACCTTCATCTCAGAGCGGCTGCGATCGCTTGCTTGCCGGCCTCGAGCGCATCGCGCAGCCCGGCCGGGTTCTTCCCGCCCGCTTCGGCGAGCGTCGGCCGACCGCCGCCTCCGCCGCCGATGTGACGTCCGATCTCGCGGACGAGCTGCGACGCGTCGAGGCCCTTGCCCACGAGCGACTCGTCCAGATTGACGACGAGATAGGCGCGCCCGTCGTCGACGGAGCCGACGATCACTCCTGCCGCCTTCTCCTGCTGCCGCAGGCGATCGGAGAGGTCGCGCAGCTGTCCGCCCTTCAGCGCTTTCGCCTCGACGAGCACGACGTCGCTCTCACGCTCGACGATCGTGAAGTCGGCCTCGGCCTCCCGCTTCGGCTTGCGCGCTTCCTTGCGTACCGCCTCGAGCTCCTGTCGCAACTCGTCCGCCTCGAGCCGTGCACCGTGCAGGAACGCGTATGCCTCACCCGACGTGATCGCCTCGATCCGGCGCGCGCCCGCGCCGACGGAGCTCTCGGACAGGATCACGAACGGGCCGATCTCCGCCGTCCAGCGGACATGCGTCCCGCCGCAGAGCTCGCGCGAGTAGCCCGGGATCTCGACCACACGCACCTGCTCGCCGTACTTCTCGCCGAAGAGCATCATGGCGCCGAGCTTCCGCGCCTCGTCGATCGGCGTCACGAACGCGCGCACGGGCAGGTTCTCGAAGATCCTCTCGTTCACCTGCTGCTCGATCTCCGCGCGTTCCTGCGTCGTGAGCTGCTGCGGGTGCGTGAAGTCGAAGCGCAGCTTGTCGGGGCGCACAGCGGAGCCGGCCTGCCGGACGTGGTCGCCGAGCACGTCCTGCAGCGCCTTGTGCAGAAGATGTGTCGCGGTGTGGTTCGCCATCGTCGGGAAGCGATGCGACCACGGGACGACGGCCCGAACGCGGTCGCCCTGCTTGAAGCCGGTGCCTTCGAACACCAGCACCTGGTCGTCACCCTCCAGCCGGATCGCCTCGCGCAGGGTCGCCTCCGCCCCGGTCTCCTCATGGACGATGTAGCCGACGTCGGACACCTGCCCGCCGCCGGCCGGGTAGAACGGGGACTCGTACAGCTTCGCCTGAAACAGGCCGTCCTCCAGCTCCTCCAGCGCCGCGATCGCTGTGAGCACGTCGGTCTTCTCGTAGCCGACGAACTCGGTCTTCGCCTCGGCGGCGACCTTGACGTCCACGTCCTTCGCAATCGCCGCGCGCGACCGCTGCCGTTGCTCTTCCATCAGGCTCGTGAACGCGTCGACGTCCACGCCGAGGCCGTGCTCGCGCGCGAGCTCCTGCGTCAACTCGAGCGGGAACCCGTACGTGTCGTGGAGGCGGAACGCGTCCTCGCCGGAGATGTCTCCCTTCTCCGCCACCTCTTCGAACAGCCGCATGCCGCGCGCCAGCGTCTGGCCGAAGCGGTCTTCCTCGGCCGAGAGGATGCGATGGATCTCGTCGCGATGCTCCTCCAGCTCGGGATAGCCCGGGCGCATCTGTTCGATCACGACGTCAGCCAGCCGCGCGAGGTACGGCGGCTCGAGACCGACACGTCCCGCCTGTTGGACGGCGCGGCGGACGATCCGCCGCATCACGTAGCCGCGACCCTCGTTCGACGGCGCGACACCGTCCACGGCGAGGAAGGTCATGCCGCGGCCGTGGTCGGCGAGGATCCGGTGCGCCTTCGTCGCCTCCGGCGAGTCGCCGTAGGCCACGCCGCTCTCGTCGGCGATCCAGCGCATGATCGCCTGGTAGCCGTCCGTCTCGTAGACGGTCATGACGTTCTGCAGGACGGCCGCCGTGCGCTCGATGCCCATGCCGGTGTCGACGTTCTGCTTCGGGAGCGGCGTCAGCTTCCCGTCGGGGTGCAGCTCGAACTCCATGAAGACGAGGTTCCAGAACTCGAGGAAGCGCTCGCAGCGCGTGCAGCTCGGCTTACAGTCAGGCTCCCCGCAGCCGTGCTCGACCCCCCAGTCGTAGTACATCTCAGTGTCCGGGCCGCAGGGCCCGGGCCCGCCGACAGACCAGAAGTTCTCGGACCTCGGCAGGAACACGATGCGCTCCGCCGGCTGTCCGATCTCCTCCCATTTGCGATAGGCGACCTCGTCCTCACCGAGCCCGAGCTCGGGGTCCCCCGCGAACACCGTCACCCAGAACCGCTCCGGATCCAGGTTCATGTGCTCGAACACGAACTCCCAGGCGAGGTCGATCGCGCCCTCCTTGAAGTACTGCCCGAACGAGAAGTTGCCGAGCATCTCGAAGAAGGTGAGGTGTGAGCCGTCGAGGCCGACCTCGTCGATGTCGTCCGTGCGGAAGCACTTCTGCACCGTCGTCAGCAGCGGTGCCGGCGGCTGTTCGCGGCCGAGGAAGAACGGCATCAGCGGCTGCATGCCGGCCGTCGTCAGCAGCGTCGAGCGGTCGTCGGCACGCGGAATCAGGGAGGCCGAGGGCCGGAAAGTGTGGCCCTTGGACTCGAAGAAGGCGCGGTAGCCCGCGCGTAGCTCGGCCGACGATTGCATCCCGCCGATTGTAGGTGTGACCTAGGAGGCCTTTTCGGCCACGAAAACCGTGGTATGGCGGCGGACTCGGAGCGGCTCGCAGAGCGGAGGCATGGTCACGAGCGGCGCCAGCGCGTCCCAGCTGGCGGCAAAGCGGCGAACCGCGGCGTCGTCCATCGTCAGCCAGCCGTGGGCCTCGCGTTGTTCGACCCGGGCGAAGTGGCGGCGGAGCACTTCCTCCCCGTTCTCGCTGCGGAACGTGAAGCTCCGGATCGAGGTCGCCCGCTGGGCGAGGTCCCAGAGCTCCTGAAGATGGTCTGCGGCGTTCGTCACCGCCACGAGCGTGCCGCCGGGCGCGAGCACGCGCGCCAGTTCCCCCACGCCGCGGTCGAGATCGGGGACGTGGTAGAGCATCCAGGCCGCGACCGCGACGTCGAACTCGCCGTCGGCGAACGGCAGTTCCTGTACGTCGACGACGCGGGCGTCGACTCCCTTCGAGCGCTGGAGCTCGACCATTCGCTCGGATTGGTCGATACCGACGACTTCGACGCCGAGCTCGTTCTGCAAGCGCTCGGCCAGCTCGCCCTCGCCGCCCCCCACCTCGAGCACGCGACGCGGCCGCGCCTCCGCGACAGCCTCCACGGCGAACTGGCGCGGATCGTCACCCTCGGCGTTCTCGTACGCGGACTTCCGCGCACGCAGGCGGTCCTCGGTGGCGTACTGCTCGCGGACGAACGCCGTCTCGTCGACGCTCATCGACGGGCGGCCTTCGGCTCCACTTCCTCCTCGTCCACGATCTCGTCACGGATCTTCTCCAGCGACCGCCGGATCAGACGAGAGACGTGCATCTGTGAAATGCCCACCTGCTGCGCGATCTGGGACTGCGTCAGCCCCTTGAAAAAGCGGAGATGGAGGATCATCCGCTCGCGCTCGTCCAGCACACGGAAGCCCGGCGCGAGCACCGCGCGATCCTCCGACACTTCGTACTGGTGCTCCTCGGTCCCGATCGACTCGAGCGGGTCGAGCTCCTCGCCGTCCTCCTGCCCGCCCCCGGAGGAGAGTGACAGCGAGGAGTACGCACGTCCCGACTCGAGCGCCTCGAGCACCTCCTCTTCTTCAGTGCCCGCCGCCTTCGCCAGCTCGCTGATCGTCGGCGAACGTCCGAGCTGCACGGTCAGCTGCTCGACGAGCCGTGACAGCTGGACGTTGAGCTCCTGCAGCCCGCGCGGGACGCGCACCGACCAGCCCTTGTCGCGGAAGTGCCGCTTGATCTCCCCGATGATGTTCGGGGTCGCGTAGGTCGTCAGCTCGACGCCGCGCTTGAGGTCGAAGCGGTCGATCGCCTTGATCAGCCCGATCGCACCGATCTGGACGAGATCCTCGAGCTGCTCGCCGCGGTACGAGTAGCGGCGCGCCAACGAGCGCACGAGTGACATGTACTGCTCGATCAGCTGCTCGCGCGCCTGGAGGTCTCCCTCCTCGTGGTACCGGCGCAGCAGAACCTTGTCGGACTCACTCATCCACCCGCGCCCTCCAGCGCACGGACCCGCTTGGTCAGCTGCACCCACTCCGAGCCGTCGGCGTCGGTGACGTCGACGCTGTCGCAGACGGCTCCGAGAATGCGCGAGAGGGTCAGCGCGCCGTCGCCGCCGCGGTCAAGCTCGGCGCGGACGGAAGCGAACGGACCGACCGTCGTGCGGAGCTCCCCGTCGAGCATGCGCACGCGCAGGATGACCTCGGCGTCGTCGCGCCTGCGTTCGAGCAACGCGTCGAGCGCGAGCTCGAGGTCCTCCAAGTGCTCGACGGTGAGATCGAGCCGAACTGCGAGGCCGCCCAGCACGAGATGGGCGACGCGATTGAACGCCTCGTCCGCAGGCAGCGTTAGTGAGATCTCGTCACCGCTCAACGTGTCCCTCCAGTCCGACCCCTGGGTACAACGAACAAGCGGCAACAGCGGTTGCGCGGGTGAGCGCTGGGAAGTTCACCCGGGATGGATGTTAGGCACTGCGTCGGATCAGCCCGGCTCCGACCACGGCGTCCCCCTCGTACAGGACGGCCGCCTGCCCCGGTGCCACGCCGTAGCTCGCGGCATCGAGCTCGAGCCGGAAACCGCCCGCGGTCGACTCGATGCGGGCCCGTACGGCCTCCGAGCGGTAGCGCAGCTTCGCCTCCGCGCGCTCGACGGGGACGTAGAGATGCCCGGCCACGTCGACCGTGGTGCAGGCAAGCGAGGAGTGCGGACCGACGACGACCGTGTTGGTGCGCGGATCGGATGTCAACGCATATAGCGGCTGCGGGGCCGTGAGACCGAGACCCTTCCGCTGGCCGGGGGTGAACCGCCAGTGTCCGGAGTGCCGGCCGAGCTCGCGGCCGGTCTCGTCGACGATCGGGCCGTCAGCCGGGGCAAGGCCGCCACGCTCGAGGAACGCTCGGTAGTCGTCGCCGGCGAGGAAGCACGCCTCCTGACTCTCTCCTCGTGCCGCGACTGCGAGGCCGGCGCGCTCGGCCCCGGCCCTCGTCTCGGCCTTCGTCTGTTCGCCGAGCGGGAAGACGATCCGGTCGAGCTTCGCCGGATCGAGCCGCGCGAGCATGTACGACTGATCCTTCTCGGGATCGGTGGCACGAGCGAGGAGCCGCCGGCCCCCGTGCTGGACGACGCGCGCATAGTGCCCGGTCGCCAGCCTTTCGGCGCCCGCGCGGCGTGCGAACGCGAGCAGGCGGCCGAAGCGGAACGCGCCGTTGCACCGGATGCACGGGTTCGGCGTCTCCCCGCGCGCGTAGCCGCGCACGAACGGGTCGACAACGGCGCGGCGGAAGTCCTCGCGCAGGTCGAGCGTCACGTGCGGGACGCCGAGCGCATGGCACGTCTCCCGGGCGGCGATGACCGCCTCGGGCGAGCAGCAGGCGCGCTCCGCGTCGGGCCCGTCGGGATCCAGCCAGAGCCGCAGCGTGACGCCGACGGCGTTCGGCAACGAGCGGAGCAAGGCGACCGCGCTGTCGACGCCGCCGCTCATCGCAACGGCAACCCGCCCGGGCGACCGAGGCGCGCGAAACACGGGCCCGATCGCATTCGCCAACGCGTCGACCGCAAGCGTCTCGCCTCCGACGGCGGCAGCCTCGACCAGCGTCAGGCCAACAAGCGATCGTTCCAGGCCTGGCGCGTCAGCCTCGACGATCCGGTCGCCGTCGAGAGCCAGGCGAACCAGTGCGAAGTCCGAGCCGCGGGCGGAGTCTCCGAGGATCTGAGTCACGACGCCACGTTAGCGGCGCCCTGACCCTGTCGTGGCTTGCGCCCGCTGTGAACCTGGAGTACCAGGTGGGTGCCTTGCCGGTTTTGGCGCACCGCCTCGCCGGACGCAGGCTCCCTCAGCAGTGGTGTTGGTTCTACGTTGGAATGCGCGAGCCACGAACAGGATCGGGCAGACGCAGAGTAGCGACCAAGGCGCCGACTCGTAGAGGTCGCGAGCCCCTGGCTAACGCGCCTCTGAATCAGCGAGCCGCGGTGGTCAACGCGCGAACCTCCACTGGATGGTCTGCGTGCCGTGCAGATCCAGGCGGTTGGCCAGCGCCTTCGTGATGTCGAACTCACGGCCGGGGACGTTCGGGCCGCGGTCGATCACCTGGGTCAGGACTTCTCGCCCGTGGAAGCGGATGTACAGGCGCACGCCGCACGGGAGGACCGGGTGCGCAACGCCCTGCGTCGTCTTCACGAACGGCCGCCCGCACGCGGTCCTCGGATGCGAGGCGCTCGGTCCATACGGCGCGGCCCGTGCGGTGTAGTAGCCCGTCTTCGTCCCCGGCACGACCACCGCCCCCGGCAGCTTCTTGCTGTTGTCGCCGTCGCGGCGCGTGATCGCGACGGCTGCGATCGCGGCGACGAAGCAGATGCCGGCCAGCCAGACCGTGCGCTGGACGACTGCCGGCGTCACGTGGGGACGGCGCGCAGCAGGTCGCCGAACGCGTCGCGGACGAGGCCGTCGAAGTCGGCCGGGAGTGTCCCGTCCGGCCCGGCGAACTCGCGCAGGTACATCAGAAGGTAGGCGCGCTCCTCGTTGCGTGCGACGTCGTCCGTTGCATGGTCACGGGACGCGCGTTCGAGCTCCCAGAGATTCCACTCTCTCGGAGCGGCGCTCGTCGACAGGTAGGCGACCGTCGGCTCGGGCTCCGGCTCGGGTTCGGGCTCGGGCTCCGGCTCGGGCTCGGGCTCGGGCGGCGGCGCGACGGCAATCCGGGGCGGTGCGGGCGTCGGCACGGGGACCGGCTCGGGCTCCGGTCGCTGCACCACCACCGGTGGCTCAGGCCGGGGCTCGAGCCTCGGCCCTTCCTCTGTGACGGACGCACGTGTCCTGGCATGACGCGCCCAGAGGCCCAGCTCGACGATCGCCACCAGGATCCACGCGGCCGCGACGAGACCGATGATCGTCCAGGTTCCCGCCCGCTCGATCCCGGCGACGACGGCGACGGCGATGATGAATCCGGCCTGTATCAGGAACCGCGGGCCGAGGACCACGGCGTGATCCTACGACTGCTGCTCGTCCTGCGACTCGTCCGCGGGCTCGGAACCGGCTTCGGCCGGCTCCTCTTCCGCTGACGGTTCCGCAGCCGCGGGCGCTGAGACCGGCGGTGCGGCGGTAACCGCAGCCGCGGGACGCGCCGCTGCGGGCGGTGTGCGCGTTGCTTCGAGGGACTCCTTGGCGGCCTCGACGATCGCCTCGCCGACGCGCTTGATCTCGTGCTCGCCGAGCCCGGCCGCGGCGAGCAGCTGCTCCGTGCCGCTCTGGGCGCGGCTGAGGATCGCACCTGCCTGTGCGCGGGCCCATTCAAGCGTCTGCTCGACCTCCGCGCGCGCCGAGTTCGTCAGCTCGGTCGCCTGGTGGCGGGCCTGCTCGGCCAGGCGGCTGCCCTTCGCCTCGGCCTCGCGGAGCTCCTGCGTCGCGTCCCGGTTGGAGTTAGCGAGTAGCTCGCGCGCCTCGTTGCGGGCGGCGTTCAGCACCTCGGCGCGCTGGCGTTCGCTCTCCTGGCGGTAGCGCTCGATCTCGGCCTCCCGGTCCTGCTGCTCCCGGCGCCGGCGGCGGACCTCTTCCTCCGTCTTCGCGAGCTGCGCTTCGGACGCGCGCTGCGCGTCGGCCTCGACGGTGTCGGCAAACTCGGCCGCGGAGCGAATCAGATGCAGCGCGTCCATCCGCACTGCGTGGCCGGTCGGCTCGACGGTCTGCCCGCTGCGGCTGGCGGCCTGCAGCACCCGGAGCTGCGCCTGCAGCTGGGCCGAGTGACGGCGGAACGCCTCGAATGCCTCACGCACCCCGTCGGGGTCGTAGCCGTCGCCCTTGCGCGGGATGTCCTCCAGGCGCGGGAGCGCGGTGAGTGAGGGCTGTTGTCCTGGTTCCTGTGTGGCCATCTGTGTCTACGTGGTCAACGAAAGTATGCAGGTTTCATCGGCCGTGCCCTAGCTGCGCCTTAGGCCGGCGGCGTCTTTCAGTCTGATTCCAAGCTCGGACAGCCGTTCCTCCGTCGTCGGCGCGGGTGCCCCGGTCAGCGGGTCCGAGCCGCTGGCCGTCTTCGGGAAGGCGATGATCTCGCGGATGTTCGCCTCGCCAGCGAGCAGGGCGACGAACCGCTCGATGCCCAGGGCGAAGCCGCCGTGAGGCGGCGCACCCATCTGCAGCGCCTCCAGGAACCAGCCGAACTTCGCCTGGGCCTCCTCGTCGGTCATGCCCATCGCCCGGAAGACGCGCTCCTGGATCTCCTGGCGGTGGATCCTGATCGAGCCGGAGCCGAGCTCCCAACCGTTCCAGATGAGGTCGTAGTGCTGGCTGAGGGCGTTGCCGGGGTCGCTCTCGATCAGCACCTCGTGCCCGTCCAGCGGGCTCGTGAAGGGATGGTGGACGAAGGTCCAGTTGCCGGTTTCCTCGTCCTTCAGGAAGAGCGGAAAGTCGAGCACCCAGAGGAACTCGTCGCGTGACCCGTCGATCAGCTCGAGCTGCTCGGCCAGCTCGGTTCGCAGAGCGCCGAGGACGCGTTCGACCATGGCCGGCGCGTCCGCGACGAAGAGGACGGTCGAGCCGGGTGGCGCCGCGAACGCCGCGAGCTCCTGTTCGGAGAGGAACTTCGCGATCGGCGACCGCACCTCGCCGGTCTCGTCGACGACGACATACGCGAGACCTTTGGCTCCCCATTCCTTGGCGAACTCCTCGAGCCGCTGCAGCTGCGCCCGCGAGAAGACGGCCGGAGCGACGAGGTAGCGGACGCAGGGTGCGCTCGCGAACACGCCGAACTCGGAGTCGCGCGTCACGGCCGTGGCGTCCTGGATCTCGAGCCCGAAGCGGAGGTCGGGCTTGTCGGAGCCGTACTTCAGCATCACGTCCGCATACGAGTGACGCGGGAACGGCCGCGCCGGCGGTGTCCGGCCGAGCGCCTCGAACGACGCGACCACGACCTGCTCGAGCACGTCAAGCACTTCCTCGCGCGTCGGGAAGGCGAGCTCGAGGTCGAGCTGGCGGAATTCAAACTGCCGGTCGGCGCGCAGATCCTCGTCACGCCAGCAGGTGGCGATCTGGTAGTAGCGGTCGAGCCCGCCGATCATGAAGACCTGTTTGAAGAGCTGCGGGGACTGGGCGAGCGCGAAGAAGTTGCCGGGCTGCAGTCGGACAGGGACGAGGAAGTCCCGTGCTCCCTCCGGCGTCCCCAGCGTCATGGTCGGCGTCCAGACGTCGATGAACCCCTGCTCCTCCATCGAGCGGCGGATCGCCGCGATCACGGTCGCCGACAGGCGCAGGTTGCGCTGCATCCGGTCCCGGCGCAGGTCGAGGTAGCGATAGCGGAGCCGCAGGGGCTCCTCGACGCCGTCGTCGTCGAGCTGGAAAGGCAGCGGCTCGGAGCGCGCGAGCAGGTCGAGCTCGTCGACCTGGATCTCGACGGCGCCAGTGGCGATGTTCGGGTTGACGGCGTCGGGCGCGCGGTTGACCACCTCGCCCCGTCCGCGCACGACGAACTCCGAGCGGATCGCATGCGCTGCTTTGGCCGCCTCCGGCGCGCGCTCGGGGTTGACGACGAGCTGCACGACACCGGTGTAGTCGCGCAGGTCGATGAAGATGAGTCCGCCGTGGTCCCGGCGTCGCGCCACCCAGCCGGCGACGGCGACCGTCCTGCCGACGTCTTCGCCGCGGACGGCACCGCAATAGAGGTCGCGCCAGGGATTCATCGGCCGACCTTTGGCCGGTGAATGAGGGAAGGGGCAAAGGGGGAAACCGTGAGGTTTCCCCCCACCTTCACCTCAGCCCGCGCGGCGATCGCAGCGGCGCGTGGGCTGGGGCGTGACCTAAAGAAGGGGTCTCGTAGGGGAAACATCGTTTCCCCTACGGGAGCGAGCCGAAGGCGAGCGACATTCATCCCGAGATCCTGTCGACCAGCTCGTCGAGGCTGGCGGTCCAGTCGTCGCGGCCGGGCTCGCGCACGGTGGCGTGACCGCCGTCGACGAGTACCGTCCAGCCGGCCCCGAGGCGTCGAGCCTGGCCGAGCTGGCCCTTCTGCGAACGGCCGCCGTAGTCCATGTCGGCCCGCAGACCGCGGCGGCGCAGCTCGGCGAGCAGCGGGACGACGCGCTCGCGATCGGCGGTTTCCTCGCAGACGAAGTAGACGTCGAGGTGCTCTCCGTCGGTGGGGCGTTCCCCGATCGACAGCAGGAGCCGCTCGACCCCGGCCCCGAATCCGATTGCCGGCGTCGGCGCGCCGCCGATCTCCTCGATCAGGCCGTCGTAGCGGCCCCCGCCGCAGATCGTGTCCTTGGCGCCGATCGCTTCGTCCTTGAACTCGAACGTCGTGCGCGTGTAGTAGTCGAGGCCGCGCACCAGCGTCGACACGAGCTCGTACTGCACACCGTAGGCGTCGAGAAAGGCGCGCACTTGCACGAAGTGCTCTCGGCACTCGTCGCAGAGCGACTCGCCGATCTTCGGCGCACGGGCGAGCAGAGCCTGGACGCGCTCGCTCTTCACGTCGAACACGCGTAGAGGTGTTGTTGCGCGCTTCGCGCGAGCCTCGTCGTCGAGCTCGGCATCGTGCTCGTCGAGCCAGGCCGCCAGCCGTTCGATGTAGGCGGGACGGCAGTTGCGGTCACCGATGGAGTTGAGCTCCAGCACGTAGTTCGTGACGCCGAGGCGGTGCAGGAGCTCGGCGTAGAGCTGAATCACCTCGGCGTCGACGGCGGGGTCGTCGGTCCCGATCGCCTCGACGGACAGCTGCCAGTGCTCGCGGTACCGGCCCTTCTGGGGACGGTCGTACCGCCACATCGGCCCGATCGTGTACAGCTTCTGGGGCTGCGGCTCCCGGTGCAGACCGTGCTCGATGTACGCGCGACAGATCGGTGCCGTCGCCTCGGGGCGCAGCGTCAGGGAGCGACCGCCGCGATCGCTGAACGTGTACGTCTCCTTCTGCACCACGTCAGAGCCGCCGCCGGAGGTGCGGACGATCAGCTCCGTGTCCTCGATTCCCGGCGTGTCGATCCGGCGGTAGCCGTACAGAGCGCACACCTCCTCCATCTGCCCCGTCACCCACTGCCAGACCGGCTGCTCGGACGGGAGGATGTCGTGCGTGCCGCGCGGCGCCTCGAAGCGCGTCACGCGCGCAACTCCGCGAGGAACGGATTGCGTGCGAGCTCCGCCCCGAGCGTCGTCTCCGGGCCGTGGCCCGAGAAGACGACCGTCTCGGGCGGATAGCGTTCCGCGACTGTGCGGACCGAGGCGACGAGGGTGTCCCAGTCCGCGCCCGGCAGATCCGTCCGCCCGACGGAACCGGCGAAGAGGAGATCGCCGGAGAAGAGGCAGCCGTCCGCGTAGTAGGCGAGGTGCGCAGGCGAGTGTCCGGGCACGAGGAGCGTCTCGAATGTGATCCCGGCCAACTCCAGCGTTTCGCCGCCGTGGAGCGGGACGTCCGGGGTGTACGGCCTCAGCTGAACTCCCGGAGGGACGAAGCTGTTGATGTCCTCGAGCAAGGCCCGCTCGTCCTCGGACATGTAGACCGGCGCACCGGTGCCCTCTGCGAGGTCGGCGACCCCGCCGAGGTGGTCCCAGTGGCCGTGGGTGATCACGATCGCTGCGCACTGTGCCCCCATGCCGGCCAGCTCGAGCCGCAGGCGTGCGGCGTCGCCGCCGGGATCGACGACCACAGCTTCGCCCGCACCGCGTTCGGCGCGCACGATGTAGCAGTTCGTCCCGATCGGGCCGAGCTCGTAGCAATCGACGACAAGGCTCACGGGGCGATTGAGTCTAAGGCGTCGCTTGCGACGCCGACCATAGAGGCCGTGCCGGCTCCGCCGGCGCGGCCGTCCGTGTCGCTTGCGACGCCGACCATAGAGGCCGTGCCGGCTCTGCCGGCGCGGCCGTCCGTGTCGCTTGCGACGCCGACCATAGAGGCCGTGCCGGCTCTGCCGGCGCGGCCGTCCTCTAACGAGGGGTATTGCCTTAGGATCGCGCCGTGCAGAGCTGGAACTTGCGAGAGATCGACACACCCGGAGGAAGTCGCTCGCCGGTCGTGCTGCGCTCCGACCCCGGGGCACGGGCCGTCCTGATCGTCCTCGAACCGGGCCAGGCGCTCGGCGAGCACCAGGTGAAGGAGGGCGCGCTCGTCTCCGTGATCGAAGGGCAGGTGCGCGTGGACTCGGGCGGCGAGACGATCGCCGGCGAGGCGGGCTCTTTCTTCTCCTTCGACGCCGACGAGCGGCGCTCGATCTCGAGCGACACGGGCGCACGCCTGCTGCTCGTGCTCTCCCCGTGGCCGGGCGAGGGCCACTACCGCGGCGAAAAGAAGTCCCTCTAGCGGGTCTTCGACGCGGCGCTGCGCTCGATGCGCTTCCGGTACAGCCGGTATGCGATCGAGTCGGTGAAGTAGCTGATCGGAACGAAGAACGCGATCAGGAACACGGCTGACGTCACCCATTGCAAGGGGGAGACGTTCCGGTTCAGGAGCATCATCGCGACGACCAGGACCGGCCCCCAGATCACCGCCCGCTTCCCGGCGCGGCGCCACGACGGCGGCTCGATCACCCGCTGCCTCGTCCGCGAAGTGGAGCGGCTGTTGGCGCCGGCGCGCGCCTTGGTCTCGGGCTTCCCGTTCTCCTTCTTGGCCCGCAGCTCGGCCGGGTCGACCTCGACCTCGTTGCCCTCGTCGTCGACGTAGACGTACTCGTAGTCGTGCCGGCGTGATTTCTGCTGCCGCCGCCGCTGTTTCTTCGTTGGCATTACGCCTAGGGTAACTCCGCGGGCACGCCGCTGACCACGACCTGGTCGACGACGTCGCCGCCGAGGTGGTACGCGAGGTGGCGCCAGTCCGGCGCGTCGAGCAGGACGAGGTCGGCCGCAAAGCCCGGCGCGATTCGTCCAGCGTGCCCGGCACGCCCGAGCACGTGGGCCGCATTGACCGTGCAGGCCGCGAGCGCCTCTGCCGGGGACAACTTCAGCTGAGTCGCGGCGAGCGAGCACACGAGCGGCAGGCTCTCGCAGAACGCACTGCCCGGGTTGAAATCGGTCGCGAGCGCAACCGCGGCGCCCGCGTCTACGAGCGCCCGCGCGGGCGGCATCGGCCGGCCCAGGAAAAGCGCGCTGGCCGGAAGCAGCACCGCCACGACGTCGCTCTCGGCAAGCGTCGCCACGCCCGCAGCGCCGGTCGCCTCGAGGTGGTCGATCGACCGGGCGCCCAGCTCGACGGCAAGCCCGACCGCACCCTGCTCGGTGAACTGATCGCCGTGCAGGCGCAGCTCCAGCCCGGCCGCACTGCAGACCTCGAGGTACCGCCGCGCCTGCGAGACGTCGAATGCGCCCCGCTCGAGGAACACGTCTGCCGCCTCGGCCAGCTCGGCCGCCTCGGGAAGGACTTCGGCGAGCGCAAAGTCGAGGTACGCGTCGGCATCGTCGAACTCGGATGGGACGGCATGTGCACCGAGCCATGTCGGCACACCTCCGGCGTCGCGGATCGCGCGCAGCGACGCCAGTTCGGTATCCCGGTCGAGGCCGTAGCCCGACTTCGACTCGAAGGTGGTCGTGCCCGCACGCAGCATCCACGCGCGGTGCGTCCGCACCGCCTCAGCGAGTGCTGCCTCGCCGGCAGCCCGCGTCGCACTGACCGTCGCCATGATGCCGCGGCCCGCCGCGTGCAGCTCCTCGTAGCTCGCGCCGGCCGCGCGCAAGGCGAACTCCTCGACGCGGTCGCCCGCGAAGCACGCGTGCGTGTGACAGTCGACCAGGCCCGGCACGGCGCAAAGGCCGCGGCCGTCGAGCTCCTCGACCTCGCCGGCGAGCGGCTCGAGCTCACGCATGCGCCCGACCGCCTCGATCGTCGCGTCGCGGCAAAGCACGTACGCGTCCTCGACAAAGTCGACGTCACCGAGAGCGGCCCCGCGGAGCGGCGCCTCCCTCCCACGCGGCGTCGCGAGCTGAGCGAGGTCCCGGACGAGCAGGCGGCGCACGCCGCCCGCCGAGCTCATCCTTGCGCCGAGGGCGGCAGCGGCGCCAGCAGCCCGTGCGTCTCCGCAGCAGCCGCCGCCTCGGGATAGCCGGCGTCGAGGTGCCGCATGACGCCGATGCCCGGGTCGGTGGTGAGCACGCGCTCGAGCCGTTCCGCCGCATCGTCGGTTCCGTCGGCGACGACGACCATCCCGGCGTGGATCGAGTTGCCGATCCCGACGCCGCCGCCGTGATGCACGCTGACCCATGTCGCGCCCGCGGCAACGTTGAGCAGCGCATTGAGGATCGGCCAGTCGGCGATGGCGTCGGACCCGTCGCGCATCGCTTCGGTCTCGCGGTACGGCGACGCGACGGAGCCTGAGTCCAGGTGGTCCCGCCCGATCACCACCGGCGCCTTGACCTCGCCCGACCGGACGAGCTCGTTGATCGCCAGCCCGGCCCGCGCGCGGTCGCCGTAGCCGAGCCAGCAGATGCGCGCCGGCAGACCCTGGAACGCCACACGCTCCGGTGCGAGCTCAAGCCACCGCTGGAGGAGCGCATCGTCCGGGAAGAGGTCGCGGAGCACCGCGTCGATCGCCGCGATGTCCGCCGCCTCACCCGACAGCGCCGCCCAGCGGAACGGGCCGACGCCGCGGCAGAAGAGCGGCCGGATATAGGCCGGGACGAAGCCCGGGTATGAGAAGGCTTCCGTTACGCCACCTTCACGGGCCTCTCCTCTGAGGTTGTTGCCATAATCGAAAACATAGCTGCCTGCTCGGACGTACTCGAGCAGCGCTTCGACATGGCGCACAATCGACGCGCGCGCGCGGCGAAGGTACTCGTCCGGATCGGACGAGCGCAGCACGGCTGCCTCATCGACCGACATACCCGCCGGGATGTAGCCCGTCAGCGGGTCGTGGGCTGCGGTCTGATCCGTGACGAGGTCGAAGTGCTCACCTCGTCGTGCCAGCTCGGGCACGACCTCCGCTGCATTGCCGAGCAGACCGACGGACAGCGGGCGTCCGTCGGCGGCGGCGCGACGGATGCGGCCGAGTGCGTCGTCGAGCGAATCGGTCGACTCGTCGAGGTAGCGCGTCGCGAGGCGCCGCTCGATCCGGGCGGGATCGACCTCGACGCAGAGGATCGCCGCGCCGCACATCGTCCCGGCGAGCGGCTGTGCGCCGCCCATCCCACCGAGCCCGGCCGTGAGAATCGTCCGCCCCGCCAGGTCGGACGAGCCGAAGTGGAGCTCGCCGGCGGCTGCAAACGTCTGGTACGTCCCCTGCAGGATTCCCTGCGTCCCGATGTAGATCCAGCTGCCGGCCGTCATCTGCCCGTACATCGTCAGCCCGAGCGCCTCGAGCCGGCGGAACTCCTCCCAGGTCGCCCAACGTGGCACGAGCAACGCGTTCGCGATCAGCACGCGCGGCGCGCCCGCGTGCGTGCGAAAAACGCCGACCGGCTTGCCGCTCTGAACGAGCAAGGTCTCCTCCTCGCCGAGCTCGAGCAGCGTGCGGACGATGGCGCGCAGCGCCTCCGGATTCCGTGCGGCCTTGCCCGAGCCGCCGTAGACGACGAGCTCCTCGGGCCGCTCGGCTACCTCCGGGTCAAGGTTGTTCAGCAGCATCCGCAGGGGCGCCTCGGTCGACCACGCGCGCGCGTGTAACTCAGAGCCGCGGGGAGCCCGGATGTGCGCGAGATCGCCGCAGAGCTCGTCGACGACGGTGTCGAGCGGACGCGCGACGCTCACGCGAGCTCCCCCAGCTCGGCC
>WNGB01004529.1_pt1 | contig 21116 bp, 18 predicted proteins | sample 5400681 | NCBI WGS metagenome assembly WNGB01 (sample SAMN13153367, study PRJNA577476) | soil metagenome | isolation source: 115 cm soil or saprolite under grassland replicate 2 | place: USA:California | collected 2016-06-15
CGCGAGGGGTGACGAGGTGGCGGGGGCCGGAAGGCCCAGCGGTTCACGTGAGGGGCACGGCCCCGAGAAAGGAAGAGGAGATGATCTCGAAGTTCATGGGAGTGGCGCTCGCGTTCGCGACGTTCGCGGCCGGCCCGGTGGCCGCCGCGGAAACGCTCAAGATCGGCTACCTGCCGGTGACCGGACACGCGAAGTTCTTCGTCGCGAAGGAACAGGGCTTCTTCGCGAAGGAGGGGCTCGACGTCGAGCTGGTCGAGTTCGTCAACTCGGCTGACGGCATCAACGCCCTCAACGCCGGCAAGATCGACGTGGGCGCGTTCGGGACCACCGCGCCGCTCGTCCACATCTCCAAGGGCACCGACCTCAGGATCATCGGCGGGATCATGGGCGAGGACGCCGCGATCGTCACGACGCCGGCGAAGGCGGGCGTCATCAAGGGTGTTCCGGACCTCAAAGGGAAGAAGATCGCCACCGTCCGGCTCGCCTCGGGTGACGCGGTGCTCCGTGGCGCGCTCCACGACGCCGGCCTGGACTGGAAGAAGGACGTCGAGATCTTCGAGCTCAAGAATCCGCCCGCGGTGATCGAGGCGGTGAAGACCGGCCAGGTGGACGCGGGCGTGGTCTGGGGTCCGCACGACTTCCGCGCCGAGGAGCAAGGGCTGCAGATCGTCGCTCGCAGCAAGACCCTCCAGCCCGGCCACCCGTGCTGCCGGCTCACCGTCCGCGCCGAGCAGCTGAAGGAGCGGGCGAGGTGGGTGAAGCTGGTCCGCGCCATCCTCCGCGCCGAGAAGTTCGCGCGCGAGGATCACCCGCGGACGGTGGACGCGATCGCAAAGTACCTGAAGCTCGACCGGGCGCTCATCGAGAAGGCGTACTACAGCGGCTACCTCGACCAGACCACCGATCCGAACGCGCACGGGGTCCAGAAGTTCTGGAAGATCATGCAGGCGAGCGAGTTCGTCGACTCGAAGGACTCGATCGACTCGCACATCGAGGTGGCCATCTACAAGGACGCGCTCGACGGGCTCGCGAAGGAGAGCCCGAAGGACGCCTACTGGCCCGAGCTCGAGAAGAAGTTCGCCGCCCGAAACCTCTAGGCACCTGCGGAACACCGGTGTCCGATCTGACCACCACGGTTCCGGCCGCCGTCACCCGGAGCGCCGAGCCTCGGCGCTCCGGGCGGGCGGCGCTGCCGCTGGGCTCCGAGGCCGCGATCCTGTTCGCCGTGGTGCTCGCCGTCTGGCAGCTCACCGCGTCGCTCGTCCACCAGGGCGGGAACGCCCTCCTACCATCCCCCGCGGTGACCGCCCGCGCACTCTGGGCATCGCTGCCGGAACTGCTGCGCGGCACGTGGTCGTCGCTGCTCATCCTCGTTCCCGGGTGGACGGGCGCGGTGGTGCTCGGGATCGCCGTGGGACTCCTCGTGGGCACGACGGGGGGGCTCCGCCGCGCCTTCTTTCCGTTCGCGCGTGTCGCGGCTCCCGTCCCGCCCACCGTGTACATCCCGTACGCGATCGCGGTCCTGCCCACCTTCCGGCTCTCCGCGATCTTCGTCGTCTTCATCGGCGGCTTCTGGCCCGTGTTCCTCAACACGGCCGCCGGCGCCCAGGCGCTCGACGGCCGACACCGGGACAGCGCCCGCGCGCTCGAGATCCGCGGAGTCGAGTACCTCTGGCGCATCGTGCTGCCGGGTGCCCTGCCGCACGTCTTCTCCGGCATGGCGGTGGCGCTCGCGCTCTCGTTCATCCTCCTCACGGTCGCGGAGCTGTTCGGCGCGAACGCCGGGCTCGGTCGGTTCGTCCAGTACTACGCCGACTACGCCGACTATCCGCGGATGGTGGCCGGGATCATCTACACCGGCGCGGTGACCTTCCTCTCGATGGAGCTCCTGGACCGGCTGAAGCACCGGCTCCTCTTCTGGGTGCGCTAGCGCACGAAAGGCGAATCTCATGACACTCCGCAACGGCGACGCCTACCGGAAGAGCCTCCGGAAGCTCCGACCCAACGTGCACAAGTGGGGCGAGCTCATCGAGGACGTGACCACCCACCCCTCCACCCGGCTGCACGTGCAGTCGGTCGCCGCATCCTTCGATGCTGCGTTCGATCCGGAGCGCGCGCCCATCTTCACCGCGATCTCGCATCTCACGGGGAAGGCCGCCCACCGCTGGAACACGCTGATGCGGAGCGCGGAGGACGTCCTCGGGAACGCGCGGATGAAGCGAGCGCAGTTCCGCTTCAGCGGCACCTGCCAGGGCGCGACCTGCGCCGGCTGGACGGGCTTGAACGCGCTCTGGGCCGTGACGCACGAGGCCGACGCGGAGCTCGGCACCGGCTACCACGCCCGGCTGCGCGACTACTTCCGCGAGGTCGAGGAGCACGGGTACGCCCTCGCGGGAGCACTCACCGACGCGAAGGGGAACCGGGCCGTGAAGGCCGGCAAGCAGGCGCACGCCGACGCCTATCTGCACGTGACCGAGGAGCGGCCGGACGGGATCGTGGTGCGGGGCGTGAAGGCGCAGATCTGCGCGGTCGCAGCCGCGAACGAGATCGTCGTCCTGCCAGGCACGGCCTACGGCCCCGAGGAGAAGGCGTTCGCGGTCGCGTTCGCCGTTCCCAGGGACGTCGAAGGGCTCACCATCGTCGAGACCCGCCGCCCGTCCGACACGCGCGACGAGGAGGAGGGGTGGGACTCGCCGAAGATCGGGACCATCACACAGGCGTGGCTCCTCTTCGACGACGTGTTCGTGCCCCGCCACCGCGTGTTCCTCTGCGGCGAGGCTCAGTACACCGGGCGGCTCGTCTCGATCTTCTCCGCGATCTACCGGGCGGCCATCGGGGCCTGCGTGGCAGGCCAGGGTGACGTGATGATCGGCGCAGCCCTGGCGCTCGCGCGCGCGAACGGCCTGTCGCAGAAGACGTTCCAGGAGAAGCTCACGCAGATGGCGGTGAACAACGAGGTCACCTTCGGCGTCGGCGCCGGCGCGATGCTGCTCGGGAAGCCCCACCCCTCCGGAGTCTTCGTGCCCGACCCGCTCCTCGCGCACGTGAACAAGGTGCAGGTGGGTCGGCTGCCATACGAGACGAAGGTGATCGCGCAGGACATCTCCGGCGGCATCGCCGAGACCGGCTGCCTGCCCTCCTTCAAGGACTTCGAGGCGCCTGAGTACGGCGACGCCCTCCGCGCCGCCGCGGCAGGGGCCGAGGATGGCGAGACGCGGGCGCGCCTCGCGCGCCTCGTCGAGTGGCTCACCATCGGCGGCGGCGTCCCGGGCTGCATGCACGGCGGCGGCTCGCCCGACGGCGCGCGCCTCGCCATCAAGGGCCTCGTGAACTGGGAGGGTTCAGTCGCGAATGCCAGGCGAATCGCCGGCGTCACCGGCGAGCTCCCCGAGCCCCGCTGAGCGGGTTTGCGGTCGTCCCCGGCTTTCGGGCACGCTCACCGGACGGAGGAGTCATGGCCGAAGGTCCCATCGCGCCCGAGTGCGCACGCTGTGCCGCAGTCCAGCGGAAGAACGGCGCGACCCATTGCTGGAGCAGCGATCCCGCCGCGGCGCCGCCCGCGCCCGGCGCGTGCCCGACGCGCGCCCACGCCGAGACTGTCGCGGCGACGCTGCCCGGGTATGTCGACGGCGGAGTCGATGCGCGCCTCGCGCGCGTCGCGGCGAAGGTGGAGGGGCTCTGCTACGAGAAGGTCGGCGACGGCTCGGTCCACGCGCGCTGGACGCGCGTGGAGGACACGATCGCGTTTGCGCGGCTCATGGGCTGGAAGAAGGTCGGGATCGCGACCTGCATCGGCCTCCTCGACGAGACCGCGCGGCTCGAGGAGATCCTGGTCGCCCAGGGGCTCGCACCCGTGTCGGTCTGCTGCAAGGTCGGGAGCATCGACAAGGAGCGGCTCGGCGTGAAGGAGGGCGAGAAGGTTCGCCCCGGCACCTTCGAGCCCGCGTGCAACCCGGTGGCGCAGGCGCGGATCCTGAACGACCTCGGGACCGACCTGAACGTCGTCGTCGGCCTGTGCGTCGGCCACGACATGCTCTTCTCGAAGCACTCGAAGGCGCCGGTGACGACGCTCGTCGTGAAGGACCGGGTCACCGGTCACAACCCGGCGGCCGTCCTGTACGGCCAGAACTTCTACTACCGGCGGCTCGCCAGGACCCCGCTGCCGGTCGCGGAGGAGTAGCCTGGTTCCACTCACCTTCCGTGCGCACGGCGGCGCAAGTAGTTCAGCAGGTCGATGCGCGTCACGAGCCCGATGAACGTGTCGCCATCGAGGACGATGGGCACGAGCCCGCGCTCGAAGAGTGGCAGCAGGTCGCGAAGGGGAGTCGCCGGCGAGACCGTGGTGAGCCTCGTCGTCATGAACTCCCTCACGGGACGGCGGAACGCGCCGGAGTCCTCCACGGCGGCGAGCAGAAGGTCCGACTCGTCCACGATGCCGACGACGCGCTCTCCGTCGAGGACCGGAAGCTGCGACACCTCGTAGAGCTTCATCCGTGCGAAGGCGGTCAGGAGGAGATCCGCGGGCTGGACCGTCACCACCGCCCGCTCCGCATGCCGGCGCGTGATGACGTCGCGGAGGTCGCCGGTGGATGCGCGATCGACGAGGCCCTGATCCCCCATCCAGAAGTCGTTGTACATCTTCGACAGGTACTTGTTCCCGCTGTCGCACACGAGCGTGCAGACGCGCTTTGGAGCAGACTGGTCGCGGCAGTACCGCAGCGCGGCCGCGAGGAGCGTTCCGGACGAGGACCCCGCGAGGATGCCGGCGCGCCGGAGCAGCATCCGCGCCGTGTCGAGGCTCTCGCGGTCCGGGATCGTGTAGGCGCGCCGCACCCGCGATAGATCCGCGATCGGCGGCACGAAGTCCTCGCCGATGCCCTCGACGAGCCAGGAGCCCGCCTTGCCGATCGTTCCGTCTGCGACGAAACCGGCCAGGACCGAGCCTTCGGGATCGGCCAGCACCATCTCGCAGTCCGGCAGCGTGCGGGCGAAGTAACGCGACAGCCCTGTGATCGTTCCTCCGGATCCGACGCCGCAGACCATCGCGTCGAGGCGCCCGTCGAGCTGCCGGTGGATCTCGGGGCCGGTGGTCGTCTCGTGGGCGAGCGGGTTCGCCGGATTGCCGAACTGGTTCACGTAAAACGCCTGCTCGGTCCGCGCGATCCGCTCGGCCATGTCCTGGTAGTAGTCGGGATGGCCCTTCTCGACGTCGGAGCGAGTCATCACGACCTCCGCCCCGAGCGCCTTCAGGTGGAAGACCTTCTCCTGGCTCATCTTGTCGGGGATGACCAGCGTCAGCCGGTATCCCTTCTGAGCCGAGACGAGCGCGAGGCCGAGGCCGGTGTTCCCGGCGGTCGCCTCCACGATGTGACGCTGGTGGGGACCGAGCCTGCCCTCGCGCTCGGCAGCGGAGATCATGGCGAGCCCGATGCGATCCTTGATCGAACCGCCCGGATTCTGGCTCTCGAGCTTGAGGAACAGATCGCAGGGCCCCGTGTCGAAGCCGGCGAGCTGGACGATCGGCGTATTGCCGATGAGCTCGATCACGTTCGTGGCAGGCATGCGGCGTCCTCGATCCCGCGCCGGCCGCGGGCGGGCGCGGCGACTGTAACCCGATCGCGTCCGTCCTAACAGACACACGTCCGTCTAGATCGATCAGAGGACAGGTTAGCTTCCGACGTCCACGCGAGGACCCCGGTCATCAGCCGGGAAACACCGGACATCTTGATCTTTGACGGCGAATCCGTCATAACGGACGGGTGTCTGGCATCGCGTCAGGGAGCCGCAATTGCCGCAGAGTGCCGCCGCCGTGATCGACCTCGGGGAGCTCCGCCTCCGGCAGACCGCGCGCGAGACGCCGCTGCCGGCACCCGCGCCCAGGCCCCCTCGCCTCGCCATGCTCCTGCCGGCCTGGGCCGTGGCATGACCCGACCCGAGGGAAAGCCTCCGGAGGTCGGGGATCCGCCCATCGTGAACCGCGCGGATCTCTCGAAGGATCTCACGGGAATCCTGGGCAAGAACTTGCGCCGGCTCCGAACGCAACGCGGCCTCTCGCTCGAGCGGCTCGCGAAGGAGTCCAGCGTATCGCGCGCCATGCTGTCCCAGATCGAGCTGGGCCATTCGACGCCGACGATCAGCGTGCTGTGGAAGATCTCCACGGCGCTCGATGTGCCATTCTCCACGCTCATCTCGAGCAAGGGGCGGCCGGGCGTCGCGGTGCTGCGCTCGGGGCAGTCGAAGGTGTTGGTGAACCGCGATGGGCGCTTCAGCTCGCGGGCGCTGTTCCCGTACGACGCGCCGCGGCGCATGGAGTTCTACGAGCTGAAGCTCGCGCCGGCCGGGGTCGAGGAAGCTGAGCCGCACGCTCCCGGGACAACCGAGTACCTCGTCGTGAGCCATGGGTCTGTCGAGATCCGGGTGCAGGCGGACCGCCTCGCGCTCGGGCAGGGTGATTCGATCGTGTTCCAGGCAGACGTGCCCCACAGCTACCTGAACCCCGGAGCGAGCGAGGCCGTCATGTACCTCGTCATGACGTACGCTGAGCCGGTCGGCTGACCGTCACTTCGCGGCCCCGAACCTACAGGCGCAGCTCCCAGGTGACGCCGACGAGAATCCCCAGGCGCGCCGCTTGGTCGCCGCGGAGCGCCGCCCAGATCGGGATCGGCGCCCGCGCGCGGAGCCTGAACCCCCAGCCGAGATCGAGCGAAAGCCCCGGCACCGCCGCGACGACGGCGCCGCCGGTGCTCCAGACCGCTGTGCCGCGCTCGGCGTCTGCCGCCGCGGCACGCGCCTCGACCCCGAGCCCCACCGACAACCGATCCGGGAGGACCTCGCGCCGGACGTCGACGTTCGCGAGCAGCGCCGCGCCGTAGCGGTACCCGCGCGCGTTCTCCGTCCGCGCGCGGACCGTACCGCTCGCGAGCAGGTCCCACGGCGCGCGCTGCAGGCGGTACACGAGGCCGGCGTACGGTCCCCACGCCCCGGTGCCGATCTGCGCGTGCTCCTCGAGGGGGACGCCGTTCGACGTCGCGCCGTCCGCGCCCGTCGGGATGCTCGATCCCGCACTGAGCGCCAGCGCCTGCGCCCGCGTGACGGCGATCCGCTCCCGGTCCGGCACGAACTCGACCGATCGCCAGAGCGCGACGCGCACCCCGAGATCGACGTCGCCGAGCCCGGTGACGGTGGCCGCATCTTCCGGCATACCGCCGCCGCGCGCTCGCCAACGCTTGCGAACGAAGGGCGCGACCGCCACCACGTTCACGCGCTCGAGCGGGCTGTAGACCGCGACGGCGCGGAGCGTCGCCTGATCGACCTCCTCGGACATCGGCGCGCCGGCCATCTGCGTGCCGGCGCGCGCGGCGAGCCATTCCGACTCGAGCCCGAGCCGGACGCCGCCGCTGCGCGCGGCGACGTCGCCGACCGCGAGGAGCGGATCCTCGAAGATGCAGCAGGACGCGCGGACGACCGCTGGCACGAGCAGCAGCGCGAGCGCGCCGAGCGCGGCCAGCGGTGGGGCCCGGCGTGCCGCGCCGCCCGAGTGCCGCCGGGCCCGGTGCGTCACAGGTTCGAGGCGTGCTTCTCGTGGGGGTTGAACGCGTTCGTGTACACGTCGCTCGCCTTCTCGGCGCCGGCCTTCAGCTTGCCCTCCCTCACGAGCAGGTCGATCCACCACTGCACCTGCGCATCGCCGGGGACGAGCCCGTGCGCGTAGTACTGCCAGCTGCCCGCATACTTCGGGTCGAGGCCACGCCGCTTCGCGAAGATCTGGCCGGCCTCCTCGTGGTGGTCGTTCGTCCAGTCGGCGGCGCGGGCCAGCACCTTCACGAACCTGCGGACGACCTCGGGGTGTTCGGCGATGAGCTTCTCGTTCGTGAAGTAGGGCAGCATGCCGCTGATCCCGCCGTCCACGACGGAGTCGTTGAACAGCTCGCGCGCCACGCCGCTCTTCACCACCTTCTCGTAGAAGGGCGAGTGGAGGACGCCGACGTCCACCAGCCCCTGCGTGAGCGCCTGCTCCTGGTTCGGATCCGGGATGACGACGAAGTTCACGTCCTTGTCGAGGCCGTTGCGCCGAAGGTGCTCCTTCAGCACGTACTCCGAGCAGGCGCCGAAGCTGTTGATCGCGATCTTGCGATCTTTGAGGTCCTTCACGGACTGGATCGGGCTGCCGGGGAGGACGAGGTACTTCATGTGCGGCCGCTCCGGCGTGGTCTGCGCGCCCGCGGCGATGATCTTGAGCTTCGCCCCGCCTGCTCGCGCGGTGAGGACGAGCGGCGTGTGACGGTTCGCGAAGTCGATCGAGCCGGCCGCGACGGCGGGGACGAGCTGGGCGGCCGGTATCTCCCCGACCCACTCGATCTCGAGCCCCTCCTCCTTGAACCAGCCCTTCTCGTCGGCCACGTAGACGGGGTCGAACCACTGGATGTTCGGGTACTTCACGACGAAGGGCTTGCCCTTCTCCGCCGCGCCGGCGCCGGCCGCGAGCGCGAGCAACCCCACTGCAACGATGCGCTTCATCATGTCTGCCTCCCTGAGCTCTGCGTGGGAACTCCTCGCTACCCCGCCGCCTCACGCCAGGCGGTGGCCCTCTTCTCGAGGGCGAGGAGCAGGTTGTTCACCGCGAGGCCGAACCCGGCGAGCGCCACGATCGCCGCGTACATCCGCGGGATGTCGAAGGTCTCCTGCGAGTTGAGGACCAGGAACCCGAGGCCGGCGTTCGCGCCGATCATCTCGGCGGCGACGAGCACCATGAACGCGTACGCCGCCCCGAGCCGGACGCCGGTGAAGATCGACGGCGCGGCCGCAGGGAGGATCACCTTCACGAACAGCGTAGGCCCGCGAGCGTCGAGGGCGCGCGCAGACTTGACGAGGAGCGGGTCGATGCCCTTCACGCCGGCCACGGTGTTGAGGAGCACGGGCCAGACCGAAGCCCAGAAGATGATCGCGATCTTCGACAGCTCGCCGATCCCGAAGAACAGGATGAAGACGGGAAACAGGGCGATCGCCGAGACCTGACGGCCGGCCTGCAGCGGGCCGTCGAACGACCTCTCGAAGGCGCGGAACCAGCCGAGCCCGAGGCCGAGCGGGACGCCGATCGCGACCGCGGCGAGGAGACCGGCCGCGATCCGTCCGAGCGATACGCCGACGTGCCGGGTGAGCGCACCCGAGGTCGCGAGCGCGAGGAGGGTGCGGGCCACCTCGGACGGCGGGGTGAGGAAGTGCGCATCGACCCAGCCGGCCCGCGGCGCGAGCTCCCAGATCCCGACGAGCGCGGCGGCGAAGGTGCCGCGCGCGATCCGCCTAAGCATCGGCCGCCCTCCGGGCAGCCGCCGCCCGCAGCGCCGTGCCGGGCCTCCCCCGCGCCGTCGCGTCCTCCGTCACCAGGAGCGCCTGCTCGCGGCCGCGCTCGACCTCGGCCGTGAGCGTCTCGCGCAGGCGATGGCGCAGCGCCGCGAACGCGGCGGTGCCCCGGACGTCGGTGGCCCAGCGCTGTCCGTGCAGATCCACCGGCACGATCTCCTTGATCCGGCCGGGCCGCGCGCTCATCACCGCCACGCGCTGCGCGAGGAAGAGCGCCTCGTCGATGCCGTGCGTCACGAACACGATCGTCTTGTGGGTGCGATCCCAGATCCGGAGCAGCTCCTCCTGAAGCGTCTCGCGCGTCTGCGCGTCGAGCGCCGCGAACGGCTCGTCCATGAGCAGCACGTCGGGATCGCAGGCGAGCGCGCGGGCGATCGCGACTCGCTGCTTCATCCCGCCGGAGAGCTGGGACGGGAAGCGGTCCTCGAACCCGGTGAGCCCGACGAGCGCGAGGTGCTCGCGGGCGATTCGCTCGCGCTCCGTCCGCGAGACGCCACGAACCTCGAGCCCGAAGGCCACGTTCTCGAGCGCTCGACGCCACGGGAAGAGCGCGTAGTCCTGGAACACGATGCCGCGGCCGTGGCCCGGGCCTTTCACCTCCGCGCCGTTGACGGAGATCTCGCCGGTCGCCGGCGTGAGGCCGGCGATGGCGTGGAGCAGAGTGGACTTGCCGCAGCCGGACGGGCCGAGGAGCGCGACGAAGTCGCCGCGGTCCACCTCGAGGCTGACGTCGTCGAGGGCCACGAACGGCGCTGCGCCGGGAGGTCCGTAGGTCTTCGTGACGTGCGCGACGCGGATGGCTGGGGTGCTCATGGCGCTCGGGGCTCGGGCTCAGAGGATCCGGATCCCGCCGGACCCGTGCGTGCGCAAGTGGACGAGGTGGCGGTACCGCGCGTCGGTGGGGTTCGCGTGCAGAGCGGGGCGCTCTTCGAGGTGGCGCTTCGCGCCGCGCGCCTCGAAGAGGACGCGGTCGGCGCCGATGGGGCACGCCTTCACGCAGATCCCGCAGGGCCAGCGCCCCTCCTGCTTCAGCGCGACGTGGTGCGCAGTGCACGCGTCCTTGTCGAGGTGGCCGAGGATCTGGCCCGGCTTCTCGCGGATCGCGCCGGCCGGGCAGGTCTCCTCGCAGACACCGCAAGGCGTGCAGAGGTTCACGGTCAGGACCGGATCGCCGGGCAGCGCCGCAGCCGTGAAGATTGAGCCGAGCCGGATCCGGGGGCCCCAGCCCGGAACGAGCAGGTTGCGGGAAAGCCCGACCGTGCCGAGCCCCGCGTACTTCGCCGCGTACGTGTGGCTGAAGGACGCGAACGGGTTCCGGAAGAGCACCTCGAGGCTCGCGTAGCCGTCGCGCGGGAGGAAGCACGACGCGACGCCGCGCTCGGTCAGCCAGACCGCGAGCCGGTAGCCGATCTCGTCGAGCAGCCGGTTCGAGGTGTCGTACATCTCCTGGTAGTTGATCGACGGCGTGGACTCGACGACCGGGAAGAGCATCGGCACGCCGAACGCCACCACCGTCCGGGCCTGGCGCCAGATCGCTTCCGGGCGGTACGCGGGTGGGATCTCGCCGTGCTCGGCCCAGCGCGCCACCGGCGCGAAGCCGACGACGGTCGCGCCGAGCCGGCGCGCCTCGCGGAAGACGGCGCGCTTGAGCTTCGGATCCTCCTCCCCCGCGGCCCTCCGGGCGGCATCTGCGCTGGCGCGCGGCGAGGAACGAGTTGAGCGTGCGGCGGCCGTGGGACGGCGCTGCACGCGGCGTGGGCTCGTTCGCTTCGGCACGGGGAACCCCCTCTCGCGGCGCCGGAACCGGCCTGGCGCTCGAACGGATGGGTATCCTGTTTAGCGGACGACCGGGCGGACGTCAACATGGCGGACAGTGATCCGGCATGACGGATGGGGGAACGTCACACTCGCAGGAACCGGCTGAACTGGAACCGCTGGGTCGTGCCCGCCCGGGTGAGGTGGTCCTCGTGGACGCTTTCGACGAGGCGGAAGTCGGGTCCGAGCTCCGAGGCCAGGGAGGCAGGCTCGTATCGAATCACCGGCAGACCACTGCACCGGTCCGGCCCGCCGGCGGCGATGGTGCCGATGACGGCTTGCGCCCCGATCTTCAAGGCCGCCTTCATCGCCGCCCGGTACGCCTGCCGATCTTCCTTGCGGACGAGGAAATGGAACACGGCCCTGTCGTGCCAGACGTCGAACGAGCTGCGCGGTGCCCAGGTCGTGACGTCGGCGGCGACCCACGTGACCATGCCGGCGCGGGCTCCCGTCCTTCTCTTGGCACGCTCCAGGGCGGTCGAGGCGATGTCGAGCACCGTGACCCGCTCGAAGCCACGATCGAGCAACGCGTCAGCCAGACGGGACGCGCCGCCACCGATGTCGATGACCCGCGCGTCGCGGCCCACGCCGGCGCCGAGGATGAGGTCGACGGAAGTGGAGGAACGTCGCTGCTGGCAGGCCGACGCCGCCTCGGTCCTCGCTCGGTGGATCCGTTCCCAGTGCTCCTCGAGCGCGTTTCCGTGCACGCTCCCGCGTTCGCCGAGCATCGCCAGGACGGCCTGGAGATCCTCCCACGTGGTCGTCCGTCCCAGGCTGAAGCGAACGGCTCCCATCGCCTCGCGAGGCGCCACGCCCATGGCCGCCAGCACGGGGGAGATCTCGACCGATCCTGCATGGCACGCGGACCCTGTGGATGCAGCGACCCCTGCGAGCCGCGCCAGGACGTCGGCGCCGACCTGACCGACGAAGTTCACGCTCGAGGTGTTCGGCAGTCGCTCCGCCTCGGCGCCGTTCACGGAGATCGTGTCCCCCAGCAGCGCCTTCAGCTCCTGCTCGAACCGGTCGCGCAGCGCGCGCAGCGTGGGCATGCCGAGCCACCGCGCCGCGACCTCGCACGCGGCGCCGAGCCCGACGGCGAGGAGCGCGTTCTCGGTGCCCGCGCGCCGCCCCTGCTCGTGGCCCGCGCCGTGGACGAGCGGCTCGATCTTCGTGCCGCGCCGGACGTAGAGCGCGCCGATGCCCTTCGGCCCGTGAAGCTTGTGCCCGGCGACGGAGAGGAGGTCCACCCCCAGGTCGTCCACGCGCGTCGGGATCTTCCCGACGGTCTGCGCCGCGTCGGTGTGCATCAGCGCTCCCGCCCTCCTCGCGATGGCCGAGATCTCGGAGATGGGCTGTACCGTCCCCACCTCGTTGTTCGCGTGCATGACGCTGACCAGGATCGTTCGAGGCGTGAGCGCCCTTCGCACGCTCTCGGGATCCACGCGTCCCTGACGATCCACTGGGACGAGCGTCACCTTCGCGCCGAGCCTCTCGAGAAACTCGAGGGGCTTCAGGACCGCCGGGTGCTCCACCGCGCTCGCGACGATGTGCTCACCCTTGTGTCGGCTTGCGAAGAAGGCGCCCTTCAACGCCTGGTTGTTCGACTCGCTGCCGCCGCTCGTGAGGACGATCTCCTCGGGCGAGCAGCCGAGGAGCCCGGCCACCTGCGAACGCGCGCGCTCCACGGCCGATCGCGCGGAGGTCCCCGCCCAGTGATCACAGGAGGGGTTGCCGTAATGCTCCGCGAGGAAGGGCTGCATCGCCTCGACCACCTCCGGGACGAGCGGCGAGCTGGCGTTGAAGTCGAGGTAGATGCGCTTCTCAATGTCGGATCCGGACCGCGTCATCCGTCAGGCACTCACGGGAACGATCGCGACCGTCGACGCCTCGCTGGGTCGAGCCTTCCATTTCCTCCGCCGGCTGCGGAGAAAGGATCGCTATCGCGGAGGAAAGCTCACGCGGCGCCCCAGCCGAGCCGTCGCGAGCGCTTTCCGTGCCCATAGCTTCCACGCTCGGCCGAGGTTCGCGTTTCGGCGCGCCGTCATGACGCGGAGGAGGTATGGCAAAGGCACGAAACGGTTCCGCGCACGAGGCGGCCCTCGCGTCCATCGTCGACGCGCTCTGCGCGGCGGCGGCGGAATCCGGCGGCCCGCGCTGGGGCGGGCGGATGGTGCTCCCGTCGCGCGACGCGGTCCTCGCCTGCGTGGAGGGCATCCGCCAGACGTTCTTCCCGGGCTACTTCGGCACGACGGACCTGCACGACAAGAGCCTCCACTACTACGTGGGCGCGACGCTGGACCGCGTATTCCACGCGCTCCAGGAGCAGATCGCGCGGGCGATCGCGTTCGTCGACCGACACGACTTCATGACCTGCGCCCACTGCCAGGAACGGGCGGAGCGGGCCACGGGGGCGCTGCTCCTGCGGCTTCCGGAGCTGCGGCGGCTCGTCGATTCCGACGTCGAGGCGGCCTTCGAAGGCGATCCCGCCCTGAAGGTCAAGGACGAGGCCATCTTCAGCTACCCGGGGGTGTTCGCGATCACGGAGCAGCGCATCGCGCACGAGCTGTACGCGCTCGAGGTCCCGCTCATCCCCCGCATCATCTCGGAGCACGCGCACGGCGCCACGGGCATCGACATCCACCCGGGCGCCTCGATCGGTGAGCGGTTCTTCATCGATCACGGGACCGGCGTCGTCGTGGGGGAGACGTGCCGCATCGGGAACCGCGTGCGCCTGTACCAGGGCGTGACGCTCGGCGCGAAGAGCTTCCCGCTCGACGAAAAGGGGGTCCCGATCAAGGGCGTCGATCGTCATCCGATTGTCGAGGACGACGTGGTCATCTACGCTGGCGCCACCATCCTCGGGCGCATCACCATCGGTAAGGGCTCCTCCATCGGCGGCAACGTCTGGCTCACGCACGGAGTGCCGCCCGGGAGCCGCGTCACGCAGGCCGAGGCGCGCGAGGCGCGCTTCGAGTCGGGCGCAGGGATCTGATGGCCACGCGGACTCGAATCGAGCGTCGGAGCCGCCCCGAACGCAGCGACGCCATAGCAGACGGTCTGGCTGGGCCAGCAGAGGAAAGAACAGGCGACCCCATCCGTATCAATCCGACCCGATGACCGACGCTTAGCTTGCCGCCTCACATGTTCATCGCCAACACGCTCGCCACATCCCGGCGGACGTGAACCCCCGAGGAGAAGAGCCCATGGCCGAAACGACTCATACCGCGCTGGGCGAGCGGGCAGCACGTCCGCTCGCGAACACCACCAAGACTCCGCCGCAGATGCTGGCGATCACGCCTCGCTGGCTGGTCAGCTTCTTGCCGTGGGTTCCGGTCGAAGCGGGCACCTATCGCGTCAACCGAGTCATCGAGGCGCCGGCCGAGCTCGAGTGCAACCCCCACGAAGAGATCGACCTGCCGGAGACCTTCGTCGACTACCAGGAGAAGCCGCGCGAGTACCCGCTGCAGGCGGTCACCACGATCGTCGACGTGCAGACCCGCGTCTCCGATCTGTATCGCAGCCCCTACGATCAGATCCGCGAGCAGCTCCGCCTCACCGTCGAGAAGGTGAAGGAGCGCCAGGAGGGCGAGATCATCAACAACGCCGAGTACGGCCTGCTCACGAACGCCGCGCCCTCGATGCGCGTCAAGACGAGGAAGGGCTCGCCGACGCCGGACGACTTCGACGAGCTCATCGCGCGCGTCTGGAAGGAGCCCGCCTTCTTCTTCGCGCACCCGCTGGCGATCGCGGCCTTCGGCCGAGAGTGCACCTACCGCGGTGTCCCGCCGCCGACGGTGACGCTGTTCGGGTCGCCATTCCTCACCTGGCGTGGGATCCCGATCGTCCCCACCGACAAGCTGTACGTGAACGGCGGGAAGACCAACGTCCTGCTCATGCGGGTGGGCGACAAGAAGCAGGGGGTGGTGGGGCTCTTCCAGCCTGGGTTGCCCGGCGAGGTGTCGCCGAGCCTGTCGGTCCGCTTCATGGGCATCAACCGGAAGGCGATCGCGTCGTATCTCGTCTCGCTCTATTGCTCGACGGCGATCCTCGTCGAGGACGCCCTCGGCGTGCTCGAGAACGTCGAGGTCGGCAATTACCATGAGTACAAGTGAGCGAGACGGCGCGGGCCCGCCCGCGCCCGACTCCGGAACGGAAGCGGCCCTTCCGAGCTCGTGGAACGCCGCGTTCGCGGCCGTTGCGTCGGATCCGGCGCTGATCGGCAGGCTCGCGAACGAGCTGTTCGCCGCCGTGCCGGGGCACCCGGCGCCGCCGGCCGCCGCCCCTGCGGTGCCCTCGGCTCCAGGCTCCCCGTCGCTTCCGCTCGCGCCGGCTGCACCTCCGGCGGTTGCGGTCGCGCCGCTGACCGAGGCCGATCTTCGAGCCCTGCCCGCGACGCTGGCGGGCGCGGTTGGCGCGTCACCGCTGCCTCCCACCTCCGCTCCGGGGCAGCCGTCGTACCCTGGGTCGGCGTACTATTTCCTCGAGAAGCCGAAGGTCGCGTCACCGCTCGTCCCTCCGGCCCTCCCTTTCCAGGCCCTCGACTTTCGCCCCGAGGCGTTGCCGTCGCCTCCATCGCCGCCGTCCCCCGCGCCTCCGGTGGACCCGGCGTCGCTGGCCTTCTCGCCGGCCGTACCTCCGGCCGCAGCCATCGCACCGCCGACCGAAGCCGAGCTTCGCGCGCTGCCCACGACGCTGGCGGGCGCGACGGGGGCTTCTCCGCTGGCTCACACCGCTGCCCCGGCGCAGCCTGCGTTTCCCGGCGCGCCGTTCCCATTCGGTCTCATTGAAGGAGAGAAGGCTGCGCCGCCGCGCGCCGCGCCACCCCCATCCTTCCAGGCCTACGAGTTTTCTCCCGGGATGATGCCTGGGGCGGTGCCATCGCCGCTGGTGCCTCCTTCGCTGCCATCGGCTCCCTCGCTCGCGCCTTCGAGTGATCTCGTTCACGCGGCCGCGCCGGCGTCGCCATCATCGTCCGCACCGGCCCTTCCGGCACCACCGCCTCCCGTTCCGGCCGTGCCTCCGTCGTCCGTCGCGCCGCCAACCGAGGCGGACCTCCGGGCGCTCCCCACGACGCTCGCAGGCGCGAGCGGGACCCCACCAGTTTCAGCCTCCGCCATTCCCGAGGGAGACAAAGGCGCACCCACGCGCGCGGCCTCTCCGCTCCGGGGGTACGAGTTCCGCCCCGAGGTGATGCCCGACGCGCCCCACTCGCCGACGTCATCGCCGGCGGCACCGTTGGCCCCGTCGCCGCAGTCGGTCGCGGCGCCGGAGGCGCCGGTACTCCTGCCTCCTGGCCCGGGCGGCCCTTCGTCGTCGTCTCCCCAAGGCGTTCCTTCCACGCCGTCGTTCTCGGGCACTCGTTCCGCGTCGCCTGCCCCCGCTGCTCCGTCCGCGTCGACAGGCGGGGCATCGCCAACCGACTCCGGTGTCCGCGCCCCGCCTGCGACGGTCCCCGGCGCGACGCCGCCCGCCCCGACGTCGGGCCCGCCGTTCGGGGCCGTGGCGGGTCCGTCGCCCTGGGCGATCCCTGGTCCCTCGTTCTACTTCCTCGACGAGGGCCAGACGGCGCTCACGCACGCCGAGCCACCGCCGCGGATCGAGTCGCTCGAGCTCAGCCCCGAGGTGCTGCTCCCCGATCTCGGGTTCACCTCGCGCCCGTTCGATCCCCGGATGGTCCGGCGCGACTTCCCGATCTTGCAGGAGCAGGTGCACGGCAGACCGCTCGTCTGGCTCGACAACGCCGCCACGACCCAGAAGCCCAACGCCGTCATCGACCGCCTCTCGTCCTTCTACCGGCACGAGTACTCGAACATCCACCGCGGCGCCCATGCCCTCGCGGCGCGCGCGACCGACGCCTACGAGGCGGCGCGCGAGAAGGTCCGCCGCTTCCTCCACGCCGGCTCCACCCGCGAGATCGTCTTCGTCCGCGGCACCACCGAGGGCGTCAACCTCGTCGCCCAGAGCTTCGGCCGCCGCTACGTCGAGAAGGACGACGAGATCGTCATCACCTGGCTCGAGCACCACGCCAACATCGTGCCGTGGCAGCTCCTCTGCGCCGAGAAGGGGGCCCGCCTGCGGGTCGCGCCGGTGGACGACAGCGGCCAGGTGATCCTGGAGGAGTACGAGAAGCTCCTCGGGCCGCGCACGCGGATCGTGGCGCTCAGCCACGTGTCGAACGCGCTCGGCACCATCACGCCGGCGCGCGAGATGATCGAGATGGCCCACCGCCACGGCGCGCGCGTGCTCGTCGACGGCGCGCAGGCCGTCTCGCATTTCCGGGTGGACGTGCAGGAGCTCGACTGCGACTTCTACGTGTTCTCGGGCCACAAGGTCTTCGCACCGAGCGGCATCGGCGTCGTCTTCGGGAAGGCCGACGTCCTCGACCAGATGCCGCCGTGGCAGGGAGGTGGGAACATGATCTCCTGCGTCACCTTCGAGAAGACGACGTATCAGGCGGCGCCCGCGCGCTTCGAGGCCGGTACGCCCAGCATCGCCGACGCCGTGGGCCTCGGCGCCGCGATCGACTACTTCGAGTCGGTCGGCATCGAGGCCGCGGCCGCCTACGAGCACGCGCTCCTCGAGTACGCGACCGCCGGGCTCCTCACGATACCGGGGCTTCGCCTCATCGGGACCGCGCGCGAGAAGGCGAGCGTGATGTCGTTCGTGCTCGACGGCTTCCGCTCGGAGGACGTCGGCGCCGCGCTCGACAAGGAGGGCATCGCGGTGCGCGCGGGCCACCACTGCGCGCAGCCCATCCTTCGCCGCTTCGGCGTCGAGGCCACCGTCCGCCCGTCGCTGGCGATCTACAACACCTGCGAGGACGTCGACGCGCTCATCGCGGCGCTGCGGCGCATCCAGGCCGGACGAGGCCATCGCGGGCTCTGACCGGGCCACCACCGCTTGGATGACTGTCAGGCTGCCCGGCTGACGGCGCGGCGTGGGCACCGGCGGCTGTCCGCTTTACAGGATGGTCGTCCGTCATCTAGGATGTATCCGCCATATCAGACGACCTGAATGGCGGAGGAACGAACCCGATGGCGTATCAACGAAGGCCGATTGGCTCTCCATGCTCGCGGTGCGGTCAGCCAGTGACGGACGAGAAGGTGGCCGTCCGCACCCTCAACAACTACCTGCCGTACACGCCCAAGATCTGGCATCGCCCCTGCTTCGAGGAACAGAAGCGGGAAACGGCGCCACGATCGACCGGATCGTGCATGCCCGTGCCAGCCAGCTGATCCATGCCGAACCCCGACGAACGGACCGGCCGCAGCCGTCCCTCGTTCGCCAAGAAGGCGGACGTCGATCTCTTCCTCGCCACGCTGGAGAAGTTCGAGCGAGGAGAGATCAACGCCGAGCAGTGGCGCGCCTTCCGGCTCGTCCACGGCACCTACGGGCAGCGGCAGCCCGGGGATGTCTCGATGCTGCGCGTGAAGATCCCGCAAGGGATCCTCACCGCGCCACAGCTCGAGGCGCTGGCCGAGGTGGCGGCGCGGTTCTCCCGCGGCTTCGGCCACGTCACCACTCGCCAGAACGTCCAGTTCCACTTCATGCGCCTGCACGACGTGGAGCCGGCGATGCGCGTCCTCGCCGACGCGGGCATGACGACGCGCGAGGCGTGCGGCAACTCGGTGCGCAACATCACGGCGTGCCCGTTCGCGGGCGTCGCGCCCGACGAGATCTTCGATCCGACGCCGTACGCGGAGGCAATGACGCGCCACTTCCTCCGGCATCCGCTCTCGTCGTCGCTCCCGCGGAAGCTCAAGATCGCCTTCGAGGGCTGCCCGGCGGACCACGCGCTCACCGCGATTCACGACATCGGCGTGCGTGCCCGAATCCGGGAGGAGGGTGGCCGGAACGTGCGCGGGTTCCGGGTATCGGTGGGTGGGGGCACTGCGACGCTCCCGAGGTCCGCGCAACCTCTGGTCGAGTTCCTTCCCGCCGGGGAGATCCTCGCCGTGGCCGAGGCTCTCGTGCGCGTCTTCCACCGGCTCGGCGACCGTCAGCGCCGCCAGGCGAGCCGGATGAAGTTCCTGATCCGGCAGCTCGGCTGGGAGAAGTTCCGGGCCGAGGTGGAGGGCGAGCTCGCGGCGTTGCGGGCGAGCGGGATCCCACCCTTACCGTTCCCGGCGGAGAGCCCTCCGGTGGAGGAGCCGCCGGCCTGGGTGCGGCCCCCCGCGCCGCCCCTGGCGGCGATCGCTGCGCGCGTCCTGGCGACGCCGCTCCGCGGCCCCGGCGTCGTGCCGATTGTGACGTCCGATCCGGCGGACGGCGCGGCGTACGAGGCCTGGCGCGCGACGAACGTCTGCGCGCAGCGCCAGCGGGGGTACGCCACCGTGACCGTCACGCTGCCGCTCGGCGACGTCACCGCCGACCAGCTGCGCATCCTTGCCGACATCTCGCGCGCGCATGCCGACGGCGCGGCGCGGGTCACGCGGGGCCAGGACGTCGTGCTGCGCTGGGTCCCGGACGCCGACCTGCGCGACCTCTTCGACCGGCTCGCCGCCGGCGGGCTCGGGAAGGACGGCGCCGGCACCATCGCGGATGTCGTCTCCTGCCCGGGCGCCGAGAGCTGCAAGCTCGCCGTCACCGCCTCACGCGGCCTCGGCCGCCTCCTCGAGCACCATCTCCGCGCCCGCCCGGATCTCGTCGCGGCCGCGCGGGATCTCACGGTCAAGGTGAGCGGGTGCCCGAACGGCTGCAGCCAGCACCACGTCGCGGGCATCGGGCTCCAGGGCAGCGCGCGCAAGGTGGGCGGCCGCTCGGTGCCGCAGTACTTCGTGCTCCTCGGCGGCAGTGTCGACGAAGCGGGGGCCCGCTTCGGGCGCCTCACCGCCAAGATCCCCGCCCGCCGCGTCCCGGAGGCGCTGGAGCGCCTCGTCGCCCTCTACCGCGCGTGCCGGAACGACGGCGAGAGCGCGACAGCGTTCTTCGCTCGGGTCGGCGTGGAGGAGGGCAAGGCCGCGCTCGTGGACCTGGCCGAGCTCGCACCGGAGACGGCGCAGCCAGAGGACTTCGTTGATCTCGGCGAGGACCACGAGTTCAAGCCGGAGAGCACGGAAGGCGAGTGCGCCGCCTGAGCAGCGGCGATCGGCTTCGCCCTGACCCGGTCGCGATGAAGTTCAAGCGGTACCGCTACGCCGGATCTCTCGACTCTGGGTCTCGCCGAAAGCCTCCCCGATCCGCCGCACCACACGGGCCAGATCGGCGACGACGAGCGGCGTCTCGAGGTACGCGGCGGCCCCGAGATCTCGGCCACGACGTCGCGCGTGCTCGTCTGTACCCGGGCCGGCGAGCACGAACGCGTTGCGAGGCAGGGTTCCGCTGGCGCTGAGCGCGGACAGGAGCGAGAGCCCGTCCATTCGCTCGAGGGCGACAGGGGCGATCACGAGGTCGGGGTGCCAGGCGCGTGCCCTGCGGAGCGCGGCGAATCCATCGGGCGCGACCTCCACTTCGTGCCCCCAGTACGTCAGGAAGATGATGCAGATCGGCGCGAGCGCCCCGGTGTCATCGGCGATCAGGATCTTCACGGTCGATCTCCTCTCCCGCCCAACGAAGTCGCAGCCGCGGCGTCGAACGCGGGAAGACGCCGAGCACCTCCGCGCGCGGGCGCGGCGACGCGCGGCTCCAGGGCGCCCTCGTGCGAGCGGGCGCGGCGGAGAGGCTCCATCGCGGCCCGCTCCAGCTCGGCAAGCAGCGCCTCGCCCTCCGGCCAGGGGCCGTAGCCCGAGGCCACGTTGACGTGGCCGCACCGACCCGCTTCGAGGAAGGGTGCGCCCCAGGCGCGCGCGAAGCTGCGGCTCCGATCGAGCGTGACGAACGGATCGTTCTCGCTCGCGACCACCCACGACGGGAACGGGAGCCGCTCGAGCGGCATCGGAGCGAAGCTACGGATCTCGACCCGCTCCAGCGCATCCACGTCCGCGGGCGCGACGAGCAGCGCG
>WNGB01004530.1_pt1 | contig 21110 bp, 19 predicted proteins | sample 5400681 | NCBI WGS metagenome assembly WNGB01 (sample SAMN13153367, study PRJNA577476) | soil metagenome | isolation source: 115 cm soil or saprolite under grassland replicate 2 | place: USA:California | collected 2016-06-15
TGTTCGCGGGATTCGGGTGACCGGCACATACCGGCCAGGCGATGGTGTTCCGCAGCCATCGCCCGATATTCGGTTGCATTGAGCATAGTGTCCTCCCACGCGAGTTCCCTTCGCCCGGCCGGTGCCGGAACGAACGGCGCGGGACGCTTAAACGGGTCCCATCACTTAAGTTTTGGAATGGAAGCCCGAACGCTTTGCTTTGGCGTTTCGGTCGAATTCAGTCTGCACCTTCGCCGAGATGAAGTCGAGAGAGTTTCCGCATCGCCCTCGTCGGCCCGGCGCCGTGCTATCCTGCCGACATGAGTCTCCGCAGGGCCATCCGACACCGCCCGGTATTTTTCCTCGTCGGCTTGATGGTCGCGTCGCTCGCCGGCGTGCTGCTGCTGCCGCCGATCCCGCAGGATCAGAGCTATCACCAATTCGCCGACCAGCGCAGCTGGCTCGGCATGCCGAACGTCTGGAACGTCAGCTCCAATCTTCCCTTCATCGCGGTCGGCGCGGTGGGGCTGTGGCAATTTCGCGACGATCCGGCAACCGTCGTGCTGTTCCTGGGGATTTTCCTGACCGGCTTCGGCTCGTCCTACTATCACTGGAATCCGAACGACGGCACCTTGTTCTGGGACCGGCTGCCGATCACGCTCGGCTTTATGGCAATTCTCGCTGCCACGGTCGAGGAGCGCGTGGACGCAACGGCGGGCGCCATTCTGCTTTGGCCGCTGCTCGCGATCGGCCTGCTCAGCCTGTTGCTGTGGCGCTGGACCGACGATCTGCGGCTCTACGCCTGGGTGCAGTTTTTTCCCTGCCTCGCATTGCCGCTGCTGTTCCTGCTGTTTCCGCCGAAATACACCGGCACGTTTTATTGGATCATCGCCGCGGCGCTGTATGCGCTCGCCAAGCTGCTGGAATACTACGACGGCGCGGTGCATTCGGCCGGATCCATTGTCAGCGGACATACGCTCAAGCACCTGGCGGCGGCCGGCGCCTGCCTCGCGATCCTGAGATATTTCCAGACCCGCCGGCCGATTGTTTGATCGCCGACGGCAGGTCGCCTGGATGGCGCGCCGGCGTCGGATGAATGCATTAAGTAAGCAATCAATATCCATGCCACTTCTGCGTGCTTGCCTTTTGCGTGCACAAAGCCCAAACCGCGACATTCCTTTTTTTTGTGGAGGCCGCGATGGCTAGACCTTCCAATCTCGCTTCAATGTCCGTCGATGCGCTGCTCAAGCTGCGCGATCAAATCGGCGCCGTGCTCAACCGTAAAACCGATGACTTGAAAAAGCAGCTCGCGCAAATCTCGGGCGGTGGTGATGTCGGCAAGAAAGCGGGATGGGGAAGTTCGGGGAATGGCCGCAGAGCAATTCGCAAAACGAAAGGCCGAAAGGTCGCGCCCAAGTATCGCAATCCAAAAACGGGTGAAACTTACGCCGGCCGAGGAGCGATGGCGGGTTGGCTAAAGGCCGAGCTGAAAGCCGGAAAGAAACTCGGCGATTTTCTGATTAAAAAGCCGTCCAAGGTCGCGGCTTCCCGCAAGCGGTCTGCCGCCAAGAAATCCCGCCGTAAGCGGAAGTAACTCCGTTATCTTCTTTAACCTCGTCGTTGCAAGCTCAAGTTGCTAGAGTCACGCGCGCGGCCGGGCGGGATTCTTCAAGCATCCGTCCATTCGAGACGCCACGCACGGAACGATTGCCAGGACTGAACCATGCGGAGCGCGGTCATTTTGATATTTTGAGGATTGGCGCGCCGGGTAAAACAAGCATGTGCGTCGTCTGAAAATTCTTATAGCGGAACCGCTTCTGCAGTTCGTCCACTGAGATCGGTTCCCCTCCATTTTTTCCATTATTGTGATACCTGAATTCGAGGTAGGGTCGTTTCGGCGCCGTCCATCCAAAGCTCGCGAAAAACTCATAGCACCTTTCGATTGGAAAGACGTATTTACAGGCATCGACCACGTGAAATTCGGCCCATATTTCTAATATATCGTACTCGCTGGATGGCGTGAGCAAGACGTACTGCTGCGTTGCCTTTTCCGCTCTTGCCAGAGCGAACTTGGGAAAGGTGACCGTTACGCCCAAGTCATCCCTACCGCGGCCGCGCCAGTTCACGCCGCGCATCATCATTTGCGGACCCATTTTTTTCGTGTCGACCCCCTTTTGGTAAAAATCATCCTCCCTCTCAGGCTCGGCCTTGTGCCCGAACGCATAAACAATTCCGGCGATGATGTAGAGATCCCGCTCGCTCACGTTGTGCACGCTTATGGGTCAATTCGAACGCGCGGAACTTGCTGTCCGCCGATCCGTGCTCCGGCGGGCCCAGCGCGCGAACCTCGATAGACGGCGTGATGTGATGGGTCTTTGAATTCTCTTTCAACACGAATGTGTAGAAGACCCAGACTCCAGCAACAAGGATGGCCAAGATTTGGGAAATTTGCACGCCGGCACTGAGCCACTTTGCGGGCGCGTGGTCGTCTGCCATGACTGCGGACCTACGATGGGGATTCCCCGGATGAGTCCCGAATTGAGGTAAATGCTAGTACAGGCCAGCGAAAGTTTTGACTCCATCGCCCCTGGACGCCTTTCGAAAGACTACTCGGATCGGCGGCCAGGCTGAAATGAGTCCCTCTCTTTCGCTCAGCTGTACTAGGCATTTTCTGAACCGGCTGAAAGCCCGGATGCGAGGTATGGACGGCTCCCGCCATTCCAGGCTGTCGGAGGCCCGTTCTCGACGGTGCCAATGCCGGGAAGCCCATTCCGAACCCAAGCCAACGGTTGGCTGCACAACAAACGCGGGGGTGCTGAGTGAGGCAAGCATAATGGCAAGAGCCGCGCGCATTGGAGCGGCCTGTGAGAAAGGTTTCAGACGTTGTGAACAGGTGATGTATGCGCGCGCATATAAATTTTGTGAAATCCCAACCGTCATATGAGCGTGATGCGCTGCTCGCGGATTTGTGTCTGGCCCGTGCCCTCTGAATCGGCAACGCTCCCGGTAGGACAACGGGAGACAAAATCATGCCGAGCTACAGCCCAGAACTCATCCAAACTATGCGGGCCGCCCTCGATGAGGTGATGACGAAAATTCCTGCGGAACAGGCGACGCCGGGGATCAAGGCGCACATGGCCGAGTTGATCTTGAAGGCCGCCGCGGAGGGGCAGACCAGCTACGAGGGGTTGCTGGCCGCGGCGTCGGACCAAATTCAGACGATTCTCTCGATGCTGACCTGAGCGCCAAATTTATGCGGAAGTTATTATGTGATGGCGGCGGAAGCTCTGGAAATATGCGTGCGTGCGGCTGCCGGTGAGGGGAACGATTACCGCGAACTGCAATGGCAAGCGGATACAACGGGATGGCTGGTGGGCGCTGTAGGGATTGAACCTACGACCTCTCCCGTGTGAAGGGAACGCTCTCCCGCTGAGCTAAGCGCCCGGGCCAACGGCAGGATTTAAGGAAGGTACGGTCGGAGTCAAGCGAGGCGATCGCCTCGCTGGCATTTCGCTTGGGTCCGGCTCACGCTCCGCTCGCCTGCGGCACGCGCGAGGCGCGGCCCTGCAGCGCCCGGATGCGGTCGGCGAGCGTGCCCTTGGATTCCCCGCCATTGGGGGCGATCGACGGCGCGCCGCTGCCGTTGGTGCCGTTGCCGAGCACCGCCGGGCGCGCCACGTCGGCCGCCAGGATCGTCTCGATCGCCGAGCCCGGCCCCTCGAGCGTGGCGGTCAGCCGCGCCACCTCGGCGGCGACGTCGTTGATGCGCTCGCGCAGCACGGCATTTTCCATGCGCTCGGACGCCCAGGCGGTCTCGGCCTCGCGCTTCATCGCGGCGATCTCGCGCTGCAGCTTCGCCCGCTCGTCCTGCGACTGCTTGAGCTGCTCCTCCATCAGCACCTTCTCGGCGCGGATGGTTTCGGTCGCCAAGCGGTGGCGGCGCTCCGCCTCGCCGAGCTCGCTGCGGATATCGGCTTCGGTCTTCTGCGCGGACGTGGCCTCGCTGCGCAGGCGGTCCGACACGTATTCGCGGTCGGCGAGGAAGCGTCCCTGCTCGTCCAGCCGGGCGACCAGTTCCTGCACGCGGCGGCCGAGGATCTCGGCTTCCGTCGTTTGCGCGATGAGCAGGCGATCGAGTTCGCTGACGCGATTGCCGAGCGTTTCGGCCTTGCTGCGCTCTTCGAACAGCTGCTGGCCGAGGCTGTCGATCTCGGTGGTTTGCCGGCTGACGCGACCGTGCAGCTCCTTTGTCTCCTTTTCGTAGCTTTCGATCTGGCCCTTCAGCACTTCCGCCTGCGCGCGCAGCATCACCAGCTCGACCCGTTGGCTGTCGGCGGTGACCGAGGCCTCGTTGAAATTCGCGGTGGCCTGCGCCACCTCGGCCTGCGTCGCCGCCAGCGCGCGCTCGGCATCCTCCAGCGCGGTGGACCTGACCTCGCTCTCGGTGCGGAACATCGCCAGGTCGTCGGCGAGCTGCCTTTCCTTGGCCTCGGCCGCGAACAGCGCCGCGGTCTTCTCGCCGAGCTCGATCTTGAGCCGGCCGATCGCCTCGCTCTTCTTGCCGATCTCGGCCAGCTGGCTCGAGGTCTTGGCCTTCATCTGCTCGACGCTCATTTCGAGGCGCCGCGTCGACATCGCGAACTCGGCGCGCAACTGATCCTTGTCGGCCTGGATTTCCGCCATCGACAGCGGCGTCAAGGCTTCCAGCCGTCGCTGGGTGAGGCGCACCGCGCGCGCGTGGACGAGCGGGATCACGCCGATCACGAGCAAGCCCGCGACCAGGAATCCGATCCCGACAAACATGATCGGTTCGATCATGGATTACGCCTCCTGCACCACAGCAATGCTATTTTTACCAGAATGGCACGGCTGGCCGCGCGCTTCCAGCGTGCAGGGGGGTTAACCTAAACCGGGCCATGAATGTCGCGATTTGCCGGTTTCGCCGCGGTTTTACCAGCAACCATGCGGCTTAGGGCACACAACCACGCGGCTCAAGGCAAAGCGGTTCGCTTGCCCGCCAACCGCGCTGCTTGCCACCCGCTCAGAATGGGTTCCAGGTCGCACTCGGCGTGAACTTGACGTAGCCCACATTGGCGCCGAGCCGGAGCCCCACGCCGGTGCGGATCGGAACCACCACGATATTGCTCGCGGTCAGCGCCGTCATTCCCAGCCCGCCGACGAAATAAGCCGAACCGTCGATGCCGACGAAGCGCTGGTAGATCGCCTCGGTGGCCGGGAGGCTGTAGATCAGCATCATGGTGCGCGCGCCCTCGCCGCCGAAATCGAAGCCGACCGACGGACCCTGCCAGAACACCCGCAGGTCGCCGGCGTTCTTGGTGTAGAGCACGCCGTCGCCGTAGCGCACCCCCGCAACCATGGCGCCGCCGGCCTCCTGGCCGAGGACGTAGCCGTTCGGCAGGCCCCATTGGCTGCCTGCCTTCTCGACGATCTGGGCGAGCCCGCGCGACACCGAGCCGAAGAAGCGGTGGCCGGTGTCGATGATCTCGTTCGAGGAATATTGGTTCCCTTGCGGCTGCTGCGGCTGCGGGTTGGCTTGCTGGGCCGGCGGGTTGGCTTGGGCGGCCAAAGGTCCGGTCCCAAGGCCGGCGAGAACAAGAACGAGAGCGGCGGTCTGCAAGACGGCGCGCATCGAGTGCTCCATGGAATTCGAGAGGTCAACCCCGGTTTAACCCATTGCACACATGGATACCTTAGCTTTGCGGCCAAACCGCAACCGAATCGCCGCATCATCGGCAAGACTATGACCGCACCGCGGCGCCAGCGAAAGCTTCGTTTCCTCGGGCTCAGCGCCTCCCTGCTGGCGGCTGCCATGGGCATCGGCGGGCTAACCGGGCCGGCCGCGATCCGGGCGGCCACGACCGAGTACATCGTGGTCGACCGCAACAGCGGGATCGCGATCGGCGGCTTCGACCCGGTCGCCTATTTCATCGACGGCGTGGCGAGCCCCGGAAAGGGCGACTTCGAGGCGAGCTTTGCCGGCGCGGTCTGGCGTTTCCGCAACGAGGGCAACCGCGGCGCGTTCGTCGCCGATCCCGACGTCTATATGCCCCGGTTCGGCGGCTATGACCCGATCGGGGTGGCGCGTGGGGTGGCGGTCCCCGGCGACCCGCGCCTGTGGCTGCTGACCGGGGGGCGGCTCTATCTCTTCTTTACCGCGGACGCCCGCGACCTGTTTGCGGGCGACGCCGAGCGGGTCATCGCAGTCGCCGATCGGACATGGCCGTCCGTTCAGCTCACCCTTTCGCCGTAGGGCTTTTGTTCAGGCGCTTACTCGTGTGGACCCGGACGGGTCACCCCAGGCGATGAAGGCCGGGATGCGAAAGTTTTCGGCCAGCCCCCCATAGCGCAACGGCGCCCCCTCGGGCGTGGTCACGGTCCCGCCGGCCGCCGCCAGCACCGCGTGGCCGGCCGCCACGTCCCATTCGCAGGTCGGCGCGAGACGCGGATAGAGGTCGGCCGCCCCTTCGGCGACGCGGCAGAATTTGATCGCCGATCCGCTCACGATCTGGTCGACCCGCGGCAGCCGCGCCAGAAAGACCTGGGTGCGCGCATCGAGGTGCGAGCGGCTGACCGCGGCGACCAGGCCTGCGCTCCAAGTCCGGGTTCGGATGGCGCTTCGCTCCTGGGCGGCGTTCGCCGGCGCTCCCGGCTTAAGCCGCAGCCGCTCGGCCGGCCCGCCCTCGGCACCGCGCCAGAGCAGCCCAAGCGCCGGCGCCGCCACGATGCCGAGCAACGGGCGGCCCCCGGCCACGATCGCGACATTGACGGTGAATTCGTCATGCCCGGCGATGAATTCGCGCGTCCCGTCGAGGGGATCGACCAAAATGAACGTGTCGGCGAGCTTTGCCGGCGGAGCCTGCCCCGCCGCCTCCTCCGACACCACCGGGACGCCGGGCAGCACGCGGGCGAGACCGTCGAGAATCACGGCCTCGGCCGCGTGATCGGCGGCGGTGACGGGGGTGAGGTCGGGCTTGGTTCGGGTATCGAGCGGGCCCGCCCGCACCGCCAGGATCGCCGCGGCGGCGGCCGAGACGATGGTCGTGAGCTCGTCGAGAATCGGGCCGTCCACGATGATGTCCCCCTCCGGCATCAGGCCCATCGGCTCGGTCCCGCCTTGTTGTGGTCTTTTTGCCGGTCTTGCTCCCGGCCTTGTTCCTGGTCTTGGCAGATCGAGCGGCTGCGGTGTATCACACCGCCGCCGCGACGCCATGGTCCTGAGTCGCGACCCAGCACCCACAGTTCCGCTTACCCGAGGCCCGACCACCGGAGACGACCTCATGTCCGCAGCCGTTGCCCTTGATGCTCTCGATCTCGCCGCGCTGCTGTGCTCGCGCGTATGCCACGACCTGATCAGCCCGACCGGGGCCATCGTCAACGGGCTGGAGGTCCTGGAGGAGACGCAGAGCGACGAGGAGACCAAGACTTTCGCGCTCGATTTGATCAAGAAAAGCGCGAAAACCGCCTCGGCGCGGCTGCAGTTCTGCCGGCTCGCCTTCGGGGCGGCCGGCTCGATCAGCGCCCAGATCGATCTCGGCGACGCGCAAACCATGGCGCGGGCCTTCATCGAGGACGACAAGACCAAGCTCGCCTGGAACCTGCCGCGGGCGCTGTTGCCCAAGAACCGGGTCAAATTGCTGCTCAATATGCTGCTGATCGCCGGGCAGACGATCCCGCGCGGCGGCACGCTCACCGTCGATCCGGTCGGGGAAGGGGAGGCGATGGGGTTCCGCGTGACCGCGGCCGGCCTCAACGCGCGCATTCCGCAGGCGGTGCCGGGCCTGCTCGAAGGCACCTCGGAGAACGGATCGGTCGACGCCCACGCGATCCAGCCGTTCTATACCGGCCTGCTCGCCCGCGCCTGCGGGCTCACGGTCGACCTCAAGACCGAGGGCGACGGCATCGTGGTGGCGACGCGGTAGGATTCGAGCGCGTTTAGCGCGTAGCCCGCATGGAGCGTAGCGGAATGCGGGGCGATCTTGCCGCGCGGCTAGAATCCCGGATTTCGCTCCGCTCCATCCGGGCTACAGTTGCCAACCGCGGCAGGTGCCCGCAACTTTCGGCAATTTCCTAACCGCAGATTAACGGCGCGCCCCGATCGCGGCGGTGCAACCAAAATTAAACTGTTTACCAACACACTGCCCAGGCTGGTGAAGGTGCCGATTTGGCTCCCGCAGGGAGCCGATCCGGTGGTCGCATGTTGCGTTGAAAGTCCCAGTTCCATGGACGAGCTGCTGCGGGAGTTTCTGACCGAGACGGGCGAAAGCCTGGATGTCGTCGACGTGGAGTTGGTTCGCTTCGAGCAGGATCCGAACAACGCCAAGATCCTCGATAATATCTTCCGCCTCGTCCACACCATCAAAGGAACCTGCGGCTTTCTTGCGCTGCCGCGGCTGGAAGCGCTCACGCACGCCGCCGAGGCGCTGATGGGCAATTTCCGCGACGGCATGCCGGTCACCGGCGAGGCCGTCACGCTGATCCTGGCGACAATCGACCGCATCAAGCTGTTGCTCGACGAGCTCGAGCGCCACCAAGCCGAGCGCGAAGGCGACGATCGCGACTTGATCGCGCAGCTCGATCGCCTGTCCGCCGACGCCTCCGCCCGCAAGGCGGAGTCGAAGGGCCGCACCGTCGGCTCGATCGTTCCGCAAGCGCTGGAGCGGCCGCTGCGTCCGGGCGAGGCCAGTCTCGACGAGCTCGAGCGCGCGTTCCGCGAGACCCCGGGGCCCGGGGCGAATCCGGCGGCGGCCGCCGCCGCAGCACCCGCGGCGCAGAGCGCGCCCGCGTCCGACCGGCCGGAGAACGGCGACGACGATCGGCCCGACGCCAAGGTCGCGAACCAGTCGATCCGCGTGCACGTCGATACGCTCGAGCACCTGATGACCATGGTCTCGGAGCTGGTGCTCACGCGCAACCAGCTCATCGAGCTCGTGCGCCGGCACGAGGATTCCGAGTTCAAGTCGCCGCTGCAGCGGCTCTCGACCGTCACCGCCGAGCTGCAGGAAGGCGTGCTGAAGACGCGCATGCAGCCGATCGGCAACGCCTGGCAGAAGCTGCCGCGGATCGTGCGCGACCTGTCCGCCGAGCTCGGCAAGCCGATCGAGCTGGAAATGTACGGCGCCGATACCGAGCTCGACCGTCAGGTGCTCGACCTCATCAAGGACCCGCTGACGCACATGGTTCGCAACGCCGCCGACCATGGCCTGGAAATGCCGGCCGAGCGGCTGGCGGCCGGCAAGCCCGAACGCGGCACCATCCGCCTGTCCGCCCGTCACGAGGGCGGCCACATCCTCATCGAGGTCGCCGACGACGGCCGCGGCCTGGCAACCGAGCGGATCAGGGCCAAGGCCGTCGCCAGCGGGCTCGCCTCCGAAGCCGAGATCGACAAGCTGCCCGACGCGCAGGTTCTCAAATTCATCTTCGCGCCGGGCTTCTCGACCGCCGAGAAGATTACCAGCGTGTCCGGCCGCGGCGTCGGCATGGACGTCGTGCGCGCCAACATCGACCAGATCGGCGGCACCATCGACGTGAAATCGGTGGGCGGCCGCGGCACCAGCTTCATCATCAAGATTCCGCTCACGCTCGCCATTGTCTCCGCGCTGCTGGTCGAGGCGGCCGGCGAGCGCTTCGCCATCCCGCAGCTCGCCGTGGTCGAGCTGGTGCGCGCGCGCAGCCATTCGGAGCATCGCATCGAGCGCATCAAGGACGCCGCGGTGCTGCGGCTGCGCAACAAGCTCCTCCCGCTCGTCCACCTCAAGACGCTGCTCAAGCTCGACCGGGCGGGCGACGGCGAGACGGAAAACGGCTTCATCGTGGTCACCCAGGTCGGCAGCCAGACCTTCGGCGTCATTGTCGACGGCGTCTTCCACACCGAAGAGATCGTGGTGAAGCCGATGTCGAGCAAGCTTCGCCATATCCCGATGTTCTCCGGCAATACGATACTCGGCGACGGGTCGGTCATCCTGATCATCGACCCGAACGGCGTCGTCCAGACCATCGGCATGGCGGCGACCACGCGGCAGGCCGCCGAAGAGGGGCGGGACGTCGAGCAGCAGGCCGCCGCGGCGGCGACCGAATCGATGCTGATATTCCGCGCCGGCTCGCCGCATCCCAAGGCGGTGCCGCTCTCGCTGGTCACGCGGCTGGAGGAGATCGACGCCAAGAAGATCGAGATCTCGAACGGCCGCCCGCTGGTGCAATATCGCGGCCAGCTGATGCCGCTCATTCCGGTCAACGACGAGGTGCGCATCAAGGAGAGCGGCGCGCAGCCGCTGCTGGTGTTCTCGGACGAGCGCCGCACCATGGGTCTGGTCGTCGACGAGATCGTCGACATCGTCGAGGACAGGCTCGACATCGAGGTCGCCAGCGAACGCCCCGGCTTCATCGGCTCGGCGGTGATCAAGGGACAGGCGACCGAGATCATCGACGTCGCGCATTTCCTGCCGCTGGCGTTCGCGGACTGGCGCAATTGGAAGGAGCGGCAGGGCGCGCAGGGCACGCGCAGCCTGCTGCTGATCGACGATGCGGCGTTCTTCCGCAACTTGCTGGCGCCGGTGCTCAAGGCCGCCGGATACGCCGTCACCACGGCGGCGTCGGCGCAGGACGCCCTGGCGCTGCTGCAGGGCGGGCGGCGCTTCGACGTCATCGTCACCGACATCGTGATGCCCGGCATGGACGGTTTCGAGTTTGCCTCCATGGTGCGCGGCGACCCGCGCACCGCCGAGGTGCCGATCATCGGCCTCTCCTCGCTCGTCTCCGCCGAGGCGATCGAACGCGGGAAAGAGGTCGGCCTGCACGACTATGTGGCCAAGTTCGACCGCCAGGGCCTGATCGCGGCGCTCAAGGAGCAGACCGCCGACTTAAGCTGCGCGGCGTGAGGGAGCGGCGATGACCGCGATGAACGAGAACACTGTCGAATACGTCACGGCGATGATCGGCGGTCAGCTGTTCGGGTTGCCGATCTCGCGCGTGCAGGACGTGTTCGTGCCCGAGCGATTGACGCGGGTGCCGCTCGCCGGGCCGGACGTCGCGGGTCTCCTCAACCTGCGCGGCCGCATCGTCACCGTGATCGACATGCGGCGCCGGCTCGATCTCGCGGCGCACGAGGGCGGTCGGCTGATGGCGATCGGCGTCGAGCACAAGGGCGAATCTCACGGCCTGCTGATCGACGAGATCGGCGAGGTGCTGAAGCTTCCGGCGGCGAGCCGCGAGGACAATCCGGTCAATCTCGACGAGCGTCTCGCGCGCGTGTCGGCCGGCGTGCACCGGCTCGAAGGAAAGCTTCTGGTCATTCTCGACGTCGAGCGCGTGCTCGACGCCGGCGCGATCGCGGCGGCCGCCTGACGCGGTGGCGCGCCGGGTGCGCAACGTGAAGTGCAAGGTGGAAAGTGCCGAGCGGGTCCGACCCGCGCGAAAACGAGCGAGGTTATGATGAAGACCTGTCTGATTGTTGACGATTCGAGCGTCATCCGAAAGGTGGCGCGGCGAATTCTCGAAGGGCTCGAGTTCCAGATTCTCGAAGCCGAGGACGGCGAGCAGGCGCTCGACGTCTGCCGGGCTCAGATGCCGGAGGCCGTTCTGCTCGACTGGAACATGCCGAAGATGGACGGCTACGAGTTCCTCCGGGTGCTGCGCCGGCTGCCGGATGGAGATCGGCCGAAGGTGGTGTTCTGCACGACCGAGAATGATGTCGCTCACATCGCCCGCGCGCTGCATGCCGGGGCCAATGAGTACATCATGAAGCCGTTCGACAAGGACATCGTCGAGGCGAAGTTCCAGGAGGTCGGGCTGATCTGATCGGTCGCCCGCCCGTTTCGTGCGCATTGCGTAGCGTCAAAATGCGCGTTCCGTAGCGTCCGGTACCCCGTGTTGCAATGAGCATCGCCGTCGCCACCCCAGCTTCCGGCACCACCCTGGCGCAGGATCCGATCCGCGTGATGGTGGTCGACGACGCCATCGTCGTGCGCGGCCTGATCGCGCGCTGGGTCACGGCCGAACCCGATCTGCGGGTCGTCGCCTCGCTGCGCAGCGGACGCGAAGCCATCGAGCAGCTGGAGCGCAGCAATCCGGACGTCGTGATTCTCGACGTCGACATGCCCGATATCGACGGGATCACCGCGCTGCCGCGCCTCTTGGAGAAGAAGCGCGATCTCGTCGTGCTGATGGCGTCGACGCTCACCCGCCGAAACGCGGAGATAAGCCTGCGCGCGCTTTCGCTCGGCGCCGCCGATTACATCCCGAAGCCGCAGACCAACCGCGAATTCGCGACCTCGCCCGAGTTCCGCCGCGAGCTGATCGACAAGGTCCGCGCGCTCGGCGCGCGCCGCAAGCACGGCCCGGCCGCCGCCCGCCTCTATGCGCCGACCGTTCCGGTCGGTCCGGCTCGGCGTCGCGCCGACGAGACCGGCCCGAGCGTCGAGGCGCCCAGCATTGCGCCGAGCGCGCCCGAGCCCACCAAGATCCGGCTGCGGCCTTTCCCGGTGATGCCGCCGCGCGTGCTGCTGATCGGTTCGTCGACCGGCGGGCCGCAGGCGCTCAATGCGGTCATCAGCAACATCCATGCGGTCATCGATCACGCCCCGGTCCTCATCACCCAGCACATGCCGCCGACCTTCACGGCCATCCTGGCCGAGCACCTGACGCGGGCGAGCGGGCGGCCGGCGCATGAGGCGATCGACGGCGAGCCGGTGCTCGCCGGCAAGGTCTATATCGCGCCGGGCGGCCGGCACATGCGGGTGGCGCGGCGCGATGGCGAGCCGGTGATCGCCCTCAACGACGGCGCCCTGGTCCACTTCTGCAAGCCGGCGGTCGATCCGTTGTTCTCCTCGGCAGCCGTGGTGTGGGGCAACTGGAATCTGGCGTTGGTGTTGACCGGAATGGGGACCGACGGAACCAAGGGCGCCGCGGAGATCGTCGCCGCCGGCGGCTGCGTCATCGCCCAGGACGAGGCCTCGAGCGTGGTGTGGGGCATGCCCGGCTCGGTCGCGCAGGCGGGATTGTGCTCGGCCGTGCTGGCGCTCGACCAGATCGCGTCGAGGATCGCGCGCATGTTCTCGGGAGGCCGTTGATGACGCCGGTCGACTACGACTATCTGCGCAGGCTCTTGAAGGAGCGGTCCGGCCTCGTGCTGGCGGCGGACAAGCAATACCTGGTCGAGAGCCGGCTGCTCCCGGTCGCGCGCCGGGCCGGCTGCGCGGGTCTCGGCGACCTGGTGCAAAAGCTCAAGGATCCGAATACCGAGCCGCTCATCGTCGAGGTGGTGGAGGCGATGACGACCAACGAATCGTTCTTCTTCCGCGACAAGATCCCGTTCGAGCATTTCCGCGACACCATCATGCCGGCGCTGATCGCCGCGCGCGCGGGGCAGCGGCGCATCCGCATCTGGTGCGCGGCCGCCTCGACCGGGCAGGAGCCCTATTCGCTCGCCATGTCGCTGAAGGAGATGGGCAGCCGCGTCGCCGGTTGGCGCATCGAGATCGTCGCCAGCGACCTGTCCAACGAGGTGCTGGAGAAGGCGAGGGCCGGCATCTACAGCCAGTTCGAGGTGCAACGCGGCCTGCCGATCCAGCTGCTGGTCAAGTATTTCAGCCAGATCGGCGACACCTGGCAGATCGCGCCCGACATCCGCGCCATGGTGCAGTATCGGCCGCTCAACCTGCTCGGCGATTTCTCCCATCTCGGCGTGTTCGACGTGGTGTTCTGCCGCAACGTGCTGATCTATTTCGACCAGGCGACCAAGACCGCGGTGCTCGATCGCATCGCGCGCGTCACCGACCGCGGCGGCTATCTGGTGCTCGGCGCCGCCGAGACGGTGGTCGGCCTGACCGAGAGCTTCAAGCCGTCCGCCGACCGGCGCGGGCTCTACGCGCCGAACACCGCGCCCCGGCTGGCCGCGACGTCGCCGCTGCGGATCGTGGCCAGCGCGCGCTGAGGCGGGTCAAGCCCGCTTGAGCTTGTCCTCGAACCAGCTCCACATGGTGGCGCAGCCGAGCGCGAGATAGTCGCGCTGGCAGTGCTGGGCGCCGCCTTCCTCGGCGGTGAAGACCCGCAACGTCTTGTCCGTCGAGCCGCAGGCGTCGTAGAGCGCCTGCGCGTCCTTGAGCGGAATCTGCTCGTCGTCCTCGCCGTGCACGACCAGGAACGGGCAGCGCATGTTCTGCACCACGCCGTCGAGCTTGAACGGCTCGAGCCGCGCGAGCGCCTGCTCGAGCGTCGCGGCGCCGACGATCCACATGATGTGATGGCCGGGCACCGAGAGCGACGCCTTGAACTGCGCCTCGACGCGGCGCTTCCACACCGCGTGATAGTCCCAGATCGCGCCCCAGGCGATGCAGGCGGCGAAGCGCTGATCGAGCGAGGCGCAGCGCGGCGCGTAGTAGCCGCCGAGGCTGATGGCGACGATGCCGATTCTCTTCGCATCGACGTCGCCGCGCTTTTCGAGAAAATCGATGCAGGCGCTGCCGGCCTTCTCGTAATCGTGGCGCAGCACCAGGCCGCGAAAGCGGATCGCCTCGCCGGTGCCCGGCCCGTCCATGACCAGCACCGAGATGCCGCGCCTGACCAGGTCGGGCACGCCGGCGACGTATTGGATCTCCTTGGTGACGTCGAGGCCGTCGAAGAACACCACGCAGGGGGTGCGCGCGGACGTCGCGTTCTGCGCATGCACGAAATAGCCGGGCAGCTGCTTGCCTTCGAACGGCACCTCGACGATCTCGATCTTCGCGTCGGTGAGCGCGACGAACTGGTGGAAGCAATCGACCCCGGTGCGGTAGGCGTCGAGCGCTTTGCGGTCCTTCGGGGTGCGGAAACGCTCGCCCATCTGATAGTAGTGGCAGGCGCGCAGATAGAAGGCCGCAGCCGAGATCGGATGGCGCGACGCGCGGAAGCGCTCGGCGTGGCTGCGCACCTCGTCGGCGACGCGCACGCAAGCCTCGAACCAGGCCTCGTCGTCCTCGGCGCCCTTGCCCTCGAGCAGCCGGCCGATCTTGTGCAACTCGCTGATGTCGGCGCCGCCGTAGGGCGTGCGGCCGAGCATGTTCACGAATGCCGCGGACCAGCGGTAATTGCCCGGGAAGTACATGAAATATTTGGGCAGCTTCGACATCGATTTCTCCCGAATGGCTCGCTTCAGCGTAGGGTGGGCAAAATCGTCTGTCGTGTCGTCGCCGCGTGGGCACGGCGCGCGCACGATTTTGCCACGCGTTTAGAACCGAATGGCGCGCCTTTGCCCACCCTACGGGACATTAATCCCAGGCCGGCGCGCGGCCTATAGGATTCGCGATCCGGCCGTCAGGCCGTTTGAGCGCGTTAATCCGTTTCATTTCCTCATCGGTGAGCGCGAAGTCGAAGACGCCGAGGTTCTCGGCCATGCGCTTCGGATTCGAGGATCGCGGGATCGGGATGATGTTGCCCTGCTGAATAAGCCAGCGCAGCGCGATCTGGGCGAGCGGCCGGCCCTTGCGGGCGGCGATGTCGGCCAGCACCGGGTCGCGCAGCAGGCGCCCGCGGCCGAGCGGACAATAGGCGGTGAAGATCACGCCGCGCCGGCGGCAAGCCTCCACCAGCTTGGTCTGATCGAGATGCGCGTGATACTCGGCCTGCAGGTTGACCAGCGGCTCCGGACACAGGCGTATCGCCTCGTCGAGCAGCGCGATGTTGAAATTCGCCACCCCGATATGACGCGCGAGCCCCTGCCGCTTCGCCTTCGCCAGCGCCGGCATCGGCTCGGTCAGCGGGATCTCCGGGTTCGGCCAGTGCACCAGCAGCAAGTCGACGAAATCGACGCCGAGGTTTTTCAGGCTCTCGTCGACCGAGCGGGCGAAATCGTCGGCGCGCAGATATTCGTGCGACACCTTGGTGGTGAGGAAAATCTCGCTGCGCGGCACGCCGGACGCGCGCATGCCTTCGCCGACGCCGCGCTCGGTGCCGTATTTCCAGGCGGTGTCGATATGGCGGTAGCCGACCTTGAGCGCATTGGCGACGATCTCGCCACAGTCGCCCAGGCTGGACGTGCCGAAGCCGAGCGCCGGAATCTCGGCGCCGCGCGCGGACAATTTGGGGATGGACGCAGGCGGCATGGGAGTGAGAACGTCGCGGGAGCGCGGGATCATAGCGTTTTCCGGCGAAGTGGGAACCGGTTCGCCGTAGAAAACGCGTCAAAACGCAAGAAAGCGATTGCCGGCGCCACTTTACGGGCGCCGCCGCAATGGTCAACCGCGCATCACGGCCGGTTGCTCCCGCCAGCCATGCGCGAGGTTGCTGGCGATGGCGGCTGCCGAATAGCCAAGGATGCAGACGAGCGTGGGCGTGGAATAGACCATCCGCCCATCGACCTGCTGCGCGGCGAACACGAAGACCGGACCAAGGGCCCGCAACACATGGGTGGTGAGCGGTGCGGTCCGCGCCACGCCCACTTGCAGCGCGAACGTCGGCAATGCGATCAGCGCGGTCGCGACCAAAGACAGCCCCACCAGATCGCCGAGATCATCGATGCCGGCGAGCTGCCCCTCGGATGCCTCGACGCAACCGGCGAGCAGGATCAGCGCCGGGTAACGGACCAAGGTGACCGCTTCCGCGCTCACGCCATGATCATGCAGGCGCTTGGAGTAAAGGAGACTGATGGTGATCGACGATCCGCTGACCAGAACGAGCGCGAGCCCGACGAGGCTGGTGGCATGGTCCGCGCCCGGCAGGCCGGACTGTCCCGACAGCACGACCCACCAGAGGCCGGCGAGCGAGAGCGCAATGCCGGCATAGCCCAGCGCCTCCTGCCGGCCGATCACGGTCGGCTTCGAGAGCCGCACGCCGCACGCCGCCAAGGCGATGACCGTCAACGGCCCCATGCCGCTGTGCAGGGTGGTGACGATCGAAGGCTCCAGATGCGTGAGCGCAAAGAAGTAGCAGGTCCAAGCCAGCGCGGTGGTGACGGTCATCGCCAGCACGGTCGCGAGGTGAGCGCGCAATTTGGCGAGCTCGCCTGGCGTCTTTATCGCGGTGATGGCGCCGAACACCAGCGTGGACGGCAGGAACGCCAGCAGGATCACGGCGAAGAAATCGACCCGCTGGAACACATGGGCGAAATAGACGTCGCGCAGGGCCTGCGAGAGGCAGAACACCAAAACCATGGCCGGGCCGAGCAACGCCGCCATCGTCGCATTCTCCGCGTCGGAGAGGACGATGGTGGTGAACGGCGCGGCGATCCACCCGTTTCCTGCCGCCTCAGGCATTTATCACGGGGCCGGCCTCGCCTTCGCCGATCCATACAGCACCTTCCCCGGCCGGGCCGCCGTCATCGCGCCGCGCTCGAACACGACCTCACCGTTGACGATGACGTGTGAGAAGCCTTCGGCATACTGATGCGGTTTGTCGTATGTCGCCGTGTCGCGCACGCGGGCCGGATCGAACACCGCGATATCCGCCTTCATGCCTGGCCGCAGCAGACCGCGGTCCTGCAGGCCCAGACGCTGAGCTGGAAGCGAGGACATCTTCCGCACTGCGTCCTCGAGCGTAACGATCTTGCGTTCCCGCACGTAGACGGCGAGCACGCGTGCGAACGTGCCGTAGCTTCGCGGATGCGGGACCCCGACCTTGGGGAACCCGATCCCGATCGGAATTTCCCCGTCGGACGCGATCATCGTCGCCGGATGCCGCAGGATGCGCTCCAGATCCTCCTCGCTCATCGCGTGGAAAACACCCTGACAGCCGCCTCGCTCGGTGATCCAGAGCGCAACTTCCGCGGCGTTGTCGACGGTCGGTTCCATCCCGCGCAGGCGGGCAATCTCGGCGAGGTTCTTGCCGCCGAGCGAATCGTCCCACGCACAGTACGCGACGACGACGTTCTTCGGATCGCCGCCTCCCTGTTCCATGCGGATGATCCGGGCGACTTCGCCCTTGATCTTCGCGCGCGTGTCCGGGTCGCTCAGACGCTTCAACACGCTGTCGTGGCCGCCCTCCTGCGCCCACGCCGGCAACAATGCGGCCTGAATGCGGGTGCTGGATGCGGTGTAGGGATATTGATCGATGGTGACGTCGACGCCGCGGGCGCGCGCCTCGTCGATCAGCCGCAGCGTCTCGATGCTGCGGCCCCAGTTGCCTTGTCCAATGACCTTATGATGCGACACATGGGTCGGCAGGCCGCCGCGCTCGCCGACCGCGATGGTTTCCTGCACGCTTTCGACGACGCGGGCCGCCTCGTCGCGCATATGGGAGTTGTGGTAGCCGCCGAAGCGACCGGCGACCCTGGCGAGCTCGATCAATTCTTCGAGCGGCGTAAATGTGCCGGGCACGTAGAACAGCCCCGAGCTGAGACCGAATGCGCCCTCCTTCATCGCCTGCTCCACGAGCGCGCGCATCTTGTGCAGCTCGTCCGCCGCCGGCTGCCGATTGACTTCACCGATGACGGTCGAGCGGATCGATCCCTGTCCGATAAAGGTGCCGATGTTGAGGGATTTTGGAAGCGCCTCGAGCCTGGCCAGGAACGGCCCCAGCGGAACCGGCGAGCTGCCGTCGGCCCCTTCCATGACGGTGGTCACGCCCTGGCGCACATAGTTGTCGGCGGTCGGCACGTCGAAAATCCCGCGCCGGGCATGGGTGTGCACATCGATGAAGCCCGGCGCAATCACCCGTCCCTCGATATCGATGACGCGCGTGGCGCGGTCGGAGATCGACGGCGCGATGCGGACGATCGTGTCACCGCGTATCGCGAGGTCGGCGCGGTGCCATGGGCTGCCGGTGCCGTCCACGATGCGCCCGTTTCGAAGCACCAGATCGTAGGGCGGCGTTTGCGCGGACGCAGGCTGCGCGAGCGCCAATCCCAACACCGCGGCAAGGCCGGGAAGGGTCAGGTGGCACATTCGAGGCGGGCGGCTCCGGATCGGTTCGAAGGTACTACGCGCGATCCGTATCACAGTCATAACGTCGACCTCCCGCAAACAGCGAGCCCGAGTCCTGCATTCACGAGACACTATAGGCCGCCGGAAACCGGATTGGCACAGCGGGAGAACTCGGGCTACCTTGCTTGGAAAGCAAGATGCAAGGGCCGCGAGCGCGCTCGCGGCCAAGGGAGCACCAGGATGATCAGGCAAGGGATTGGGGCATTCATGGTTACGGGCGCTCTGTGTTTTTCCGCCGCCGCGCAGGAGGCGCCGTTGCCGCGGGCGACGCCCGAGGCGGCGGGCATGTCGTCGGCGCGGCTCGGCGACATCGCCAAGACGCTCAATGCCGATATTGCGCGCGGCCGCATCCCGGGCGCGGTGATGGCCATCGCGCGGCGCGGCAAGCTGGTTTACTTCGAGGCCTTCGGCTACCGCGACAAGGCCGCCGGCGTGCCGATGACGACCGACACGATCTTCAACATCGCCTCGATGACCAAGCCGATGACGGCGGTCGCCGCCCTGCAGCTCTACGAGCAGGGCAGGCTGCTGATGGACGAGCCGGTCGCGAAATATTTCCAAAAGTTCGCCGATATGAAGGTCGCAGTGATGGACGCCAAGGGCGAAACCATCGTCTCGACGGTGCCGGCCGCGCGCAAGATCACCATTCAAGACCTGTTCCGGCACACGTCCGGGCTGATTTATGGCGCCCGCGGCACCACGGCGGTGCACAAGCTTTATCCGGCAGGCAGCGGACCCGCGGCCGGAGCCATGAGCGGCGCCGAATTGCTCGACCAGCTGGCGGCGCTTCCCTTGCTGCACCAGCCGGGCGCGGTCTGGGATTACGGCTTCGGTCTCGACGTGCTCGGCCTCGTGGTCGAGCAGCTCAGCGAGCAGACGCTCGGCGGCTACCTGCAGGACAACGTGTTCAGGCCGCTCGGCATGGCCGACACCTATTTTCTGATTCCGGCGGACAAGGCGGCGCGCTATGCCACGGCGCTGCCCAGCGATCCCGGCACCGGGCAGCCGCAATCGCTCATGGCGCTCACCCAGCCGCGCAAATTCGAGTGCGGCGGCGGCTGCGCGGCGTCGACGGCGAGCGACTATATGCGCTTCGCCCTCATGCTCATGAACAAGGGCCAGTACCGCGATGCCCGCATCCTCGCCCACAAGACGGTCGACTACATGCTGTCAAACCAGATCGCGCCGGAGGTCAAGAATCTGATCGGCAACGCCGACCCGACCCGCGCCGACTACGGCTTCGGGCTAGGCCTCGCGGTGCGCACCACGCCCGGCATCGCGCGCATGATGGGCTCGGTCGGGGACTTCAGCTGGCCGGGCGCCAGCGGCACCAACTGGTGGGCCGACCCGAAGGAGGAGCTGGTGGTGGTGTTCATGGCGCACTCACCGGGGCCGATCCGCTGGCACTACCGGCAGGTGATCAACGCGTTGGTCTATCAGGCGATCGCGGATTGACGACCGCCGTTTGCCGTAAACAAAAACCCCGCCATCGCTGGCGGGGTTCGGAATTGTCCGAGTTCGGGAGAAAGAGAGAGCCGATCGGCTCCTGCAAAATTTCTCAGGCCGGAATCCGCGCCTCGTCCTCGGTCGGCTCGCGCAGCACGTAGCCACGGCCCCACACCGTCTCGATGTAGTTCTTGCCGTTCGAGGCGTTGGCAAGCTTCTTGCGCAGCTTGCAGATGAAGACGTCGATGATTTTGAGCTCCGGCTCGTCCATGCCGCCGTAGAGGTGGTTGAGGAACATCTCCTTGGTCAGCGTCGTGCCCTTGCGCAGGCTCAGGAGCTCCAGCATCTGGTACTCCTTGCCGGTGAGGTGCACGCGGGCGCCGTTGACCTCGACCGTCTTGGTGTCGAGATTGACCACCAGGTCGCCGGTCTGGATCACCGACTGGGCGTGGCCCTTGGAGCGGCGCACGATGGCGTGGATGCGCGCCACCAGCTCGTCCTTGTGGAACGGCTTGGTCATGTAGTCGTCGGCGCCGAAGCCGAGACCCCTGACCTTGTCCTCGATGCCGGCAAGGCCGGAGAGGATCAGGATCGGTGTCTTCACCTTGGAGACCCGCAGCGACCGCAGCACCTCGAAGCCGGACATGTCCGGCAGGTTCAGGTCGAGCAGGATGATGTCGTAGTCGTAGAGTTTGCCGAGATCGACGCCCTCTTCGCCCAGATCGGTGGTGTAGACGTTGAAGCTCTCGGACTTCAGCATCAGCTCGATCGATTGAG
>WNGB01010854.1_pt1 | contig 21110 bp, 16 predicted proteins | sample 5400681 | NCBI WGS metagenome assembly WNGB01 (sample SAMN13153367, study PRJNA577476) | soil metagenome | isolation source: 115 cm soil or saprolite under grassland replicate 2 | place: USA:California | collected 2016-06-15
TCGTAGGAGATGGGCCAGTCGTCCCCGACGCCCTCGAGCGAGCGCGTGCGGAAATCCGCGGGGCGCATCCGCGCCCACTGGGCGCCGAAGTGGATCGTGCTGCCGCCGACCGCGTTGAACATCACCGGGTCGACCTCCGATTCCGAGGTCTCGCATGGATAGTCCTCCGGCCAGCCGCGAACGTTCGGGTTCGCGTTCCATTCCTTGCCGACGAGGAGCTCGAACTCGAGCTTGTCTCCGGGGAAGTCGGAGGCGTTCTTCCAGCCTCCCTGCTCGAGGCACACGACCGAGAACCCCGCCTCCGCGAGTTCCTTCGCGGCAACGGCACCGGAGGCACCGGCGCCGATGACGAGGACGTTGGGGGGCGAATCCGTCTTGCTGCGAGGCGCGGTCGGCTTTCGGTCGGGCAGCGGGTGGTCACGCTCCGGCAGGAGACCTTCGAGGTAGTAGTCGGCTTCGTCCGGGAATGGCGGGTTCGACTTCTGCCCGGGATAGCCGATCCGCTTCCGCACCTTGACGTTCATGTAGTAGGCGCCGGAGACGATCTCGCCGAGGGCGGCGAATGCTTCGGAATCCTCCTTCTGCAGGCTCTCGACGTCGGCGGCGCCCAGGGCGCGCTCGAACTCGGCGGCCAAGTCCGGGCGGGCGGCGAGCGCCCGCTCGGTCCACTTCCCGGTCGCGTCCGCCTCGCTCGCGGAGGGCATGCCGTCGACGGCCGGGATGAGAGCGTCAGCAAGCGGAGGCAGGCGAGAGTCAGACATCGCCAGGACTGTAACCCGCCTCTTCCTCGGCCATGAAGCGGACGAAGAAGACGGCGAAGAGCGCGAAGAAGAGAATGCCCTCGGAGACGGCCATGACCACCCCTCCGATCTGCTGGTCGGTCAGCGGGCCGATTCCCCAGAGGCGAGGCGCGTGCTCGTAGAAGTCATAGATCGGGTTGGGGAGGAGGGCGAGGACGAGCCCGAGTGGGCTCGCGAGGACGAAAGCACCGAAGAGGTACGCGGCCTTGGCGCCAGCACGGAGGCGGCGCGGCACGTGGTGGAAGACCGGCCACCAGAGCAGACAGCCTGCGACGAGGTACGACGCGTGCTCGAGATCCAGGAGGAGTCTGTGGCGGAGCGCTGCGTCGTAGAGGGCAGGCACGTGCCAGATGCCATAGAGCGCAAGCCAGACCGGTAGCGCGACGAGCGGATGAACGAGCGCTCGCACGGCGCCGTTACGGCCGAGGGCAGCCGCCAGGGCGGGGGAGATCCCGACCACTGCGAGCGCGGGCGCCCACTCCGCGAGCGCGACGTTCTGCAGGAGGTGCGCCCAGAGGAAGTAGTGGAGCGCCAGCGTCGCAAGTGGGCTGACGACGGCGGCCAGCGCGACGAGAAGCGCCGCGTCGAACGCGCGCCTCCTCACCGTCGAGATCTCGTACTTACGGACAACCGCGCCGTAGGCGACCGCTACGAGCGCAAGGGCGGAGACCTCTTCCCATGCTGCGTGCCAGCTGCCGGGCGACGGCGTGGCGGCGATGAGCACTAGGAAGGCGTCTGCGCGAGCGCCTCGTCCCGCGAGCCGAAGACCGAGAAGATCCTGTGAAGGCCGGTCACCTCGAAGATCTTGACGATGTTCGGGTCGGCGCAGACGACGACCAGCCGGCCGTCCCGGTGCTTCAGTCTCTCGACGCCGCGGATGATCACGCCGAGGGCGGTCGAGTCGATGAACGTGGTTCCCGTCAGGTCGACCACGACGAGGTTCGCCCCGTCAGCGATCACGCGCAGGAGCTCCTGCTTGAACTCGGGGCAGGTGTAGAGATCGATCTCGCCCGCCAGGGTGACGACGGCGACGCCGGCACCCGCTTCCTCCGTGGTGATGTCGAGCTCGCGCATCGCCTGTGTAGCTAACCACCGGCGGTAGGAGCGCTTCAATACCGGTGGCGCAGCGCTATCGTGGTTGCACGCGGGCGTAGCTCAAAGGTAGAGCCCCAGCCTTCCAAGCTGGTGGTGAGGGTTCGATTCCCTTCGCCCGCTTAGAGCTCGTTTCAGAATGGGCCTCGTCGCCGGGGTGCGATGGGCGGTGCGAGGCGCGGACGAGACCGTCCGATTGCGCATGCAGTCTTCGGCCATGGCCAACGCCGCGCAGGAGCGGGTCGTTTCCTTTCGCCCGCGGACGGTCCTGGTCGTCCTCGGGATCCTGCTTGCGACCCTCGCACTACTTTCGCTCGTCTATCTCGCGTGGCACATCATCACGTGGATCCTCATCGCCGTCTTCCTTGCGCTGGCTCTCGATCCCGCTGTGGAGTTCTTCGAGCGGCGCGGTCTTAGGCGCGGCTACGCGACGGGGATCGTCTTCGTCCTTGCCATCGGGGTGATCGCGGGGCTGGGATTCCTGCTCGTCCCGCCGCTCGTCGATCAGGTGCGGAGCTTCGTCGACTACGTGCCGACGGTCATCGACGACGTGACAGCGGGGCGCGGGCCGTTCGGCTTCCTCCAGACCGAGTACCACATCGTCGATCGCGTCCGCGAGGCGATCGACAAGCAGGGCGCCGGCGGGGTGCTCGGAATCACCGGCACCGGGCTTGCCGTCGCCCGTGGCGTCCTTACGGCCGTCGCCGGCGTCGTCGCGATCGCCTTCCTAACCTTTTTCATGCTCCTCGACGGCCGGCGACTGGTCGAGCGCTTTTACGCTTTCCTCCCGGACCGGAGCCGCCCCCGGTGGCGGCGCATCGGTACGGAGATCTACCGCACGGTCGGAGGCTACGTGACAGGGAACATCCTCATCAGCGTCATCGCAGGAGTCGCAAGCGCCATCGTCCTCTTCAGCCTGGGCAGCGATTACGCGATCGCGCTCGCCGTCGTCGTGGCCGTCCTCGACCTCATTCCGCTGGCCGGGGCCACCTTGGCCGCCGTCCTCGTCTCGACCGTCGTCTTCGTCGAGGTCGGGTGGGTCAAGGGCGTGATCATCGTCGTGTTCTTCATCGTCTACCAGCAGCTGGAGAACCACATCCTCCAGCCGGTCATCTACGGCCGCACGGTGCAGCTCACACCACTGGTCGTGCTCGTTTCCGTGCTGATTGGGGCCGAGCTCGCCGGGGTTCTTGGTGCGCTCGCTGCGATTCCGGTGGCGGGGATCGTCCAGGCTGTTGGGCGCGAATTCCTCAGCAATCGCGAGGCAGCCCCCGAACCCACCTAACCGGGGGATTCCTGCCCGGAGCTCCCGCTCGTACGCTTCCCTACGAAAGGAGTCTTGCATGGCTGAAGATCTTCGCCATGCGGCCGGGCAAGCAACATACGAAGTCCGCGAGATCCTCGACGGGGACGCCTGGGTTGACATGGGCACCCTCTACCGCTGCCGCGACTACGCGGAGGCTGTCGAGTTCGCGTTCGACTATCTGGGACGGCGCGATCCGCGCCGTACGGGAGCGGTCGGCGGGCTTCAGGTCATCAAAGACGACGACCGCGGTCGGCGGGAGACGGTGTGGACGTATGACCACGCCGAGCAGGAGTGCCGACCCGATCCGGTTCACGTGTGGGGCTTCGACGTCACGAGACGTTGGAATCTCCCGACCGGACCGGTGCAGCGCCCGACGCCGCTGCAGAGCCGCATCCCCCGCCGCGCTTAGAGCTCAGAATGGGGCCTCGGCTCAGATCCTCATTTTGAGACGGGCTCTTAGTCGAACGACGCGCCACTAGGCGTCTAGCGGCGCGGGGGCCTTTCACCGCCTCGTTGTTCGTCGGCATCTAACTTTTGCTCGCCATTAGCGTCAGTGGTAAAGGTAAAGCATGAGACTGACGAAGCTCGTCACACTGATAGTCCTTCTGGCTGCTTGCGGAGGGGGATCGGGCACGGGGGCGCCTTCGACGGAAAGCACGGCCGGGACGACCAGCACCGCTGTACCCTCGCTCGACGAGCGGGCCGATCTCTTCTCCTATGACCAGTCCGCGCCCCTGAACCTCGTCGAGAAGAAGACGAAGAGCCAGAAGGGCGCGGAGGTCGTCGACGTCGTCTTCGACGCGGCAGACCGCAAGGCCTCCGCTTTCCTGGTGCGCCCGAAGGGGAAGCCCAAGGCGGCCGTCCTCTGGGCCCACTGGTACGGCGAGGAGGCAAACCCGAACCGGAAGGAGTTCCTCGTCGACGCGCTCGCGCTGGCCAAAGAGGGGGTCGTCTCGCTCCTCCCGCAAGAGTTCTTCCCCTGGCTGGAGCCCGTGAGCGAGGACGCGGCTGCGGATCGGCAGCTGACCATCGACCAGGTCGTCCAGCTCCGGCGCGGGCTCGACGTGCTCGAGGAGCAGGCCGGCGACGTTCCCGTCGGCTTTGTCGGCCACGACTACGGCGCGATGTTCGGCACGCTGCTCGTCGCCGACAAGCGGCCGCAGACGTACGTGCTGATGGCTCCGGACGCGACGTTCTCGAACTGGTTCCTCAAGTACTTCGTGCAAGGCGCGAGCAAAGCAGACCTCGACCGCGCGCTCGCGCCGCTCGAGCCGGTCAACAACGTGGGAGACGTCGCGCCCGCGAGCGTCTTCTTCCAGTTCGCGAAGAGCGACAAGTTCGTGCCGGGCTACGTTGCCGACAAGCTGACGGAAGCCGCGAGCGAGCCGAAGAAAGCCGAGAGTTACGACGCCGGCCACGAGCTCGACGACGCCGCGCGGACGGACCGCCTCGCCTGGCTCCGCCAGGAGCTCGGATTGTCCTGACGGCCTAGTAGCGGCCGCGGAAGAGCAGTAGCAGGAGCAGCAATAGGAGCAAGAGGAACAGGAACTTGCTGATGAAGATTCCGCCGCCGAGCGCAAGGATCAGGATGATGATCAGGAGGAGTACGAGCATCGTCCGGTTCTTTCCGGTCGCGGCCGAAAGTACACCTGGTGAGCGGATGCGGCCTATCCCTCGAACGAGGGATGCCCTTGAAACCGGGGAGCGAGATACTCATGCTTTCCGCACAAGGTGGGAAGGTCCGAATTGCAGCTCGCCGGGAGTGGCTTGAAGGACGGCAAGACGGCGGAAGCAAAAGGCGCGACCGAGCTCTTCGCGCGATACTCGGCCGGCGTCTACCGCTATTGCCTCGGACGGCTCGGATCGCCCGAGGAGGCGGAGGATGCCCTCCAGCTTACGTACCTCAATGCGTGGCGCAGTCTCAAGCGCGGCTTCGAGCCGCAGCAGCCACGGCCCTGGCTGTTCCAGATCGCGGCGAACGTCTGTGCAACCTCGCTGCGCTCGAAGCTGGGTGGTACGCGGCTCGAGCTACGCGATCCGAGTGCCCTGGACGAGCTCGCGGGGTCTGGGGGGCCAGGAAATGAGGAGCTTCTCGGTTTGTCCCAGGCGCTGCGTGATCTACCTTCTCGGCAGCGTCGGGCAATCGTGCTGCGCGACTGGCACGGGCTCTCGTATGACGAGATCGCTGCGGAGATGGCCGTCTCAGACGCCGCCGTCGAGACGCTGCTCTTTCGAGCGCGGAACAAAGTTGCAACCACCCTCGCTAACCCCGACTGGAGAAGACGGCTCGCGCCGTCGCGGGCGCTTCTCATCTGGCCTTTCGGGTTCCTCCGCACGAAGTCCCTGGTCACCGGAGGCGCGGAGCAACTCAAGATGGGCGTTGCCCTCGCCGGTGGGACCGTCGTTCCTCTCATCGCGTTCGGGCTCATCCAAGTCGTGCTCTCGGAGCCCAAAGAGACGACGCAAGAACCTCAAAGGGCTGCCGTCTCGCAGGTCGCACAGGCTCGGGCATCGGGCTCGTGGCTTGAAGAACGGCTCCTTCTCCGCGCCCCCGTGCCGCCGGGAGGGACAAGGAAGACGCGCGTAGGCCCGCAAGGCGAGTCGCAGAGGCCTGACGCCTCGCCAAAGCGAAGTCGGGCTCACTCGGCGAAGGCCGCGGCAAATCCGGGCGTCCGGCGTGAAGCGAAGCTAGTGCTTTGCCACGGTACCCACTCCAAGGAGCGGCCTGACGTCACCATCAGCGTGTCCAAGCACGCAATGGTAGGTCTCGGCGAAGACACGTCCGGCGCGTGCTGATAGGAAGCGCGGCCGCTACTTGCGGCGACGGAAGCTCTCGGCTTCTTGCGGATGAATCACCAATGAATCATGCGGTCTTCCCTGCGGGCTCATTCTCTAGAGACGTTCTCTGAGCAGAAAACTTGCGCGCGATGGGCCGTGGCGGTTTGTGCGAGACGACTGAGCTCGTTTTCAGGAGGCGGACGCCGGCAGGCGGACGGCGCGCGTGCATGCGCGGGCCTCGCGTCACCAGATGATCTCGTACGCGCCGAATGCGACCCAAACGGCGGCCACAAGCGCGAGCACGACGAGCGCCGGCACGACTACGGCGATCGGCATCAGCAACGCGCAGGCGACCGCGGCGATTAGCGGCCGCGACCGAGTGTGCGGGACACACGCAGGCGCAGCGCTACGTAGGCGAGCAGAAACTGCTCGCTCACAGCCGGACGCTAGAAACGGATCGCAATCGCGAGCTCGCGCACCCGTGGTCGCTCCGGCTCCCGACGGGTTGTACTTCCTCCCTTGGCGTTGTAGCCTCGGTCGTCTGCGGAAGTGGCGAAGGGGTTAGCGGCATGAGAAACGGCACGGCTTTTGCGCGGTTCGTCGTAGTGTTCGCCTGCGTGGCCGCGGTCGCGGGGTCAACTACTCGCGAGACGGCCCAGGCGTCTCACTGCATCATCACCCCGGCACTCGGGGACGTAACCGTCAACCAGGGCCTGCCCTACGGGCGGCTGGTCCGCGGCAAGGAGACGCTGGTCAAGCTCTACCTAAAGCTGCCGAGCCTCCTGCCGGGGTGCGCGGGGAGGAGGCCTGCGATCCAGGTTCTCGGTGGGACGCTGATGGTTAAGAACGGGACGACGCAGATCGGACCGTCGGTCTCGCCCTTGCCCGACGCCATCAACGCGCTCGTTACGAGCTCCTCCGTCTTGCAGGACGCCCCGGCAGACGCGAAGTTCATCGTGCTGGGGTCGAATCTTCCGCCGGCGACCTCCGGAATCGCCGGGAGCTTCAACGCCACCTTCTCGATCACGGTGAACTATCGGTCGAAAGGCGCGCCCCAGGCGGGGGCCGAGGACATGTTCACGTCGCCGCAGGCCGTGACGTTCACGACGTCGAAGGTCGTCGAGGCGCCGACGAAGGCATTGCGGGTGCTGGCTGTTCCGATGGCCGCGGCCCTGGACGCGTTGCAGACGAGCACGCTCGCCAACGCCTTCACGAACCTCTCCCGGATGTACCCGGTCCCGGACCTGACGGGGTCCGGTTTGCCACGCGTCGGGATCTTGCCCACCGCGAACGGCGGCATCCGCTACGCCGTCAACAACCCCGGCATCGTCAACGTCGGCACCCCGCCGTTCTGTGGGACGAGCGCGAACTACGCACCGATCCAGACCCAGCTCCAGGCCTTCATGAACGCCTACAACAACGCCAACACGTCCGCCAACGACGTCGATCGCACGGTGGGCGTCATCGCCAACACCAACAGCACCGGCAGCCCGTGCTTCGAAGGGTTCACGGTGACGAACACGCAGCAGGCCTGGGTACGGCTGGTCCCGGACGCCTCGGGCGTCCCGTCGACGGCCGGATCGCTGCTCGGGATGGAGTTCTGCCACACATTTGGCTGCACGACGAGCACCGCGACCCTCCACTCGTATTTCACCAACGCCGACAACCTGGCGGAGAACGTCGACCGTGCGTTCAACGGCCTCACCTGGAGGTGGCTCTCGGACGACCGCTCGGTCATGCGCTTTACCGCTCCGGGCTGGGACAACGGCTCGACCGTCCTCGAGAAGGGCGACTTCGGTTACCTCCTCTGCGGCCTGGGCGGAGCCAACACGTCCGGCTGCCCGACGGCGGGAGCAGGCACGCTCACCGGCGTCGCAGCCGGAACGACATTCCAGCTCGACGGGACGACCGACGGCGCGGGTGAGGCGACGACGACGATCGGCAACTCGCACAAGTCGACTGTCGCCCCCACGACCGCTTCCGATCCCGCTAGCCCGTACCGCTTCATCCAAAAGAACTCGACGTCGCCGATCTGGCCACCGTCCCCCGGTCAGCTTCTGAGCGACCTCGGCGTGCCCGTGCGCTTCGTGCATTCCGGCCACGCGGAGGAAGACCAGGACGTCGGAGCGGCCGCGATTGGAGCGTTTTCGTTCGCGTTCCCACTCGATCCCGGAACTATGAGGATCGAGCTGCGCAAGGGTGGGACGCTCCTTTGGGCTCGCAACCTGACCGCGGCGCCGCAGGTCACGAGCGTCACCGTGTCGGGCGAGCCGGAGGTTGAGCTTCTCGGGACAGCCGGCACGGCTCGGGATGCCTCAAGCCAAAAGGACGCGCCCAAACTCGCTTCGAGGCAGCGGACGCAGTCAGTCGCTGTCCGCTCGTCCGGCGACTCGCTCAGCCGAGCGCGGCTGGGCGCCGAGGGCACGCGTGACGCGTTCGGACTTGCCAGCGCCGGCGCCCAGCTCCTCTCCAGCCTGGTCGCCCTGGACGCGACCTTCACGGTCACCTCCAATGCCGACCCGGGCGATGGCAACTGCCTCGATGGGTCCTGCACGCTGCGCGATGCGATCCTGGCCGCGAACGGCACCGCCGGCGCCGACACGATCGCGTTCAACCTCCCGTCGGGCCAGCTCACGATCACGCCCACGACTCCGCTGCCTCCAATCACGGAGACGGTGACGATCGACGGCACGACGCAGCCCGGCTTCGACGGCACACCGATCGTCGAGCTGAACGGAGCTGCGATTTCCTCGGACTGCTGCATCGTGGTGGTGATCAACCGCTTCACAACCCCGACTTGGGGCAGCGGCATCGATATCCGGGCCTCGTTGACCGACTCGAGCGACAACAACGTCATCGAGGGCAACTTCATCGGAACGAACACGGCGGGCACAGCCGCGCAGGGGAACCTGTTCGGCCTCGTCATTCGTGGCCTGAACAACACGATCGGCGGGACGACGGATGCGGCCCGGAACGTCATCTCCGGCCAGACGGGATCCGCCGGGCCCGGAGCCCCCCATGCAGCCGTGGTCATCGACGGTGTCGCCGACAACACCGATGTTCTCGGGAACTACATCGGCACCGACGCAAGCGGCGAGGCGGCCCTGCCCAACAATTTCGGCGTCATCGTCTTCTCCGCAGGAAACACGATCGGCGGGAACGTCCTATCCGGAAATCAGGGCCGCGGTCTCCAGATTCAGGGCTCGCTGGCGACCGGCAACTCCGTGGTCGGCAACCTGATCGGGACGGATGCGACCGGAACGGCCGACCTCGGGAACGGCGGCGACGCGCTCCGTATCGAGGGCGCTTCCCTCACGACCATCGGCGGCACGAGCGTCGCCGAGCGCAACGTGGTCTCCGGCAACGGCGGCCACGGCATCCTCCTCCACAACTCGACGAACAACATCGTTCAGGGCAACTACGCGGGGACGAACGCGGCCGGTACAGCCGCGATCGCGAACGGCATCGACGGCATCGCCGTCGACGGCGGCGGTTTCAACACGATCGGCGGGCCCGGCGCCGGCGAGGGCAATCTCGCCTCCGGGAACTCGAACCAGGGCATCTCCATCTTCGGCGTCGACTTCCCGAGCACGACCGACAACATCGTGCAGGGGAACAAGGCCGGTACCAACTTCGACGGCACGGCGGCGATCCCGAACGGCGGCGAGGGCATCCGCATGCACAACGCGCTGAACACGACCGTCGGCGGCGCGGTTGCCGGCGCCGGCAACCTGGTCTCCGGCAACACCTCCCACGGCGTGACGGTCATCGCCAGCCCGGGGACGGCCACCGGCAACCGGATCCTCGGCAACTCGATCTACGGAAACGGCGGCATCGGAATCGATCTGGGTGTCGTCAATCCCCTGGGAGGCGTGACGCCGAACGACGCCGGGGATGGCGACACCGGTCCGAACAACCTCCAGAACTTCCCCGGCCTGACATCGGTCACGACCGGCGGCGCCGGGACGACGGTGCAGGGGACGCTCGACACCGAGGCGAACAAGGCCTACAGGCTCGAGTTCTTCGCGAACAGCGCTTGCGACGCGTCCGGAAACGGCGAGGGCCAGACCTTCCTCGGCTCGAAAAATGTCAAGACGACCGCAAGCGGCAACACGAGCTTCACGTTCAACTCGGCGACAGTGATCGGCTCGAGCGCTTGGGTGACGGCGACCGCCACCGACCCGGACGGCAACACCTCGGAGTTCTCGGCCTGCAGGCAAGCGGGCACTGCGGAACCTCCGCCGGCGCCGGGAATCGTCGACGTGGGCGTTGATGCCACCGACGACTTCCCTGCCGACGCGCGGGCAACGTTCTACTGGGACTGCGGCGGCGTGAAGTACCCGATCAAGGTCGGCGTCTCTCCGACGTCGTTCGATTCCGAAGCCGGGACCGCGCACTTCGACCTCCGCACCGATACGTCGAGCAATTGCGAGACCGAGGCGGGTACGGGGACGATCAGCGTCCTCGTGGATGACGGCTTCACGCAGACGCCGTTCACGGAAGTCGCGAACGCGGTCGTAGAGGCCGACGACCAGACGCCGGTCGCTGCGATCGCGGCTCCCTTGCCCGGCGCCAAGCCCCTTCAGTTCGAGAGCATCACGCTCTGGGGCTCCGGACACGACGCGGAGGAGGGCGCTCTCACGGGCACGAAGCTAACCTGGTCGTCGCCTACGCTTTTCACGGGGACTAGGACCGGCGAGAAGGTACTGCTCACACCCCCCGCCTCGGGCTGGACGCCGGGGACGTACCTGATCAGGCTGACGGCAACCGACTCGGACGGGAACCCGTCGGCCGAGACGGTGACAAGCGTCGAGATCCTCGCCGACAACGACCACGACGGGCTCTCCGCGACGTTCGAGTCGCAATCATGCTTCCCGGCGGACTCCGATAACGACCCCTCCACGCCGGGCAACGACCTCGACGGCGACGGGATCCCGACCGGCAACGAGCTCAACACGGCGAATGGCCCCTGCATGGCGGAGGACACTTACAACGCGATCATCGACTGGGACCCCGACAACCTCCAGCGGATGACGTCGGGCACGCCGATCAGCGTCAAGGTGAAGGTCCCGTACCGCGACGTCGGCCAGATCGTCCCCTCGAGCGTGAAGATCACGAAGATCACGTACGTCGACGCGAACGGCGACTTCGCAGAGGCGAACCCCAACCAGCCGGCGATCAGCTGGAGCGCCACGGGCGCAGAGGCCCTGGCGAAGTTCGACCGGCAGACGTTCATCCGGACCCTGAACCGCCTCAGGATTGCAAACCAGACGATCATGGTCGAGGTGGGCGGTGCTTTCTCGGACGGGACGGAATGGACGGGCAAGGACAGGACGAACGTGAAGTAGGGAAGAGAGGGGAGACGAATGAAGAAACTTCTTGTGATTCCGGTCGTCGCGCTGGCTCTTGCCGCGATGGCTGCGTCGGCCCCGGCGGCCGTCGATGACGTGAACGGACCGGCGTGCGCGGACATCACCGACACGAGCTGGCTCTACAGCCTCGACGGGGGCACGGCGACTGTCGAGATCGAGCTCGGCACCGCGAGCTGCCCGACCGTGAGCTACACGCTGTGGGTGGTCGACAGCGCCGCTGACCCGACCCTCGTGAGCTCTGCCAGCGTGCGGGGTGACGGCACAGAGCTTTCGCCGGGGCTCGATGTCGTCACGGTGCAGGCGGGCGTCCCGGCCGCTGATCAGGACGGAGAGGTCTGCCTCTATGCGACGACCTCGATCGGACGGCACGTTTTCGACTGGGCGCCGGACGCAGACCTCGATCCGAACTGCGTCGAGCTCATCCCCGGAGGAACCGGCGGCGTAAGCGGGCACAACTAGGCTGCATTCGGTGCCACCTCGCGGGCCCGCGTGCGCGCGGCGCGGGCCCGCTCCGCGTCTCCTCGCAGTTCCCACGCCTTGGCCGCAAGCTCAAGCGAGCCCGCCGCCTGGGGAAGGGCTCCCATCTCGACGTATAGGGCGGCCGCTTGCTCCGCCTGTTCGACCGCACGTGCGAGATCGCCGTCCGTGAAGCTAATCGTCGCCATGGTGTCCTGCACGTCGGCCATCGTCAGCGAGTTCCCGATCGTTCGGGCTAGCTCGAGCGCGCGCTCGCAATAGAGCAGTGCTTCGGCGCGCTCGGACGTCTCGAACAAGAGCCAGGCGAGGTTCGCGTAGCCCTGCGCACGGCCCGAGGCGTTCCCGATGCGCTCGAACTCCTCGATCGCCTGCCGGTTGCACGCGATCGCCTGCTCGAGCGCGCCGCGCTGCATTTCGACGAGCGCGAGGTTGAGCAGGCAGCCCCCGATCTCCTCGGCATTGCCTACTCGCTCCGCCAACTCCAGGCCGGCTCGAAGTGCGTCGGCAGCATCGTCGAGCCGCTCCAGGCGGCGGTAGGTATCGCCGACGATCCGTTTGGCGGTGCAGAGCCCGCGCAGATCATCCAGTCCGTCGAAGATATCCTGGGCTTTGAGGCCGTGACTCAGCGCTAAGTCGACGTGACCTTCGATGGTCTCGGCGCGCGCAAGCTGCAGAAGCATGTGTCCGATCACCGAGTCGTGCCGCCCCGGTTCGGCTGCTAGACCCGCTCCGAGGACGTCGATCGCCTGCTCGAAGCGACCCGCGACCGACAGCGTCCAGGCTTGCTCGAGCCAGAGCGGAGTGAGGTCCTCTCCCTTCAGCCCCTCGGATCTGAACGCTAGCTCCACCACGTCGAGCGCTTGGCCGTATTCCCCGCGTTTGCGGTGCGTTGACGCGAGGCCTTTCCAGGCGCGGACGTCGTTTGTCTCCCGGCGCTCGTCCTCATACAGCCGAAGCGCCTCCTCGTAGTCGCCGACAAGTTCGTAGAGGTCGGCGAGTTCCAACCGGATCTCGGGGTCGCCGGGCATGAGTTCCGCGGCCCGCTTGAAATGGAGGATGGCCTCCTGGTTCGCGTACAGCCGCTTCGACCGCTCGCCCGCGCGACGCAGGTACTCGACCGCTCTGTCGCCCGCCTCGCCGAGGTAGAGGTGGCGCGCGAGCAAATCGATAGCGTCCTCGCCCGCCCCATAGAGCTCCTCTGCGACCGTGGCCACTTTCCGATGGAGCTCGCGGCGCCGGCGGCGAAGGAGCCGGGAGTAGGCCACGTCCTGGACGAGGGCATGGTGGAAGACGACCATGTCGATGCCGCCGTCCGCGCCACGGTCGACCAGTCCGCCCGCCACAAGCTCCTGGAGCGCCTGGTCCAGGGAGCCCTTGCCTGCAACGGCCCGCAGGAGCGGGAGCGGCACGCGGCGCCCGATCACCGAGGCGGTCTGGAGAAGCGCCGCGGCGGGTCTCGGAAGCAGGTCGATGCGCGCCGAGAGGACTTCCTCGATCGTTGTCGGCAAGCTGCGGGCGTCCCAGCCCGGCTTCATGAGCCAGTTTGCGTCCGCCCGGACGAGGACTCCCGAGTCCTGGAGAGAGCGCAGCAACTCCTCCACGAAGAATGGGTTCCCGGCCGTGCGCCGGACAATGAAGGGGATCAGGTCTCGAGGCGGAAGACCCTCGAGCACGCTCTCTGTGAGGGCCTCGATTCCCTCCTCTGACAGTCGTGTGAGCCGGATTGCGGTGCGCTGAGGCGCAAGCTCATCGAGGAGCTGGTCGGCCTCGGGCCTGGCGACGACGTAGAGCAGCACCGGTCTCTCGGCCGTCGAACTGGCGAGGTCTGCAGTGAGGGCGATGCTCGAGGCGTCGGCCCAATGGAAGTCCTCGAGGGCGACTACGACCGGAGCCTCATTGGCCAGCGCTGTGAACCAGGCGGCGAACGCCCCGTGGAGGCCCCTCCTGAAAGCCTCCGGCTCGAGGTCGGCAACGTCGCCGTCGCCTGGGGGAAGCCCGAGCAGCCTCGCGAAGTAGGGGCGCACCTGCTCGTCGGAGATCGCTTCAGAGAGGCTGCGCTCCGTCCCGTGGGATCCCTCCTCGGCGCGGATCCCGATGACCCGGTGCAAGAGATCCATGTACGGCCAGTACGCGAGCGCCGAGCCATAGGAAATGCAACGGATGTGCAACCAGCGCGCGCGCCCCTCCGCCCGCGCGCGCACCTCCTGCGTCAGCCGCGACTTCCCGACGCCCGGCTCGCCCGTAACGCTGAGGACGGCTCCGCGGCCTACAGCGAGCGCCTCGAGCGACGCCTCCGCGGCTGCGAGCTCGGTCCCGCGTCCGATCAGCCGCCGGGCGGCCGCCTTTGTGGACGTCCGCTCGCCGACGAGCCGCCACGTCGGCACGGGTTCGCTTTTGCCCTTCAGCACCAGCTCGCCGACGTGTTCGAACTCGAAGCGGTCGCGCGTCAGGGCCAAAGTCAAGGAGCTCACGTAAGTCTCGCCGGGCGGTGCGGCGGACTCCAGCCGCTGGGCGAGGATGATTGAGTCGCCCAGCACGGCGTAGTCCATTCGCGCCTCGCTCCCGAGGATGCGCGCGATGCCGTGCCCGGAGTTGACTCCGACGTGAAGCGTGAGCTCGGGATTGTGCGGTAGGTCGGCGCAAATCTGCTCGAGCTCGCGGTGCATCTCGAGAGCGACGAGCAGCGCCCGGTCGGCGTCGTCCTCGTGACTGACCGGCGCGCCGAAGAGCGCGAGCAACGCGTCCCCGGCGAACTTCTCGACGTAACCCTCGTAGCGTCCGACGATGCTGCTGAGCGCGGTGACCACTGGATCGATCACCTCCATCAGCTGCTCCGGGTCGCCGAGCCGCTCGGCAAGCGCAGTGAAACCGGAGATGTCCGCGAAGAGGGCGGTGATGAGACGCCGCTCCTCCGGAAAGTGGCCTCCCTCCTCAACCAGGCGGTCGGCGACCTGGCCCGCCACGAAGCTGCGCAGCGCGTCGGCGACGACCCCCTCCGAGTTGGGCGCAGCGGGAGGCCCGGGGCCCGCCTCGCGCGGGATTCCGCAATGCCCACAGAAGCGCGTCCCAGCTTCGTTGTTGCCGCCACACTCAGGACAACTCCACGTCGCCATGGCCTCTGAGTCTAGGGCGTTCCCGGCGCCGCATGGCAGCCTGGTTCGGGCACCGAGCCCCGCCCGCCGCCGCCACTACTGGCGCCCTCCGTCCGGTCCCGGCCGCTGGAAAAACGTCGACCCATCTCGCCACGTGGCGCGATCGTTCCCGCCGTTCTAGGCCTCAGCGCCTGCACCGCCAGTGATCCGGACGGGCTGAGCGGGACGGTGCCGCTCGCCTGCTAACGCACCAGGAGCACGTGGGGCAGTCACCCTGCCCCCTCTCTGCTCTCCGCGATCCGCTCTCGTCGCGATTGAACGGACGGCCAGCGGATACACTGGCCGTCCAGGGGAGAGGGGCTGTGCGGCTACCCCAGGGGACGGGCAGCCTATTCCTTTTCCCAGGATTTGGGAGGGGGCGCGCAGGCGGCCACGGTGTGCCGCGCCTGATCGGTGAGTGGTCCGGGGCGCCGGATCCAACTCGCTCGTGCGCATCTTTGGTCCGCTAGCGTCTATCGCACGTCAGCGGTCCGCAATGCTCGTTCGCATCGACGACCTCGAGTACGTTCCGAAGCTGGTCGTTTTCCTGCTCAACAGCGGCCTTGCGGTCGCGCGCAGGCCGCCGGCGACGTGCGGGTGACAGGTGGAGACGCAGATTTCGTGGCGCGAGTGCTCGCCGTCTGGAACGGTCTACACGAGAGCGCGCAGGGCGACATCCTCTCGGAGAGTTGAAAAGCGTCCGGCGGGGGCAGAGACGGGGAGAGACAAACTGCGTTAACTCGGCGCCGCTGCGGCCCAGTCGCCTTGCCGGGCACCTCACTATCAGGCGGCGGGTCGGGGCATGCCGAGGGTCCGGGTAGCCGCAGCCCGGCCCTCGGCCTCTCTTTGGTGGCCCAGCTAATGGCGAGCTGCTGTGCGAGCGGCCGCCGCGGTCGCCTGCTTCGCAGTCGAAATAAGCCCGACGGCGGAACAGAACCGACGACCCGCAAATGGCCTGACGCGGCGGCGTCCCCGAACTACGTACCAACTCACCGGTCAGCAGCCAGGCGCACGCGCACCGTCACCGCTGAGCGCCAACGAAAGGCGGGATCCCCATCGCTGTGACGACCGCCTCTGTCCGCGTGCCGACGCCGAGCTTCTCGTAAATGTGATCAAGGTGCTTCTTCACGGTTCCAGGCGCGATCGAGAGGAGCTCTGCGGTCTCGGCATTCGTCTTGCCCCCTGCAACCCAGGCCAGGACTTCGATCTCCCGGCGTGTCAATCCGAGAGCCGAGTTGGAGTGAGTCAGCAGTAGGACCAGGTAAGGCCGCAGGAGCTGCACCAGCCCCGCGAGGGCGAGGAGGAACAGGATTTCGGGCTCCGAGAAGACCAAGTCCTCGGGCACGAAAGCTCCCAGGGCTTCGGCGTCCAAGCGGCCAAGACTCTCCATCGTCTCTGTCGGCTCAAATATACGCCGATCGGCGTATTGACCCGATCTGCCCGAGTTTGGTACTCGACACTTGCGGGCCGGATGACCGGCTGGCCCGTAGTAGGGGGCATCGGCCGAACTGAAAAGAGGTGATGTCCAGAAGCTGACTTCGCGGGCGCAGACGGGGGCTGCGCCTCGGCTGTGTGAGCCACCGATTCCATGTCACAGGCTAGGAGGCTTGGGAGATGAAGATCATTGTGCTCGTGCCGGCTGTGCTGGCAGCGGCCGTTCTGCTGATAGCGGCGACCGCGTCGGCGGCAAGCGGCAACATCGGCTTCGGCTTCAACGCCACCGACATCAGCGGCTTTCCGACCGGTGCCGCCACGCTGACGGGCGGTGGCTCCTACAACCCGGAGACCGGCTTCGTCAACTCCGCTGGCGGCTTTCGCTGCACGAGCGACGTCGGCCAGGGCCCGCTGGCCGGGTGTCTCAGCGGCGAAGGCGTTCGCTGGGACACGGTCGAACTCCGGAGGAGCACGACCTTCAAGTGCACCGGGTCGGCGGCGGAGCCCCTGAAGACCGCCACCACCGATGAGAACACGGTCGTTCTTCTCGCCGACTTCTACCGAGCCGGTGACGGTAACGACGAGTCCTTCACGGCGCAGATGATCGTCTCCGCGGACGACATTGCACCGGACATCACCGGGGTCCAGAACGTCTGGATTCAGGGCGTCGGCTGTGCCTCGGCGATCGCGAACTTCAGCTCCTGAAAGGGGACCCGGAAAGGAGGAAATCATGGACACAGTCGAACAGTCGGAGTATCTGACCAGCCGTCGTTCCTTCTTGGCAAAGGGGGCCGCGGTCGGAGCAGCAACCCTCAGCGCGGGGCGACTGCTGACCGATGCGCCACCGGCCTTCGCGAGCGGCGGCCTTACTCGCGGAGATGCCGCGATTCTCCGGTTCTTGGCCGCGGCCGAGATCATCGAGACCGATATCTGGCAGCAATACAACGAGCTCGCCGGCATCCAAGACAGCGAAGTCCCCGGCGGAAGCGGCAATCCGGACTACACCGAGGCGGTTGCCGTCCTGGACGAGGACATGGACCAGTACATCCACGACAACACCGACGACGAGATCACCCACGGCACGTTCCTCAACGCCTACTTGGACGCGCACGGGGCGCGAACGGTCAACTTGGACAGGTTCCGCACCCTGCCGAGCAGCGAGGCGACCGGAGCGCAACAAATCGGACGTCTCACGAACCTGATGCAGCTGACCGTCAACACCAGCTTCTGGACGCGCTACCGCAGCGACTCGCTCAACCCCGACTTCGGGGATGCGCTGCCACAGGCGATCCCCGACCTCGCGACCGGCCAGCACCCGGCGATCCCGCGCACCGACGCCGACCTCGCCCCGCCCGACCACCTGCAAGCGATCGCCAACACGGCCGGCTTCCACTTCGCCTGGATCGAGCAAGCCGGGACGAGCCTCTATGCCTCGCTCGCCCAACGGGTCACCCATCGCGAGGTGCTGCGCATCCTGCTCAGCATTGGCGGCTCCGAGATCATGCATTTCCAGACCTGGCAGGACAAAGCCGGCAACGCGCCTCCCCTCACCGACCCCACCACCGGGCTCACGTTCCCCGACCTCAACGCCGACGGCGAACTGACCCAGACCAATCTGATCATGCCCGAGCCGACGATCTTCCTCGACCGCAAGTTCCCGATCGTCTCGATCATCCGTCCCACCCAGACGAAAGGTGCCGCTATGGCCACGGTCAGGGCGCTGACCGCCGACGGGCTGTTCATCGGACAATCACCAGAGTTCTTTGCTGTCCTCAAAGGGCTCGCAAAGGCCGCGGACGCGGCCCGACACGGGTCGTGAGCGACGTGCCGCAGGCCGTCGGGTTACACGGTGTAGCGACGGAGGCCTGAATTGCCCGGCCTAGTGGGGAGCCAAACGGAGCCGTAGTGTCTGATGAGGTAACGGCGCGAGGTCTAGGCGAGGAGCTCGAGGCCGGGCGGCTGCGGCCCTGTCCGCTGGGCGCGGACTACCTAGGCATTCCGTTGAGCAGCGCATCGTCATTTGGCGCCTTCTGCCACTACAACAACGCGTCAGGCAGCTACAAGCTGCTGAGCTGCCGTGGAGGAATCTATGAAGTCGCATGCTCGCACCGGCGCCCGCAAGGTTGGTCTGATCCTGATCGTGGCGCTGTCGGCAGGGATCCTGATCTTCCTCGCTGAGGCCCCGGCCGCAATGGCCGGGAAGTGTCTCGGAATTCAGACCACCATCGTGGGAACGGCGGGCAACGACGTCATCGTGGGAACGACAGGACGAGACGTGATCAACGCTCGTGCTGGAAACGACCGCATCCGAGGTCGCGGCGGTCGCGACCTTATCTGTGGCGGGCGGGGAGCCGACCTCATAAATGGCGGTAGAGGAGCTGACAAGCTCGTCGGCGGACCGGGAAAGGACGAGCTAAACGGCATGAGGGGTAGCGATGTTCTTCTTGGTGGCGGGATGGCGGATGTGCTCCACGACGGCTCGGGGGACGACGTTGTCCGTGGAGGCGGCGGCCCCGATTTCTTCTTCGCCGCGCCTGGGAACGACATCTACGCCGGTGGAACGGGGGGCGCCGACACCCTCACGTGGCAAGGCCTGGCTGGGCCGATCAGCGCGAACCTCACGACCGGGCTGGCAACTGGCACGGGCATCGACCATCTAAGTGCGATCGAGGTGCTGCTTGGCTCGGCCGGGGTCGACACTCTCATCGGAGATGAGGCAGCTAATCGACTCGAGGGATCCGATGGAAACGATCACCTCGCGGGGCGAGCGGGAAACGACATCCTCGACGGGGGCGCCGGAGTTGACTTCCTCGACGGGGGAGCAGACACGGACAGCTGCCTCGAGGGCGAGACCGTTCAAAATTGCGAAGCGTGAGCTACGCCCGCTGAAGCGCCTCCGTGGCGGCGTCCTTCGCCGTCGCCCTCCGACTAGATTCCGACGCCGACCGCGCGGAAGAACCAGAGTGCGCTCGTGTACCAGACGGCGACGAGGACGGCGAAGAGAAGTCCGCCGGCGGTCGGGAGCACCCAGCGCGGAAAGTGGTGCAGGCGCACGATCAGCACCTTCGATGCGAACGCGCCGTAGACGCTGCACCCGAGGAGGGAGTGTGCCAGGACGCGCGCGGTCGGCTGTTGGAAGCCGAGCTTGAACACGCAGTGGTAGGCAACCGGAAGGGTGCAGGCGAAGGCCAGCCGGCCAGTCCAGCGGTGGAGAGCGGGGATCCAAACGGGACGCGGCCAGGGCAGCTTGCGGAAGATCCAGGCCGCCGTGAAAAGCTGGGTCAGGGCAAGCACGACCGCGGCGCTCGCGAACCAGGCCTTCAGATGGAGCGTATCGCTGAAGAAAAGCTGGAAATAGCCCTTCTCTGGATCGAGCCGGTCGCGCGCAACAAGACCGACCGTGAGAGCCACAAGCGCGAAGGCCGTGAGCGGCGCCGCTAGCCAAAGCGGGCGACGGACAGCGGGCTGGCGCTCGGCAATCACTTCAGCAGATCGAGACGACGGCGGTGATCAAGTAGACGACGATGAGCGCCGCTACGACGATGCTCATGGGTTTTGACGCCCAACGGCATAGAAGCTTAGGCGGGAGGATGGCCGGAAGACCAGCCCTGGGCGCGTGCGCCGCGCGTGGCCGAGTTGTGAGGGCACCTCAGTCGCCTTCGCGAAGAGGGCGCTGCCGATGCTGCGCCCCTGCGCCTCCGGCGTGAAGTAGAGGTGCTCGAGGAAGTCGTCGCGGAGTGTCGCGAACCCGGTGATCCCTTCCTCCTCAACCAACCCACACTTCGTGGTCGGCGAGAACGCCGCGCTCCATCGAGCGTCGCGTCTCCACGTCCGAGTGGATCTCCGGAAGGTACGGCATCGCGGCGCGCTTCGCCGCGAGGAAGAGTGTCGCGACGTGCGCGGCCTTTCTCCGGTCTTCGAGCGTGAAGACGTGGGCCGGGCGGCCGTTCTTCAGCAGGTGCATTGTGGTGGGAGGTGGTCGGTGACGCTCTGGCGACGGTCCAGACCTTGACGGCGCCGGAAACAGGGGCGATGACCGCGCTACGATGCTCGTGAACCGGCGGCAGTGTCCCATCGTTCAGAAGTTGGGGGGTTGTTGGGCAGGGTCTTTGCGCTCCCGACCGTCGCGTGCGTCCTCGCGGCGCTCATTGTCGCGACGCCTGCTGTCGCACCACAGCCGTCGGTCGCTTTCGTATCCGGGCTGGCGGACCTTCCCGACGCCACCATCGAGCACGACTTCGACTTCGCCGCGCGCCAGCTGGACGCAACCACGCGGACGATCTCGTCGACGCGCTACCCAAGCAGCACCTCCTCGACGGGAAGCTGGAACACGACCTCCGCGAGCGCTTGGACGAGTGGCTTCTTCCCCGGAGCCCTCTGGCTCATGTTCGCGCGACGCGGCGTGGAAAGCTGGAGGAACGCGGCGCAGGCCTGGCAGGCGGGTATCGAGTCCCAGAAGGACAACACATCGACGCACGACCTCGGCTTCGAGATCTTCACAAGCTTCGGCAACGGCTACCGCCTGACGGGCAACGATGCCTATCGCCAGGTGATCTTGACCGCCGCCATGTCGCTTTCGACGCGGTACAACGCGACGGTCGGCTGCATCAAGGCGCGGACAGGCACGACGGGCTTTCGCACTCTGATCGACACCATGATGAACATCGAGCTCCTCTTCTGGGCCTCGAAGCACGGAGGGAGCACCGCCTGGTACGACATG
>WNGB01005209.1_pt1 | contig 21103 bp, 16 predicted proteins | sample 5400681 | NCBI WGS metagenome assembly WNGB01 (sample SAMN13153367, study PRJNA577476) | soil metagenome | isolation source: 115 cm soil or saprolite under grassland replicate 2 | place: USA:California | collected 2016-06-15
CGCCGTCCTTCGCCGACGCGACAGCCAGCCCCGCCGCCGCCGCGAGCTCGGTGTTCGGCAGCACGCCGACACCGACCACCACAAGGTCCGCCGGCAGTGTCTCGCCGGCACTCGTCACCACTCCGGTGACCCGTCCGTCCGCCCCGCTGAACGACTCCACGCCGGTGCCGAACTTCATCGTGACCCCGTGCGTCCGGTGCAGGTCGGCGTAGATCTCGCCGACCCGCTCACCCAGCACCGACGCCAGCGCGGTGGGCTGCGGTTCGACCACGGTCACGTCCGCGCCGTGCTCGCGCGCCGCCGCGGTCGCCTCCAGCCCGATCCAGCCTGCCCCGACCACGACCACTCGCGGCCGCGCCCGGAACGCTTCGGTCAGCGCCACCGACTCCGCAGCCGTCCGCAGGTAGCGCACCCCGCCGAGGTCCGCACCCGGCACGTCGAGCCGCCGCACCCGGCTCCCGGTCGCGATCAGCAGCTTGTCGTAGTCCAGCGACGTCCCGTCCGCGAGCTCCACGCGCCGCTCCTCGGTGTCGAGCGTGGTGGCCGCCGTGCCCAAACGCAGTCTGATCTGCTTCTCGTCGTACCAGTCCCGGTCGTGCAGCTGGGACACGCTCACGTCGTCCTTGCCGAGCAGCACGCCCTTGGACAGCGGCGGCCGCTCGTACGGCAGCTCCGCCTCCTCGCCGACCAGCTCGATCGCGCCCTCGAACCCCTCCTCCCTCAGGGTCTCGGCCGCCTTGGCGCCGGCCAGGCTGGCGCCCACGATCACGAACCGCCGCTCGTCGCTCATGCGTGCCAACGTACGCGGGTCAGAGGCGGGCGTGCCAGGCGACCGCGGAGGCGTCGGTGAGGGACGCGACCTGGTCGACGACGACCCGGAACCGGGCCGCGTCGTCGGCGGCCGCGGCGAAGTCGGCCGCGAAGGCCGCGTCCAGCCCGGCCGGCGCGTTCTTCCACAGCGCGTGGAGCAGCTCGGTCAGCAGCTCGCGCTGCTCGGCCCGCCGGTGCTGCCGCTCCTCGGAGTGCATCACGTGGAAGACCCCGATGCTCTTCAGCACGGCGATCTCGGCGCGGGTCCGGTCGGGTACGACGAGGTCCGCGGCGTACCGGGTCAGCGGGGCCCGGCCGAACGTCGCCCGGGTCGCCTGCTCGGCGGAGGTGCAGAACCGGCCGATCAGCTGGCTGGTCAGGTCCTTCAGGCCGGCCAGCGCCCGGCGGCTGTCGTCGAACGCGGCCGCGGGCCAGGAGGGCACCACGACCAGCCGCTGCCAGGCCTCGTCCAGCTCGTCATCGGTCGCCCCCGGCAGGTACAGCCGGCGCACACTGTCCCAGTAGGGCTCGCGGTCCGCGCCGACCTCAGCCAGGTCGATGCTGTGGGCAACGATGCCGTCCTCGACGTCGTGCACGGAGTACGCGACATCGTCGGCGAAGTCCATCACCTGCGCCTCGAGACAGCGACGGTCCCCCGCGTCCGGTCCGCGGAACCACGAGAACACCGCGGTGTCGTCGTCGTACACGCCGAACTTCCGCTCACCGGCGCGCCGCGGCCACGGGTACTTGGTGGCAGCGTCCAAGCACGCCCGGGTCAGGTTGAGGCCGACGCTGCGCCCGCCGAGCACGCCGTCGGGCGCGAAGGTCTTGGCCTCCAGCCGGGTCAGCAGGCGCAGCGTCTGGGCGTTGCCCTCGAAGCCGCCGACGCGGCCGGCCGTGTCCGGGTCGCAACCGAGTGTCGTCGCCAGCTCGCGGCCGATCTGCGCCACCTCGAGGCTGTGCGTCAGCCGGTTGCGGACGAAGTCGTCCGTGCCCGGCCCGACCACCTGGGTCTTGGCCGCGAGCCGGCGCAGCATCGCACTGTGCAGCACCCGGGCCCGGTCGCGCGCGAACGCGGTCCGCCCGGGCCGCTTGACCGGCTCGGAGACCCAGCGCTCCGCGTCGTGCTCGTCGTACCCGCTCATCGACCGCAAGCGTAGCGACGCGGCCCGGGGACCACGCGGGGCTCAGATGTCGCGGAACATCTCGATCTGCGCGCCCAGCGCGTTCAGCCGGGTGGCCAGGTCCTCGTAGCCGCGGTTGATCACGTACACACTGCGCAGCACCGAGGTGCCCTTCGCGGCCAGCATCGCGATCAGCGTGACGACGGCCGGGCGCAGTGCCGGCGGGCACATGATCTCCGCGCCCGACCAGTGCGTCGGCCCCTCGACCATCACCCGGTGCGGGTCGAGCAGCTTCACCGACGCGCCCAGCTTGTTCAGGTCGGTCAGGTAGATGGCGCGGTTCTCGTACACCCAGTCGTGGATCATCGTCTGCCCCTCCGCGGTCGCCGCGATCGCGGCGAAGAACGGCAGGTTGTCGATGTTGAGGCCCGGGAACGGCATCGGGTGGATCTTGTCGATCGGCGCGTGCAGCCGCGACGGCAGCGTCGTGAGGTCGACGAGCCGAGTGTGCCCGTTCTCGGCCAGGTACTCCTCGCCGCGCCAGTAGCGCAGCCCCATCTCCTCCAGCAGCGCCAGCTCGATCTCCAGGAACTCGATCGGCACCCGCCGGATGGTGATCTCGGACTCGGTCACGATCGCCGCGGTCAGCAGGCTCATCGCCTCGATCGGGTCCTCCGACGGCGCGTAGTCGACGTCCACGTCGATCTCGGCCACGCCGTGCACGGTCAGCGTCGTGGTGCCCACCCCGTCGATCCGCACGCCCAGCTTCTCCAGGTAGAAGCACAGGTCCTGGACCATGTAGTTCGGGCTGGCGTTGCGGATCACCGTCACACCGTCGTGCCGGGCGGCGGCCATGATCGCGTTCTCGGTCACGGTGTCGCCGCGCTCGGTCAGCACGATCGGCTTCTGCGGCACGATGCCCGGGTCGACGGTCCCGTGGTACTCGCCGCCGGTCGCCTTGACCTCGAGGCCGAACGGCCGCAGTGCCGCCATGTGCGGCTCGACGGTGCGGGTGCCGAGGTCGCAGCCGCCGGCGTACGGCAGCTCGAAGGTGCGCTCGCTGTGCAGCAGCGGGCCGAGGAACATAATGATGCTGCGGGTACGACGGGCTGCCGCGGCGTCCATCCGGTCCAGGTCCAGCCGGTCCGGCGGCACGATCTCCAGGTCCCCGGCGTCGTTCAGCCAGGTGGTCCGGACGCCGATGCTCTGCAGCACCTCCAGCAGCCGGTTGACCTCCTCGATCCGGGCCACCTTGCGCAGCGTCGTACGGCCCTTGTTGAGCAGCGACGCGCACAGCAGCGCGACACCGGCGTTCTTGGAGGACTTCACGTCGATCGCGCCGGACAGCCGGCGGCCGCCGGTGACCCGCAGGTGCACCGGCCCGCCGCCGAGCGAGACGATCTCGGAGTCGAGTGCCTCGCCGATCCGGGCGAGCATCTCCAGGGTCAGGTTCTGGTGTCCGCGTTCGATCCGGTTCACCGCGCTCTGGCTGGTGCCGAGCACCTCGGCGAGCTGGGTCTGTGTCCAGCGGCGGTGCTTGCGCGCGTCCCGGATGAGCATGCCGATGCGGCTCAGGTAGTCGTCCGTCACGCTCGTGACGCTATCTCACATGTGAGATACGGTCGAATCGGCACGCCGGGTCAACGCGGCGAAACGCTACCGGATTAGATTTGGGGCCCACCCAGCACCCTGAGAGGAACCACGCAGATGCCCGACGACGTCGCCGCCGCGCCCGGCGCGATGACGGAGTTCGAGGCGCAGTCGTGGCCGATCGACGCCGCCTCCGAGAGCCTCGCGCAGGTCATCGAGGGGTTCGCGCTCGGCGACACCCGGCCGTTGGTGATCGGCGACGGCGACCGCCCGGTTCTCGTCGTCCTGGCGATTGCCGACCTCGCCGACTTCAGGGCCCGCGTCACGCACCTGCTGAGCAACCCGGTGGACGCCGGCTGGCTGCGGTACCACCTGCGCTCGCACAGCGACGGGATGAGCCCGGAGACCCTGGTCGAGCTGCTCGGCGTGGACACCGACCACGGCCTGACCTCGCTGTGCAGCCAGGTCAGCGTCGAGCAGGCCGCCGTCCTGCTGCCGGACCACCTGCGCCGCGCCGAGGACGGCGCGAACCCGCTGATGCTGATCGGCGACGGCCGGATGGCGACCGCCGCGCTGATCTCGTACGACGCGTTCGCGGTGCTGCTCGACATGGAGGGCGAGGCCCGGCAGATCGCCGAGCGCGAGGAACGCGGCGACGAGTTCGAGCCGGACCTGTCCCCCACCGGGCTGGAGGAGCTGGCCGCACGGCTCGGGCCGGTCTCGGTGCAGATCGTCGAGCAGATCAACGCCGAGAAGGACCACCCGCCGATCGTCTACAATCTCAACTTCGAGGCCGACCTGGTCGAGCACCTCACCGACCTGGAGGCCCGCGCGCAGGCCACGCCGGGCGGCGGCGCGTACGACGAGCTGCGCGCGACGCTGCGGTACCTCGACGAGCTGCGCTCCGGCGGCGACGAGTCCAACGGCATGGAGGCGCCGTACCTGGAGGCCGACGAGCTGGCCGGAGAGCTGGAGACCCTGCGCGCGCACTTCCGCAACGGCGCCGACGACCCGTTCCTGGTCGGCATCGAGGGCAACACCCTGGCCGGGCTGATCTCGTACGACGTCTACTGCCTGCTGCAGCAGGTCTCGGTCGAGCTCGGCGGCAGCCCGCAGGCTCCCGTGCTCCCGCTGCCGGGTGTCGAGGGCGGCCCGGTGGTGCAGCCGTTCGAGATCGCCGTCCACCTGTGCGCGGCCGTCGTCGAGGACATCGCCGCCGGCGAGGGCTCGATGCTGTTCATCGCCGACGAGGACGGCGTGCCCGAGCTGGTCCTCGCCCCGATCCAGTGGCTGTGGGCGTACGTCGACCACCTCGACACCAGCGAGCTCGGCAGCACCGACGCCTGACCCGCCGTCGTACGACGGGCCGAGGCGTCGTGCGACGATCAGCCCAGCGCGGCGCGGCCCGCCTCCAGCCGGGCCACCGGCACCCGGAACGGCGAGCAGGACACGTAGTCCAGCCCGATCTCGTGGAAGAAGTGCACGCTGTCCGGGTCGCCGCCGTGCTCGCCGCAGATGCCGAGCTTGAGGTCCGGCCGGGTGGCGCGGCCGCGCTCGGCGCCGAGCTTGACCAGCGCGCCGACGCCGTCACGGTCGATCGACTCGAACGGCGACACCGCGAACACACCCTTGTCGAGGTACGTCGAGAAGAACGCGCCCTCGACGTCGTCGCGGCTGAAGCCCCAGGTGGTCTGGGTCAGGTCGTTGGTGCCGAAGGAGAAGAACTCCGCCGACTCCGCGATCTGGCCCGCCGTCAGCGCGGCGCGCGGCAGCTCGATCATGGTGCCGATCGGGCAGGTCACGTCCACTCCCTCGGCCTCGCTCACCTCGGTCAGGACGCGGAGCACCTCGTCGCGGGCCAGCTCCAGCTCCTGCACGGCGCCGACCAGCGGGATCATGATCTCCGGGCGCGGGTCCCTGCCCTGCTTCTTCAGCCGGGCCGCCGCCGAAGCGATCGCGCGCACCTGCATCGCGAACAGCCCGGGGATCACCAGGCCCAGGCGTACGCCGCGCAGGCCGAGCATCGGGTTGTCCTCGTGCAGGCGTCGTACCGCCTCCAGCAGCTCGGCGTCGCGGCCCGGGTCCTCGCCGCGCTCCTTGGCGATCGCGACCTTGACCGACAGGTCCTCCAGCGACGGCAGGAACTCGTGCAGTGGCGGGTCGATCAGCCGGATCGTCACCGGCAGCCCGTCCATCGCGCCGAGGATCTCGGCGAAGTCCTCGCGCTGCATCGGCTCCAGGACCGCCAGCGCCGCGCCGCGCTCCTCGTTGCTCTCGGCAAGGATCAGCCGCTCGACCGACTCCCGGCGCTCGCCGAGGAACATGTGCTCGGTGCGGCACAGGCCGATGCCCTGGGCGCCGAACCTGCGGGCCCGCTCGGAGTCCTCGCCGGTGTCGGCGTTGGTGCGCACCTCGAGCCGTCGTACCTCGTCGGCGCGGCCGATCAGCCGGTGCACGCTGGCGACCAGGTCGTCGCCGGCGTTCGGGGCGAGCGAGCCCTCGAAGTACTGCACGACCTCGGACGGGACGACCGGGACCTCGCCGAGGAAGACCTGGCCGGTGGTGCCGTCGATCGAGATCACGTCACCCTCGGCGACCCGGGTCCCGTTGACCGCGATGGTCTTGCCGGTCAGGTCGACGTGCAGCTCCTCGGCGCCGCAGACGCAGGTCTTGCCCATGCCGCGCGCGACCACGGCCGCGTGCGAGGTCTTGCCGCCGCGGCTGGTCAGCACGCCCTGGGCGGCGATCATGCCGTGCAGGTCGTCGGGGTTGGTCTCCCGGCGGACCAGGATCACCTTCTCGCCGCGCTCCGCCCACGCGACCGCGGCGGCCGAGGTGAACACGACCTTGCCGGACGCCGCGCCCGGCGAGGCGCCGATCGCCTTCGTCAGCAGGTGCTTGTCGGCGCCGGCGTCGAAGCGCGGGAACATGAGCTGCGCGAGCTGGGCGCCGGTGACCCGGCGCAGCGCCTCGTCGAGGTCGATGACGCCCTCGTCGACCAGGCTGGTCGCGATCCGGAACGCCGCACCCGCGGTGCGCTTGCCGACCCGGGTCTGCAGCATCCACAGCTTGCCGCGCTCGACGGTGAACTCGATGTCGCACAGGTCGCGGTAGTGGCCCTCGAGCTTGGCCATGATCGCCATCAGGTCGTCGTACGACGTCTTGTCGATCTGCTCGAGGTCGCTGAGCGGGACGGTGTTGCGGATGCCGGCGACGACGTCCTCGCCCTGCGCGTTCTGCAGGTAGTCGCCGTACACGCCCCGCGCGCCGGAGGCGGGGTCGCGGGTGAAGGCCACGCCGGTGCCGGAGTCCATGCCGAGGTTGCCGAACACCATCGAGCAGACGTTGACCGCTGTGCCGAGGTCGGCGGGGATGCGCTCCTGGCGGCGGTACAGCACGGCGCGCTCGGAATTCCAGGAGTCGAAGACGGCCTGGATCGCGAGGTCCATCTGCTCGCGCGGGTCCTGCGGGAAGTCCCGGCCGGTGTGCTCGGTCACGGCCGCCTTGAACGTGGCGACGATCTGCTTGAGGTCGTCGGCGTCCAGGTCGAGGTCGTTCGTCGTGCCCTTGGCCTCCTTGGCGGCGTCCAGGGCGCCCTCGAAGGCCTCGCCCTCCATGCCGAGCACGGTCTTGCCGAACATCTGGATCAGCCGGCGGTAGGCGTCCCAGGCGAACCGCGGGTTGCCGGAGTGGTGCGCGAGGCCGTTGACCGAGTCGTCGTTGAGACCGATGTTGAGGACGGTCTCCATCATGCCGGGCATCGAGAACTTGGCGCCGGACCGCACCGAGACCAGCAGCGGGTCGTCGGCCTGGCCGAGCTTCTTGCCCATCTTGTGCTGCAGCGCGTCGATGTGGTGGTCGATCTGCGCGGCCAGCTCGGGCGGGGTCTGGCCGGTGCGCAGGTAGGCCTGGCACGCCTCGGTGGTGATTATGAACCCCGGCGGGACCGGCAGGCCGAGGTTCGTCATCTCGGCGAGGTTCGCACCCTTTCCGCCGAGAAGGTCCTTCATGTCCTTGTTGCCTTCGGCGAAGTCGAACACCAGCTTCGGCGCATCTGACATGCGGAACTCCCAACGGGATAAGGGCGGACGGCTGTGTCTATCCGGCGGCTCCAGCGGCGACGGCGTTCGGTTCAGGGTATCGCCGAAAACCAGTCCAGTTGAACACTGGTCCCACTCTGTGGAGTGAGGATCGCCACATGCCCGCCCTACTCCGCGGTACGGCGGGCGCGGGCCCGGCGCTTACCCTCGTGCATCGCCTGCACCCGCGCGACCGGGATCGTGTGTCCCTCCGCGACCAGGACGTCCGGCAGCCGCTGCGGCTGCGGCAGCTGCTCCGCCCACGGGTCGCGGTCGGCGGCGAGCGCGGCCGCGTTGCGGATCGTGAAGTCGCGCGGTTCCACCCGGTCGAGGTCCTCCCAGCCGACCGGGAACGACACCGGCGCGCCGGGCCGGACCCGCGGGCTGTACGCCGCGACCACCGTGGCACCGCCGGCCCGGGTGGAGTCCAGGAACACCTTCCCGCCGCGGTCCTCCTTCAGGAACGCGGTCGTCGCGAGGTCCGGGTCGAGCCGCTCCGCCCGCGCCGCGACGGCGCGCGTGGCCGCCGCGACGTCCTCGATGCTGTGCTGGTCGCCGACCGGTACGACGACGTGCACGCCCTTCGCGCCACTGGTCTTCACCGCGCCCGCCAGACCGCAGTCGTCGAGCGCCCGGCGGACCAGGTGCGCCGCCCGCACGGCGGCCTTGAAGCCCTCTGCCGGTGCCACCTCGGACGGTGGGTCGAGGTCGAGCACGAGGTGCGTGACGTGCTTCCAGTCCTCGGCCCGCATCAGGGTCGGGTGGTACTCGACGGCGCGTTGATTGGCGAACCAGATCAACGTGCGGCGGTCGTCGCACAGCGCGTAGGCCACCTCGCGCTTGGACGCGTCCGCCCAGAGGGTCGTGCGCCGTACCCAGTCGGGGGTGTATTTCGGAAGGTTCTTTTGCATGAACGGTTCCTGGCCCGGGCGGACCCGGATGACCGACAGCGGGCGGTCGCGCAGCTCCGGCAGGATGCGGTCCGCGACCGCGTCCAGGTAGTCGACGAGGTCCCGCTTCGTCGCGTCCGCCCCGTCGAACAGCGGCTGGCCCAGGTTCGTCAGTGGGACGTCGTACCGGATCTCGTCGGGTGAGCTGGCCACCGCTTCACTGTCGCAGACCGTCCAGGGCGGCGACGACCTCGGAGCGTGCCGTGTCGTCGTCCAGTCCGAGCTGGCGCAGCACCCGCGCGGCCACGCCGCCGGAGTCGCGGTAGAACGACAGCAGGATGTGCTCGGTCCCGACGTAGTTGTGCCCGAGCTCCAGCGCCTCGGCGACCGCGCCCTGCAGCACGTGGTTCGCGCGTGCGGTGAACGGCGGCTGCCCGTCGTACGTCGTTTCCCCGTCGGGCACCACAGCCCGGACCGCTTCCAGTACGGCGCTCTGCGTGAGCCGGTGCTTGGCGAGGATCTTCGTCGCGACGGCTTTGGGCTCGGTGAAGAAGGCGAGCAGCAGGTGCTCGGTCCCGACGTACGCGTGGTTGCGCCGCAGCGCGATGCCGGCCGCCGCCTCGACGACGTTGCGGGTGCGCTGGGTGTAGCGGTCGAACGCCGGCCGGGTCGTCCACGGCGCCGCGAACCGCTTGTGCGCCGCCTGCTTGCTGACGCCGAGGACGTTGCTGATCTCCACCCACGAGCGCCCGGCGGCCCTGGCCCGGTCCACGAAGTACCCGAGCGCGGCATCGCCGGTCTGGCTGAGCGCGGTGATCGTCGTCGACGCCTCCGCCAGCTGCGCCAGCGCGTCCTCACTGGCGGCGTCGGCCCGGATCGTGTCGATCAGCTCCTGAAGATTCGGCCCTGGCGTCATCCCTGCTTCCCTTCGTCGCGGACTGCTGTCAACTCTAGGTTGACTATCGACCCGCGTCAACCTCAGGTTGACGGGCAACGATGGCGGTCCTGGGCGCCGATTACGCTCGCCGCTGTGGACACCGATCAGCTCGCGGGCATCCCGGACGTTGCGGCGCCGGGGTTGCGGGTGCTGTTCTGTGGGATCAACCCCGGGCTGATGTCGGCCGCCACCGGGCACCACTTCGCGCGGCCCGGCAACCGGTTCTGGCCGGCGCTGCACCGGTCCGGGTTCACACCGCGGCAGCTGCGACCGGACGAGCAGGCCGAGCTGCTCGGCTACGGCCTCGGCATCACGAACGTCGTCGACCGGCCGAGCGCCCGCGCGGACGAGCTCACCCGCGCCGAGCTGGTTGCCGGCGGCAAGCAGCTGGCGGACAAGGTACGACGCCTCCGCCCGGCGTGGCTCGCGGTCGTCGGCATCACGGCGTACCGCACGGCCTTCGCCCACCCCCGCGCCACCTTCGGCCGCCAGGACCACCGCATCGCCGACACGGGCGTCTGGGTCCTCCCCAACCCCAGCGGCCTCAACGCCCACTTCACCCCCGACACCATCGCCGCCGCCTTCGCGGAGCTGCGCATCGCCGCCGGGGACACGGGCGAGCGCATGTCAGGGGTCAGCCCCGCCGAACAGGGTTAGCACCCCGCTCTAAGAGGGTGTGAACCCCGTCTGAAGGTGCGCACCCCTGACAATCGCACGTGACCGCCTCGGCAAGAGACCACCTCTCGGGCGCGGGCCTGTGGAAAGCGCCGGACGGCGGGCGCCGGTCTTCGGCATGATGGCCGCCATGCGAGCCAGCCGACTGATGCGTGCGATCGACAAGCTGCCGTACCGCGAGCGGGTCCGCCTGCTCGCCGCCGAGGCGCGGCGGCTGAGCGGCACCGGTGAGCTCGACCAGCTGCTGGACGAGCTCGGGGACGGCGACGCGTTCCACAGGTCGACCGGAGTCACGATGGCCCGGGTCGCCGGGCACCCGGGGTTCGTGCTGCGCATGCTCGCCGATCCCGATCCCGCGTTGCGCGACCAGGCGCTCGCCGCCGTGAGGCAGGGTGTCCAGATCCCCGACCACGTCCTGATCAGCCTGTACGACGACGCTCCCGCGGACCTGCGCCGCCGGCTGCTCCACACTATCCGTGCCGCCGGCCGGACCGAAGTCGCGAGCCGGCTCGTGGACCGTCATCGCGAGCGCTGGGGCGACCGCGCGGCGGCCGGGCTGCTGCCGGTGTGCGACGCGGCCACGGTCCGGCGGCTGCTGCCCGAGCTGGGGTACTGCCTGCAGCCAGGTCAATGGCGACGGCTCGCCGTGCGTCACGCGGAGATCGTGCTCGCGCACGCCGGTGACACGCTCGCCGCCGCCCCTGACGCGGCCCGCCGGGAGCGCTGGTGGGCCAGTGTGGGCTGGGGCGTGGTCGGCGCACTCGATGAGTACCCGCATCCCGTTCTGGAGCTCATCGAGCACGCGCTGCCTCCGACCACGCTGCCGGCACCGGTGGTCGACATCCTCGGCCGCCTGACCGATATCGACGCGCAGCGCGTGCTGGCCATGCTGACCCGGCCGGACCGGGCCGCCGCGGTGCGGCGTACGGCGCTCACACCCGCCCTGCGGCGCCGGCTGGCCCGGTTCAGCGACGACCAGCTGGCTGCGCTCGGCCGGATCCTCTGGGCCGCGGAGCCGGCCTTCGTCGCGTTGCTCGACGCCCTGCCGCCGTCGCGGCGGGCCACGGTCTTCGCCGACGTCACCGCGTCACTGGAGCTGAGCCAGCTTGCCCTGAGCAACGAACTGCTCGACGTCCTGCCACATGGCGAGCGGCACCGGCAGGCCCGCCGGATGCTCGCGATCCCGGCGGTCCGCGAGTCGCTCCACCGGACCTGGCAGGTCACCGCCAGACTCCCGTACGACGAGGCCTTCGCGCAGCTGGCACCCGAGGTCCGGCGGCCCGAGGCGGCCGATCGCGCGGCCGTCTACCACGCAGTTCTCGACGCGGCCGGACGATCCGGGGATGCGGCACGGGTTCGGGAAGCGCTCGAGTGGGCGACGCAGGTGCGCAACGACCGGGACCCGGTGCGCCAGGCGGTGCTGGGAGCGGCGGCCGCGATCCCGCCGTCGCTGCTCGCGGACGACCAGGTGCCGGTGCTCGACGTCCTGCTCACCGATGCGCTCGAGGCACGGGACACCGGCTGGGGCAGTACGGCCGCCCTGACCAGGCTCGCGGAGACGGCTGTCCGGCAGGGCGTGCTCGGGGAGCAGCCGGATCTCCTCGGCTGGGGGCTCCGGGCCCACGAACAGCTCGCCGGCCACAGCGGCTCGGTCCGGCTGTACGGACTGACCGACGGTCTGCCGCGCGGCCGCGAGGTCGCGGTGTTCGACGCGCTGCGCCCTCACCTGGAGGCGGGTGCGGAGCGCGACGAGTTCGAGCTCACCTTCTCGGTGGCCGGCGCGTTCGGCAGGCGCGGCTGGCGCCTCGCACCCCTGCACGGCCTGCTCGAGCGGGCGATCCTGTCCGGCCGGGAGAGCACCGTCGACCGCGCGGTGCGGTACTGGCTCGAACCGCCCGCTACGCGCGGCGAGCGGGTCGCCGCGGTGCTGGCACTCGGCATCGGCATGGCGCGCTGGGACCCGGTCTGGGACGCCTTGACGGATCAGCGGACCGACCTGCTGGACGTCGTCTTCGCCAGGCCCCAGTCGTCACGCCGGTTCGAACGTGACCACCCGCGCTGGCAGGTCCGGGCACGATCGCTGCGGCGCTGGCTGCCGCGGCAGCAGGCACGGTTCGCCGAGCTGCTCACCGCCGCGGCCGGGGACGCCAGGCTCCCCGAGTGGGCGCGAGCGAACGCCGTGCTGACCCTGGGCCGGATCCCGACCGCGGGACGGACGGCACTCGAACGGTTCACCGGGCATCCGGAGGTGCCACTCGCGGAGGCGGCACTGGCCGCTCTCGCCTGGACGGACCGGCCGGACCTGGTGCTGCCGGCGCTGCTCGCGCACGCGGGAGACGATCGCGCTCGCGTGGCGCTCTACGCGGCGACCCGCGCCGCCCGGTTCGTCCGGCCCAGTGCGCTCGGTGCGGTGCTGCGGCCGGTGCTCACCGGTGACGGGATGAAGGTGACGTCGCGCAAGGAGGCGGCGCGGTTGCTCGGCGAGCTGCGCGTCCCGGGCGCGGCCGCGATCATGGCCGAGGCGTGGCCGGCCGCGCACCGCGACGTACGGGCCGCCATCGCGAGTGCGGCCAGCCAGTACCTGTTGTACGACGACGAGGTCTGGCCGCTGCTGGAGACCGCCGTGACCGACTCCGACGCGACCGCGCGGGTCATCGCCGCACGGATGCCTGTCGATCTCGCGGAAGGCCACCGTCCGCGGTACGGACGGCTGGTCCTCGGCACGTGCGCGCATCCCGACCGCGACGTCGCGGCGGCCGGCATCCGATCCCTCAGGTACTGGGGTCCGTGGGTGCCGGAGGCAGCCGCCACCTGCGCTTCCGCTGTCACCGACCTCGACACGCCGTCGCACCTGTGGTCCGCCGCCGTCAGTACCCTGGCCGCACTCGTGCCGGTCACCGGCGAGCACGAGCTGGTCCGGGCCGCCGGCCGGCTCGCGGAGCTCGACGACGATCCCCGGACCGCCCGCGACGCGGGCGCGGAGCAGGACCGGCCGTCCCGCCGCTGGCTCTCCGTCCTCGTGTCCGAGCTGATCCGCACCTTGGCCCGCGAGGACGCGCTCCGGCGCGGGGGGCTGCGAGCCGCCGCCGACGCACTCGCGCCGTACGGCGAGTTCCTCCCGCACCGGGTCGAACTGCTCGTGGCCGCCGCGCGCTGGCACGATCTGCGCGCCGACCTGAACGAGCTGACCGCACTCGTCACGTATCGCCCGCTGCTCGCCGAGCGGCTGGCCCGGCAGGTCGACGGCCGGCTGCGCAACGAACAGGAGCACTGGCAGCCGGACAGCCTGCGCCCGCTGACCGAGTGGTATGCCGAGCGCGGCGACCTGGCCGGAGGGTTGCTGGCCGTCGTTCTCACCGAACGATCCGGCAGCCGCCTCGAATGGCCCGCCGCGCAGCGCGAGCAGCTGGCAGCGCTGCGCCGCCACCCGGACGCCGACGTCCGGTCGGCCGCGCTGGCGGTGACGACCGCGAGCGCCTGAGCCGCCGTCAGCCGCCGGAGACTCCGAGCTCGGCATCGGCGAGGTCGGTGCCGCAGCCGTCGGTGTCGTCGAGCCAGCCTTCGGGGAGGACGACCTTGTCGCGGGCGCTGCCCTGGCGGCCGCGGGGCGCGCCGAGCTCGCGGACCGGGAACGGGGCGGAGTGCTCGAGCTGGGCAAGCAGGTCGTCGAGGCCGGACAGGGTGGAGACCGTGCCGAAGCGGGCGCGCAGCTCGCCGCCGACCGGGAAACCCTTGAGGTACCAGGCCATGTGCTTGCGCATGTCGCGCATGCCGCGGTGCTCCCCCATCAGCTCGCACAGCAGCTCGGCGTGCCGGCGCATCACCGTCGCCACCTCGCCGAGGGTGGGCAGCGTGAGCGCCTCGCCGCCGCCGAACGCCACCGCCAGGTCGCGGAACAGCCATGGCCGGCCGAGGCAGCCGCGGCCGACGATGACGCCCGCGCAGCCCGTCTCGTCGACCATCCGGAGCGCGTCACCGGCCTCCCAGATGTCTCCGTTGCCGAGCACCGGGATCGACACGTGCGACACCAACTCCGCGATCTTCGACCAGTCCGCCTCGCCGGAGTACGCCTGCGCCGCCGTGCGCCCGTGCAACCCGATCGCCGCACAGCCGGAGTCCTCCGCGATCCGGCCGGCGTCCAGATACGTCTCGTGCGACACGTCGATCCCGAGCCGGGTCTTCATCGTCACCGGCACGTCGTACGGTGCCGCCGCCACGACAGCGCTGCGCAGGATCGCGCCGAGCAGGTTGCGCTTCCACGGCAGGGCCGCACCGCCGCCCTTGCGGGTGACCTTCGGGACCGGGCAGCCGAAGTTCAGGTCGACGTGGCGGACGTCGTACTCCTCGCACAGGATCGTCACCGCGCGGCCGATGTAGAGCGGGTCCACGCCGTACAGCTGGACCGAGTGGACCTCCTCGCGCGGGTCGAACGTCAGCATGTCGAGGCTCTTCGCGTCCCGCTCGACGATGCCGCGCGAGGTGATCATCTCGCAGACGTAGAGCCCCGCACCCTGCTCGGCGCACAGCCGCCGGTACGCCGCGTTGGTGATGCCGGCCATCGGGGCCAGCACCACCGGCGTGTCGATACTCAGGCTGCCGAGCTTCAATCCGGACCGCATGCTCACATCTTGACGGCCGTGACCTTGCCGTCGCCCGACACCCTCACGGTCCAGCTCTCGGCCGCGCCCGACGTGGTGGTCACCGAGCAGGCGATGCCCTTCGGATCGGCGTACTGGACGACCGCCACGTCGTCCATCGTGCAGGTCACCTTCGCGGGGGCGGCCGCTGCGCGGACCACGGCGTCGAGGACCTTCGCGCGGACGACGAGGACGGTGTCGGAGGTGAAGTGGTACTTCGCGGAGTAGCGGCTCGCGTCGACCGTCAACTTCCCGTCGTACGACGTGCCCGCGTAGGTCACCTTGCACGTGAAGGCGCGCTCGCCGTCGCCGGAGCCCAGATCGTCCAGGCCCGGGCAGGACACCGTCGTCGGGGCCGCCGTGCCGGCCGCGAGCTGGGCCTGGCGGGCGATCGCGAACCGGATCCGGTCGGCCAGCGGCGCGTCGTCCGCGGGGGCGCCGGTCACCGTCGGCGTGGGCCACGGCGCCGCCGGCTTGGCCATCGGCGGCAGCGTGGTCGCGGCCGCCGCCGGAGTGGACGAGGACCCGCTCGGCGTGCCGTTCGCCTGCGCCGGCGGGTCGTCGGTGCACCCGGCGACGGGTATCAGCGCCGCCACCGCGACCAGGCCCAGCACTGCCCTGCGAACCGTCATCGTGTCTCCAAGGTCAGCCGCCGGCCCCGAACCGGCGGGTTACCGTTCCAGACGCCGCCCGCGCTCGCGGGGTTGGCACTAACAGCCGACCAACCTCTGCGCCAGGAAGCCGAGCACCTCGGTCAGCGCGACCCGCTCCTGCGTCATGGAGTCGCGCTCCCGGATGGTCACGGCCTGGTCGTCGAGGGTGTCGAAGTCGACCGTGACGCAGTACGGCGTGCCGATCTCGTCCTGGCGGCGGTAGCGGCGACCGATCGCGCCGGCGTCGTCGAAGTCGACGTTCCAGTTCTTCCGCAGCTCGGCGGCCAGGTCCTTCGCCTTCGGCGACAGATCGGCGTTGCGGGACAGTGGCAGCACCGCGACCTTGACCGGCGCCAGCCGCGGGTCGAAGCGCAGCACGGTGCGCTTGTCGACCCCGCCCTTGGCGTTCGGCGCCTCGTCCTCGGTGTACGCGTCGAGCAGGAACGCGAGCACGTTGCGGGTCAGGCCGGCGGCCGGCTCGATCACGTACGGCGTCCAGCGCTCGCCCTTCTCCTGGTCGAAGTACGACAGGTCGCTGCCGGAGTGCTTGGAGTGCGTGGACAGGTCGAAGTCGGTCCGGTTCGCGATGCCCTCGAGCTCGTCGAACTCCTTGCCGCCGAACCGGAACCGGTACTCGATGTCCACGGTCCGCTTCGAGTAGTGGCTGAGCTTCTCCCGCGGGTGCTCGTAGTACCGCAGGTTCTCCGGGTTCAGCCCCAGGTCGACGTACCAGTCCCAGCGCGCCTTCAGCCAGTACTCGTGCCACTCCTCGTCGGTGCCCGGCAGGACGAAGAACTCCATCTCCATCTGCTCGAACTCGCGGGTCCGGAAGATGAAGTTGCCTGGCGTGATCTCGTTGCGGAAGCTCTTGCCGACCTGCGCGATGCCGAACGGCGGCTTCTTGCGCGCCGTGCCCATCACGTTGGCGAAGTTGATGAAGATGCCCTGCGCCGTCTCCGGCCGCAGGAAGTGCAGCCCCTCCTCGGACTCCACCGGCCCGAGGTACGTCTTCAGCAGCCCGTTGAACATCTGCGGCTCGGTGAACGTGCCCTTGTTGCCGCAGTTCGGGCAGGCGATCTCGTCCAGCTTCACCTCGTCGGCGTCGCGGTCCTTGCGCCGCGCGAAGTCCTCCCGCAGGTGGTCCTCCCGGAACCGCTTGTGGCACGACCGGCACTCGGTCAGCGGGTCGACGAACTCGGCCAGGTGCCCGGACGCCTCCCACACCTTGGTCGGCAGGATCACCGACGAGTCCAGACCGACGATGTCGTCCCGGCTGGTCACCATCGAGCGCCACCACTGCCGCCGGATGTTCTCCTTCAGCTCCACACCGAGCGGTCCGTAGTCCCACGCCGACCGGGTACCGCCGTAGATCTCGCCGCACGGGTAGACGAAGCCCCTGCGCTTGCTGAGGCTGACCACGGCGTCGACGGTGTCCACTGGCACGGTGGGGTCTCCTTGGGGTGGGCGTCCGGAGTTGACGGTCCAGGCTAACGGTCGCCCGTGGCGCCGGCCGAACCGATGTCGAGCAGCTCGTACGCCGTGGGCTCGTCGATCGCCTCCGACAGCAGCGGCACCGCCGCGAGCTTCACGTCGTACGGCGACAGGGCCCGGCGGTAGCTGCCGATGTTCTCCCACTCCATCGTCAGCGCCAGCAGCTCCGGGTCGTCCGCATTCCGCCCCGCGCGCGCCCGGACGAACCCGCGCTGCCGCGCCAGCACCTCCACCGCCGTCGTCAGCCGCCCTTCGAACGCCACCTGGTCGGACGCCGCCACCCTGAACCTGATCACCACGAACATCCCCGCACCCTATGCAGGTCAGTCCGGCGCGTGTGTCAAGGTCAGCAGCTCGCGCGCCGGACGGTCACCACCGACGTGCCGCGCGTCGATCTCACGGAAGATCAGCCAGTAGACCGCGGGCGCCCCGGGCTCGGGCCGCAGGTACGAGACGACGCAGTCGCGCAGGTCCCCGCGGCCGGGCTGGAAGCCGAGCCGGTGCCGGCCGTCGCTACGCCCCGACGCGAGATCGTCGAGAGTCAGTGCGAGCACCTCCCACACGTGCTCGACGGAGTCGCGGTCCTGCGCCGGGTCGGCCAGCGGTTGGAGGTCCTGGAGGAACCCCTCACCGGCCAGGAGCGTGTATACCGGCGGGGTCGCGGCGGCGTCCCGCGCGAGTCGGGGCAGGCCGTACCGGTCGCCGAGCCCGTCGACGGTGACGTCCGTGCTGGTCTCGACCGGCGCGACGTCGTAGCTGCGGACCGTCGGGTCGTCCTTCACGCCAGCCGGCGGGTCGTCGTCGCCACGCAGCTCCCGGTACTGCGCGGCGGTCATCGCCACCGCCTCCGGCGTCTCCTCGCCCCACGGGATCGGCACCGGCCCCAGCCTGCCGGACACCATGTCCGCGATCTCGGCCGCGAGATGCTCGCGGATCGACACCGGGTCGGTGAGGCCGGGCACCTCGAACTTCGCGTAGCCGTCCAGCGCCACGAACTCGTCGTGGCTGAGCATCACCGCGTCCGGCCTGCCCTCGGCGCCGAAGCTGAACGGCAACCGCCCTTCGACGCGAAACCGCTCCAGGACCTGCTCCGGATCCGCCTGTACGACCTCGATGCGCTGCGCCATGCCGGTTCTCGTACTCCTTCGATGGGTCGGGGTTCACAGATCCTTGCCGGTGCCCTTGGCCGGGCCGGTCACTTGAGGATTGGCGCCGCGACTGCCGAACGACGCCGGGTCCAGCGGACGCGAGGTCGCCAGCGGCTGCTGGCCCGCATAGGTGTGGGCCACCAGACGCATCGCGTCCAGCTCCGCCTTCCGCTGGGCCTGGTTGCCGCCCGAACCGGCCGGGCGGTCGCCGAACGCGTTCAGGCCCGGCTGCCGGTCGTGCGGATGACGGTTCAGCCGCGCGCAGACGTGGTCGTAGATGTTGCCCGAGCCCTGCCGCGGCTTCACCGCCAGCAGCTCACGCCGCGGCAGCTGCCCCGGCCCGGCCGACGGCAGCTCCCGGAACACCAGGCGGTGGTCGGCCCTCTTCTGCGGGTCCGACTGCACGTACGACGTCCCGCAGTCGCGCAGATCCCCCTTGCCGGACTCGTACCCCAACGGATGATGCCCGTCGCTAGCGCCCGCCGCGAGCGCGCGCATCTCCTTCATCACCTGCTGACGCAGGAACACCTTGCTCGGGTCGGATCGCGCGTCGGCGGCGAGGCGCATCAGGTCTTGCGAGAACTTCTCACTGAGTACGAGCTCGTATTGCTGAGCACCGGTCATGAAATCTCGCCATCGGCACGGCGAAGCTCCTCGAGATCCCGGACGGCCTCCGGGCCCATCATCTCCGCGATCTCGTCGAGGCTCATCGCCCTGCTGCCGGGTAGCGGTTCCGTCGCGTAGGTGCGACGGGTCGGGTCGTCTATCACGCCGGCAGGCGGCTCGTCATCGCCGCGGAGCTCGCGGTACTGCGCGGTCGACATGACCACCGCCTCGGGCTCACCCTCACCGCCCCACGCCACCGGCACGAACGAACCCGCGCGGATCGCGGCGACCATCGCGGCCAGGTTCGCCCTGACCACCTCGATACCGAGCACGCCAGGATGCCGTTGGAACTTCGACTCACCCCCGAGGTCCTCGAACTGGTCGTAGGTGAGCATGACCGCTTCCGGCACCCCGTCACCGAAGCTGAACGGGAACGTGCTCCCGGCCCGGAACCGCGCCAGCACCCCGGCCAGATCGCGCGCCACCTCGTCCACCGAACGAACCTCAGCAGTAGCCATGCCCACTACCCTAAGTCAGCGACCGGCCACCGGACCGCCGTCATCCACAGCCCTGCGCGCTCCCTCCGCACAGGCGTGCACCGCTTGCCTGGCGCCACCTCACGCCACAGTCGCCGATACTGCGCGTGTCGAACACCAGCCGGACATCGTGCGTCCTCGATGTTCACGAGCTGCCGATCGCGGACTACAAGGCGTTCGCGTCGGGCGTCACCGAGATTCACGACCCGCCGAGCCGCCGACAGGCGGGCCGAGACCGTCGACCTCGAACGCCACGACCTGGTGCCGACCGCCGCTCAGGCGCTGTGGTGGCACGCCGACCGCGCTGCCTGCGGAGGTCTGCTGCAGGGTCCGCGTGCCTCTGGAGCGGGTGCCACGACACCCAGGCATGCAGCCCCCTCGGCTCGTCCGCGCCTGTGGACGACTGCCGCGGCGCGAACCGTCTGCGTGCCAGGATGTGCACTGTCCGTGTTCTCGCGACACGGCTCCTCCGGGCTCGCGACCCGGCTCGGAGGCCGCCGACGATTCGGGGTAGACCTTGAGGCAGGCAAGGAAAGGCGTGCTGGCCTGGACCGGCGCCGCGGCGGCCGTCGTGCTGCTCGCGCTGATCCTCTTCTGGGGCGACCTCACCGGCAAAGCCGACCCCACGCCAACACCGACACCATCCAGTGCGGCAACGAGCACCGCTTCGGCTCAGCCGACTCCCACGCCGACACCTGACGAGCGATCCATAGCCGTTGCGGAGGCAGCGGCACGGTATCGATCGGCAATCGCAGCGATTGGAGTTGAGCACCGGGATCCGCGTCGAATCAACACTCAGGCACTGGTCTCGGCGGGGGTAACCGATCCGTTCCTTGCCAACGTCATCAGTGACCTCATCCTGGATCGGGACAGTGGCTACTACGAGACCGGTTCGTTGAAGATCCTGTCGATTCGGGAGACTGCGGTCACGCTGACAGGTGAACAGCCGCAGATCACACTTGGTGTTTGCGCTGACAATTCCTCGATACGGTCAATTGAACGCAAGACCGGCAAGATCGCTCCGAGAGCGCCCGGAAACAGCACGCACCCGAGATTCGCGGTTGTGATGATCAAGGCCGCGGTATCGAGTGTCAACGGCGGCAAGGCGACCTGGTTCGCCAAGGATGTCAAGGTAGTCGGGCATTGCTGACAGCATTTCGAGGCAGTCGCCTCGCGATTGCGATGTGCCTTATGGTCGCCGGCCTCTTGTCCAGCGCTCGGTTCGCCGAAGCGGCTCCCAAGTGTGATGCTGGCGGATGTTGGGAGTACAAGCTCGTGTGTCGCACAGATACCGGTACCTGTACCTCCAAGCTGGTCTACGTCCCGACGGCTCGTCCCGACAAGGCGATACCTGGCAAGACCAATGCTGCCCGCACACGGGCCGAGCACGTCTGTGTCTCGGTCGCAGATCGCGCGCGAGTGGATTGCACAGGAGATCTCCGCGGCCGGTGGTCGACGTCGCACCAGTGCTTTCTTCGTCGGCCACCGACGATCCCGCCTAAGCCTGATCCGGTGTGGAAGGGTCACAAGGATGGGACGGTGATGATCTGTACTCCGTACGGGTACAGCTTCACCGGGTGGCGGCGTGCTCGTGAGGAGACACAGCTGATCTGGGTGCCGCCGGGGATCCCGCCGACGGTGCAGATCGATCCGGAGCAGCTGGCCCGGCAGGCGATCGCGCAGATGCGCCTGCTGCCGCCGCCGATCGGGATCGCGCCGAAGCCGACGCCGGTCACCAACGAGGGTTTCGTACGGCTGCCGGTGTGGATGTGGCTGGCGCGGGTGAACGAGCGGACCTGGGGCCCGATCAGCCGTACCGCCTCGATCCCCGGGCTGTCCGTGACGGCCACCGCGAACGTGTCGCGCGTCGCGTGGTCTATGGGTGACGGCGGTCAGGTCGCGTGTGCCACGCCCGGCACGCCGTTCG
>WNGB01005931.1_pt1 | contig 21102 bp, 19 predicted proteins | sample 5400681 | NCBI WGS metagenome assembly WNGB01 (sample SAMN13153367, study PRJNA577476) | soil metagenome | isolation source: 115 cm soil or saprolite under grassland replicate 2 | place: USA:California | collected 2016-06-15
GAAAACGGGGCGCGGCCACGCACCCTCGTCCTGCGCGCCGAGCGCGGGACCGTCACCTATGAGGTGCTCCGCGGAGCCGATCCGCTGCTGGGCGCCACGGACCTGACCCAGCCCCCGGCCGCCCAGCGGACCCTGGACTCGGTCGTCTCCACCCTGGCCGCGCAGGATGGTGGGGATGCGCAAGATCAGGGCCAGGCCCTGGCCGCGCTCGATATCGGCTACGTTCTGCTGCCTGCCCCGGCGGACGCCGCACTGGCCGGCACGCTGAACAACGTCGCCGACCTGCGCCCGGTGAGCAAGACGGCTGACTTCCAGCTGTGGCGGGTGGCGACGACCACCGCCCGGGTCCGGGTGGCCGGGCCGGGCGGAAAGCTCGTGGCGGTGCCCTCCGGGCCGCTGAGCGTCTCCGGCGCGGCCGCGCCGCGCGGCGGAGGAACACTGGAACTGGCCGAGCCGGCCGGCGGCTGGACCGCCACCCTCAACGGCACCGCGCTCCAGTCCGTGCCGTCGCCGTCCGGTGCGTGGGCGCAAGCCTTCCGGCTCCCGCCTGGCGGCGGCACCCTCGACATCTCCCGCTCCCAGCTGGGCCGGACCCTGATCGTCGTGCTGGAGGGACTAGCCCTGCTGGTCGTGATCGGGCTCGGGCTGCCCGGCGCCCGGGTGCCCGGGGAAAGCGGCGCCGCGGCCGCGGCCGAGCGGCCGGCCGGGCGCCGCCGGGAACGCGGCCGCGACCAGGCCGCGGAGCGTCCCGGGGAGCCGGGCCTGGAGCCGGAGAGCGCGCCCGGCCGCGAGGAGGCGGAACCGTCCCGGGGTGGCCGGCTGGCCCGCCGGGCCGTGGCCGCGGCCGGCCGCACCGGCACGGGCCGGACCGGCGGGCTGCGGACGGCTGCGGACCGGATGGCCGGCGGGCCCGGGCGGCGGGCCGCGGCGGCGGGACCGGGCGCAGCGGGGCCGGGCACGCCGGGCCTGAGCGGCCCTGGACCCGGCGCACCGCCCAGCGGGCCGGGCGCAGGCAGGCGGGGCACCCTGGGTGCCTCCCGCCGCTCCGCACGGCCAGAAAACGAGGACCTCACCGCCGCCAGCGGGGCCGGGCTCGCGAAGGACGCCGGGCCGGACGCCGCCGCCGGGTTCGGGGCTGATCCGGGCCGGCGGCGACCAGCCAGCGGCCGTGCCTGGCTCCCCGGCCGGCAGCAACGCCTGGGGGCCGGACGACAGCCCCACGATGCTGGGTGACCGGCCGGCCGCGCCCCGGGAGGAGACGGGCAGGCCACCGGGCGCCGCGCCGGCCGCCGCTGACGTCGCGGGCGCGGGGCTGGCGGCGGCCGGGCTGGGCGCGGCCGCGGGTGGCGGCCAGGACGCCGGCCGTGGCGGCCGCAAACGCTGGCGGCTGGGCCGGAAGGCCGCGGGCCAGAACCCGCCGCCGGGCACCCCGGGCCGGGACACCAGCAAGCGGAGGGCCGGGAAGCGGAACGCCCCGGAGCAGGAGGCCGCGGCTGAGTACCCGCCGGCTCCCCGCAGCGGCTCCGGATACCGGGAGACCGCGGGTACTGGCCCGCGCCGCCGCGGGAGCGGGGGAGTCAGCGGCCCGTATCCCAGTCCCTCAGGCGGCAGCGGCGAGTATCCCTCCGTCGCCGGCCGCGGCCGCCCGGACCGTGGTGGCGCGGACGACCGCAGCCCCGGCGACCGGGGCCGGGACTACCCCGGTGCGGAGCACGCCGGAGCCGGGTACAGCGGGACTGGTTATGACCGTGCTGGCGACAGCGGGCCCGGTTATGGCGGCGCGGGACACGGGCACCCGGACTCCGGGCCGGCCGGATACGGCGGTAGCGGGTATGGCGGTACCGGATACGGCGGTACCGGGCCGGGAACCGGCGAATATGCCCAGCCCGGCCGCGGTGGTGGGCGGGTGAGCCGCGGACGGCTGCCCGGCGACGACGATCTGCTGCTGCCGCCTACCCGCCGGGGTGCGGCCTCCGGAGGGTATCCGGCTGGGGCAGGCGCCCCTGCGGCGGGGTCCCGCCCGGGGGGGACAGGTTACCCGGACGCGGCACACCAGGACGAGGCGTATCTGGACGCGCCGGACTACCCCGGCCCTGCCGGGCCGGGCTCGTATCCGGGGGATTCCTCCCGTTCGGAGCCGGGCCGGGAGAGTTCGGCGTGGGGCGGTTACCCGGGAGATTCCTCCCGTTCGGAGCCGGGCCGGGAGAGTTCGGCCTGGGGCGGTTACCCGGAGGACTCGTCCCGTTCCGGCGCTGGCCGGGAGAGTTCGGCGTGGTCCAGCCCGGGCCGCTCCGGCTCCGTCTGGGGGCCGGCCCCGGTCCCCGGCAGCCTGTATCCGGGCCACGGCGATCCCGGCCACGGCGACGCTGATCACGGCGACCCTGATCACGGCGACGCTGATCACGGCGACCCGGGCTACGACGACCCGGGCCCCGGGTCCTACTCCGGCACGGAATTCCCTGGCCCCGACTATCCCGCCCCCGGGGACCACTCCTCCAGCCGCGCGCACGTGGCCTGGGGCCGCGAACGGGCCGACGAGCCAGGGGAGGATGACTGGTGAGGAACCTGAGCGGGAGCCGGGTTCTGTTCGCGGCCGTCGTGGTCGTCGTGCTGGGCGGCCTGTACGCGCTCGCCGGCCTGCGGCACCCGATCTCGGTCAGCGCTGGGGTGGCGCCACGGCCGCCGCACTCGGTCCCGGTGACGTCGGTGGTCCGGGCCTGTCCCGCGCCGGGCGCCCAGTTCAGCCGGGGCGGCGGCATCGCGGTCATGACCGCACCCGCCACTGCGGCCGGTACCGGGGCGGCCGGTACCGGGGCGGCCGGCCCGGGCGCGCCGTCCCAGGGTCACGCAGTGGCGATGGTGACCCGGCTGGCGGGCCTGGGAAGTGCCGCGCCCGGGCCTGCGGTGCTCAGCATCACCCGGGCGGGGACGCCACGGCTCGCCACCGTGAGCCTCGACCGTACCGCCCGGGCCCAGGCCGCGCCCAAGGGGAAGCCCAGCGCCACCACGGTCGTGTCGACGGCCATCCGGGCGTCGAGCAGACCGCCGGGACGAACCTGCCCACCGCGGCCTGCAGCAGCCCCGGCACCGACTTCTGGTTCGCGGGCCCGGGGCAGCGCACCGCCGGGCGCATCCAGGTCTACCTGATGAACGCCAGCGGCCAGACCGCCGACGCCAACCTGGACATCTTCACCGACGCCGGGCCGCTGCAGCAGGCCACCGACAACGGGATCTCGGTCCCACCCCACGGGATGATCGTGCAGTCGCTGGCGCCGGTGCTGCGCAACTCGCGGTCGCTCACCCTGCACGTGCGGACCAGCGTGGGCCAGGTGGCCGCCGCGGTCGAGGAGAGCACCGGGGCGGGCCAGGGCACGTGGCTGCCGCCCGCCCAGGCCCCGGCGACCCGCCTGGTGATCCCGGGCCTGCCCGCCACGGCCGGCGGCCGCCACCTCTACCTGGGCGTTCCCGGGGTGAAGGACGCCAACGTCAAGATCTCCGCGGTTACGTCGCGGGGCACCTACGTGCCGACCGGCGCAGGCGGCCTCGATATCCCCGGCGGGTCCGCGGCCGAGGTCTCGCTGCCGTCGCTGGGCGGGGTACCGGCCGCGCTCAAGCTGACCTCCAGCACCCCGATCACCGCGACCGTCATGGTCCCCGGGGGGACCGACGGCTCGCCGGGCTCGTTCACCGCGGCCGCGCCCCCGCTCGAGGAACAGGGTGTCATCGCGGACAACGTGACCGGACGCGGCCGGGTTTCCGACCTGATCCTCTCCGCGCCGCGCACCACGGCCCGGGTGAGCATCACCCAGGTGTCGTCAGCGGGCTCGGCGCGGCGGACCCAGACCGTGCAGGTCTCCCCGGGGAAGACCGCCGTGGTGACGCTCAAGGCGCTGCCGGGGGTCCCGCGCGGGACGCCGTTCGCGGTGGTGATCTCGCCGCTCCCGGGCTCCGGCCCGGTGTACGCGGGCCGTGTCATCAGCGCCAGCGGGACGGGCGGGGCGCTCCAGGCGATGCTCCCCGTGGCCAGTTCGCTCACCACCGTCCTGCTGCCCCCGGTCCGGAGCGCCGCCATCGCCGCGGTGCCCTGAGCGCGGCGGGCGCCGGCTCACTCGTCGTCCCCGAAGCCGGGGTCCACGTCTTCCGGGTCGACGCCGAGCAGCCGGGCGAACTCCTCGACCACCACCTCGAAGACGAGTTCGCTCAGTTCGTCCTCGCTGTCGGCGCGGGCCGCCAGCGGCCGCCGGTACACCACGATCCGCGGCGGCCGGGCCACGGCGCCGTCCCCCGTGCCCGGCGAGCCCGTCCCGGGGGAGCCTGGGTCTAGCCGGGCCAGGGACACGCTCTCCGGCCCGAGGCCGGGCGGGTCGGGCGGCGGGATCTCCTCGACCGCGAACTCCACCCCGGACAGCTGGGCCTCCCAGCGGGGCTCCAGCCGGGCCACCGCCTCCAGGACCAGCTCGTCGAAACGCTGCGACCGGCTCCGGTGCAGGGGTACCCCGGGCGGGGCCAGCACGCCGCGCAGCCCCCGTCCATGCCGGTCGCGCCGCGTGATACGGGCCCGGTGGTCTCCCTCGCCGCTCTGCACAGTTGCCGAGCGTATCCCGCGTGGCGGCCCGCTGCCCGGCGGCCCGGCCGGGCCGGCGCCCCCGCGCCCGGCCGGTGGATCGGGGTGCGGAGCGAGACACGATCGTGCAGTGTGCCCCGGGTGGTGGCGTTACCGCCCGCGGATGGGTACGGTCAGCCGTTGTGAGCGATGCACGTGACCCCTCTCCCCTCCGGTCGCGCTGGCACGCCACGAACGGGCCCGGCCCGGCCGGCGGGCCGTCATGGTGACCGCCCGCCGTTGCTCCCGGCCAGCCTGCAAGCACCCCGCGGTCTACACGCTGACGTACGTGTACCGCGACTCGACGGCGGTCCTGGGCCCGCTGGCCGCGTACGTCGAACCGCACTGTTACGACCTGTGCTCGGCGCACGCCGACCGGCTCACCGCGCCGCGCGGCTGGGAAGTCGTGCGGCTCCCGGTGGAGTCCGCGCCGCCGGAGACCGATGACCTGGAAGCGCTGGCCAACGCGGTGCGTGAGGCAGCCCTCCCGCCGCCCGGCGAGCCGGTCGGCCAGGGCGTCGAGGTGGGCAGGCGGGGCCACCTGCGGGTGCTGCGTTCCTCACCCGACGCCGGGGACCGGCTGAGGTAGCGACAGCCCTTCTGGCGCGGCACGGGCCGGTAGGCTCGGTACTGCCCCGGCGGCCAGCCGATCGCGGGCCGCAGGGCGGGGCGGGGTCCCCGCGAAATATCAGGCACGGATGTCCCGGCGCCGCATAAATCAGGCGCCGGGGTGTCATCGGCCGCGGCAGGGTGCGCGGCGGGGCCAGGCGATACACAAAAGCAATGGGACCGGGTGCGTGGTTCCCGGGCCAGATACGGGAGGCAGAGCCTCAGTGGGCTCCTACGAGAAGATCTTCAAGGCGTATGACATCCGCGGGATCGTCCCCGACGAGCTTGACGAGCAGGTCGCCGAGTCAGTGGGGGCCGCGTTCGTCCGGCTCACCAGCGCCCCCAGCGTGCTGACCGTGCACGACATGCGCACCTCGTCCCGCCCGCTGGCCGAGGCGTTCGCCCGGGGCGCGACGGCCCAGGGGGCCGACGTGATCGAGGGCGGCCTCGGCTCCACCGACGTGCTGTACTACGCCAGCGGCAGCCTGGGCATGCCGGGCGCGATGATCACGGCCAGCCACAACCCGGCCAAGTACAACGGGATCAAGCTGTGCCGGGAAGGGGCCCGGCCGGTCGGCGCGGACACCGGGCTGACCCAGCTGCGCGACGCGGCGGCCCAGGGCCTGCCGCCGTACCACGGCACCCCCGGGGTCCTCGTCCAGCGAGACCTGCTCTCCGGCTACGCCAGCCACCTCAGGAAGCTGGTCGACCTGTCCGCGATCCGGCCGCTGACCGTGGCCGTAGACGCGGGGAACGGGATGGCCGGGCACACCGTGCCCAAGGTGTTCGAGGGACTGCCCCTCACCGTCGTGCCGCTCTACTTCGAGCTGGACGGGACGTTCCCGAACCACGAGGCGAACCCGATCGAGCCCGCGAACCTGCGCGACCTGCAGCGCGCCGTGATCGATGCCGGGGCCGACATCGGCCTGGCCTTCGACGGGGACGCGGACCGCTGCTTCGTGGTGGACGAGCGCGGGCAACTCGTCTCGCCCTCGGTGCTCACCGCGCTCATCGCCGTCCGGGAACTGGCCCGCGAGCCCGGCGCGACGGTCATCCACAACCTGATCACCTCCGCCGCGGTCCCCGAGATCATCACCGAGCACGGCGGGACCCCGGTGCGCACCCGGGTCGGGCACTCGTTCATCAAGGCGCGGATGGCCGAGACCGGCGCGGTGTTCGGCGGGGAGCACTCGGGCCACTTCTACTTCCGCGACTTCTGGTTCGCCGACTCGGGGATGCTCGCAGCGCTGCACGTGCTGGCCGCGCTCGGCGAGCAGGACGCCCCCCTGTCCACGATCCTGGCCGGTTACGGCCGGTACGTGGCCACTGGCGAGATCAACAGCGAGGTGCCGGACCAGGCCGCGGCGGCCGGTCGGGTCCGCGCGGAGTTCGCCAGCCGGCCCGGCGTCACCGCCGACGAGCTCGACGGGCTGACCATCACCGGTGATGGCTGGTGGTTCAACCTCCGCCCCTCCAATACCGAGCCGTTGCTCCGGCTGAACCTGGAGGCGGCCGACGAGGACACTATGCTCAGGCTGCGCGACGAGGTGCTCGGCATCGTGCGCGGTTAGCCTGGGTCACCGGGCCGCTCACCGCTCCCGTGGCCGGCTCCCGCCGCGCGCCCGCGCGTCCGTGAGACCCACGCCTTCCTGGAGACCTCGTGAAGATCGACGACTGGCTGCTCGACATCCTCGCCTGCCCGAAATGCCACGCACCGCTCCGCGTGGACGAGGCGGCCAGCGAGCTGGTGTGCACCGGCGCGGACTGCGGCCTGGCCTACCCGGTGCGCGACGACATCCCCGTGCTCCTGGTGGACGAGGCGCGCCAGCCGGGATCTCAGCCGTGATCCTGACGGCCCAGGAGCGGCTGGACGACCTGAGCCTGCTGGAGGCCGCCGACCCGGGCGGCGTGCTCCGCCAGGCGGCCTCCGCGGCGGCGCAGGTGCGCACCTCGGCGCGGGTCACCGCCGAGACCGACCTGGGCCCGGTGATCTCGGGCGGACGCCCGCGGGCGATCGTGGTCACCGGCATGGGCGGCTCCGGGGTGGCCGGTGAGGTGCTCGCCGCGGTCTGCGGGCCCGGCTCCGCCTCCCCGGTGCTCGCGCAGCACGACTACCGGCTGCCGGGCTGGGTCGGCGCGGCCGACCTGGTCATCGCCGTGTCCTGCTCGGGCCGGACCGAGGAGACCCTGTCGGCCGCGGAGGAGGCGGTCCGCCGCGGCTGCCCGCTGCTCGGCGTGGGCGGGGCCGGCTCACCGCTGGCCCAGCTGGCCGAGCAGGCCCGGGCCCCGTTCGTCGCGGTCGAGCCCGCGGGCATGCCGCGCTTCACGCTGTGGGGCCTGGCCGTGCCGCTGATGGTGATCGCGGACCGGCTCGGGGTGGCCGCCATCCCGGCGGCCGCCCTCGAGGACGCCGCCGCCGGGCTGGAGCGGGTGTCGCACCTCTGCCGCCCGGACAGCGAATCGTTCGTCAACCCGGCCAAGACGCTCGCGCTGGAGCTGGCCGGGACACTGCCGGTGATCTGGGGCAGCTCCCCGCTGACCGGGGTGGCAGCCACCCGGTTCGCCTGCCAGCTGAACGAGAACGCCAAGTACCCCGCGATCCCGGGACTGCTGCCCGAGGCCAACCACAACCAGGTCGTGGTGTTCGACGGCCCCTTCGCGCCGTGGCCTGCCACCGGCCCGGCGGTCCCGGACGACGAGGACCCGCGCCCCGCGGTGCCGCTCCGGCTCGTCCTGCTCCGGGACAGCCAGGAGCATCCCCAGGTGACACGCAGGCGCGAGGTGTCCGCCGAGCTCGCGGAGCAGCACGGGATCGGGGTGAGCGAGCTCGCCGCGGACGGCGAGACCGCGCTGCAGCGCCTGGCCGGCCTGATCCAGCTGATCGACTACGCCACCGTGTACCTGGGCATCGCGATCGGTGTCGACCCCGGCCCGATCGCCGTCATCGGCGACCTGAAGGAACGGATCGCGTAAGTGTTGGGACGCGCAGTTGCCTGACGCGCAGGCACCGGAAACGCACGCGGAGGAGCCCCGCTCCGAAGGACTCCGCGCGGTCCTGGCCGCGCTGGGCGCGAACCTGGGCATCGCGGTCACCAAGATCGTGGCGTTCGCGTTCACCGGATCCGCGTCGATGCTCGCCGAGTCGGTGCACTCCCTGGCGGACAGCGGGAACCAGGCGCTGCTGCTGCTCGGCCGCAGCCGGGCCCGGCAGGCCCAGACCGAGGAGCACCCGTTCGGGTTCGGCCGGGAACGGTACTTCTACGCGTTCGTCGTGGCCGTGGTGCTGTTCACGGTGGGCGCGGTGTTCTCGCTGTACGAGGGCGTGCACAAGATCATCAGCCCGGAGCGCATCCGCTCGCCGCTGGTGGCCTTCGTGGTCCTGGCCATCGCGATGGCGCTGGAGAGCTTCTCGCTGCGCACCGCGGTGCACGAGACCAACCTGGTCCGCGGCCGGAACGGCTGGACCGCGTTCATCCGCCGGGCCAAGGCGCCCGAGCTGCCCGCCATCCTGCTCGAGGACCTGGCCGCGCTGACCGGGCTGATCTTCGCCACGGCCGGGGTGGCCCTGTCCGTCATCACCGGCAACGGGGTCTGGGACGGTGCGGGCTCGCTGGCCATCGGCGTCCTGCTCGGCTGCGTGGCGGCGGTGCTGGCGGTCGAGATGAAGAGCCTGCTGATCGGGGAGTCGGCCGGCGCGGAGGTGGAGCGGGCCATCGTCGCGGCCCTGGAATCCGGCCCGGAGGTGCAGCGGGTCATCCACCTGCGCACCCTGCACATGGGCCCGGAGAGCCTGCTGGTCGCGGCCAAGATCGCAATCGGCGGGGCGGATAGCGCGGCGCTGGTGGCCGCGGGGATCGACGCGGCCGAGCGGCGGGTCCGCAGCGCGGTGCCGATCGCCGAGATGATCTACCTGGAGCCGGATATCTACCGCCCGGGCAAGGCAGATGCCACCGATCCGGCCATCCGCGCGGTCCGCCGGCCCCGCCGGCTGGGCGGGTAGCGCGCGGCGGGTGGCGGTCCCGGGCGCGTGGCGGCCGGCGGAGCCGGGGTGGGCGCCCGGCAGCGGGCATGGGCACCGGGAGCCGGAGGCGGGGCGCCCGGGAGGCGGGGCGCCCGGGAGCCGGACGCAGGCACGGGGAGCCGGAGGGGGGCGCCCGCGAGCCGGGGCGGGCACCTGGGGAGCTGGTCAGCGCCGGGAGACTGGCCGCTGGCCCATGCTGAGCAGCCGCAGGGCCCGCTCCTTCTCGAACTCCAGGGCGCTGCCCGGCGGCGGGGGGACCCGCCCGATCCGCCGGCCCAGCTCGGCGACCTGGGCGCGGACCCCGGGCTCGGCCAGCACCCGCAGCCCGAAAGCCAGCGCGGCCGGGCTGATGTCCAGCCGCCGCTCCAGATCCAGGGCCAGCGCCACCGCGGCCACATCCTGGTCGCCGAACTGGCGGTGGCCCGGGCCGCGCCCCGCCCCGCGGCCCATGGGCGGCAGCAGGCCGAGCGCCTCCCGGTAGCGGAGCATCCGGGGGGACGTGCCGAGCCGCTGGGCGGCCTCCGTGATCCGCATAGGCTGAATCTAACATTCTTTTGTCAAGAACCCCGGCTGGGTGCTGCACCCAGGCCTGGACGTGCCGTACGGTCGGGAGGACCGACCACATCCGTGACCCTGCTGAGGAGTGTCATGCCTGCCGAATCCGTCCCGTTCAAGGTGGCCGATCTGTCCCTCGCCGACTTCGGGCGCAAGGAGATCAGGCTCGCCGAGCACGAAATGCCGGGGCTGATGGCGGTCCGGGAGGAGTACGCCGGCGCGCAGCCGCTGCGCGGGGCGCGGATCACCGGGTCGCTGCACATGACCATCCAGACCGCCGTCCTGATCGAGACCCTGGCCGCGCTCGGCGCGCAGGTCCGCTGGGCCAGCTGCAACATCTTCTCCACCCAGGACCACGCCGCGGCGGCGATCGCGGTCGGGCCGGAGGGGACCCCCGAGGACCCCCAGGGCATCCCGGTGTTCGCCTGGAAGGGCGAGACGCTCGAGGAGTACTGGTGGTGCACGGACCAGGCCCTGACCTGGGAAGGCCACGACGGGCCCAACATGATCCTCGATGACGGCGGCGACGCCACGCTGCTGGTGCACAAGGGGGCCGAGTACGAGGGCGCGGGCGCCGTCCCCTCCGTGGCCGAGGACGACGCCGACGAGTGGAAGGTGGTGCTCGGCCTGCTCCGCCGGTCCCTGGAGACGAGCAAGGACCGCTGGACGCTGATGGCCGAGGGCATCCGCGGGGTCACCGAGGAGACCACCACCGGCGTGCACCGGCTGTACGAGATGGCCGGCTCCGGCGCGCTCGCGTTCCCGGCCATCAACGTGAACGACTCGGTGACCAAGTCCAAGTTCGACAACATCTACGGCTGCCGCCACTCGCTCATCGACGGCATCAAGCGCGCCACCGACGTGCTGATCGGCGGCAAGGTCGCGGTGGTCTGCGGCTACGGCGACGTGGGCAAGGGCTGCGCGCAGTCGCTGCGCGGCCAGGGCGCCCGGGTCATCGTGACCGAGGTCGACCCGATCTGCGCGCTGCAGGCGGCCATGGACGGCTTCCAGGTGGCCAAGCTGGGCGACGTGGTGACCACCGCGGACATCTTCGTCACCGCCACCGGCAACCGGGACGTCATCACCGCCGGCCAGATGCGCCTGATGAAGCACCAGGCGATCGTGGGCAACATCGGCCACTTCGATAACGAGATCGACATGACCGGCCTGGCCCGGACCCCCGGGATCCGCCGGATGATCATCAAGCCGCAGGTGGACGAGTGGCAGTTCAGCGACGGCCACGCGATCATCGTGCTGTCCGAGGGCCGGCTGCTCAACCTGGGCAACGCGACCGGGCACCCCAGCTTCGTCATGTCCAACTCCTTCACCAACCAGGTCATCGCCCAGATCGAGCTGTTCACCAAGGCGGATCAGTACCCGGTGGGCGTGCACACGCTGCCCAAGCACCTGGACGAGAAGGTGGCCCGGCTGCACCTGGACGCGCTGGGCGTCCGGCTCACCGAGCTGACCAAGGAGCAGGCCAGCTACATCGGCGTGCCGGTGGAGGGCCCGTACAAGCCCGACCACTACCGCTACTGACGCAGATCACCGGCCCGATGAGCGAGCGGCCGCCCGGCGTCCCGTCCGGCATCGCGGACGCCGGGCTGGCCGCGGCCGGCCTGGCCAGGATCGGCTGGGCTCAGCGGTCGATGCCGGTGCTGACCGGCATCGGCGAGGTCTTCGTTGCGGAAAAACCGCTGTCCGGCCGGACGATCGCGGCCTGCCTGCACGTGACCGCGGAAACGGCGGTGCTGGTCCAGGCCCTGCGGGCCGGTGGGGCTGAGGTCTACCTGGCCGCGTCGAACCCCCTGTCCACCCAGGACGACATCGCGGCCGCGCTGGACACCAGCGGCGCGGCGGTGGTGTTCGCCCGGGCCGGTGCCGACCGCGCGACCTACGCCGAGCACATCCACCGGGCCCTGGCCGCGGGTCCGGACCTGGTCGTGGACGACGGCGGGGACCTCATGGAGGCGCTCCACGACGAACGGCCCGACCTGCTCGGCAAGGTGATGGGCGGGTGTGAGTCCACCACGGCGGGGGTGATCCGGCTGCGCCGGATGGCCAGCGACGGGACGCTCGCGTTTCCCGCGGTCGCGGCGGACGCGACCGGGACCCGGCTGATGCTGGACAGCACCTACGGCACCGGGCAGTCCACCATCGACGGGATCCTCAGGGCCACCAACATCATGCTGGCCGGCCGGACCGTGGTGGTGGCCGGGTACGGCTGGTGCGGCCGGGGCATCGCGCAGCGGGCCCGGGGGCTCGGCGCGCAGGTCATCGTCACCGAGGTCGACCCGGTCCGCGCCCTCGACGCGCTGATGCAGGGCTACCGGGTGCTGCCGATGGCAGATGCCGCGCCGATCGGCGAGGTGTTCATCACCGCGACCGGATCCCGGGACGTCATCACGGCGCCGCACCTGGCCGCGATGCGGGACGGCGCGATCCTGGCCAACGCCGGCCACTTCGACGTCGAGGTGGACGTGCGGGCCCTGGCGGCGATGGCGGTCAGCGTCGAGCGCGGCGTCCGGCCGCACACCGACGAGTACGTGCTCACCAGCGGGCGCCGGCTGCTGCTGCTGGCCGAGGGCCGGATCGTCAACCTGGTCGCCGCGGAGGGCAACCCGGCCATGGTCATGGACGTGTCCTTCGCCGGCCAGGCACTGGTGCTGGCCTGGCTGGCCCGCGAGCACGGCACGCTGCTGCCGGGCGTGCACCGGGTCCCGGCCGCCATCGACGACGAGATCGCGCGGCTGGCGCTGGGCGCGACCGGCGCCGCCATCGACGAGCTGACCGAGGCCCAGCAGGAGTACCTCCACTCCTGGCAGCAGCTTTAACCGGTCCTTCGCCTCATCAATCACATCAACCTCGTGAGCAACGCCTTCGGGTCGGCCGCCGCGACATTTCACGCCGACGGTGCGCCCGGATCGGGCAAATCGGACTGATGGGCGCACGTTCGGCGTGAGATGTCGCGGCGGGACTGGTCTTAGTGTCACCGAGGGGGGAGGAAGCCGCCGGGCCGAGGAGTCGCGCTGCCGGAGTGGGGGGCTGGTGGGTCCTCTGTGACTGGTAGGTCCTCTGTGGCAGTTTTGGCGGGCGTGGCCGGTGCGGCGGGTGTGGCCGGCCCGTCTGCCGCAGCCCGGATGGCGTCAGTGGGTGAGCCCGTGCTGGCCGTGCTGGCCGTGGGGGCCGGGCTCCGGCTGCCGGTCTGGGCCGTGATCCGGGCGTGCGCGCGGTCCCGGCGCTCGGCGAGCACCGCGGACAGGTAGTCGGGGGGGCTGGTGCCCGGTGGCGGGGGTGGCGTCACCTGCGCGGCCACCACGGCCGCGATCCGCCGGCCGAACTCTTCCCGGGTCGCCGGGGTGAAGTCGTAGTAGCGGCTCAGGTACTGGCGGGCGGTCTCGGCCGTGGCGTCGGTCAGCCCGGACAGTTCGGCCGTGGCCGCCCACGCGGCCAGGGCCGGCGGCAGGGCCGACATCGGGGCCGTCGTGCCGCGCCGCCGCGGCAGCCGCTCGGTGATGACGAACGTGCCGGCGAAGATGTCGCCGAGGCGCTTGCCGCCTGACGACAGCAGCGAGGTGAGCAGCGCGAGGAAGCCCAGCGTCAGCCATATCTCCAGCACCCCGGCCAGGGCCCGCATCAGCGCCTGGCGGAACCGCTCCGGGCCGCCGTCGTCGCTCACCACGCGCAGCCCCAGGGCCAGCTTGCCCAGCGACCGGCCCCGGCTCAGGGTCTCGAACAGCGTCGGGTAGCCCACGATGATCGCCGCGGTGACGGTCAGCGAGATCGCCGCGACCGCCGCGGCGTCCAGGCCCCCGCCCGCCCCGGCGGCCAGCGCCACCCCGCCCAGCCCGAACAGCAGCACGAGCTGGACCACGATATCGATGATCAGGGCCAGGGTGCGGCTCGGGAAGCGGGCGAACGGCACGTCGATGACGACGGCCTCGCCGGTGATCACCTCGGCCACGCGGTTCCCCAGTCTGTCAGCGGGCTGGCCATCAGTAGGCTGCCTGGAGTGGACGTCGACGCCTTTGTAGCCGCACACCAGGCCGATTGGGCCAGGCTAGACCAACTCGTCCGGCGCCGCCGGCGGCTGACCGGCGACGAGGTCGACGAGCTGGTCACGCTGTACCAGCGGACCACCACGCACCTGTCCGTGCTGCGGTCGGCCGGGCACGACCCGGCCCTGGCCGCCCGGCTGTCCAGCCGGGTCGCCCAGGCCCGCACCTCGGTGACCGGCTCGCACGTGCCCGCCTGGTCGGCGCTGAGCCGGTTCGCGCTGGTGTCGTTCCCGGCCATGGCCTACCGGGCCCGCTGGTGGTGGGCGGGCTGTGCCGGCGGCTCGATCCTGGTGGCGGTGCTGCTGGGCTGGTGGGTGGCCCGCTCGCCGGCGGTCCAGGCCGCGCTGCTGCCCGGTAACGCGGTCCGCCAGCTGGTGAACCATCAGTTCCGGAACTACTACTCGCAGTACGCGGCCAGCTCGTTCGCCGCGAAGGTGTGGACTAACAACGTGTGGGTCGCCGCCGAGGCGCTGGTGTTCGGGGTGCTGCTCGGGCTGCCCACGCTGCTGGTCCTGTTCGGCAACGCAGCCAACGCCGGGGTGCAGGGCGGCCTGATGGTCGCGCATGGCCGCGGCGGGGCGTTCTTCGCCCTGATCCTGCCGCACGGGATGCTCGAGCTGAGCGCCGTGTTCCTGGCCGCGGCGGCCGGGCTGCGGCTCGGCTGGAGCATCATCGACCCCGGGCTCCGGCCCCGCGGGCGGGCGCTGGCCGAGGAAGGCCGGTCCTCGCTCACGATCGCGCTGGGGCTCATCGTGGTGCTGCTGGTCTCCGGGCTCATCGAGGCGTTCGTGACTCCCTCGCCACTCCCCGCCTGGGCCCGGATCGGCATCGGGGCGGTCGCCGAGGCGGCGTTCCTGGGCTATGTGATCGTCTTCGGGCGGCGCGCCGCCGCGACCGGGGCCAGCCCCGACATTGAGTTCGCGCCCGATACCGTCCCCGTGGCCGGCTAGCTCCGTCCGGCTGATGGAGTGATCCGGCGGCCGGCCTGACCGCTCCTTCAGAGGCGGCCGGCCGACTTCAGCTCCAGGTACGCGTCGGCCAGCGCGGCCGGCAGCCGGCCGGGCGGCGCGTCGACCACGCTGACGCCGTGCCGTCGCAGCAGGGCCGAGATCCGCCGCCGCTGGGCCTGGGCGTTCTCGGCCGCGGCGGCGTCGTAGAGACGGGCCACGTCGCCGCGGGCGGCCGCCATCTCCGCCACCCGCGGGTCCGCTACCGCCGCGATCATGACCATGTTCCGGGACACGAGCGGGCCCAGCCGGGGCAGCAGGCCCTCCTCGATCACCGCCGGGTTGAGGTCGGTGAGCAGCACCACCAGGCAGCGGTGCCGGGCCACGGTCAGCACCGCGCTGACCATCGCCGCCATGTCGGTCTCGGTCAGCTCGGCGTCCAGCGGCGCCATGGCCGTGGTGAACGAGGCCAGCACGGAGGACCGCGGGGCACCCAGGACCCGGGCCCGCAGCCGGCGGTCGAACGCGATCAGGTCGACCCGGTCCCCGGCCCGGGCCGCGAGCGCGGTCAGCAGCAGCGTGGCGTCCATCGACGCGTCCAGCCGCGGGATGCCGCCGACCCGGCCCGCCGAGGTCCGCCCGGTATCCAGGACGACCAGGATGCGCCGGTCCCGCTCGGGCCGCCAGGTCCGCACCATCACGTCACCCCGGCGCGCCGCCGCCCGCCAGTCGATCGAGCGCACGTCGTCGCCGATGACGTACTCACGCAGCGAGTCGAACTCGGTGCCCGGCCCGCGCAGCAGCGAACGGTGCTGGCCATCGAGCTGCCGCAGCTGGGACAGCTTCTCGCCCAGGTGCCTGCGGCTGCCGAACGGCGGCAGGACCCGCACGGTCCACGCCGCGCCGTGGCGGCCCTGCCGGGCGGCCAGCCCCAGGGGCCCGAACGAGCGCACGATCACCGCCGCGGACAGCTTGTCGCCGCGCCGGTCCGGCGTGAGCGTGCCGGCCGCCGTGGCCTGGCCGCCGGCCGGGGCGGTGAGCGCTACCTGGCCCGGCTCCGCGCGGGCGCTGGGCGGCCAGGCGGCCCGCACCTGGGCCCGCAACGGCCGGGGGCCCGGGTTATGCACGGTGACAGCGACGCGGGCGGACTCGCCCAGCAGCACCCGGGTGTCGCCGGACCTCGTGATGCGCAGCCGCCGCACGCTGGCCGCCAGCATCAGGTCGGCGGCGATCCCGGCGAGCAGCACGGCGTTGGCGGCCACCAGGGCCGGCCAGGTCCGCACGCCGAGCACGACCAGGGCGCCGAGCAGCGCCGCCGCGGCCGCGCGGCCGGTCAGCGCCATCGGTCAGCCCCCGGGCCCATCAGGCGGTCACCGGGGCACGGGGACGGAGGCGAGGACCGCTTCCAGCACCCCGTCCGCTGAGGAACCCTCGATCTCGGCTTCGGGCCGGAGCTGGATACGGTGCCGCAACGTCGGCCGGGCCAGCGCCTTCACGTCGTCCGGCGTGACGTAGTCGCGGCCGGCCAGCCAGGCCCAGGCCCGGCTGGTGGCCTGCAGGGCGGTGGCCCCGCGCGGGGAGACGCCGAGGCGCAGCGACGGGGACTGCCGGGTGGCCCGGCACAGGTCCACGATGTAACCGGCCACGTCCGCGGCCACCCGGACCTCGCGGACCGCGGCCGCCGCCGCGGCCAGCTCCGCCGGCCCGGCGACCGGCCTGATCCCGGTCGCCGCGAGGTTGGCGGGGTCGAACCCGGCCGCGTGCCGGGCCAGGATCCCGATCTCGTCGTCCCGGCCGGGCAGCTCGACGGTGAGCTTGACCAGGAAGCGGTCCAGCTGCGCCTCGGGCAGGGGATAGGTGCCCTCGTACTCCACCGGGTTCTGCGTCGCGGCCACCAGGAACGGCTCGGGCAGCCGCCGCGGCTCGCCTTCCACCGACACCTGCCGCTCCTCCATGGCCTCGAGCAGCGCGGCCTGCGTCTTGGGTGGTGTCCGGTTGATCTCGTCGGCGAGCAGCAGGTTGGTGAACACCGGGCCTTCGCGGAACTGGAAGAGAGCCGTCTTCGCGTCGTAGACCAGCGAGCCCGTCACGTCGCCCGGCATCAGGTCCGGGGTGAACTGGACCCGGGTGCTGCGCAGCGAGAGCGCGGCGGCCAGCGAGCGCACCAGCAGGGTCTTCGCGACCCCCGGCACGCCTTCGAGCAGCACGTGACCCCGGCAGAGCAGGCAGATCACCAGGCCGGTCAGCACCGGGTCCTGGCCGACGATGGCCTTGCCGACTTCGGTGCGGACGGCTTCGAGTGCCCCCCGCACCCCGGCGACGTCGGGGTCCAGGGCCTGGTATTCGGCGGTCACTGCGTGCGTACCTCTCCCTCGAGGGCGTCAATATCCTGCCCCAGCGTGACGAGCGCCGCGTCGTCGCGGGGCGCCGGCCCGTACAGGATGGCCTGTACCGCGCCGGGCTCGCGCCCGGTCAGCGCGGCCACCGCGGCGCACACCGCGCCGGCGTCCGCGCCGGCTGGCAGCGCGAGCCGGCCGGTGATCCGGTGCCGGGCCGCGTCGCGCAGCACCTCGGCGGCCCGGCCGCGGGACCGCCGGGACCGGTATAGCCGGCCGTGCCCCTCCACTGTCTCCGATGCGCGGACCACGACCGGAAGTGGCTCGGCGACCAGCGGGCCGAGCCGCCGCGTGCGCCAGAGCGCCGCGAGCCCGGCCGCGACGAACAGCTGCACCGTCACCAGGTAAGCCGGTCCGGGGATCTCCTGGAAGAGGGATTTCTGCCCGGCCGCGGTGACGGCTGGCGGGCCGGGCACCAGCCAGACGATCCGCGGGCTGCCGCGCAGCAGGTTCAGCGCCAGGGCCGCGTTGCCGCGGCGGGCCAGGGCCGCGTCGGTCAGCGGCACGCCGCTGCCCAGCAGGGTGACCGTGCGGCCCGCGGCCCGGTAGCGGACCAGGCTGGGATGGCCGTCCACCGGGTAGCACTGCCCGGCGGCGGTGCCGGTGGCCGCGCCGGTAGTGGCGCCTGCGGCCGTGCCCGGGCCGGGGCTTCGGACCCGCATCAGCACACCGCCCATGGCAGCGTCCCCCGCCACGGTCGCCGAGGCCAGGGTGCAGCCAGGGCGGACCGGGCGGACCTCGTCGGCGCCCGCCACCGTGACCCGGGGCGCGGCCCTGCTCCCCGGGGCCGTCGCGGCCTGCCCGTTCAGCGCGGCCAGGACGGCGCTGTCCGGCTCTACCACCATCAGGTTCCCGGGCAGCCGGGCCAGCGCGCTCAGCTGTCCCGGGCGGAGCAGGTAGGGGCTGGTGATGATCAGCGCCGGGGCCTGGCCAGGCGTGGTGCGGGGGCCCGGGCCCGGGCCCCCGGCCCGGGCCGCCGCGAGGGCCGCGGACACGCTGCCCGCGCGGCTCACCGGCTGCCCGCGGTGGGCCAGGAGGGCGGCGAGCGCCCGGCTGCCCTGCGATCCGGGATTGCCGGGATCGAGGTAGCCGGTGGTGGGCGCGGACGGTGTCAGCAGGGCGATCATGATGCCGCCCAGCAGGACCAGCGCCAGCACGGTGAGCGGTGCCCGCCAGCGGTGCAGCGGGCTGCGCCCTGGCGGGGCGGCGGGGCCGGCGGGGCCGGCGGGGCCAGGGTGGGGCGGGCCGGCGTCCCCGCGAATGGCCGGGCCGGCGTCCCCGCGAATGGCCGGGCCGGCGGTCCCGGGAATGGCCGCTCCGGCGGTCCCGGGAATGGCCGGGCCGGCGGTCCCGGTCCTGTCCGGGCCCGGGCCCGGGTCAGGCGGAACCGGTGCTGGTCCGGTCATCCCGGCCCGCCCTGGGGGGTTCCCGGGCCGGCTGCGGCTCCGGCTCCGGCGCCGGCTGTGGCTGCGGCCAGGCTGGCGCCGGGCTTCGGGACGGCCGCGCTGATCCGTTCGTCCAGCTCGCTGACCAGCGCGTAGGCCTCCGGGGTACCGGGCCGCTCGCCGTAGCAGACGTCGTCGAACATCAGGGCCGCGTCGCGCAGCGCCGCCCTCTCCGCGGGCAGCGCCGCGGCGGCTTCCTCGGCCATCTCGTTCGCGGTACGGCCAGCCCGCGGGGTGAGCACGGCCCGTTCATCGAGTTCACGGGCGATCGCCCGGACCCGTTCGAGGATGGCCCCCGCGTAGTCGCCGGCGGCGGCCACCCGCCCGGCGTGCAGCCGGTGATCGGCGGCGCTGAGCGTGCCGGGGCCGGCCATCAGCTGGCCCGCCGGCCGGCGGGACCGGGCGAGCGGGCCGGTCCGGCTCACCACCACCGTGATGAGCGCGGCGAGCAGGGCCGCCAGCGCGACCGCCGCCCACCAGCCGCCCGGGAAGGCCTGGCCCGCCCGGGACAGATCGCTCAGCAGGTCGGCTATCCCGTTCAGGATCCGCTGGGCCAGTGGCTCGTGCGGATGGTAGATCGTCTTCGACTGCTCGGCGCGGGCCAGCCGCTGCCCGGCCACCCGGCCCGTCAGGGAGCCGGCCGGCCCCCCGGGGGTCACCACGGCGGCGGGGCCCCCGCAGCCGTGGGAGGTGCACCCGGCGCCGGGCCGGCCGACGGCGGCCGCCACACCGTGGCGAAGTCGTCCCCGAGCGGGCCGGGCTGGCCGGTTCCGGACGCGGTCCGCAACGCCAGGTCCAGGCCTTCCTTACGCATCCGCATGTCCACATAGAGCAGGACCGTTACCCCGGCGGTGATCGGGCGGGTCACGGTGCCCGCCGCGATGGTCCCGATCACGACGATCACGGTTCCGCCGATGCCGCTGCCTGCCGCCGCGCCGAGAATGGTGAACGGGAGCTGCAGGATGCCGCCCGCGATGGCCACGATCAGCCCGGCCAGCAGCGTGATGCCGAAGACCCGCCAGAAGCTGCGGTTCACCAGCCGCCAGGACCGGGCCAGGGCCCGGCCGGGACTCGCGTTCTCCAGCACCACGACGGGCGTGACCAGGCTGAGCATGGTCGAGAACCAGATGGTGAGCACCAGGGCCACGAGCCCCAGCAGGACGATGACCGCGTACACCGGCGCCGGCGCGCCGGCCAGGGCGGCGACGCCCGCGATGAGGCCGACGATCAGCAGCGGCCCGAGTCCCGCCAGCAGCACCAGCAGCGCGGCCAGCAGCAGGCTGGGCAGCCGCGGGCGGGTGGCCCGCCACGCGTCTGCGGCGCTGATCTGCTGGCCGCTGACCCCGCGGGCGATGATCGGCGCGAGCAGCCCGGCCAGGATGGCCTGCACGATGTAGGTGAGCAGCACGGTCACCCCGAACGCGGGGAGCGCCACCGCGACGAACCGGCCGATCAGGTGCGTGGCCTGGGCTGTCGTCAGCTGCTGCCCCTGGCTGGGCAGATTGATGCTGCCCAGGTTGAGCAGGGTCCTGGTGATCACCGCGGAGAGGACCGCCGAGATCGTCATGACGATGGCAGCCAGGCCCAGGATGGCTTTGGGATTACGGCGGATGGAGGCGAAGGCCCCGTCCAGGATTTCGCCCACCCCCAGCGGCCGGAGCGGGATCACGCCTGGCTTGGGCGCCGCCTCGCCGTAACGCGGCCACTGGCCGGGGGGTGCCTGGCCGTAACCCTGCTGGCCGTAACCGGGCTGGCCGTAGCCGGTCTGGCCGTAGCCGGTCTGGCCGTAGCCCTGCTGGCCCCATCCGGTCCAGCCGGGCGGATCCGGCGGGCCCGAACCGGGCTGCTCGGTTCCCGGCTGCTGTGTTCCGGGGGCCTGCCCCGGAGGCGGGGCGCCCGGACCATACCCGCCGCCGGGCGGGAACCATGGCTGGGGCCGCTCGGCCTGCCCGTCCCCTGGCACGTCCGACGACGGGGTGTCTGTCATGGTTCTCCTTCGCGGCACGCCGCCGCCGAACTGCTCGCCGATAGCCGGGCTGGCCCCAGCGTCCCCGCTGGCGCCCATACTCGCACGAAGCGGGGGCGTCATGAAGTGCAGCCAGCGGAACAGCGCGGGGCCGGCCCTGGCCTGCGCGGGCCCGGTGCCCGCCGCGTCGACCTGGCCCGGGCCAGGGGGCAGACTCAGATCATGACCGTGCCCGCGCTGCGATGGCTGGACCCGCCCCGCGGGCCGGCTGTCGCCCTGCTCGACCAGACCCGGCTTCCGGCCGAGGAACAGGTCATCATCTGCGAAAACGTTCCGGAGCTGGTGGACGCGATCCAGCGCCTGGTGATCCGGGGCGCTCCGGTGCTCGGCGTGGCTGGCGCGTTCGGCGTGGCGCTGGCTGCCAGCCGGGGCGACGACGTGGAGGCGGCGGCCCGGCTGCTCTGCGAGGCCCGGCCGACCGCGGTGAACCTCGCCTGGGGTA
>WNGB01013995.1_pt1 | contig 21099 bp, 18 predicted proteins | sample 5400681 | NCBI WGS metagenome assembly WNGB01 (sample SAMN13153367, study PRJNA577476) | soil metagenome | isolation source: 115 cm soil or saprolite under grassland replicate 2 | place: USA:California | collected 2016-06-15
GAGGTGTCGCGCCGGTCGCTCACCCGTCACGCGTTCGTCGCCGGCCTGACCGGGTCCGGGAAGACGAACACGATCATGTCGATGCTGCTGGAGGCGGCCGAGCACGACGTCCCGTTCCTGGTCGTCGAGCCGGCCAAGACCGAGTACCGGGCGCTGATCGACCACCCGAGGCTCGGCTCGCGGGTGCGCGTGTTCACCGCGGGGAAGGCGACGGTTGGGCCGCTGGTGCTCAACCCGTTCGAGGTGCCGGCGGGCACCACCGTCAGCGAGCACCTGAACCTGCTGCGGGCCGTGTTCACCGCGGCGTTCGGAATGTGGACGCCGCTGCCGCAGCTCCTCGAGCGCTGCCTGCATGACATCTACGTGGACCGCGGCTGGGACCTGCGCAGCAACCGCAACGCCCGCCTGTCGAGCGGCGACGAGACCGCTGCGGCGTTCCCGACGCTGTCGGACCTGATCGCCAAGGCCGACGAGGTGATCCCGGCGCTTGGCTACGACGAGCGGGTCACCGGCGACCTCAAGGCCGCGCTCATCACCCGCCTGGACTCGCTCCGGCAGGGGTCCAAGGGCGCGATGCTCGACGTCGCCCGCTCGTTGCCTGCCGAGGAGCTGTTCGGCCAGCCCACCGTCGTGGAGCTCGAGGCGCTCGGCGACGAGGGCGACAAGGCGTTCTTCAGCGGCCTGCTGCTGATCCGCCTGGCCGAGTACCGCCGCGTCCGTGGCCAGTCACGTGACCTGGTGCACCTGCTGGTGGTGGAGGAGGCGCACCGCCTGCTCGCCAACGTGCCGACCTCGACGTCGGAGGAGATGGCCAACCCTCGCGGTGAGGCGGTGGAGACCTTCTCGAACCTCCTGTCGGAGATCCGCGCCTACGGGCAGGGTGTGATCATCGCCGACCAGGTGCCGGTGCGGCTCGCGCCCGACGTGATGAAGAACACCAACCTCAAGGTCGCGCACCGGGTCGTCGCCGCCGACGATCGCCAGGCCCTGGCCGGTGCCATGGCCATGGACGAGGAGCAGGCCAAGGCGCTCACCTCGCTGGAGGTGGGGGAGGCGGCGGTGTTCAGCGGCGGCGACGACGCGCCGCTGCTGGTACGGATCCCGCTGGTCAAGGACGCGCTGTCGCCGACGCCGCCGCCGGACGCCCGCGTGGCCGAGCACATGGCGCGCTGGCGCACGGCGAACGGGTTCGACGAGCTGTTCCTCCCGCAGGCGTTCTGCGTCGAGACGTGCGCGACGCCGGCGGCGTGCGCGGCAGCCCGCCGCCTTGCCGACGACGGGTACGTGCGGCAGACGCTGGCACGGCTGGTGCTGTCGACGATCGACGAACCGGGCGCGCTGGAGCGGCTGTGGGACGACCTGACGGTGGTGGTGCGCGCCCGTCGGCCGGTCACCGTCCCGGAGGCCGACCTGCTGCGGTCCTTCGCGGGCCATGGCTCCGACTGGCTCGCCAACCGCCGTGGCGTGCAAGGCGTGTGGTCGTACGCCGACACCGCCGGCTTCCGCGACCGCCTCCGGTCCGTGCTGCTCGCCAAGGTCGACGGCGACCAGGCGGTCCCCCAGCTTCTGGCCTCGTTCAGGGCACTGGCGCAGCGCCTCCACGCTCGCGAGCTGGAGCCGTACCCGGCATGCCACCTCGTCTGCAACCAGGATCCGCCGCTGTGCCTGTACCGCTCCGGCGTCGCCGACGTGGTCGCCAGCCGCCGCTACCACCCGTCGTGGCGCGACGCCGACGACCGCGACCTCAACGACAAGGACAACCGGCGCCGGCAGACCTGGGAGGTCTGCCAGGACGCGGCCTACGAGCTGGTCGAGTTCCCCGATCCTGACATGCCCGCGGACGTCCGGCAGCAGGTCGAGCTGGCAGCACGGCGTGTCTGCATGTGCTTCGAGCAGCAGATGCTGGCCGACGACCGCCGCAAGGTGCCGCGCACCGCCCGCCGCGTCCTCGCCCGCGTGCTCGCAGAGGCTGGCCTGGAATGATGCAAGAGCTCGGAGCCACGATCGACCTGCTCTTCAAGGGGCAGAAGGAGCTGGCCAACGTCGAGAAGGCACGGCTCGCCAGGGCCGTCGCCAACGGCGACAGGGCCGCCGCCTCGCAGACCCGGCGGCTTGAGATGGAGGAGCAGTCGACCGACGCCATGCGACAGGTCATGCAGCGAGAGGTCTCGCTGCAGCAGACCAAGTTCCAGGGCGGGGACGCCGCGACGATCGGCGCGGAGAAGGAGGCCAAGGGCCCGGCCGCGGGACTGCTGGCGGGTGGGTCGTCGAAGCCGCAGATGGGCACGGGCGTCGACCTCGGGCTGCACCTCGATCCGAGCATGGGCCTCGGATCCGGCTCGGGCGGCCGGCACGGCGCCAAGGGGGACGACGGGTCCGACAACACCCGGCTGAAGGGCCTCGAGGGTGATCCGCTGGAGGGTGATCCGCTGGAGGGTGATCCGCTGGACGGTGATCCGCTGGACGGCCGCGAAAGCAAGCCGGACCGGCAGACCTCCCTGCAAGCTGCCGGCGCTGACGGGACGTTCGACACGGCCGGGGATTCGAAGCTGACGTCCGGATCCCGGCTGGCGTCCCTTGCGCCCCCCGATCCTGCCCAGTACGAGTCGATCATCGCCGGCATCGCCAAGCAGTTCTCCACCCTCTCGATACCCACGGCGAAGGTCCTGTGACCTGGGCCTCGTACCCGCGGCGCACAGGACCATCCAGGAGGCGAACCAATGGCTGAGCTCGAAGCCGAGCGGCAAACCAAGAGTGACCGTTCCGAGGTACCGCCTTCTGCTTCTGGCGACGCCGGACCGACGCAGCGAGGCGACGACGCGAGCCTGCCCGCGAAGGGCGGCTCCGACGGCGCGACGTCGAGCAAGCCGGGTGGCGCCGGACCGCCGACGTCGGATTCGCAAGGGCGTCCGAGCCTCGTGGTCGAGCAGGGCACACCCACCCGACCAGCCCCCGGCGCGGCCAGCCCGGACGCGCCTCGCCCGGCAGAGCCGAACGGCGCCCAAGCCGACACCGTCGCGGCCAAGCTCGACGCCGTGAAGGCGGCGGCAGGGGAGAACCTGCACGCGCTGGGGGAGAAGCTGGACGACGCCAAGGCGGCCACCAGGGAGCGGCTCGACGCCGTGAAGGCGGCGGCGGGCGAGAAGCTGGACGCGCTTGGGAAGCAGGTCAGTGATGCGAAGGCGGCCGCGGGGGAAAAGGTCGAGGCCGCGAAGCACGTCACAGAGAAAGTTGACAAGCAGGTCAGCGAGGACAAGAACCTTCAGGTTCTGAAGGCCGTCGCGGTTGGCTTCCTGACGTCGAGCCCGGAGATGCAGAACGTCCACGGCACGGCGGACGGTCTGCGGCAGGTGGCCGGCAAGGTCAGCGACCTGCGAGATGCGCTGTCCGGCGACCCCGCGGCGAAGGCCGCCGCGGAGAAACGGGCCAAAGAAGATCTCAACAAGCTCTACGAGAGCCTGTACCCGGCCGGGTTCGAGGCTGGGCGCACCTTCCTGAATGAGAAGTCGAAGGGTGCCAGCACGCGTGAAGCCGCGTTCAGCGCGCTGGACCAGGGGCTCAAGTACGTCCCCTTCGCGACAGCCGCGCAACACCTGGAGAAGGCCGAGGCCCTGTACAAGCGTGGCGACCATGCGGGCGCCGTGCGTGAGTTCGGGAAGGCTGTGCAATCTTGGGGTGAGGAAAGCGTCAAGATCGCCGTCACCATCGACGGCGCCGCGGGCCTCGCCGAGTCGGCCGCCGGTCGCAACGCTGGAGCGTCGCGGGCTGCGGAGGCGCCCAAGACGACGGAGGCGCCCAAGACGACGGAGGCGCCCAAGACTGCGGGGGCCGAGCCGGCTGGAGGTGCGGGGTCCGGGCGGGAAGGGCAGCCGCCTGTCGAGATCGTGCCGGATTCGATCTCACCCGAAGAGTTGCGGAAGGTGACGGTCCCGCCGGATGAGCCCGTGCCGGCTACGGTGCGGACACCGGGGACCGGCGAGCCGCCCGTCGAGATCGTCCCGGATTCGATCTCGCCGGAGGAGTTGCAGAAGGTGACGGTCCCACAGGAAGCGCCGGCGCCCGAGGGCACCGGGGCCGCTCCCGCGGATGCGGCGACCATCGAGCTCGATCGGGGCGCGCCGCAACCCGGTGCCGCTCAGGAGCCGCATCCTCGAGACCTGCCAGCGGCTGGGGACGCGCCCCGGCTGGACGAGCGGCAGCAACCCTTCGGCCGGCAGACCGTGCCGCGGGAGCGGGGTGGGCCGTCGGCGCCGGAGGACCTCACCGGGACGGACAAGCGAACGGGCATGGGGTTCCACGAGCGGAACGCCGCCGAGATGGTCAACAACCTCCGCGTCGAGTACGACCCGAGCGCCGGCCGTCCCGTGCGGCTCTCGTACGACGTCGACAGGAACGCCCTTGCGCAGCCGTCCAGCTCGGCACGCGGCTTCGCCCGGGACTGGTCGACGGAGGGAGCGCAGGGGACGAACGCGGAATACGCGCGCTCAGGCTACGACCGAGGCCACCTCGTGCAGCGCGAGGCGTTCAAGGGCTCGATCGACACCGAGCGAGCGGCCGACCTGCATACACAAGTCGTGCCGATGGCGCCGGAGCTGAACCGGGGGGCTGGTTCGCCGTGGCGCGCTGCCGAGCGCGCGACGGTTGAGCTGGCCCGCGAGTACGGCTCGGTGCGGGTCGAGGTCGAGCCGGTGTACGCCAACGACCCTGCGCGGCTCCGCGACGGCACGCCGATCCCGGACACCATCAACCGCCGCGTGTACGCGCCCGACGGAACGTTGCTCCGCGACCAGAGCTTCGACAACCGCGGGGCGGCTGGCCGGCAGCCCGCGGCGCAGGAGCCAGCGCGCGTGCGGGTCGACCCGTCGGTGTCGGACGGAGCGGACCAGGCAAGGATCCGGGTCGATCAGGCGGCGCCAGAGCCTCCGGTAGACGCGGGGCCGCTCGACGAAGAGACCATTCGTGCAGGTCAGCGGCGCAATTCCGGCTGACGAAGGCGTGCCCCTTGGGCTCGCCGGGGGCGTCGCCTCCGGATGCTGACGCCCGCCATGGAGGGTGGATGTCCATGACGGACAGTGCCTCGGTGGCCGCGTTGCTGGACCGGATCCGGGGGTCGGTCATCGGCGACGACCTCCGGCTGCCGGGCCCCGTCCGGGCTTGCGCACCTGGCGAACGTGGCTGGGCAGCCGGCCCGCTTCGGCCAGGGCGGCCGGCTCGCCGAGGCGCTGCACCGAGCCTACCCGGACGAGCTCGACGCGATCTCGGCGGCCGCCGCCGTCGGCGGCCTCCTGGGCGCCGCGGCGCTCGCCGGCGTCGTCGCCCAGGAGCGCGGCGAAGCCCCGGAGCAGGTGCTGGCGGCGGCGAAGCGTGCCATCGGGATCGCCGTGGCCGGCCTGTCCAGCATCGGTGGCTCATGAGGGACCCGGCGACGGGACGCCGCAACGCCCCTTTCTGGATCGTCGCTGGCGGGCTCCTGGCGCTGCTGTGCGGCTCGAACCTGGCCGCGACCCTCTACGCGGTCTACGGCCAGCGCTTCGGGTTCTCCAAGGCCATGCTGGCCCTGATCTTCGCGACCTACACGCTGGTGCTGGTCCCGGCCTTGCTGGCCTGCGGCCAGCTCTCCGACCGCTTCGGGCGCCGCCCGGTCATCCTCGCCGGACTGACCGCCGGCATCGCCGGCCTCGTGCTGTTCGCGCACGCCGACTCGGTGGCCTGGCTATTCGCCGCGCGGGCCGTGCAGGGGCTGTCGGTCGCGATGATCAGCGGCGCCGCCGTGGCGGCACTGGCCGAACTGGAGCCGGACCGCGACGCCCTGCGCTCGGCGCTGGTCGCGACCCTCGCCCTCACGGGCGGAACCGCCGCCCGACACCTGGGTCGGCGAGGCGGCCAGGATCTCGGGGTTCGGGTCGATGCTGGTGTCCGCCGGGGCGAGCCCCCATTCGTTGAGCTCGAGGTCGGCGTCCCCGGTGGCGAGCGCCCACACGTAGCGCCGGGCGAGGTCGATCACCATCAGTACGTCGGCGCCGGTGGGATCGGCCTGCCCGCCCGGACCGCCTCCACCACGGCGGCGGCGTCGGCGGCGCGGTACTCCTCGCCGTAGACGGCCCCTGGGCGGCGGGGCGCCTCCATCACCGCGCAGCCGTCGATCCCGCCGAGGTCGACCGGGACGTAGCCGGCATCGTCGACCAGCCTGCCGAGGACCGCCTTCGCCTCGGCGTCGTCGCCACAGATCCACTGCACCACCCGCGCGTCGCCGCTGCGGGTCGCGGCCTGGGCCTGGAACCCCGCGGTCAGGGTGTTGAAGCACTTGGTGTAGCGGGCGCCAGGCATGCGGTCGGCGTTGTGGCGGGCGGCGGTGCGGCCGAGGTCGAGGGCGCCGCCTGGGCCGAACTGGTTGGTGGTGTCCACCACGATCCTGCCGCTGAGCGGCCCGGCCGCCGCCAGGGCGGCGTCGATCACGCCCCACGGGACCGACAGCACCACGACGTCGGCCGCCGCGGCGCGGGACGGCTGTCGCAGCGCCAGCTCGCCGACACGCTCGGGCTCACCGCCGGGACGGTCAGCCTGCGCGTCAAGCGCCTGCTGCGGCAGGGACTGGTGACGGTGGAGGCCGATCCGACCGACCGGCGGGTGACCTTTGTCGGCCTGACCGACCGAGGCCAGCAGCGCTTCGACGAGGCCGCGCCCGCCCACCTCGCCAACGAGGAGGACCTGCTGCGCGCGCTGCCCACCGAGGACCAGGCCGCCCTTGCCAGGCTGTTGCGCAGGCTGCTGCTCTCGTTCGAGGGCGCGCCCGCCAGCCTGACACCGGCGCGCGCGCTCGGGCTCCACCTCGGCGCGCGGGCAAGGCGCGCCCCACCGGGAACCCAGGCCGCCGGCCACCCTGCCGGGGTGGCCGTCACCAAGGTGGACCCTGGCAGCCCGGCGGCCGCCGCCGGGCTTTCGCCGGGCGACGTGGTCGTGGCGGCGGCCGGCCACCCCGTCCGGTCACCAGGCAGCCTGAACCGTGCCATCGCCCTGGCCCGCGACGCCGGCCGGCTGGCCATCCGCGTCCGCCGGGGCAGGCGGCACCAGGAACTGGTCGTCGACCTCAGCGGGCAGCCGCCCGACGGCGAAGAATGACGGGGACAGCGAACTGATCAGGAGGGTGGATCGTGCCAGTCTGGATCTGTGCGGCCTGCGGCAACCACCATCCGGCGGCGGCGTCGCCGCCGGCGGTCTGCGCCATCTGCGCCGACGAGCGCCAGTGGGTGCCGCCCAGCGGGCAGCGCTGGACGACGCTGGCGGAGCTGCGCGCGGCCGGGCACCAGGGCGACGCCCGCGAGCTGGAGCCCGGCCTGGTCGGGATCGGCGCCAAGCCGCCGTTCGCCATCGGCCAGCGGGCGCTGCTGGTGCGCACGCCAGAGGGCAACCTGCTGTGGGACCCGTCCGGCTTCATCGACGACCTGGCCATTCAGGCGGTCCGCGACGCCGGCGGAGCCAGGGCGGTCAGCGCCAGCCACCCCCACTTCTACGGCGCGATCGTGGAGTGGAGCCACGCCCTCGACGCCGAGATCCTGCTGGCCGAGGCCGACGCCGCCTGGCTGACGCGCCCGGACGCGGCGGTGCGGGCCTGGTCGGGCTCGTTGCCGGTGCTGCCCGGCGTCACCCTGGTGCAGTGCGGCGGGCACTTCGCGGGCAGCGCGGTGGTGCACTGGGCGGAGGGGGCCGGAGGCGCCGGCGCGCTGCTGAGCGGCGACACCATCTTCGTGACCCCGGGGGAGGATCGGGTCACCTTCGTGCGCAGCGCGCCCAACCGGCTGCCGCTCCCCGAGCGGTCGGTCCGCGGCGTGGTCGACGCGGTGCGGCCCTACCGCTTCGACCGCATCTACGGCGGGTGGTGGCAGCCGGTGCTGCGCCACGACGCCAAGCGGGTAGTCGAGCGCTCCGCCGAGCGCTACGTCCAGTGGCTGCGCGGCGAGGTGCCCGAGGAGTGACGCCGCCGGCGGGACTAGCCTGGGGTCGTCGGCAGCCCGCGCACTCGCAGAAGGGAGCAGCCACATTGCGCCAGCGGGAAATCGGTGACGGCAGGGTCAGCCTCCAGGTCAGCCAGCTCTGCCTCGGCACGATGAACTTCGGCTACCGCACCGACGAGCGCACCTCGGTCGCCATCCTCGACCGCTTCCTCGAGGCGGGCGGCACCTTCCTCGACACGGCCAACAACTACGGCCAGTGGCACGGCGACGCCGGCGAGAGCGAGCGGGTCATCGGGCGCTGGCTGCGCTCCCGTGGCGTGACCGACCGGATGGTCGTGGCGACCAAGGTGGGCGCGAGGACGCTGGTCCCCGGCGACCCCAGCCCCGAGCACTGGCAGGGCCTCGGCGGCAAGACCATCCGGGAGGACGCCGAGACCAGCCTGCGCCAGCTCGGCGTCGAGCGGCTGGACCTCTACTACGCCCACGTCGACGACCGCTCCACGCCCTTGGAGGAGACCGTGGACGCCATGGCCGAGCTCGCCGAGCGCGGAACGGTCGGCCTGCTCGGCGCGAGCAACCACGCCACCTGGCGGATCGAGCGGGCGCGCGCGATCGCGCGCGCCGGAGGCCGGCCCTCCTACCAGTGCGTGCAGCAGGAGCACAGCTACCTGCTGGCGCAGCCGGAACGCGGGCAGGTCAACCTGATCAGCGAGGAGCTGGTCGACTACGCCACCGCGGAAGGCGTGACCCTCCTGGCCTACTCCCCGCTGCTCAAGGGCATGTACGCCCGGCCGGACATGGCGCCGCTCGACGGCTACGGCCACCCCAGCAACCAGCCGCGGCTGGCGGTCCTGCGCGAGCTGGCGGCCGAGCTGGGCGCCACCCCGAACCAGGTGGCGCTCGCCTGGCTCATGCATGGCCAGCCGCCGATGATCCCGATCGCGGGCGCGAGCAGCGTCGCACAGCTCGACGAGCTGCTCGGTGCCATGGACCTGCGCCTGGATGAGGAGGTCCGCGGCCGCCTCGACGCGGCCGGCCGCCACGCCGACCACTGGAAGGCCGGCCCGCCGGCGCCGGCTGGGTAGCAGGGGCAACGCTCCCGGTGGGGTGACCGGCCAGGCGGCGGCGGGGCATCATCATGTCGCGGTCGCCGCGACCGCGTCGTCTGGTCGAGCGTTGGGGGCCCGTGATGCGCCAGCCGCCGCCGGGTCCGCCGGCGGATCCCGAGCCGAGGCAGCAGATCCGCTTCTGCCTCACGCCCACCGGCGTGCGGGTGGCGTACGCGACGGTCGGGCGGGGTCCCGCGCTGGTGGTGCCGGCGGCCTGGCTCGGCCACCTGGAGCTGGCGTGGCGGGACCCGGCCGTGCGCGCCTTCTACGCTCCGCTTGCCGCGCACCGCACCGTGATCCGCTACGACAAGCCGGGCTGCGGGCTGTCGGACCCGTGGCCGGGCCGCCAGACGCTCGACAGCGACCTCGAGGTGCTGCAGGCGGTCGCCGACCACCTGCGGCTGGACCGCTTCGACCTGCTCGGCATCTCGATGGCCGCGCCGGTGTCGGCCGCGTTCGCGGCACGGCATCCCGGCCGTGTCGGCCGCCTGGTTCTGTACGGCGGCTACGCCGACGGCCGCCGGATCGCCTCCGCCGAGGTGGCCGCGGCCATGCTCGACCTGGTCAGGGCGCACTGGGGGCTCGGCTCGGACGTGCTGGCCGACGTCTTCATGTCCGACGGCAGCGCCGAGGCCAAGGCGCAGTTCGCGCGGCTGCAGCGCGGCTCCGCGTCGGCGCAGCTCGCCGCGGAGCTGCTGGCGCAGTGCTACGAGATGGAGATCGGGCAGGATCTGGACCGCGTGGCCGCGCCGACGATGGTGCTGCACCGCCGCGACGACCGGGCGATCCCCTTCCGCCTCGGCCGCGACCTCGCCGCCCGGATCCCGGACGCGCGGCTGGTGACGCTGGAGGGTCGCAGCCACCTCCCGTACGTCGGCGACGCCGGGGCGGTGGTGCGCGCGATCCTCGGGTTCCTCGGTGGCCCGGCGAGCGCGCCCCAGCCGGCGCCCGGCCGCGTGCCAGGGACGCTCACCGCCCGGCAGCTCCAGGTGACGGCCCTGGTCGCCGAGGGCCTCACCAACCGGCAGATCGCCGAGCGGCTGGGGATCGAGGAGCGTTCGGCAGAGGGGCACTTGGAGCGGATCCGCCAGCGGCTGGGGGTCACCTCCCGCGCCCAGATCGCCGCCTGGTGGGCGCGGGTCGCGCGGGCGGATGAGGTACCGGGTTGAGGTACCCGCTGAGGTGGTTTCCCGCCTGACGGCCGTGCCCTCCTCGCCTAGCCTCGGAACGTTCGGTTCACGTCGCCACGACAGGAGGAGCGCCGAATTGGTCGCGCCTGGTCTTGAGCTCCGTGTGGAGCCGCGTTTCTGCGGGCCGCCCGGCTTCGCCCACGGCGGCTTCGCGAGCGGCTCGCTCGCGGCGCTGCTCGGTGGAGCCACCGAGGTGACCCTGCGCCGCCCGGTGCCGCTGGGCCGTTCGCTGCCGGTGCGCCGCAGCGGCGACCGCTCCCTGGTGGTGGAGGACGACGGCGTCCTGCTCGCCGAGGCGCAACCGGCCGAGGTGGAGCTCGCCGTGCCGGAGCAGGTGACGGCGGACGAGGCGCACGCCGCGGCCGGCCGGTTGCGCTACTTCGACGCCCCGGTGTTCCCGGCCTGCTTCGGCTGCGGCCCGGAGCGGGCGCCAGGCGACGGGCTGCGGATCTTTCCTGGCCGGGTGGCCGGTCGCCCGCTGTGGGCGGCGCCGTGGACGCCGGACCCGTCGGTCCGTGCCGCCTCGGCCCGCCGACCGGTGCCGGGTGGTCGCCTGGCCCGTTGGCCGCGACGGCCGCAAGCTCGCCGCCGGGTCGGCCCTGCTCGGCGCCAGCGGGGAGGTGCTCGCGGCGGCCAGGACCACCTGGATCATCGCGCAGCGCTCCTTCGCCGACGCCGGCGGTCCGCAGCCGGAAGCCTCGACGACGAGCGGCCGAGGAGGCCTGGGATGACCACGGGCCGCCGCGGGGTGGCGCTGACCCCGATGGAGACCCGGCACGAGGTCATCGTGCGGGCGGCCCAGCTCGCCGACGAGCTGGGCTACGAGGCGTTCGCGCTGCCGGAGGGCTGGGGGCTGGACTCGACCCTGGTGCTGACCGAGGTCGCGCTGCGGACCCGGCGCATCACGCTCGTGTCCGCCGTCCTCTCGGTCTGGGGTCGCACCCCGGCGACGCTGGCGATGACCGCCGCCACCCTGCACCAGCTCGCGCAGGGCCGCTACGTGCTCGGGCTCGGCCCGAGCACCAGGGCGCTGGTGGAGGGGTTCCACGACGTCGCCTTCGACCACCCGGCCGGCATGCTGCGGGAGGTGACCACCAAGGTCCGCGTGCTGCTCGCCGGTGAGCGTGCCCAGCTCGACGCGACCACCGGGGCACGGCCGCTGCGGCTCGGCCAGCCGCCGGCGCCGGACCTGCCGATCTGGCTCGCGGCGCTGGGCGACCGGACCACGCGGGTCGCCGCCGAGCTGGCCGACGGCTGGTTCCCCATGTTCGTCACCCGCGATCGCCTCGCCGGCTGGACCGTCGAGCTGGGCCGCGTGCGCCAGGCTGCCGGCCTGCGGCCAGGACCGCTCACCGTCGCCGCCGGCCCGATGACCGTGGCCGACGCCGACACCGGCAGCGCCCGGGACCTCGCGGCGGGCTGCGTCGCCTGGTACCTGTCCTCGATGGGCGACGTCTACGCCCGCGCCGTCACCAATCAGGGCTACGGCACCGCGGTCAAGGCCGTCCTTGCCGCCAACCCGCGCCCCAGCCCACGCAGCATGGTCGTGCCTCCCGAGGCCGAGGTCCTCGTCGACGAGCTCACCGCCCACGGAACGCCCGAGCAGGTCCGCGACCGGCTGGACCGCTGGGACGACACGGCCGACATCACGATGGTCGGGCTGCCGCCGGGCCTGCCCTGGGACACCATCGAGGCGACCCTGCGAGCCGCCGCGCCCTGACGCCTCCCGGCAGGAGCGGACGAGGCTTGCGGCAGGCTCGACGCCCCGCGGTGAGGGAGGACTCACAGCCCAAGTGCTGCTGGTGGCGCCCCCGACGTTCAGTTGTTCAGGAATCTCAGGACGGCGAGGACGCGCCGGTGGTCGGTGTCGGTGGGGGCGAGGTCCAGCTTGCTGAAGATGTTGCTGACGTACTTCTCGACCGCGCTCGGGCTGACGTTGAGGGCCTCGACGATGCCGTTGTTCGAGCGTCCCTCGGCCATCAGCTGCAGCACCTGCTGCTCGCGCGGGGTGAGGCGGTCGATCGGGTCGCTGCGCCGGCGGACCAGGAGCTGGGCGACGACCTCCGGGTCGAGCGCGGTGCCGCCGGCCGCCACCCGGCGCAGCGCGTCGAGGAAGTCGGACACCTGGGCGACGCGGTCCTTGAGCAGGTACCCGACCCCGCTGGTGCGGACGGACAGCAGGTCGGTCGCGTAGCGCTCCTCGACGTACTGGGACAGCACCAGGACGGCGACCTCCGGGTACTGGCGGCGGATCACGAGCGCGGCCCGGATGCCCTCGTCGGTGTGGGTCGGCGGCATGCGGACGTCGACCACCACGAGGTCGGGGCGGTGCTCGCCGACCGCCCGCAGCAGCGCGTCCGCGTCGGGCACGGCGGCGACGACCTCGAAGCCGCCGTCGCTGACCAGCTTGGTCAGGCCCTCGCGGAGCAGCACCGAGTCCTCGGCGATCACGATTCGCACGGCAGCTCCACGGCAACTGTGGTCGGCCCGCCAGGCGGGCTGTGGAGCGTCAGCGTCCCGTCCACCGCGGCGGCACGCTGCGCCAGCCCGCGCAGCCCGCCGCCCCGGTCCGCCGGGGTCGCGCCACCGCGGCCGTCGTCACTGACGAGGATGCGCAGCACCTCTCTGGTGCGTTCGACGGTGACCTCCGCGCGGCTCGCCTGGGCGTGCTTGGCGACGTTGGTGAGCGCCTCGGACACGACGAAGTAGGCGATCGCCTCGATGCTCGGCGCGCAGCGCCGTGGCACGTCGACGCGCAGCCGGACCGGCAGCGGCGCGCGCGCCGCGATCCCGGAGAGGGCGGCGTCGAGGCCGCGGTCGTCGAGCACGGCCGGGTGCAGGCCGCGGACGAAGTCACGCAGCTCGGTGAGGGCCTTGGTGGCCTCGTCGTGGGCCTGCTCGATCGCCTGCCTGGCGGGCTCGGGCGCGTCGGCGAGGTTGGCGCGGGCCATGCCGAGGTGCATCGCCAGGGAGACCAGCCGCTGCTGCGCGCCGTCGTGGAGGTCGCGCTCGATGCGGCGTCGCTCGGCGTCGGTCGCGGCGACGACCTCGGCACGGCTGCGGGCCAGCGACTCGACCCGCTGCGCCAGCTCCTCGCCGCGGCTGGGACCGAGCAGCGCCCGCGCCGCGGTCAGGTCGACGCGCGCCACGCTCAGCGCCACCCAAGGGGCCGCCGGCAGCAGGACGAACGCCAGCACCAGCAGGGCGAGGGCGGCGCCCGGTCGCGGGCTGCCGCCCCAGGCGCCGGCGGCATACGCGACCGCGAACGCCACGCCCGACCAGCAGGCCGCCACGAGCGCGCCGCCGGCGCACCCGACGACCAGCGCCAGGAGGTGGTAGGCGAGCTGCCGCCAGGTGGCAGAGGCGCGCCACGACCGGATCGGCCGCAGCGGCCAGTCCCCCGCCCCACCCGGCGGCGCCGGGATCTCGACCCCGAGCACGGCGCGGAACCGCGCCCGCTGCACAGCGCCGAACCCGCGCACGCACCACAGCAGCGGCAGCGGGGCGGCGACGGCGGCCACCACGTAGACCACGGCGAGCACCGGGGCGCCGGTGGGCCCGTCGAGGAGGCTCCAGACCGCCGCGCCCCAGACGACCACCACGCCGGCGAGGGCCGTGCCGGCGCCGAGGCCGAGCGCCAGCCCGGCGAGCGCGTGGAGCGTCGCGCGCCAGCTCCGCGGCGACCGTATGGCGCCGAGTGCGACCAGCAGCACACCGGCGGGCCGGCGGTCGTCGGGCCTCTCCGTCGTGGTCATGACAGGACGGTAACCCGCCGCCCAGGCCGCGAGCTATGAGGCCCTCCTTCCGCCGGGGTGGGGAAAACCCCCCTTTGTTCAAACGGTCGGTGGGCCTGCGCCGCTTTGTGCGCTGGCTTCCATCGTCGCTCCTCGGTCGCCCAGGGGCTCCCTCGTCGCTCCTCAGTCAGTCCAGCGCGCGGCTCCGGCCCACCTCCCTACTGCCCAGCGCTTGGCGCTCTTCGTCGCCTGCGGCTCGGAGTCGCTCCTCGGTCCAGCCAGCGCTTCACCCGTGGAGCTTGCCGCGAAGGCGTTCGGCGTCGGGATGGCCGAGCTGGTCGAGGATGCCGAGAGCCTGCCGCCACGCGCCGCGGGCCTGGTCGGGATGGCCGGCGGCGTGGTGGGTGTCGCCGAGGCTGGCGAGCGTGTCGGCCTCGAAGTAGCGGTCGCCGAGGACCCGGTACAGCTCGACGGCGTGCTGGTAGCAGTCGGCGGCCCGCGCATGGTCGCCCCGGCCGCGGAGGGCGGCACCGAGGCTCTCCGAGGTGGCGGCCTGGCCTTCGCGGTCGCCGAGCTGCTGCATCAGGGTGAGGGCTTGGGTGGAGTAGGCGACGGCCTGGCGGTAGTCGCCGAGCTGGGCGTGGCTGATGCCCACCCCGTTGAGCGCGTTGGCCTGCCAGAAGAGCTTGCCCGCGGCACGGAACAGGGCCAGGGCCTGCCGGGCGTGCAGGAGGAGCTCGCTGGGGCGGCCCTGCAGCTCGGCGACGCCGGCAAGGCACGTGTGCGTGTGGGCCTGGCCGTTGGGGTCGCCGAGGTCGGTGTACAGGCGCAGGGCGTCGCGGAGGTGGGCGTCGGCCTCGTCGCGGTGACCCGACTGGTACTCGCCCAGGCCCAGGCCCTGAAGGGCAGAGGCCTGCCCGACCCGGTCGCCGGCGCCACGCGCGGCCTCCAGGGCGGTGCGCTGCAGCGCGACCTGCTCCGACCAGTAGCCCCGCAGGAGCAGGAACGGGGTGAGGACCCACGCCAGCCGCCAGGTGTGGGCCTCGAAGCTGGTCGCGGCCTCCTCGACGGCGGCCAGGAGCACCCGGTGCTCGGCGGTGAACCAGGCCAGCGCCCGGTCGCGGCCGTCGAGGCGCTCGGGGACCACGCCGGCTTGGGGCGGGGCGAGGGCGACCGGGTCCCAGTGAGGTCGCAGCAGCAGGGCGGCTTCGTGCGCGGTGTGCAGGTAGTGGTCGAGGGTCCGGTGCACCGCCGCACGGCGGACGTCGGCGCCATCGTGGGCGTGGGCCTGCTCGGTCGCGTACGCGCGCAGCAGGTCGTGGAAGGCGTACCGGCCTGGGGTGTGCTCGACCAGCAGGCGGGCACTGGTCAGCTCGGTCAGTAGCGTCCGCGCCTGCCGTGGTGGAATGCCGGCGAGGCTGGCCGCGGCCGCGGCCGTCAGGTCCGGGCCGGGGTGCAGGCCCAGCAGCCGGAATAGCCGTGCGGCGTCCCCCCTCAGGGCCTGGTAGGACCAGGAGAACACGGCCCGGACGTCGGTCCCGGGGTCGCCGCCGTTCAGGGCGTCCAGTCGGCGCGTGCGGCCCCGCAGCTCGGCGGCGAGCGTGGCGAGGGGGAAGTCGGGTCGAGTGCCGGCGCGGGCGCAGGCGATCGCCAGCGCCAGCGGCAGCCGGGCGCAGCGCGCGACGATCTCGTCGACCGCGTCCGGTTCCGCCGCGGCGCGGTCCGCTCCCAGGCGGCGGGCCACCAGGGCGCGGGCCTCCACGGTGGACAGCAGGCCCAGCGTCAACGAGTGGGCGCCCTCGTTCGCCACCAGCCCGGTGAGCTGGTTGCGGCTGGTCACCACGACCAGGCACCCCGGCGTGCCCGGCAGCAGCGGGCGCACCTGGTCGGCGTCGCGGGCGTTGTCCAGCACGACCAGCACCCGCTTGCCGGCCAGCAGGCTGCGGTACAAGGCTGCCTGGGCGTCCAGGCCCTCCGGGATCCGCTCAGCCGGCGCGCCGAGGGCGTCCAGGAACCCGTGGACCACCTCCGCCGGGTCCAGGACCGACCCGGACGGGTCGAAGCCGCGTAGGTTGACGTACAGTTGCCCGTCCGGGAAGCGCGCGGCGACCCGGTGCGCCCAGTGCACCGCCAATGCGGTCTTGCCGATCCCGGCGGTCCCGGAGATCGCCGAGATCACCACCGCGGCCGGCCGTGGTGGGCTCGCGCCGTTGCCATCGGGGGCGGCGAGGAGGCCGTCCAGTCGGGCGAGCTCGCGGGCACGGCCCGTGAAGGCGGCGACGCCCAGGGGCAGCTGCGCCGGGACGCTGCCGCTCGCCGCCACGGCCGGGACGGGGAGCGGGGGTGGGTCGAGGGCGGGGTCCTGGCGCAGGATGGCGGTCTCCAGCTCGCGCAGCGACTGGCTGGGGCTGACGCCGAGCTCCTCGTCGAGGGTGCGCCGCAGCCGCTGGTATGCCGCGAGCGCGTCGCCCTGCCGGCCGGCGCGGTACAGGGCGAGCATCAGCTGCCCATGGGTCTGCTCGTGCAGCGGGTATTGCCGGCACAGGTCCTCCAGCTCAGGGATGAGCTGCAGGTGCTGGCCGAGGGCCAGCCGGGTTTCGACGAGCGCGTGCCGTGCCTGCGCCAGCAGCTGCTCCAGACGGTGCGCCTGGTCGTCGAACCAGGCCAGCCCGGCGAGGTCGGCGAGCGGCCGGCCACGCCACAACGCCACGGCGGCTTGCAGCTGTTCGAGTTGCTGGCATGGGTCGGGGGATCGTGCAGCGAGGCGGATCAGGCGCTCCGCAGCCTGCACGTCGGTCACCCCGTCGCCGGCATCCAGGACGTAGCCTGGCGGCCGGGCCGCGATCGCCGCCTTGTCACCCAGCACCCGTCGCAGGTGCGACACGTGGCTCTGCAGCGTCGTCGCCGCGGTCGCCGGCGCCCCGTCACCCCAGACGAGGTCGACCAGCCGGTCGCTCGAGACGACCGCGCCCGGCTCGAGCGCCAGCGCCGCCAGCACCGCGGTGCGGCGCAGCCCCTGCACCGGCCGGCGGGCGCCGTCGACCAGCACGTCGACCGGCCCGAGAAGCCTCACCCTCACTGATCTGCCCCACCCTTCCCCCCACACGACCGAGCGCTGCCGGCACCCTCGGGGTCTACGTCCCGCCTGGGGCCGGCGGTTCACCGCCGATCCGCTTCCAGCCCCGTTCCAGCCCCGTGCCAGCCGCCGCTGCCACCCTGCCAGGAGCCGGGCCGCGACCACGAAGGCCTGCGTCCCATTGGCCCCTCTTGGATGGCAACTCACCACGACCCGAAAGGGTTCCCGCCACCGTCGCCGCGGCAGGGCGCGGCGACCCGTGGGGCCACGGCAGCGTGCGAGCGGCCCGGCGTCATCGACCCACCCGACCTGCAACAGAGCACCTCGTCAAAGGGGAGGCAACCATGGCCGGCAAGGCCGTCATCAGCCTGACCACCGGGCTGGAGGACCCCGAGCGGGTAACCGTCGCGTTCCTGGTCGCCGTCGGCGCGGCCGAGCAGGGCCGCCCGACGCTGATGTTCCTGACCAAGGAGGCGGTCCGGCTCGTCGTGCCGGGCGTCGCGGTCGGGGTCGCCTGCGACGGCTGCCCGCCGCTGCCCGACCTGGTCGACGCTACGCCGCCGCTGGCGGCCGCTACCTGACCTGCCCCATCTGCTTCGATGCCCGCCAGCTCGACAAGGGCCACCTGCTGCCCAACGCCGAGCTCGGCGGCACCGTGCCCATGTGGCAGTGGATCGGCGACGACGGCGCCACCACCTTCAGCTACTGACCAGGACCGAACTCGAAGCCAAGCGGGCCCGAAGGTCCTTGGGCCGGGTACTCGTAGTCGCAGCAGTGTCAGGAGGATGCATGTCTCGCACGTGGTCGCGGGTCACGGCCAGGACGACGATGACCCCACGGTTGGCTGGCAGGTCGCTGGCAGCCGGGTTGGCGGCGTTGGCGTTTGCGACGTTGATGGCACTGCCGGCCAGCGCCGTTCCACCAGGTGGCGGTGGTGGCGGCGGTGGCGGCGGAGGAGGAGGAGGCGGCGGCGGCGGCTCGGACTGCCTGCTGAGCGCAACGCCGTCGGTGTGGCTGTCCCGCTCGTCGATGCTGCTGGGGCAGAGCGTCGTGGTGAGCTGGGACGCCGGCCTGCCCGCCGGCTGCATCGCGACCAAGTCGGTCATCGGCCCAGGGTTCAGCGGCTCGGTCGCGGCCAGCGGGTCGCGAACGGTCACGCCCGGCGCGCTCGGGTCCAGCATGTGGCGGCTACACCTGTCGGCGGCGGGCGGGATGTCGATGGACTCACCGAACGTGTCGGCGACGGTGTCGCCGGTGCCGGCGAACCCGTCGATGGCGGCGGCCCGCTGCTGCCCGGCGTCACCCACGCGGTCGACTTCCAGCGGGAAGAGCCGGACGGTGACTCCTGTTCCGGCCATCTCCACTACGACGCCACCATCACCCTGCTGACGTACACCGACCTGTAACGCCGCCTGGCCGGAGCGCCAGACCACCAGATCCCGACACGGAGGGCGGGCCATGAGGCCCGCCCTCCGCCAGGGTGAGGAAAACCCCACCAAGAGCCCGCCGGGCACCCCACCGACAGCGAGGCCGCGCCCTGGCAGCGTGTCGGCCAACCGGACGAGCATGAAGGAGGGCGGAGACGTGATCGAGGTGCGCGGGCTGACCAAGCGGTACGGGGACAAGCTCGCGGTCGACGACCTGACGTTCACCGTGCGGCCGGGGATCGTCACGGGCTTCCTGGGCCCGAACGGTGCCGGGAAGTCGACCACCATGCGGCTGATCCTCGGGCTGGACGCGCCGACCCGCGGGTCGGCGACCGTCAACGGCAGGCCGTACCGGGAGCACGCCGCGCCGCTGCGCGAGGTGGGCGCCGTGCTGGAGGCCCGCTCGGTCCACCCGGGCCGCAGCGCCCACAACCACCTGCTGGCGCTTGCGCAGACCTGCGGCATCCCCCGGTCCCGGGTGGACGAGGTCGTCGACGCGGTCGGCCTGCGCGAGGTGGCCCGCAAGCGCGCGGGCGGCTTCTCCCTGGGCATGGGGCAGCGGCTGGGCATCGCGACGGCGCTGCTCGGCGACCCTCGCACCGTCATCCTCGACGAGCCGCTCAACGGCCTCGACACCGAGGGCATCCGCTGGATCCGGTCGCTGCTGCGCAGCCTCGCCGCCGAGGGCAGGACCGTCTTCGTCTCCTCGCACCTGATGAACGAGATGGCCCTGACCGCCCAGCACCTGGTCGTGATCGGCCGAGGGCGGCTGATCGCCGACAGCGGCGTGGAGGAGCTCGTCGCCGGCGCCGCGCGCAAGCTCGTCCGGGTCCGCAGCACCGACCCCGACGGCCTCGCGGCGCTGCTCCGCGCGCCGGACGTCACCGTGTCGCCGGCCGGCGACGGCGCCCTGAGCGTGACGGGGTTGAGCACCGACCAGGTCGGCACCGTCGCCGGCGCCGCCGGGATCACCTTGCTCGAGCTCACCGCCCAGCAGGCCTCGCTGGAGGACGTCTTCATGGAGATCACCCAGGACGCGGTCGAGTTCCGCGCGCCGGCGACCACGAGGGAGGACCAATGAACGGGATCACCGAAGCAACCACGCCGGCCCTGCCAGGCGACCGCGCACCCCAGCGGGTGACCCTGGCGCGGGTGGTGCGCTCGGAGTGGACCAAGCTGCGCTCCCTGCCCTCGACCGCCTGGTCGCTGCTGGCGGCCGTGGTGCTGGTGGTCGTCTTCGGCGCCCTGTACTCCCTGCTCAGGGTCACCAGGCCGCCGCACGATCCGGCCAGCCTGGCGAGCTTCGACCCGACCGCGGTCAGCCTCGGCGGCGTCCGGCTGGCGGAGCTGGCGGTCGGGGTGCTCGGGGTGCTGGTCGTCACCGGCGAGTACGCCACCGGCATGATCCGGACCAGCCTGACGGCGGTCCCGGCGCGGCTGCCGGTGCTGTGGGGCAAGGCCATCGTGTTCGCCATCACGACGCTGACGCTGTGCCTCCCCGCGGCCTTCGCCGCCTTCCTCGTCGGCCAGTCGATCCTGGCGTCCGAGCACCTCGACACCACCCTCGGCCAGCCCGGCACGGCGCGGGCGGTGCTCGGCAGCGCGCTGTACCTGACCGCCGTCGGCCTGCTCGGGCTGGGCCTCGGCGCCCTGCTGCGCAACACCGCCGGGGGGATCGCCGCGCTCTTCGGCGCGCAGTTCGGCCTGCAGATCGTCGCGGGCCTCCTGCCGGAGACCTGGTCGGACCAGGTCACCAGGTACCTGCCCGCCCCGGCCGGCATTGCCGTCACCAACGTGCGGCCCGACCCGCTGTCGCTCGGCCCCTGGACCGGGTTCGCCCTGTTCTGCCTGTACATCGCCGTGCTGCTGGGGCTCGCCGCCTGGCTGCTGCGGCGCCGGGACGCCTGACGCGGGCGGGACCCCACCCGCTCCACTCCCTCACCCGCGACCTCACCTGCGCCAGGCCGGACCAGTAGACCTTTACGGTTGCCCGGCGGCGCGCTGCTGGGTGCGTTCCTCGACGGCGCGGTCCTCCAGCACCTGGCGGACGGCGTCGTCGAGGGCGTGCAGGGCGCGGGCCAGGTCCTGCTCGGCGATGGGCAGCGCCGCGCGGACGCGCTCGATCGCCGTGACGAAGGCGACCATGGCCTGGTGGTGGGCGGCGACCCCGTCCTCGGTAAGGGAGACCAGGTACGAGCGGCTGTCGGCCGGGTTGCGGGAGCGCAGGGCGTGGCCACGGGCGGTCATGGTGCGCACGTAGTCCGAGACGGTGGTCAGCGGCATCCCCATGACCTGCGCCAGCTCGCTGATGGTCAGCGGCCCCACCTCCAGCACCGCGCTGTAGATCGCGTACTCGTCCGGCCGCAGGCCGCTGCCCGCCATCGCCTGGACGAGCAGGGCACGGACCCGGTTGCCGACGGTGAACACGTCGAACAGGAGGGAGATCCGGCGGCGCCGGTCGAGGTGGTGGGTCACGGCGCTGAGTGTGCCCGGTCCGGGCCGAGGCGCAAACCCGGGAGGAGGTTTCGATGCTCCGGATCCGGAGCATCTATTCCGGGACCGGAGCGGAGCGCGGCGGCGGTGGGAGGCGGCCCGATGGTGGGACCTGGAC
>WNGB01004536.1_pt1 | contig 21094 bp, 19 predicted proteins | sample 5400681 | NCBI WGS metagenome assembly WNGB01 (sample SAMN13153367, study PRJNA577476) | soil metagenome | isolation source: 115 cm soil or saprolite under grassland replicate 2 | place: USA:California | collected 2016-06-15
ATGACGCCGACGCGCTATGGGTGACGTCCTGGCCGTTCCCCGAGTTCGTCCGGCACGCCTGGGCCGGTTCCATGCTCTGCACCCTGTTCCGCCGCGAACCGGGCTGCCCCCACCGCGCCTCGGACCTGATCGTCGCCGCGGTCGCCGCCACCCGCGCCCGCTGGCCGCACATCCCACCCCAGGGCATGGTCACCTTCATCGACCCGGCCAAGGTCCGCCGCAAACGCGACCCCGGCCGCTGCTTCCGCCGCGCCGGGTTCACCCCCGTCGGCCACACCGCGAGCGGGCTGGTCGCCCTGCAGTTGCGTCCCGCCGACTTCCCCGCCCCGATCCCGGCCCGGCCCCGCTACGCCCACGGACAGGGCGACCTGTTCGGCGAGGCCGACCCGTGGCCCGACCGTCTACAGGCGGCACCGGCCAGCCCGTTCAACAGCCACGGGACCGGCGGCGCGGTCACCGCCTCGATCTCCCGCCACCCAGCGCACCACCAGCCGCCCCTGTTCAACCTGGACGCCACAGCATGACCACCACCACATCCCGCCCCGAGCCGCCACGCCCCGAGCAGGGCACCCTGCTCGAACCGGCCGACCCGGCCGCCGCGCCGGGCCGCGGCGAGAACCCGTCGCGTCACGCCGTGGTGGAACGCGACACGTCGGATCAGGCCCGGGCCGACGCGTCAACTCGATCGCCGCACGACCCGTCGCGTGCCGCCGGCGAGACGCGACGACGGGTCTGCGCCTGGTGCACCCAGCCCATCCCGGCCCGGGCCCGCCGCGACGCCATCTGCTGCTCGGTGCGCTGCCGGCAGGCCCGGCACCGGTTCGGCCGCACCGTGGGCCGGGCGCGAGCCGTCGCGGGTGGCCACCCGCGGCTACGGCTGGCCTACGCCGACCCGCCGTACCCGGGCAAAGCCTGGCTCTACAAAGACCACCCGGACTACGGCGGCGAGGTCGACCACGCCACGCTGATCCGTCGCCGAATTCACCAGCACCACCGAGCCGTCGCACCAGGCCCGGGCCGACACGTCGCTCCAGGTCCGACGCGTCGCACCCGACGTCAGACGCGACGGCTCCGACGACAGGAGCCCTTTCATGACCGCAGTCCTGGACTGGTCCGGCCGCGACGGTGCCCCATTGGCCACGGTGGGACCACTGGCGCCGTGCCAACACTGCGGCAAGCCGGCGTTGCTGCGTCACCCCGCCACCGACAGACCCTGCCACAAAACCTGCGCCGAGAAAGCCCTCGACCACAAGACCACATCCACATTGGACGGTGCCGCATGACGATCCTGGCGGACGCCGCGTCGCACCAGGCCCGCGCCAACACGTCGCCTCAGGTCCTGCACGACGCGACGCGCCCGACGTCAGGCGCGACGGGGCGCATCGACGCGTCGCACCCGCCGGCGGACACGACGGCTCCCGCCGAACCCCGAAAGGACTGAGGCAGCTCGACGACCAGCGTCAAGACCGGCCAACACAGCGAGGCCGGGGTCCCAGCCCCGGCCGCCGCCACCGCCCCCAACGAAGGAGGCACATCACCGTGCCGACCACGGTACACATCCAACGGCGTGATCGCCGCTGCGGGTACGGCGCCGTGCGCCAGCCGGCAAACAGCCCCGCCACGCTGCTGTACGGGCTCGCCCCGGGCGACCGGTGGCGCATCCTCGGCCGGATCCGCGCTCTCGACGAGCTGGCCGCGCTGGTGCGCGAGCGGCCCTACGGAACCGGGTGGGCCGCATGAGCGAGCTACGCGCCGCCGCCCTGGCCTACGCCGCCGTGGGCTGGCCCGTGTTCCCGTGCAAGCCGCTGGGCAAGGCACCGCTCGGCGCGCTCGTGCACCGCGGTGTCCTCGATGCCAGCACCGACCCAGGCGTCATCACCGCCTGGTGGACGCGCTGCCCGGCCGCGAACGTGGCCGTCGCCTGCGGCGCGCCCGGGCCCGACGTCCTCGACGTGGACACCAAAGACGGCCGCCCCGGCATGGCGTTGTTCGAACGGGCCCGCCGCGTCGGGCTGCTCCGCGGCGCCGGCGCCTTGGTGCGCACGCCCAGCGGTGGCCTGCACGTGTGGTTCGCCGGCACTGACCAGCCCGGCGGCGCCGTCGGCGGCAAAGACAAGCCGCTCGAACTCAAGGCCGTCGGCGGGTACGTGCTGCTGCCACCGTCCTACGTGGACGACCCCGACCACGGCTACGCCGGCCACTACCAGCTCCTCGAACAACGGGACACCGCCGGCACGGTCGACTTCGCCGCGATCCGACGGCTGCTCGACCCGCCCACCGCGCCGGTCGAGCAGCCGCGGCGACCCCGCGACCCCAGCACGGTCCGGCCCGGCGACGACTTCAACACCCGCGCCAGCTGGGCAGACATCCTGCTCCCACACGGCTGGACGTTCCTCGGGCAGCGCGGCCAGGTCGGCTACTGGCGGCGGCCCGGCAAAACCACCAGTGTCTCCGCCACCACCAACGCCCTCGGCACTGACCGGTTGCGGGTCTTCACCACCTCGACCGGTTTCGACGCCGCGTCCTACTCCAAGTTCGGCGCCTACACCCTGCTCAACCACCACGGCGACCACCACACCGCCGCCGAAACCCTCCGCCAGCACGGCTACGGCACCGCGGAGGGCGGCACATGACCGACGACGCAAGCGGTGCGATACCGACGCTCGGCGACCTCGATGTCGAGCCGGCCGACACCGAGGGCTGCGATGACCCGCGGATCCTCACGGACCTGGCCGCCGAGGGCGCGGTGGGCGTCGTGCTGGAGCGGCTGGCCCGCTTCGGCAAGGACGAGCTGGGCCAGCGCCGGTTCGCACACCGGGTCATCGACGCGCTGGCCCGCCACCCCGCTGCGGTGCGGCAGGAGTACCGCGACGCGATCGTCGCCGCCGGATACCTGCGCCCCGGAGACTGGCGCACCGCCGAGGCCGAGGCCCGCAAGCGCGTCGACCGCGAACGCCGCGCCTTGCCGGAGATCGCGCCGGAGAGCCGCTACCTGGCCGACCCGAACGACGGCTGCCTCTACCTGGCCGACAACCTCGCCGGCCGGACGCTGCTGGCCCGGTTCATCCCCCGCGTGGTTGCGAACATCACCCGCGACGACGGCGCCGAAAAGACCACCATTGTGAGGATCCAGGTGACCCTGCCCACCGGACAGGTGGGCGAGGTCGACGTGCTCGGCGACCGGCTGCACCGGGCGCGGGAGTGGGCCGCGCGGGCCGTTGGCGCATCGGCGGTCATCCTGCCCATGTCCCGCGACGAGGCCCACGTGCTCACCGCCGCGCAGATCCTCGGCGCCGAGGAGTGGGAGACGGTCGTGGAGTACGCCCACACCGGCTGGCGGCGCATCGACGACCGGTGGCGGTTCCTGACCACCAGCGGTGCGCTGGGTGCCGACGGACTGGACCCCACCTGCCACGTCGACCTGGGCAACCCCCGGCTCAACGGCTACCGCCTCCCCGACCCGGACCAGGCGGACCTTGACGCGCTGCGCGCCGCGGTGCGTGCCTCGCTGGACCTGCGCTATCTGGCCCCGCTGACCGTGATGGCCCCGTTGCTCGGGGCGGCCTACCGGGCGCCGCTGCCGGTCCTGCCCGACACCAGCGTGTTCGTCGCCGGCCAGTCCGGCTCACTCAAGACCGCCATCTCCGCGCTGATGTGCCAGCACTACGGACCCGACCTGGACGCCAAAGGCCTGCCCGCCGAGTGGAAGTCCACCGCCAACGCCCTGGAAGTCACCGCCAACGCCTTGGCCGGCGTGCTGTTCGTCATCGACGACTACGCCCCCCAGGCCGCCGACGACCCCCGCCGCCTCGCCGCCGCCGCCGACCGGGTCCTACGCGGCGCGGCGAACAGCTCCGACCGCGGCCGGCTGCGCCCCGACGGCACCCCCCGCCCGGCCCGGCCACCCCGCGCCCAGATCCTCACCAGCGGCGAGGACATCCCACCCGGCCAGTCGCTGCGGGCCCGGCTCACCGTCACCGAGCTCACCCGCGACGACGTCCACCGCGACCGGCTCACCCAAGCACAACAGCTGGCCGCCGACGGCGTCTACGCGCTGGCCATGGCCGGCTACATCCGCTGGCTCGCCGGCCAGTACGACACCCAGCCCGGCTACCCCACCACCGTGCGGCGGCTGATCGTCGACCTCCGGCAGAAGCTCGCCGCCGACGGCCGGCACCTGCGCGTGCCCGAGGCCGCCGCCAGCCTGCTCGCCGGCTGGACCACCTGGCTGCGCTACGCCACCAGCGTGGGTGCGGTCACCAACGACGACGCACAGCACCTCGTCGCCACCGTGTTCGCGGCGATGATGCACCTCGCCGACCAACAGGCCGCCCACGCCCACGAGTTCTCGCCCGCGCAGCTGTACGTGCGCGCGCTGTCCGCGGCGTTGACCGGCGGGCACGCCCACCTCGCCGCGCAACGTACCGGCCTCGCCCCACCCGACGCGCTCAACTGGGGCTGGCAACCCCAACCGCACGGCCTCGGCGTCGACGAACGCCCGCGCGGCACCTGCATCGGCTGGATCTCCGACGACGGGGAGATCTACCTCGACCCCGGCGCCGCCTACGAGGTCGCCCGCGACCACGCCAACCGCGCTGGCACCCCCTTGGCCACCACCAAAACCACCATGCACAAGCGGCTGGACGAGGCCAAGTACCTGGCCTCCACCGACGACAAGGGCAAGAAGAAGAACCGCTTGGTCAACCGGAAGGTGCTCGGCAAGGACCGCCGCGTCGTGCACATCCGGGCAGACCTGTTCACGCCGACGGCGGGGGATGACCAGTGAGAATTGCATTCGTGGCCGTTACGGGCCCAGTACCGCAGACGAGTCGTAGCGGTCGTAGCGGCGCCGCCACTCAGCCGCGTTCTCGCACATCAACATGCCCACACCGCGCTACGACCATGCCTCAACCAGTCGTAGCGCCAGTCGTAGCGCGCTACGACTGCCCCACGGGCAACGGGCACCCCGCTACGACTTCCACCCCGCCGCTACACCACCGCTACGACGACGCACAGCCCAGTCGTAGCGGCACACGCACCACCCCACCAGCCAGAACAGGCCCGACAGGGCCGCCGCTACGACCGCTACGACTTTCCGCACCTACCACGGCCACACACCCGACCGTGAGTATGTCGCCCGCCCCGCGTCACTGGCCAGATCCGTGTCGGCCCCCGCGCCCTGCGGACACCGACCGCCAGAGCTCCATCACTCCGGCCCCCCAAGCGCAAGCCAGCTGCACTGACACTGCGTAGTGGGCGGCCGGACTCTCCCGCGCGTGGGCAGCTTCGTGCCGCGGCGGGAACTCGCCGGCTTCGACGCGTCGTCGCAGGTCGGTGACGATGCGCTGGTACTCGGAATCGGCAGCGGTGTTGAGCGGCTCATGCCCGGTTGTGACACGCCGGCACACCCCCGACCGACCGCCTTTGACCTTGGCCTCTCCGTCGCATCGACCGAAGATGTTACCCGCGCGTACGGCGTGTCGTGCCGCGAGCCACCCTCACACCGCGACTACGATCGCCGTGCCTTCGGCCAACTACAGAGCGTGATCGACAATGCAGCACCGAGCCCAGCCCACGCCGATCACGACACTAAGGAGATCGTCGCAATGGTGGGCCACTACGGCCGCGACCGGCGCCGCCGGCTGAGCAAAGAAGAACTCCTCGAGCAGTACACCCGCGCTGGCGGGCTCTGCCAGAACTGTGGCACCGAGCTGGGCGCCAACTGGCACAGCGCCCACCTCGCGGCCTGGGCTAACGGCGGGTCGACCAGCCAGACCCAGGCCTGGTGCGCCAACTGCAACCTGCGGTTGGGCGCCCGCGACGTTGAGCAAGTAGCCGACGTGCAACTCCGCCAATGGCAGAGCCAGGCCTTCGGCCCGATCTACCGCCGACTATGGGAAACCGGCAGTGCCACCCTCCATGCGGCACCGGGGGCCGGCAAGACCCTGTTCACCGGCGCGATCTTCAGACACGGCTTCGACCTCGGCCTGTTCAACCGGCTGCTCGTGGTGGTACCCAACGTCAATCTTGTGGACCAGTGGGTCGAGTCGCTGGGCACCCGGATGCGCATCCATCTCGACAACGCCCCAAGCAGGGGCGTCGTCGAGCATTCGGAGACCGTGGGAGCGGTGGTCTGCTATCAGTCGTTGCCCAACTCAGCAGCGGCGCATGCAGTGCGAATGGGCCGGACGCAAACGCTGGTGGTCTTCGACGAAGTCCACCATGTCGCCGACAACGCGTCGTGGGGCCAGGCCGTCGTCACCATGGTGGGCGACATCGCCAACGGAGCCCCGGAGAACGCCGCGGCGGTACTCAACATGACCGGCACGCTGTTCCGCTCAAGCAAGAACAAGCGGATCAGCACAGTCCGCTACAGCCGCGTCGAGGAGAACAAGCTCCAAGCCGTCCCGGATTGGTCGGTCCCAACGTCAAGCCTCATCGGCTTCGAGCTGAGATCACCCGACCTGTACGTGTACGGCGGGCGTGCGAAGGTCGTCGACCTGGAAAGCGAGTCCATCGTCGACGCCGAGATCGCCGACCTCGGCGCGCGCGAGCGGAAAGCGGCCATGCGGCAGGCATTCAAGAATCCTGCCTGGCTCAAGGGCTACTGCTACGAGGCACTCCGGTTGCTCAAGAACCATCTACTGGCCGTGAACAGGGAGGTGCCGCTCAAGTTGCTGTTCGTCGCCGACGGCCAGCAAGAAGCCAAACTCGCGGCGGACATCATCAATCGAATCATGAAGCGCGACTTTGCCCGCCTGGTGATCTCCGACGAGCCAGACGCGCTGCGCACGCTCAAGAGGGCCGCGAGGGAGACCGAACCGTGCGCGATCGTGGCCGTTCAGATGGTTACCGAGGGCTTCGACTGCCCCGAGGTGTCTACGATCGCGCATGCGTCACGCAAGGCGGCCCAACTGTTCGTGGCGCAGGAGATGGCCCGCGCGATGCGACTGACGGACTACGAACGCGCCGTACGGACGATGCTCCCCGCGCAGATCCTCATCCCCGATGACCCGGTCCTCAAAGAGGCTTTCGCTGCGGCGCTGGGATCCGCCCTGCATATGGTCGAAGACAGGGAGCCTGCCACAACGGGCACCCGGGTTGTCCCTGCGGATACCCCGACATGGGCGATTGCATGTGCGGAGGCGGCGAAGGGCCGCCGCCTCCGCTGGCGCGGTTCAAGGTGTTGGACGTGGAAGACCCACGGCTGGAACGTGCCACGGTGCTTGGCCATGAAGACGGTGATGTCCTAGCCCCGGAGCTGCGCTACTTCGTGGAGCAGTGCAACGGCATCGGGATACCGGAAACCTACGCTCCTCGCGTCGCCGTGGTGACGCGCCGCGGGCGGCCGGCAATGCGCACCTACAGCACAGAACAGCCGTCAGCCACCGCTCCTGCCGCCACCGCCACAGTTACCCAGGCCAACCCGCGCGACATCGTCCAGGCGTACCGAGCGACGCTCAAGCAAGCTGCCGGCTGGATGGAGAAACACGTCGGCCACGACAGCCGATTCACGACCGTCGGGGTCTTCCAAGGCCGCGCCAACGACGCCGGTGGCATCCCGACCGGCGGACGTGACCAGGCGACCACGCGGCAACTCGCCACCGTGGCCGACTGGATGACGGCACGCATTCGGGAACACTGCCGGACGCACGGCGAGACGGTCCCCGGGTTTGCGGAGGACAAGTCATGATCACGGTTCCTGATCCCGAGACCCGCGAGTTCACCGACCTCAACGGCCGGGCGGTGCACGCGTTCGCGGTCCAGATGGCCAACCTCGGGTTCGCCCGCATGACGGAGGAGCTGCTCGGAATGCTGGACTCGGGCGTCTGGCGGTACTTCAAGGACGGCCTGTCGACCTACGAGTTCCTTCCCGGCGAGTTCGACTACTTCCTGACCCAGTGGGGCGTCGAGCGCGAGCACGTCATGCGGGGCGTCCAAGACCTCGACGCGAAGGCCAAACTTGAGTCGCACATGGACGAACGCCGCACCGGCGAGGAAGGGTACCGGCGACGTCTCACCGAGATTCGGGAGGCCAACCCGCAGCGACCAGGGCATCCGATCGTGCCGTTTGGGTTAACACATTCGGAGGCGAAAGTGCTGGTCAATGGCAGTGCGCGCGGCGCGCGCGCGCCGCAGCGGCCGGCTCTCGGCGAGCGCGTCCGTCGATATGCCAACACCGGAGGCCAGACGACGAAGTCGGCTCGCGATGAACTACCCACCGTCGAGCGGTTGCGCCGCTCCGCCGTCCGCCTAGACGACGAGGATCTCGCCATGCTCGTTGACGCCCTCAAGGAAGAGCAACGACGGCGCCGCCGGGCGGGCCGCTAAACATACGCGGCCCGCTCCGTGCCCGGCCGAACCCGCACCGACGTGGGCCCCTGGCGGGGCTGAAGCGGCGGAGCCGAAACCGGACACCCGCCTGGCGGCGTAGGCGTACCGGGCGCGTACGGCGCGGCGTAAGGCGGCCGTTGGGCTGCTGCAGCCCTGCGCCCAAGGTCCTCGGCACGGCTGGCTCGACCGGGGTACCTGAGCCGGCGCGGCGGCCGGCGCCGAGGCGACTGCGTGCGACGGACGGCGTGTCGCTCGGGTGTCGGAGCCGGAGGGGGCTGGTATACCCGAAGCTTGGACCTTCGCCTTCCAGAGACTTGTCGGAGGTAGGCTCTGTCACGAACATATGTTCGTGACAGAGCGGGCAAGGCCCATACACGGATCCCAAGCCGGTGCCTGTCGGCGGTAGGGTACGGCGACTGTCCACACGTGGAGCTTGGGGGTCCGATGGGTGGTGACCACGGCGACTGGCTGGACCTCGCGGACGCGGTGGACGCGTTACGTAGGCAGCTTGCCGAGGCGCAGGTACGGGCGGCCGACAGCGCCATCCATTTCTCCATCACTGAGATCACCATGGAGTTCGGCCTCGAACTCGTACACAGTGTGCGCGGAGACGCCGGGCTCCGGTTCGGTGTGGTCAGCGTGGGAGCGGCCGGCGAGCGGGCCAAGCAGGCGACCCATACCGTGGTCGTGAAGCTGAGCGCGCACACCGAGTCGGGAGGTGCGGTCAACGTTAGTGACGATGAGCCGTGACGGTGTCGGCGCCGGTACCAGATCGGGTGGTGCAGGTCCGCACGCCGCACGGGTTCGGCACGGGGTACCTGGTCGGGCCGAGGCTGGTACTCACCGCCGCGCATGTGGTGGGCGCGTCTGACGCTTCGGTTACCGTGGGCCGACCCGGTGACGAGGGTATGCCCGCGTCGGGCACGGTCACCTGGTATCGCCGAGATGAGTGGGTGGACGCCGCGCTGGTCACGCTCGCCGGCCCGGTACCGGCGCTGGTAGGGCTGACCCGTGGTGGGCCGGCCACCCGGTTCGGCATCTTCGCCACGGCGCGGCCCCGCCAGCCGGTCGACGCGATCGGGTTCCCGCGCCTGCAACGCAGCCCCGAGCTGCGCGACCAGGAGCACTTCGCCGGCGAGCTGAGCCCGGCCACCGGCGCATTGGGTCGCCGCTACGAACTGACGAGCGCCACACCGCTGCCCGCGCCACCCGCTGACCAGACGAAGACGCCGTGGGCGGGGATGTCGGGGGCGGCGGTGTTCAGCCAGGGTCTGCTCGTTGGCGTGGTCCGGCAGGACCGGCTGGCACCGGTTGGTACCCGGCTGACCGCGACCCCGGCCTCCGCGCTCGTCGCCGAGGCGGCCTTTTGGACGGCGGTGGCGGCGGACACCGGCTGGGACCCGGCCGCCGAACCGGTCGAGCTGGCCGCCGTACTCCAACCGGCCTACCCCAACCGCGACATCCGCTCGGTGGCCTCGCTGCTGTGCGCTGACGTGGAAGCGGTGCGGTTCCACGGCAGGCAGGCCGAGTGTGACCGGCTGGCCGGCTGGTGTGACGGGCCGGAGCAGCTTTCGGTGTTGGTCGTCACCGGCCAGGGCGGCGAGGGGAAGACCAGGCTGGCTCGCTGGCTGGTCGACCGGCAGCGTAGGGCCGGTTGGACGGCCGGCCTCCTGCAACCGGCCGCCGACGACGAGTATGGGCCCCTTCCGGCTACGGCGGAGCGGCTGGAACCCGTGGCGCAGGTACGGGGGCCGCTGCTGGCCGCGGTCGACTACGCCGAGACCCGACCGGGTACCGTGCGGGCCCTGTTGCGGTACGCCCGCGCCGCGACCGGGCCGGTCCGGATTCTCCTGCTGGCCCGCGCACGAGGCGAGTGGTGCGAAGCGCTGGACGAGCCGGACGCCGGCGTACGCGAGCTGCTCGCCCGGGCTCCCGACTATCCGCTGACCACGCTTGATGCCGCGTCGCGCGACTGGGATGTTCTGTTCGGGGACGCGCTGCATGACCTCGGGCGCCTGCTGCCCACGGTCCCGGCCTACGGCGGGTCCGACTGGCCGGCCGTCGCGCGGCGGCTCACCGCTCCACCCGCCGAGACCGACGTGCGCCCGACGACCGTGCTGGGTGTACAGATGTCGGCGCTCACGCTGCTGCTGCGGCACGGCACGGCAGAGCCGGTGACCGCCGCCTGGCCCGCCGAGCGAACCGAGCCCGCCGAGCGGACGCTGCTGCGCCACGAGGAGGCGTACTGGACCCGGGTCGCGGTACGCAACGGCCTGGGCGTGCTGGCTCCGGCGGCCCGCCGCAGTGCCGTGGCTGCCCTGTCTTTGGTCCGCGCTGGCGACGCCACGCAGGCCGCCAAGATCGTCAACCGGCTGGGGATCGCGGACCCGGACCGCGGCCGGACCGCTCGGTGGCTGCACGAGCTGTACCCGCCGCCCGGCGATGCGTACTGGGGTGCCGTCCAGCCGGACCGGGTGGCGGAGTTCCTGGTTGTGGCCGCGTGCACCGAGGACGGCGAGCTGCTGCCGCGGCTCGTGACCGGTGCCGGCGACCGGGAACAGGTCCGGACCCTACTGCGGGCGGTCATCGCTGCCCGGTCTCAGGCACACTTCGGCAACCCGGTCCGCCCGCTGCTCGAACGCATCGAACACACCGCGGGCCTGCCCGTGATCAGCGCGGAGACGCTCGCCTGGGCGGTCCAGAACGCCTGGACGCTGCCGCTACCCGGAAAGCGGCACGACATCGAGGAGCAGCCGGACGGCAGCCACGTAATTACAGGCATCATGGATCCGGCCGTCGCGGCCCTCACCGTGGCCGGCCACCGGCGCGGCGCGCACGGCATGGTCAAACACGACCGGCGCGACGCTGGAATGCGGTACAAGATACTGTCGCTGACACTGAGCCAGCTGGGCCGCGACACAGAGGCGCTGGAGGCGTCCGCCCAAGCCGTCGCGTGCTTGCGGTCCGACGCCGCGTACCGGTCGGACCTGGTCGTCGAGCTGGGCCGCTACGCCGAGCTGTTGGTGCGGCTGGGCCGCACCGACGAGGCGGTCGCCGCGATCGAGGAGGAGACACAACTGGCCGGGCCGCTCGACCAGTCGGCCGACCGCGGCCGGCTCCTCACCCATGCGAGCACGCTCGACCTGCTGGTCGGCCGACTGGTCGAGGACGGGCGCGCGGCGGACGCCATCCGGTACGCCGCCTGGCATGTTGCGGTGGTTCGCGTGCTCGCGCACGGCGCCGAGCTTTCCGAGCAGGGGCTGGTACTGGTCCGCGCGCTCGGTAGGTACGCCGAGCTGCTCCGCGATGCCGCGCGGCCCGCCGAAGCGTTGGCCGCCTACGATGACGCGGACGCCGTGGTGAGCGAGCTCGCGAGCGCCGACGTCGCGGTAGCTCCGAACGACCGGGCCAAGTTGCTCGACGGCCGGGCCCACTGCCTGAGCGAGCTCGACGACAAGCGGGCCGCGGCCGCCGCGTGGCTCGCCAGCGCCGGGATCTGGCGCGGGCTGCCCGAGTCGGATCCGGATGGACCGTTCGACCGGGTCATCGGCTGCCTGCACAATGCGGCCGGGTGCCAGGCGGCGCTGGGCGACCTCGCGGGCGCCGCGACGATCGAGGCGGAGGCGGCCGACCTCGCCGACCGGTCGCAGACCTTGCGCCATACCCGACCCGAGCGCTACTGGGGCGTGCAGGCGACGTGCGTGTCCTATCTTGCCGAGGCCGGGCACCTGGACCAGGCGTTGAACATCGCCGGGCGCCTCGCCCGGCGCGCTGACCCCGGCGAGGCACCGCTGCTTGCCGGACTCGCCAGCCTGCTCCACCAGATCGCCGAACGCGCATCGGCGAACGGCAATCTGGCTGAGGCGATCCAGGCCGATATGCAGGCGGCGGACATCCTTCGTGCCCTGGCCACCGGTGAGGACATCGCGGTCGTAGCGCTTCTGGCCGACGTACTCATGGCGCTCACCGTCGCCCTAGCCAATTGCGAGCGGTACGCCGAGGGCGCCGACGCCGCCAGCGAAGCTGCGCGGCTGTGGCTGCAGGTCGCCGCGGTCGAACCCCGCGCCCTGGCCAATGTCGGCTTGGCCCGCACCAACCAGGGCGCGTGCCTGCGCAAGACCGGCCGTGTCGCCGAGGCCGCCCAGGCCTTCGCCGACGCGGAGCCCGTACTGCGGCAGGCCGACCAACGCGGCGCGCTCGCCAACACGCTGATGCAACATGCCGAGTGCCGGTGGCACCTACACGAGCTGGCCGAAGGTGTGCGGCTGCGCCGCGAGGAGGTGGCCCTGCGCCGTATGCTGGCCCAGTCCGACCCGGCCCAGCTGACCCAGCTGATCAGCTCCTGGGTCGAGCTCGGCGACTGGCTGCTCGAAAAGGCGCACCCGCGCGAGGCGCTCGCCGAGCTCTCCGACGTCATCGCATTAGTCGACCTGGTGCACGGCGGCACACCGCACCGGTACGAGCCCGAACACGCGCGGGCCCTCATCCTCGCCGGCATGTGCCTGACCGAGCTGGGGCAACCGGCCGAGGCTGTCGAGCCGTACGTGCGTGGGTTCGTGATGGCCGTCGACGCCCGGGACCAGACGAAGGCCGACGCCGCCTTCACGATGCTCAGCAGAATCGCCCGGGCGCATCCCGAGGCAGTCACCGCACAGTGGTCTCGCCTGACCGGCAATGACCTGCCCAACTCACTGCGTGCCTTGATCGGCAACGGATCCTGACGGAAGCATCGACGTCGCGGTCGACGCCCGTCGGCTGGGTCAGACCAGGACGGAGCTACGACATCATCATCGAATCATGCAGGTCGCGGCGTGAGCCGGTCGGCCGCTGACCGCCTACCGATCGCCGCCGCCGTCATCGTGGTCGACGGCCGGCTGCTACTGGTTCGTCGACGGGTCGTGGAAGGCGCGTTGGTGTGGCAGTTTCCGGGCGGCGCGGCGCGGCGCACGGCCTTCGCCCGTACCGCCCGGGGAAGGTGGTGCCCGGCGAGTCCACGGAGGATGCGGCGGTGCGTGAGGCATGCGAGGAGACATGCGCCGGATGCGGCCCTCGTACTGAATCTAGCGGCGTCGAGCGGCCCGCCCTGCCGCTGGTGGCCTCAATCCAGCCGTACAGCTGCGAGCGCTGCCGGCCCGCGAGGACCTCGCCGGCCGCGGGCCGCGTCATGCTCGCCCGGGTGCGGTGGTCACCAATACGCTGACGGATTGGGCGTTGATGCCTTCGCGGGAGGTGGCGTGGCGGGAAGACAGGTTGGGGCCGGCACCGGGGGAAGGGATCCGGAGCAGGAAAATCAGGCGGCTGCTCCTGGGAACGTTGAGCGCCCACCCCGATGGGTCTGGCTCCGGTTCGCGCTCGGTCCGCACGCTGCCCAGCCGACGTGCTACCGACCGCGCCGAGACCAGCAAGCCCAAGGCGAAGTTCGTGCCGCGTACGACTCGCGTAATCGGCAGCCCTTCGCTCTCCCGGGTGATGAACAGCAGCTCCGGCAGCCACTCCTCGTCGTACACCGAGTCTCGATGGCTGACCGGAAGGCGACGGCGAGCGAGTCTCAAGATGGCCAGCGGCAGCCGCTCCAGGCGTGTCCGTGCCTCCGTAACGACCATCTCCTTGACCAGCTCGAAGACCAGCAACACGACGAGGGACACAAACCCGGCGGCGAGCACCAGCAGAACCGATTTCACGCGGGGCTCCCCTCGGGCCGGCCGAGTCCGCGCTGCGGCGGAACGCCGAGCTGGGCGAGGAGCTCAGCCAGACCCTGCCGCGCGAGTACCATGCCGTCCGGGGTGAGTCGGTAGAAGCGCCGCGCTGGCCGACCGGCCGCTGCGGCGTCGATGTCTTCGCGGCGGCTTTCGATCCATTCGGCTGCCTCCAGCTGGGCGAGGATCGGGTAGAGCCGGCCGCTGGGCATGCCGGTCTTGCGCATGAGGTCATAGCCATAGTGCTCGCCGACGGGGTCGCTGAGCATGGCGCGGACTACCTTGGCGATGTTTGTGGTGAACCGTAGATCGCGTGCCATGTACGAAGTGTACATAGCCCCAGGGCGAGGGGCAGTCGCGGAGCTGGGGAGGCGGATCGACGAGGGGTGTAGAGAGTTCGGCGGGCTTCCGGCCCGTGACTACCCCGCCAGGCGTCCGCATTCTCGCTGCGAGACGGTGTCAATCGAACATGTGTGCGATAACGTCGGACACGTGGAGCGGGTAGTGAAGCACTGGTGGAACGGACTTTGGGGACGCATTGCGCGCCGGGACGTGTACGTGATCACCGACGGCGGACGTCGGTGGATGGTAGAAGCCCGTGAGGGCGGCGCGGACGGCCGGGTCAAGCGGCGTCACGAGTGCCACGACGAGCGGGAAGCCCTGGCCCAGCGATGGTGCGACCTCGGCGGCGACTGGAAGGACATCTCCCCACGCACCGGCCGTGCTGACCGTCATCAGCCGCACTGAGGCTGACACCCGGCTCGCCGCGCGGGCCCTCAAACTCGGGCCATGCCTCGGCTTTCGACGCGACAGCGTGGAGTTGACCTCGGAGCCTCGCGCGCGAGATGCTGGCTGCCTTGCGGACCGGGGAGCGCCGCCCCCGCTCCCGCCTTCAGGCGGTCGAGCGGGGGCGGCTTCGTCGTTCCCGACCCCCGATGTAACGAGCGGTCTACGCGACGGCGGCTGGGGCGGACAGCACCGATGGGCGTGCCTCTGCGGTGATCGTTCAGGGTCGATAGGTCAAGCTGGCAGCTCGATGGAGAGGTCACGCAAGATCTGCTGAGCTACCTTGGTGAGATGGTCGAGGGAGCCCGGTCCCCCTGTTTCCTGGCGAGCTCCATGATCAGGAACATGCTCAAGGTGAGTTGGCCGGTCAGGATGGCATCGATACCCGGCCCGTCCGGGTCGTGGACGATGGCGAGGATGTGGTCCTTCGCGGCCTGCCGGTCGGGCTCCAGCCAGAGGGTGAGGAACGCGACGCCGATCCAGATCATCTCCGCCTGGAACCGCATCGACTCATCCATGCCGAGAGCCTACGGCCCCAGCCCGGAAGCGCCTGTGTCCGATGTGGCTGCCTGCCCAGCCCGGCCGAGGCGGAAAGCTGGTCTCGGTAAGCTGTCGATCACGCATTCTGTGTACGAAGAGACAGACAGCCGGGATCACTTGGGCTATAAGAGAAGATCGGCGTGTCTTCAGACGCGCTACGCCTGATGAGAGCGCCGCTTCGGGAGACACAGATGCGCCTCGAACCGGTCCACCACACGATCGTGGCCATGGATGTAGCTGGCTCCGGTGGTCGCGATGACGTGCTGCAGCTGCGCATGCGGGCCGACCTGCGGGAGATCGTCTCCGACACCCTCGCCTTGCAGTCGTTGGACCTCGCCGCGCTGGACCACAGCGATCTCGGCGACGGGATCCGGCTGATCATCGCCGAGGTCAGCCCCGCGGTGCTGCTTAACCCGTTCGCGCCCAACCTCGCCACGGCACTACGCCAGCACCGCAAGGCCGCCTCGGACGCGGCGCGGCTGCGCCTACGGGTAGCGATCACTACCGGGCTGCTGCACCGCGACGCCGCCGGCTGGGCCGGCGCGCCGCTGGTCGAGTGTGCCCGAATGCTCGACGCAGCACTGGTGCGGCAGGTGCTGGCCGCGGACGACCGGGTCGACCTGGTCCTGGTGGTGTCGCGGGCGGTGTACGACGGCGTGGTCCGCCATGGCTACGGGCTGGATCCCGACAGCTTCCACCCGGCGGACATTGCCGAGAAGGAGACGAGAGCAACGGTCTGGATCCACGTTCCCGGCTACCGGGTTCCACCCGGCCTGGACGACCAGCCGGCCGCGGTCGCCTCGGACGAGGCGGCCCATCGGCCGGCCGGCGGTGCGGTGTTCAACGTCACCGCCGCGCGGGATGCCTACACGGCTCAAGAGATGACCGTGACCCACTACGGCGGTGTGGTCCGGCCGGAGCCGTTGCCATGAACAGTGAGCACGATCCTGCTGCTGAACCACCAGCCTTTGCGGTCCACGCGGAGCGGGACGCCTACGTCGCCCAGCTGATGAACGTCCATCATCACCCACGGTCGGAGCGGGTCGTACCGCGGCATCTGGCCCGCCGGTGGATGTGGCCCGCCGCCATCGCCGCCGTGGTGTTGGTCGGTGCCGTGGCAGTCGTTGTCTTCGTCTGGCGCGAGTCTGGTGACCCGTTTCCCCGACTGGTCCTGGCGCCGGCTCCTTCTTCCCAGGACTGGACGGCACAGCACGCCCCGTGTACCGCGCAGACGACATGGCGGCATCGCTTCGACGACAGCTACCGCGGCGACGTGTACGCCCAACTGGCGCCCAGTACGCCGCCCGCGATTACCGCAGTCGTCACCCTGACGTGGGGCGGCTTGCACTGGCGAGGCACCACCACCGTTCAGCCCGGCGTCCTCGACCGTGGCCAGGGCGGCACCCTGCTGCGCTTCATCAAGAAGGACAGCGTCCGTTCCAACCCGGCGGACTGGAACCCGGGAGTGAAGCTCGACTCCTCCGTCCCGCTGTGCGCGACGTTCGGCACCGCTCACACGCGGCCCCGACCGGCCCCGATCACCTACCTCGAAACACCGGGTTGGACTCCCAACTAGCGAGCCGCGGATCGCCGACCGGCCCGTAGACGGCGGGGTAATCCTGAGCGCCGGCCAAAGGCGGACGCGGCAGTGTCAGCCGATGACGACGATGATCGAACGGCGTGAACGAGGGGACAGCGCGACAAGACACCGGAGATCGTTCGGCCGTACCGCGAACGGCGGCGCCGGATGAACAACCCGGGGGAGCTACGGCGAGTAACTGTTACGAGCGACGACCCCAGGCAACCGGACACCCGATGAACCAAGGCCGTGGAGCCGGACGTGGAGCGAAATCGGGTGCGCGGTCGAGGCCACAGCGTCATGGAGCAACTGGCTGGCGGCGATAGTTGCAGTTCAAGGCCATGGTTGCGGCAGTAGTGGCGCCTTACAAGCGGGGGGCCGCTGGTTCGAACCCAGCCGTGCCCACACCACCGACCAGGGCTCCCGCCCTGGTCGGTGCATTTCCGGGGATCTTCGTCGGTGCACGTCGAGCCCGTTGTCGGCTGTTGTTGACCGTGGTTTACCGGCCGATGATGCACGTGGAGTGCACGCAGAGATCAGTTTGTGACTGCCGCCAGTTCCTCGCACCTTCAGTTTGGAAGATCGGCAATAGGACGGCTGGCTTGTCCGGGTCGCCTGGTCAGAGCGGGCGCCTCGCGCCCGGAGGTGCTCGCTCGCGACCGCGGGTACAGCCGCCCCGATGCCGCTCGACCACACACGCACCGTCGTCGTACGGCATGTACAAATCAGCACGTCGCGCGAGAAACGGTCGTATCGAGCAGTGCCTGATCGACCTATGTCGCACCTCGGCATCGGACCAATACGGTGCGTCTGTGGACCTCGTCGAGGCCGGCGCATGGGGAGTCTTGGGCGGCGCGGTCGCGGCCTTGATCGGGGCCTCGACGGCGATCATCGCCGCTGGTTTCCGTTGGCCGTGGCGCAACGATGGCGACGGCATCGGACCGCGCATCGTGGTGGCCGTGATCGGCATGGTCGTCGGCGGTGTGGTGGCTGGTGCCGCCCACGCGCAAATTAGCGGGGAGTGGCCGGCTCTGATCATGGGCGCCTCGGCGCCATCAGTGATTCGAGGCATTCTCAGTCGAGTAGAGGTGACCGAACACAAGCCCGAGGCGGGTGACCACGGTGACCGTGCGGGCTGATTCCTTGCTCGGCCGGCTTGTCACCGCCGCCCGGCCTGGATCACCGTGGGTGCGAATCACCGTGTCGCCATGGTTCGCCAGGCTCCTAGTTTCCGCCGGAGCCCGCAGAGCATCAACGCCAGACGCGATGAGCATCGGTATCGGCAATGACGCGACGCGACCCGTCCATCGTATCTATTTATCTCTGCGTGTGCGACAGGCATCTAAGATCCGTGGCATCCTGCGGCAGATATCTACGATTGGGGACATGACTCAGACGGTTGAATCAATGCCTCTGGCGGATCGCTTGGCTTTCCGTGAGCCCTTGTATGACATCGTCCGTCTGCTGGACTTCGCTCTCAACCTCGATAGCGCGTCTTTCGTTGCGGAACGTATACCTCGGGAGCTCCCCACCAAGAACCGACGATGGTCCTGGTCCTCGGGCGCCCTCGCAATGACCAGTTTTCTTGACCGCGCGTCCTACATTGCCGGGGAACTCGTTTTCGACGATATCCTCGACTACGGCAGTGCTCTAGACATCGCGCAAATTCGTGCCCATAACCTCCTAATTGATCTTAGGGAAGCTGGTTTTGACAGTGCCGCCGTCGCTCAAGACGTCCGCAAGCTTGCGGATTCTATCGCCCATATTCGTGACGTTACGGTCAAACTCATAGGTCGCGAAGCTGGAAGCGTCGACTTCGAAATAGCGGGTGTCACCACCCAGGATGTGGAGACTCTTCGTACCGCCGTGAACGACTTCACCGGTGCCGATCTACGTGATGTCGACTTGACCGATGTTCTGTTGGATGGAGTCAGATGGTCGACCACCACTGAGTGGCCCTCACGGTGGATTGAGCAGGTTGAACGCTCCTCTGCATACCTCGGCGATGGCGTGTATGAGATCATCCGTGGTCGTGGAGAACTGATCATGGAGGCGCTGCGAGTTCGATAGTACGTCCAAGCTCTGACCAGTCAGTACGCTGTGTCGCGGCAGTGACCTGGCGTCATATCACCGCTGACTGGCCATCCGAGACCATCGGCGTGCCGGCGCAAGGCGACGACGGCTAAAGCCGGATAACTTCGACGCGTAGGTACGCTCCGCGATCTCCCCCGGCCTGGCAGAGGAACTCATGGCCGCAGTTCGGCGTGTCGCCGATAGTGGCCCGGGGTGGCCGGGGTTGCTGCCCGCTTGCGGGCCGCCTTGATGACCAGAAGAGGCTGATTCGGCAGTACAGGTCGGCCAGCGAGGATGGTGAAGCCGTGGCCGAGGCAGCTCTACAGCTTCGTGCTTTCGGCCCACCGCACGGCCTCATCCGCGCTGAAGCACTGCGCAGTATTGGTGATCTGACCGTGGCGGAGGAGGGCGCCGTGGAAGTTGTAGCGGCGGCGCTCGTCGGGCCGTTCGATGGGCCGGACGCGCACCTGTCCCGTGGCGCCTGGTGGGCGGTACACGGCAATGGCGGAGTCCTCGATGTGCCAGTTCGGGCGGCCGGCGACTGCGGTGCGTAGCTGTTCAAGCGGATTGGTCGGGTCGACCATCTCGCGACGCTCCGCGCGTTTGAGCAGGTCAAGCCATAGTCCGATCGCTGCCGACTCACCGCTGATCCGCGGGCACCAGCGGGCACGAGTCGTCACGAGCACCGGGCGCCGGTGCGCCATGGTCACGATGGTGTGAGTTCCGGAGATGGCGCAGCTGATGGGGGAGCGGCGCCGCAGCGGGAGTAGCCGCCGCACCAGGGCGGGGATCGTGACCGACCACAGCCGCCAGCCGGTGCGATCACGGCGCGCCTCGGCACGCCAGGCCAGCGGCTGTCCGTGGTACCACAGCGCGCCGACCGCGGGTGTTGCGTGCAGCTGCGGTGGGGGCGTCCACCGCATGCCGTAGCTGTCGACCACTGTGGCCCGGTCGCCCTCGATGCTCGTCGTGTCGGTCGGCTGGCTGGCGTGTTCGAGGCGGCCGGACCAGCCGGTGGCCTTGCGGTCGGCCTCCATCGCTTGGAGGTAGTCGCGACGCTGCTGGCCGAGCTCGGCGCGCCGCTGGGCGACGATCAGTCGGTCCACGCCAACGGACCGCTGTGGTTCCTCGAAGGTGAGCACGAACGCGAACAGCGCCGCGGTGGGCGAGGGTTCGCCGTGGTCGGCGGTGACGGTGCCGATCACCAGCGGCAGCACCAGCAACCGCACCGGAATAGCGACGGCGCACAACGCCAACGCGCCAACGATCGATAAGGTGATCCACAATCGGCGCCTGCTAGTCCGGGTGCTCGGCTGCGGCCCTGGTGTCCCGGTTGGGGTCCCCACGCCGCTCGATGCTACCCACCGGATGCTCGCGTTTTCCCTGCTAGGCGATGCGAATCGAACGTGTGTGCGACAGCGTCAGGCGGATGGAGCGGCTAGTGAAACACTGGTGGAACCGACGATGGGGCCGCATTGCGCGGCGAGACGTCTATGTGATCACCGACGGCGGGCGCCGGTGGATGGTGGAAGCCCGCGAGGGTGGCGCGGATGGCCGGGTCAAGCGGCGTCACGAATGCCACGATGAGCGGGAAGCCCTCGCCCTGGCCCAGCGGTGGTGCGGGCTCGGCGATGACGACTGGCGCTACTCCCACACGGTGATCATGGTCCCACGGCAGCGCCAGGTGCCCCCCGCGGAACAGGTAGCCGCCGCCGTAGCCGAGGTTGGCGACGGCCCGGCTGGACCTTCCCGCCTGAACCCTTGGGGGCTACGGCGAGTAACCGTCACGAGAGACGACCCAGGGCAGCCAAGCACACCCCGACCAACCGGGCCGTGGAGCCAAACGTGGAGCGAAATGGGGCCTTCTAGTGACGATAGTGACCGTGGAGCTAGGGCATACGACGGCGAATGCCCTAGCGGACGGTGGTGATACCCCGGTCATGGCCCCTTTTAATCTGTAGGTTCAGGGTTCGAGTCCCTGGCGGCCCACAATGGGCGCTGAGCAGCGCCTTTGTGAATCTCGTTCGAGCATTGCGCGAACCACCGGTTCTGGCCTGCGCCCGGTCTGACGGAGTGGGACGCATGG
>WNGB01012373.1_pt1 | contig 21091 bp, 17 predicted proteins | sample 5400681 | NCBI WGS metagenome assembly WNGB01 (sample SAMN13153367, study PRJNA577476) | soil metagenome | isolation source: 115 cm soil or saprolite under grassland replicate 2 | place: USA:California | collected 2016-06-15
CTCGCTCCAGATCACAGTTCGGAACAGCGTCAGGAATGACCAGGGTGCCCATGACAGGTTTCCTCTTCTCTACAGTTGGTTTGGAGCCTCTTCGTGGGGGCCTATTGTAGAATGGAGGCCAAGGTCGGCGGGTATAACCGAGAAAATGGAAAAAAGTCCAATTCGTGGAGAGGGGCACAACCTTCGGCTACGAAAAAATGGAAAGACACGTTCAGACAGAAGTCCCCTCCTCTCTTGGTGGTCGAGTAGCAGTCGCTCCTGTCGATGTTGGAAGGTGGGGGCAGGGTCGGTTCGCCGAGGTGTGATCAGTTCGTGAATGACCGCCCACGTTCTCTGCGACCGCGACAGGTGGACCGCGCCTCGTGTGTGCCGATCACTCAAACTGCATCTCCTTGGCTACTTCAGCGAGCATGGCGTTCAGCTTGGCCACTAACTCGGGCGGGACGGTTTTCACCCCGCCCACTTCGATGCGCAAGTGCAACTTCAGGTCGTAGCCGACGACCGCCTTGGTCAACTCCCCCAACTGGTCGGCCAGATCCTGGATCTGGCTTGGCCGCAGATCGGCTTCTGCGACCAGCACGCCCGGCTTCTTCGGCACCTCGACTGGCTTGATGATGGGCGGCTCGACCGGGGCCTTGCCGGGCACGCAGACGCGGACGTGGGCTGCGCCGGCGAGGTCACATGGCCACGGCCCGCTGTCCACGGTCCGCTCCAGCATGCGCGTCTGAAAAGCGGCGTTCAGGGCCGTCCGCACCAACGGCCAGGGCAGCGGCTTGCCCACCTTCTGCGACAGCCCTTCCACAATGGCCGTAACCGTCGTCACCTCCCCGCTGGCCCACACCGCCGGCAGCTGGGCCGGCAGCACCTCGGTGGCCGGCAGCGATGGCAACGGGGCTTGCAATCTGCCGTCATCAGCCAGGACGCCAACCGGCACAGCCTCGCCGCACAGGCTCGCCATCCCGGCGATCAGCCAGAGTTGCCCCTGCTCGACGGCCTTGGCGAGCGCGACCTCAACCACGCTACGGTCAGCCTTCGGAATCGTGAGCGGCTCCTCGTACCCCTGCCGGGGCACTTGCACCACGTTACCACCGGAAAAGTAGACGCGCATGGTGTGGACGGTCACCTCGTCGCTTGCCCACAGCCCCGGCAACGCCTTCGGCAGCAGCAGCGACGGCGGCAGTTCCGTTAGCTCGGCCGCTTCGGGCAGGACCAGTTCCAGGCTCGGGTCGCGGAGCGCGGCCTCGTCCGGTTCCTGCCGCCAAAACGTGCGCGCCGTCCGATCCGGATTGGTGACCCGCAGCACGAAGAAGCCGTCGCGCGCGCCTTGCACCAACGTGTCGAGGATTTCCTTCCGTCGCAACATCTTCGGCAGGTGCGGGAACTGGGCGAACGCCCCAGCCAGGTCTTTCACACGCCGCGCCGTTTCGCCGCCGCGCCACAGGTTGTACGGCCCCTCCGGCAGCAACGCGTCGGCACTGATCGCCGCCTCCTGGATGCGGGACCGGCCATCCGTCAGAATCTGGCCAAACAGTGGCTTGCTGGGATCGACCGTCAACTTGAATGCCTGGGCCTCGTTCTTGTCCGACACCGTGACGACAACGCCGTACATGGACAGGACCGCCTCGGGCACCTTCTTGCGCGCCGCCTCCAGGCTGGCCGCCAGGGTCTCCTGCCGCAGCGGATCGACGTCCTGGTCCTTGAGTTGGTGACGAACATCCTCCCAGCCCAGGTAGTCGCGGATACGCGTGCGGGCCACGTCGAGCCCCTCTCGCGACGGCACCGCCAGCACCACGGCGTTGCGGTGGACGCGCGGCCGGTCGGCGGCCGCCGTCTCGTCCAGGTAGCGGCGTGCCTCTGCACTGGGACTCCCCGAACTGGAAACGGCCTTGGGGCCGAGGACCGCGAAGTGGAACTCGCCGTCGTCCTCAACATCCTTCGGCCGCTCCGGCAGGACATGGACCTTCGCCCCGGCCTCCTTCGCTCCCATCGTCAGATTCTTGAGTTTGCCAATCTCGGCCACGAGTTTCGCCTCGATCAGATCACCCGACACGCGCGTGCAGGCGTCGTGGTGCATCTGCGTCAGATTGGGCCGCGAGCCCAGCCGCCACACCTTCGGTAGCGGCCTCGGGCCGTCACCCCGCTGCGCCTCGCCAAAATCGGCCTCGTCGAGGAACCACGAGACGTCCGCCCAGCGACGCAGGGCCTTCTCCAACTCGATGCGGTCCGGCCGTGTCGGGCCAACCAACAGCAACAGATTGCGCAGCGACGCCTTCTGGCCGATGGGCTGGCTGTGCAGGAAGGTGGCGAAGACCGCCTGCTCCAACTCGCGGAAGTTCACGCCGGGCGTTTCGGCCTGCAGGTCACGAGCCTTGGCCAACTCGCCTTCCAGGATGGTGGACCATTCCTGCTTCCTGCCTTCGTACTCCTCGGTAGCGGCGGTCGTCGCCAGTTCGCGGGCGGCTTGCGACAGCCCTTCGATGCGCGGGTCGCCCAGGAACAGGTTCGCCGCCAGCAGTGGACAGTGATCCCATCGCTCGGCGTCGCGCAGGCCCAGTGCGAAGGTGCGCAGGATCCCTCGGGTGCGCTGGAAGCTCTCCAACTGGGTCCACTTCGTGTAGAAGACTTCGGTCAAGTCGGGGTGAAACGGGTAACTGGCCAGGAAGCGGTTCTCGGCAGCCTTGCCGTCCTTGCGCGTCTGCTCGTCCAGGTCCATGATGCCCTTGAGGGCGGCGACGACGTGCGGCCGGAACGCCTCGCGGTCGCGGATCGACTCGGGCGTGAAGAACCGCCGCCGCAGCACCTCGGCGACGTCCTCCTTGAGAACGGGCTGGACGCCCTCCTCGCGCTCGCGGCGGAAGATGGCGTACAGTTCGTTGACCAACTCCTTGCCGAGCGTGTCGCTCTTGTGGGGATCGGTCGCCAGCAAGGAGGCGACGACGCAGCAGGTGTCCACCTTGGTCGCCGCCTGGGTCAGATACTGGAAGAAGTTGACCAGGCGGCCGCGCCAGACTGGGTCGAGGCCCACCTTCTCCCGCACATACATGAGGGTTTCGTCGATCAGCACCAGGGTCGACAGTCCCTTCTGGGCCGGCGTGCGGAGCAGATCCTCCAGCAATGGCTCGGCCGGGGCACTGTCGCGCTCTTCGTCGAGGCCCTTGGGATGGAGCTGCTTGAGGCCGTCCACGCCGGCAAGTTGGAAGGCGAGGACGCTCCAGGGGTTCTTCAGCCAGCGCGTCTCGCCCTGAGGGCCGCGCACCTCCATGCCCTTCTCGGCGTCGAGTTTGTCGAAGGCGAGGACGGCGACCTGGGTACGGGGTGGCGTGCGGCCAATGTGCTGAAGGAACTCCTGGACGGCCGGTAGGTCGGGGAGGGAGTCGGGGTCGCGGGTGAGGTGATAGAGGGTGATCTCGGTGTGCGTCTTGCCGCCGCCGTAGGTCAGCTCCAGCTGGCGGATGGCCTTGTCGTTCTTGCCGGCCAGGCGGGTGACGACGTCCTTCGCCAGCTCGCGCAGGTTGAAAGTCGGGTAGGTGAGGGCGAAGAACTCCTTGGGGTCGGCGTAGACCTTCCGGGCCTTGCCCATCACCACGTCGTACAGGTCGGCCGCGAAGACTGCCAGTGACAGCTCGCCGGCGCGCAGGTCGCTACGGAGTTGAACAACCTTGTGCCAGGGCTTCCATGGGCTACGGGTACTGGCCATTTGGCACCGTTCAGGGTGGTAGGAGACACATGCTGAGAGGATCAGGAACTGTGTTGCACACTTAGCACAAAACCGGGTTGGACAAACCGTCCACCCTCCCCACTTAGAACAAGAGAACCCGTCATCCCTTCTCCCAGTTCTTGAAGCACCCTGCCGTAAGCCTGAATCTCAACCACGTGGAGTGCAACTGGATGCTCCCAGATCCGCTCGGCGGCTGTTGCAAGCTCTTCGGCCGTTTCACGTGGGCGGTTGCGGTAAACCAGTGTAAATACATCACCGACTTCGATGGGATGGTCACCGCAACGCCCAATTGGGCGTATCGTGCCTGTGGCCCCTTCAACCACGTAATTCACAACAAACTCAATGTTCTTGGTTGCCATGATTAAACTCCCACGAAACGAGTCTCGAAGTTTCGCAATTCCTCGGAAGTCAGCCGTGGTGAGAGATTGATGGCTCGGTTGAGAGCTTCATTATCGAGCAAACGCTCTGGCAGGTGCGCTTTGAAACCGAGATCGACTAAGTGTTGCCGCACCTCCAGCGCATGACATTCTCGAATCGCCCGGTGCTGGAACTCCTCACAAGTCATTTGGAGCCCGATTTCCCGCTCACGTTGGTTCAGTACGTTCCCAGCACATAACAAGGACTGTAGATCGTCTGCCTTTGCCGCATACACGACGCCTTGGCCGTACACGCCATAGCAATGGAGAGCGAACAGAGTTGCCACCAGCGGGTCACTTGAGGCACTCGTAATGCCAAGTCTCTGGCTGGATCGACTACCTGGCCATCCTCTGGTAGTCCCCCGGTACAGAAACCGTCCGAGTGTTGACAAACTGGCACCTCCCTTGATCTGGTTAGCTGTGGAAAATCCTCGAAACACCGTGGCTTCGCTGGATTTTAGGGCAAGATGTCGTTGTCAGCCATGCTCCTTTCCACTGACTACTCGAACAAGTTGCTGTCGAACAAGGTCGGCTGGGCTGGCTTGTCCACGCCGCGGGCGACCACATGGTTGCTGATGCTTTCCAGCAAGGCGCGTTCCTCCGTGCCCGCCCCGGCCAGTTCGATCAACGCTTGCAGGAGCTGATGGAAGAGGGCGTCGCGGCGCAGCCCCCGGTCGTTAAGGTACTCATCGACCTTGACCACGTCGCCGGCCTTCCACAGGTGCATCAGGCGGTGTGCCTGGTCGATCAGCGCGGCCGGCTTGCCCTCGACGTCGTAGCCCAGCGTCTTGCGCTTCCGCTGACTCCACGGCTTCAAGCGGAACTGCGAGCCCGAGCCGCCCCCGACCTCGGCGGTGGCGTCGTCCTCGTCCTGCTCCTCGTCGTCGCCAGCCGCCGATTTACCTCCGGCACGGGCGAGCAGGTCGTGGCGATCAACGAGTGCTGCGTCGGAGAGGTTGCACGAGACGGCGTAGAGGATGCAGGCCCCGGCCGGGGCGTCGTCCAGGCCGAAGTCGTGCCGGTGCAGCAAGTAGTAGGTGGTCAGATCGTCGACCCCCTCGACCGCCGCGCCATCGCCGTTGTGGGTCAGCACGCGCCCGACGACGAAGTCCACCACGAGACGACGGACCGCGCGCAGGAACTCGGAGACGGTCATCACCTGGCCGGGTTCGGTCGCCTTCTTGACGACGGGGTGCTTGCTGTAGGCTTCCAGGGCGGGGCCGGTCGCCGCCCAGACGAAGTCAGGGCCGCGTATGCCGGCCCTCCAGTAGTCGTTGAGCCGCTGGTGGATGTTGTCCCGCATCTCCTCCAGCACGCGGTTGTCCCAGCCGGGACGAGCAGCAGGGCGTTTCTTGCAGACCAGCCAGACAGAGGAGGCCAGGGCAGCCGAGGACAGGGCTCGCGTCCGGTTGCCCATCTCGGTTTGGATCGGCCAACTCGCGTCGACGACGAACCCGGCGCGGATGATCGCCGAGACGAGCGTCTCCCAGGCGTCGGGGTGCTTGTGGGCGAAGATTACCACGAACCGCCCATCCGGCTCCAACGCGGCGTTGCACGCGGAGAACGTACGATACATGCCGTCCTCGTACACCGCCTTCGACTTCGGCCTATCCCAGCCGTGGCGGGACGGGTCATCGACCAGTTCCCCGTCGTTTGCCTGGTGATCCCACTTCGGGCCGAGTGGTTGCCGGAAGGACTCGTCGATGTCCACTGACAACGCGTGGGTGATGCGGCGTAGCCAGACGTGAAAGAAGTCCATCAGGTCGCAGTACGAGATTGCATCATAGTAGGGAGGGTCCGTGAGGATCACGTCAAACTTCCGTTCCAGGCTGCGGGTACTGCTGCGGTTTAGCACTGTGGGTAGGGGAGCCGCCTTGGTGGCTTCCGAGGCGTGTGACAGGAACAAGGAGATCCACTCGATGGCACCGGCGTACCCGCCAGACGTGTCCGAGGTCGGGACTACTTCCGCGAAGTCCCAAATGATCGGGAAGGCAAAGCGACCGAATGTGTTCCTCAGCTTCTCTCCCGTGTTGTGCCAGCTACAAACCGCACTCGAATAGTCGGCCAGGCGGTCGAACGCCAAGGCAAGGTACGCCCTGGTGGCTTCGACCCACTCCCTCGGGTAACCCTCAGCACACATCGCACCTTCGGCGTGCCTTGTCCACTTGGCAAAGGTGCCGAGAGCCAGCAGTTGCCGCGCCGTGAACATCTCTGTCCACCTGAGCATGCCATAACGCCGGAGAGCGGCACCGTGTCTCCTTGGGCCAAACGGCTCCGGGGTGTTGTCCAGGGGAAGCCCGAAGGGCAGTTCCGCGAACAGGTCGTTCTTCCTCCGTTCAACCTCCTCGGCAGGGGGAAGTTCGGACTTGAGTGGGAGGCGATATTCCTTCCCATCCGGCCCGCCAACCACCACCGCCAAGAGCGTCGACCCGAACCGCTTCGCCTGTCCTTCGATCCGCAGATCGTCCCAGGACATGATTACGCCACAGCACGGGCAGGTCACCCCCGACTGCGACATGGTGCCGCCGCCCAACTTCTTGTCGTGATCCTTCTTCTGGGCCACGTTCCCGCCTGACGCGGGGACACCGCACCGAACGCCGAAGACCACGCTGGTGCGGTCGGCTGTTGGCTCCATCGTCAGTACGATCCGCTTGTTATCCTTCCTGCACAGCCAGCGGGTCTTGAGCAGCGGCACGGTGGCACGGCAGTTCTTGCACGTGACGGTCCGTGCCCACAGGTAGGCGACGGTCGGCTTGCCGTCGATGGTCGGGTAGAACCGCTCCAGGTCGGCCCGCGCCTTCCGCAACACCCACCAGCCCCAAGCCCGTACATGCCAGGCCAGGTCCACGTCTGGCGGTGGGAATAGGCCGCCCTGCACCTCTTCCAGTCGCTTTTGTAGTTGGCGTTTCGTCGGCTTGCCCGTCCCCTTGAAAAAGCCCTCCATGAACTCGGCTGACTCCAGAGCGAAGTTCGGCAGGGGACGGACTTGCCCGGCGAGCCGCTGCGGATATTCCAGGGTGCATTTGAGAATGAACCAGGCCACCGGGTTGATGTCAATGGCGGTGGTTTCGCACCCCAACCGCATGGCCTCCAGCGGGATGGCTCCGCCGCCGGCGAATGGGTCGAGGACGCGCGGGGTACGGCCGCCGAACGCCTTGCGGATTTCCTCGCGGACCCACTCCATGTCGGGGCCATCCTCGCGGCCCCAGTGGAGGATGCCGCCCTCCGTCTCCTCCTTGACAACCTCGACCGTTTTGCCGCCCTGCTGTTGCTTCTCCACCTTCCGTTTGACCCGGCCGCCGATTTTCTCCAGCAACTCCTGCCGGCCCTCGTCCGTGCCAGGGTCAGGCAAGAGCGTGGCGATGAGCGCGGCCCGGCAGGCGGCGAGGGGGCGGCGCCGGCCAGATGTGCAGCGTGGAGATGTGCCCGTGGCGGACAGCCTTCTCGTGGACGGAGTCCAGCGAAGTTTGTCGCAGCGGAAAGGCCACCTCGATGAGGCGGGGACGGTCGGTCATTTGCTCTCCTTTTTCCGCGACCGGGCGGGCTTTGCCCCTCCCCGTTCTGACTTCACCGGAGCATGTCCTGGCAACGCCTTGACGATCCCGCCGATGAGCTTCCGGGCCAGGTCGCGGGTCTCCTCCGGCAACGCATCGAGACTCTCCGCGTGGGACAATTTACTTCGGAGCACCTTGGCGACCGACCCCTTGTTGAAAGGGATCCCGTGTGCTTCCAGGCCCCGCTCCACGCGCTTGCAAAGGAGGCCGCCCGGGGGTAACGTGAACGTCGTGACCCCTGCGGCCTGGAGTTGCCTCTTGTAGACATCCTCAACGAGGGCGACGTAGAAATCCTCGGGGAACAGATCTTCGATGGCGAAGTCACGGTCGGTCACACCCACACATTCACCGACTGTCAGGACTTGAGCCGAGTTCGCCTGGTAACGCGTCAGCCAGTTCTTCACCAACTTATCCCGAGCGTCGTTGCCGGACTTGTCAAAATCGAGCAGGACGACGACGCCCAGTTTCTGTCCAATCATGAGTGTAGCGATGTAGCCGGCCTCGGACGCCCCGCCCGCAGGGGTGATGAATAGCTCCTCTGGCAAAGCCGGTTCGCCTGACCGCCGCAAGAGATTCGATAGTTCCGTCACGATCCAGTAATCATCGACCCCTTCGACGACGAGATTGAGCGGGGACAGCAGGAAGGAAGTTCGCCCGCTCATACCCAGGGCCGCCTGAAGCACAAGTTTGGCCTCAGGCTGGCTCTGCGTCAGGTCGCTGTGGACGACGGTGCCATTCGCGGTCTCGCTGATGACCCGGATCCGGTCTGGTTTCGTTAAGTCGATCATGAACGGCAGGTGAGTCGTGTCGATCAGGGTGTTCCCCGTCGCATAGGCTTCTAACCGAGCGAGCAAATCCTGCTGCGCATCCGGGTGGAGGTGTAACCCCGGTTCATCGAGCAAGATTAGGCAATCCTTGAAGGTGCCGTCTGTCTCGTGCATGAACAGCAAGTCGAAAGAGAAGAACCACTGGAACCCCTTGGAGCGATCTTCCAAAGGGATAAGAGTTCGGTCCCGATCATCGCTAACGAAGGTCATGAACTGATCGCCATCGGCGCGGAAGTTGACCTCGTATCGCCGCTGCCGCCAGCGTGCTGCAATATCCTGCGTAAGAGTCGCTCCAGCGTCGCTGAGGTCATACTGTCGCTCTTCCCGGTCCTTGCTTTGCCCTTTCTGAATCAGCGATTCGAGGTCGAGCCCAGAGAGTCCCAAAATCATCAGGAACGTCCGATCCTCCTCGGCAAGCCGGCTTTCCTTTTGCCTCATCTTCAACTCATTGAGCCACGTCGTGCCTTTGAAGGTGCGGTACTCGTCCATGTAAATGAACGTGGGAATGCGATGGAGGATGTACTCTGTCGCCTTTTGGCAAATCGTGGGAGTCGCACGGAGACGGACCATCGCATCCCGCAGTTTGCCGGTGTAGGCGTTGACGTAAGCGTCTTCCTGTTGACGCTGAGGGGAAGCCGCGTCTGCAAAAAACGCCGCGCGCATCCGGTCCGCCTGTGCCTTGGCTAACTCTCCGAGTCCAGCGAACTCGCCTTCCGTAGCAGTGCGTTGGGCCTCTTTCAAACACGCCTCAGCCACCTGCCGGAACGCATCGCCTGCGGCCGAGGGGGGTTCGGGCACCTGGGCCATGACAGTATCCGTCGCATCCCGATGTGGGCGGTCCGGGAACTGGTGAATGTCAAGCATCACCTGGAACTGGCCGCTGTAGTTCTTGGCGACCTCGACCTGGCGGGCGCGCACTCGCTGGTCGGTGATTTCCCCCAAAGCGGTCAGTTCGTCGTCACCCAACTCGAACCGAACGGTACAAACCGTCTGCTTGTCCGTTTGTTCGCGACGTCGCCCACGGGGCCATTCCCGGTTGATGTTGTACCGCTCTTCGCGAAAGGGCTTGAACTTGTGGAGGGCCTTCAGAAGGGTTGTCTTTCCTGATTCATTCTTGCCCACGATGACGGTCAGGGGAACGACATCCACCCATCCCGAGTCGATCACTGACTTGTACATCTCGATCCGAAACGCGATTGGTTTCATTAACACCTCCTTTGCCTTCAGGCTAATTCTGCCGCCTCGATGATCGCCAGCCGGCTGATCACCACACTACCCTTTGCCCGCACGATCAACTTGCCGAAGGGATCTTGCACACGCAGCAACCGCGGACATGGGCCTGTACAATCATAGACAACGTAGAGCCAGTAGCGTTCGCGGTGGTTGCACGCCTGCACCCACTCGTTCTCGGTCAGTTCGACATCCCCGACGTTCGCCCTGCCCTTGACTTCGATGGCCCGCTTGCCGTCCCCCGGTCGGTGCGACAGCAGATCAAACCCCGGATGTTCGGTCAGGCCGGCACGTACAGCCAGCGGCGGCGTTGAGACGTCCTGGACCAGAGCACCAGCTCCGGCCTCGTGCGCCCAGGCAACCTTGACGGCGATGGCCTCTACGTCGGCGTCGTGCCGCTTGCGGTCCTCGGGGTCAGCAGACGGCACGACCAGCGCGTGGGCCAGGAAGGTTACCTCCCCCGGCACGATCAACTCCGGCTCGCGCCGCAGCACCGCCAGGGCGGCCTCCTTGCGGGCCAGCAGCGACTTCTGCCGCTCCTTGATCTTCGTGACGTCGCCCTTCGCCTTGGCGTCCCCGGCACGGGCCTTCTCGGTCAACTTCGCCCGCGCCGCCGCCAAGTCGGCGTCCTGGTAGTCGTAGCCCCGCGCGACGAAGTCGAGTCGACCGGGCAGCGTCTCTCGCAACGTCTCCCGACGTTTGTCGACCAGCAGGCAAGCGATCTGTCCGGCCAGATACTCCTGTGCCTGCCGACAAGACTCGACTGCGCGGCTTGCCAGCGGCCGGACGTCGAGCGGGGTGCCAGCCCCTCCGCGCAGGAGCAGGAGTTGTTCTACGGCGCAGGGCTCGACGGCACCGCCATCCTCTTGCTTCAACCCCACCAGCTGACAGTCGAGCAACTCCGCGCGACCAAAAGCCGGGATCAGCGGGTCCGCTTCACGGAGGATCGTCACCAACGCCAGATGGAACAGGTACGGCCGGCTCGCCAGCGGGTCCACGAACACGCCGCCCCGCAACGCCGCCTCGGCGAACCGCGAGCAGACGTAGGCCCGGAGCCGGTCGAAGAACGGCTCGCCGGGATGCAGGAAGAGGCACCCCTCGGGGTCGGTCGGCTTTGCCAGCGTCAGCCGCTTGCGCCGGTCGGGGCGGTACGTCTCCAGCACCGGCTGGAGCGGGTCGAGCGCGTGCGGCGTGACGGTCTTCAGGGCGAAGCACCCATCCAGGTCGCCCTCGAAGCCCAGTCCGAGCAGCGGCGCGGCGTTGACCACGAAGCGACGGACGTAGCCGGGCAACAGCCGCCGCCAGCGTTCCCGTTCAAGTTGGGCCGTCTGCTCGTCGAGGCGGGCCTTCACGTCGCCGCCGTCGCCGAACAGCCGCTTCTCCTTGTCCGCCAGGGCTGCGACTTGCTCCTTGGTGAGCGTGCCTTCGAGCCGCTGCCGGACGGCCTCGGCCCCCTCGTCGGTCAGGGCCTGTTCGAGATACGCACGCAAGGACACCCCCTCGAACAGGCGGCCGATCACGTCGAAGACCTTGTCGGAGTTCAGCTCTTTGCGGATGCGCTCCAGTTTGTCGAGCAGCGTCCGCAGCACGCGGCCCTCGCGCGTCTTACCGGCGATCACGTTGAGGAGGATGACCGGGTCGCGCTTCTGGCCGTAGCGGTGGATGCGGCCCATGCGCTGCTCCAGGCGGGCCGGGTTCCAGGGCACGTCGTAGTTGACCATCAGCCAGCAGAACTGGAGGTTGATCCCCTCGCCCGCGGCGTCCGTTGCCACCAGGTAGTGCGCCGCGCCCTCGGCCAGCGGCTTTGCGGAAGAAGGCGACCTGCTCCTCGCGTTCCTTGTAGTCCATGCCGCCGTGCCACGACGCCGCCCAGGGCACGATCCTCGGCAACCTCGTTCTCTTCCTGCCCGGCCTGGCTCGTCTCCTCGTCGCCCGTCTTCTCGTCGAGGACGTCCTCGACATCGAGGGTGCGCTGCCGGGCGGCGAGTTCCTCGGGCGTCAGTTTGCCGGATTGGATGTCGGCGATGAGGCCGTCGAGCTTGTTTAGCCGTCGCTCGAAGGAGCAGCGCAGGGCGTAGGTGGAGCTGGCGAGCCGCCTTTGGAAGACGCTCATGGCCAGGCGGGCGGCCGAGCGGTTGAGGATGCGGGCGCGGTTGTAGAAGGTCTGGATGTAACTGGTCGTCTCGTCGTAGAGGGCCTGCTCGCTGACCGGCCCCTGCGTCAGCTCGTAGCTGAGCGTGTCGGAGACGCGCCGCGGGTAGATGCGGCGGCCGTCGAAGAACACCATCTCCTCCTTGGTGCGACGCAGGAAGTGCCGCTGGCGGGCGTCGGCGGGGTAGGCGTTGAAGGCATCGACGGTGGCCAGGGCGTCGGGCTCCAGCAGTCGCCACAGGCAGTAGTAGGGGAAGTCCTTGCCCATGTGCGGCGTCGCGGTGAGGAGCAGCAAGTGGTGGCACGACCAGGAGAGCGACCAGCGCGCGTCGTCGGCGATGCCGTCCAGGGCCTCGGCGAGTTTGTAGCGGTCGGTGCGGCGGATGGTGAAGTCGGGCTGGCGGTCGGCGGCGAGTTTGTGGGCCTCGTCGAAGATAACCAGGTCATACGGCTCGACGCCCGGTTCTTGCAGCCGCCCGAACATGCGGTCGCCGGAGAGGGTGTCCACGCTGACGATGAGTTGGTCGCTCTGCGGCCCGGTAAACGGGTTGCCCGAACGCGCCTCGGAGCCGGCGACGATGCGGAAGTCGAGGGAGAAGAGGGTGCGCAGCTCGCGCTCCCAGTTGCCGACAAGGCCGGCAGGCGGGACGATCAGCACGCGGCGGATGAGGCGGCGGACCAGCATCTCGCGGACGTAGAGCCCACCCATGATGGTCTTGCCGGCCCCGGCGTCGTCGGCCAAGAGGAAGCGCAAGCGGCTCTGGGGCAGCAGGTGCTGGTAGACGGCGACCCGCTGGTGGGGGAGTGGGTCGATGAGGGAAGTTTCGATGGCGAAGGCGGGGTTGACGAGGTGACCATACGCGAGGCGTTCGCCTTCCGCCACGACGCGCACGACTTCGGGATCGGCGGTGAATTGGGGGTAACCGCAGGAGGAGCCACGGGCGAGAACGGCGGCTTCAAGGCTCACCTCCGAACGCCACGCCGGCACTCCCCAAACTGCGCGAACCGCTCTTTGGGATGGGGTTCGCCGCAGGATGGAAGCTGGCCCTTCACAACAGCCTCCGCATTATCCCCCCTGGCCGCTCTCGTGTCCAGCATGGCAGCACGTTCCGCCAGAAGCAGGGACTTTCGGGGCGCAAACGCCGCGCGACCGCGTGCCGCTACTCGGTTGGTGTTCGCGTTCAGTGACTGGGCGGAAGCGTGCCGGCGCGTTACAAACTGCGTCCCATGTGTCATCCTTACAAACCACCGCGTCGTTCTTGCAAATAGGCAGAAGCGACGCCTCTTCTCGTCAGGAGCGACTTTGAACTGGAAGCCCGGCACCACTCGTGGCTTGTGCTCAGGGCAGCAGGTGTCGCCTTTCTTCTGCCACGCCGAGTGCATGCAGGAGAGAGGACCGAATCCAAACGGGAGGCGAGCCCGACGCAGACCCGCCTTGCACGCCACCCATCCCGCCGCAACCCCATCAAGAAACCCCCTAAAGCCACCTGCTTCCCCCGGCAGGTGGCTCTCTTCTTTTTCTGCCTGATGGAGACGGAGGCGTTCGCGCGCGGCCGCACCTGACAAGCAGACGAGGCCCGTGGGGCACACGCGCGGCGTCACTTCACCACACTCACTGGCGAACGAACCGGCAATTCGTGCCGCACGCGTGCGGCCTCCCACACGCTGACCGGCTTCATCCTCGACCGGCAGCCGGTTGGGCCTCAACGAGGGGTTGCCCGGTTCTCAGCCCGGCAGCGGCAGCTCGACCGCCGCCCTCCAGGGCATCTCGCTGCGCCAAGAGGCAGTCCTTCTGTTGTAGAAACTGGTTTTTGATTTCACCTTCTTCCATCGCTACACCCCCGCTCTCCCTCTTGCGACGCGAACAAAGCAATTCCGTTGTTCCTGATCCCTGTCGCCGACGGTTCTCGCTTCGCAGACGGGCGAGGGCAAGGATCAACAAAGGGTTGACGGTGCAGGGCAGCCGCTGGCCCCGTGAGTCGCTCCGCTCGGACGCATTCCTTTCGATTCGCGTTTCGAATCCTCTTGGGGAACGTGAGCGGCTTCGCCCAAAGGGTGCTTTGCCTCGATTCCGCTGTCCCGAGCAGGAGCCTCGATCCCATGCCATAGCCTGCTGCCTCCCAGTCACCTGACTTTCCGCTCGACGAGGACTGCCGTCACGGACTCCCTCCGCGGCAGTTGCCTTGCTGGCCTGGGCACCATTCACGCTTCCAGTTCGGCCAGGGTTGTTGGCTGCGGCCGACGCCCCTTCTTGACATCCTGGACGATGGTCAGCAGGTTGCGGTTGATCTCGTCCTCGGGGCTGCGGGCGACGGCTTGCTCCGCCTGGTCGAGGGCTTCCTCAACGTCGCCGGCCAGCAGCAAGGCCAAGGCCAGGTTCGCCTGGAGTCCCGGATCGGACCTTTCGACGCGCACCGCGAGGCGGGCAGCCTCCACGGCCTCCTTGAACTTGCCGAGGTGAAGACACTCCAGGCAGAACTCCCGCGGAACGTCGGCGTTCTGCTTGCAGAGCCGCGTCGCCTGGCGGAATGCCTCGTAAGCCCGCTCGTGTTCCCCCAAGGTCTGATGGCCCTTGCCGATCAGCCAGTGGGCAGGCCAGGACAGGGGCTCGATGGTCACTGCCTTGCGCAGCAGCCGGAGCCCTTCGCGGAGTTCAACTTCCTTGGCGGGTGCGGCGGCCGGTTCCCGATCATCGAGGTTGATGTGCTTCATGACGAGATCGCTGCCCTGTTGGTACAACGCCGTGTACTCGGCCGCCGCGGCGTCGGTGAGATCCCCGCCGAGATCCTCAACATTCTCGTTCATTGCTTTCTCCTCGCTCACTTGACCGGCACGCGACCCGACCTGTCAGACGTTTCCCTCTCCGTCGCTGCTTCCTTCCCCTATCTTGCCGCACCTGCCAGCCGCGGTGCAAGGTGTCTGTCGCTGAAACGGATTGTGGATCGTTGCCTGGCGGGATGGGCCGTACCGCGACCGTTTGCGTTCTGGCGGCACGGCTGTCCTCAAACCCAGAAACAGGGTCAAGAACGGCAACGCGGTGCGGATCGGCGGTATGACAGGAACTCCGCACGCCGGGATCTCCTCCTGGACATCGTGGCCGCCCCGGCAACACTGCGAGTCGAGTCAGCCTCGATCTTGTTTGGGCGGTGCGGACGAGAACGCGCGATCCGGCCGCTGCGCCTCCACCATCCCCGACCTGCCGGTGCGGTGCAAGGCATCTGCCACGCAGCAAGCAAGGCATCTGCCACGCAGCAAGGAGGCACGTCCATCTCCCTGGCCCGCGAGTAGAATAATCGCACGGCTTGGGGAGGTAGGCGAACTGGATCGACCGCCTTGTTCGAGGAGCGACGATCATGGGCCGCAAGCGGATTTCGCGGAACGCACCCTGTCCCTGTGGCAGTGGCAAGAAGTACAAGGTCTGCTGCTACGGCAAGGGATTCGAGTGGCAGCAGGACGAGCAGGGCCACGTCTCCAGGTCGTTGCCGCTGTCCGACGAGATGAAGACCGTGCTGGAGCAGCAGAAGCAGAAGTTCATCGAGAAGTTCGGTCGGGAACCGGGACCGAACGACCCCATCTTCTTCGACGCCCCACCTGTTGAGCAGGTGGAGTTCCAGATGGTCCAGGCGATGAAGAAGGCCGGGCTCAACCCGGCGTTCATCTATGCGTTTGAGAAGACAGGTGGGTTGCTCGTCACCGAAGCGAACCAACATCTCATCCCGGAGAAAGACCTCGCGGCATGGGACGCGGCGATCCGCGAGTACGAGGCGAAGCACGGCGGGAGCAGACCCGGCAAAAAGGCCAAGAGGCACTAACAAAACCCCTCCCCCCAACCCCCTCCCCGCAACGGAGAGGGGGGAGAAGAAGGACACTGCTTTGCTTGCTCCCCCTCTCCGTTGCGGGGAGGGGGTTGGGGGGAGGGGTTTTGTTAGTGCCTGCAAGCAACCAGAGCCGGTCCAGTACCCTCTGGGCACGGTCGCGTGCTACGGCCCGGACGCCAGGACGACGACCAAGATCGCGGCTGCGGTCATCCGTCACGAGGGAGCCGAGCCGATCTTGCAGCGGTGGGTGGCTACGGACGTTACGACCAACCCGAAAGTCCAGCAAGAGATGAAGGAGTTCTTCTTGCAGCACGGCGTCAGACAAGTGGCGATGGCCGAGGGGAACATGGGTTGCCCGCACGAGGAGGGTGAAGACTTCCCGGTGGGCGAAGACTGCCCCTTCTGCCCGTTCTGGCAGGGCAAGCAGGGCAGCAACCGAAAGGACTGACACCATGGCGAAGAAGCGTTCCACGCCCGCAAGCAGTCCGTACAGAGCCCTGGGGCTTCGCGCCATCAAACAGGAGGTGAGCCACAAGGCCACGGACCTCGTCGAGAATGTCCTCAAGCCCAAGCACGTCCAACCCCCTCCCGAGGGCCATCAGTTGAACTATCTGGTGGACCTGACGACGAAGTGGCTCGGCTCGAAATGCTATTTCATCAGCATCTACCGCAGTCCTGGCCCGCACGCCCTTTCCCCCACCTTTGAGACGAAATTCGCCAGAATGGAGTACGTTGGCGACGCGAAGTTCGCCCTTTCGTTCATCCGGCACACCGGCCAGTGGGTGCGACTCTACGAGGCCCTTTCCGCCGACGAATGCCTGAAGGCAATTCAGGAGGATCCGTGGTTCGTGCCGTGAAGCATCGCAGGGGAGCAGCATGGCGAAGACGAAGCAGCCGACCCAGATTGACCAACTGAAGATCACGTTGCAGCACATCAAGCCGCCCATCTGGCGACGGGTGCAGGTCAAGGACTGCACGCTGGCGAAATTGCACGCCATCATCCAGACCGTGATGGGCTGGGACGATTACCACCTGCATACGTTCAAAATCGGTGGGGAGCAGTACGGCGACCCGGCACAATGGCAGGACGACTTCGGGGGCGAGTTGGAGGTCAGCAACGAAGGCAAGGTAAAGCTCAGTGACCTGGTCGCCCAGGGCGTCAAGAGGTTCGGCTACACCTACGACATGGGGGATACCTGGGAGCATCTCACCCAGATCGAGAAGGTACTGGAAGCCGAGTCAGGCGTCCGCTATCCACGGTGTGTCGCGGGCAAGCGAGCTTGCCCTCCCGAAGACTGCGGCGGACCCTGGGGCTACGGCGACTTCCTCGACGCCATCCAGAACCCGGAACACGAGCGGCACGAGGAACTGCTCGAATGGGTCGGCGGCGAGTTCGACCCAGAGAAGTTTGACATGGAGGCGGTGAACGAGGAACTGCGGTGAGGCGGGGAAGGGGGGAGGTCGAATGCGATGACTGAGGACGAATGGATCGCCTGCACCAACCCACAACGGATGCTGAAGCACCTCGGACTCATGGCCAGTGATCGGAAGGTACGCTTGTTTGCGGTCGCCTGCTGCCGCCGCAGTTGGGAGCAACTGACGAACGAGAAACTGCGGCTGTCCCTCGAAACTGCGGAGTTGTTTGCGGACGGCAAGTTGAGCCAGAAGAAGCGAGGCTCCGTTTTTGCGGCGGCGAAAAGACCCGGAGTCACAGTCAAGACGTTCCCGCCCTGCATTGCGTTCGCGGCGAGCCTTTGTTCGGTGAAGGACATCAGGCTCTGGATTAACACGATCTGGTATCAATCAATTGGTGGGCCGATCCAGCAGCATTCGTCCTTGGCGATCCTGCTCCGCGACCTTTTCGGCAACCCCTTCCGTCCTGTGTCCATCGGCTCGGCTCTCCTTCGCTGGAACGGCGGGACCATCCCGAAACTGGCCGATTCGATCTACGAGGAGCGGGCTTTCGACAGATTGCCGATCCTCGCAGACGCCCTCGAAGAAGCCGGCTGCACCGAAAAAGCAATCCTCACCCACTTGCGAGGCTCTGGGCCACATAGTCGCGGCTGCTGGCCCCTGGACCTATTGCTCGGCAAGGAGTGAAGACTTCCTTGCCGAGTAGAACCGACATGCCGAAAGACACGGACGGTGGAACTCCCATCATGACGCTGTACCTAAGACCGTCATCGCGTTGGCTGCCGCACTCGCCGTAAACGGCAAATACCCAGAGTGATGATCGCGAATGGCAAGCGTCAACGCTCGTTCATCGTTCAGGACGGTCGTCGCTCCCGGACGGTGGTAAGGCGGCGGGGGCAGACGGACGGACGGCGTCGAGCGGCCACTCCATTCCCGGCGTGCCGTCGATCAGGTGCTTCGTGACTCTGCCTTCGGCGTCGTACTGGAAGCGGAGGTCGTAGCCCCGGATCGTCTTCCACCCTGCTCTCCCGAGTTCGCAGGGGAAGTAGTAGAAGTCCGTCAGACCGAAGGAGGAGAACGCGATCAGCCAGAGGACCGACGCGCGAAAGTTCTCGCTGACCTTGCGGTGACAGCAATAGTCCTCGTACTGCTCGCCCCCGTCCGTGACGCCGCTGGCGACGGGCTCGCCAAAGGTCGCGTGGACTGCGTCGCGCGTCTTGGAGTAGCCGGGATCGATGCCGGAACGAGCGAGCATGCCCGCGCAGCCGCTGCCAAGAAGAGCAGCAGCGGCACACAGAAGCAGGGACGGGCGCATGATTGGCCTTTCTGCCCGAAGAACCTGGAGCAGGGCAGAACATAGCGTGATCGCCGAGCCGGTCAAGGGCAACCACGGAGCCCGATTCCCCGAACAGCACAAAGCCCCATCGTTCAGAGTGGGGCTTGCCGCGGTGTGGGTCAGTTCGCTGACGACTCCTGGCGTTATTTGACTTTCCGCTGCAAGGCGAAACTGCCGAGGTAGCGGTTACCCCCGAACGTGCCTTTGAACCAGCCGGATGACTCTTGGCTCATCGTCCCGGTCCATTGGTAGTCCGCCCCGTCGATCCTCGCCTCCCCAGACAACTTGTCGGGTGGGCCGCGGAAGGTGACCGTGTAGGAGAACTCGACGCCCTCCCAGACGCCGGAAAAGTGGCCACGCCATTGATTGTTGCCCAGGTCCGTGACGACGCAGATGAGCGGGCCGTCGAGTTTCCGATTGGTCGTGACCCAGGTTCCCTCGTACACAAGGTTGTCGCCGCCCGCTGCGGCAGAGGATACGAGTAGCAGGACACAAACGGGGATTGTTCGCATACCTCACCTCTTCTCAGCTACCAGGGGGGGCCACAAGGTCCGTTGGGAGCATGATGCAGACGACAGACTGCCCTCGTACTTAAGGGCAACTCGCGTGCCAGGACGGCAACTGACGAATGTTTCCAGACGGGGCCGGCTGAAAAAGCTCCTTTTCGGAGGGACTGGTCTGTCGCGAGGCCGACCCCAGCAGCATCGGGGGATGGCACGCCTCCAGCAGCACGTCAAGGAGATTTGAGACCAACGCGCGATGCGAACACGTTTCCGAATGGCGGCCGCGCACGCCCTCGCGCAGCTGGTCGCTTGGCAGGAGTACGAGCTGCTCCGAGATAACGTAACGGCCGTAAAAGTCCGGCATCGCCAGGAGGCCAGTAGGGAGCCGGGCAAGGGCAGTGCTGCCCTGCTCTCAGGCGGCCGACCCGGTTCGTGCCGTTGCGTGGCACGCGTGGGGCTGAAGGCAGTCGCGAAGGGGGTGTCTGCCGCGTCACGCCTGTCCTCAAAGCCAGAAACAGGGTCAAACGCGACAAAGCAGGCGGGTGCTGCACGCGGGACTGGCTGTCGGCACGATGGGAGCAACTCCCCGGACATCGTGACCGGGACAGCGACAACACCAGTCGAGACAAGTCAGACCCTGATTCTGGGTTGGAGGACAAGCAGGGCACGTTGTCGGGCAGTTTCTCCACCCGCAAGGAGCTTCTTCCACCCTTTCCAGCTGCCAACGCACACCAGCAGGCCAGCATCCTCTAAATAGAGACAAAAAAGGGGGTATATTACTCGACCGCGAGCGGTTAGGTTTTGCTCGTGAGCCCGAGCCCCTCGGCATGCCGCTATTGGCGGTGTACTGAGGGGCTCGCGGCTTGAAGGGGCACGCTGGGCTTCACGTCGATGGTGAGTGTCCTGCGTGCCCTGGTCATCGGTGCCCTCGCACATTGCGGGGGCGGTCTTTCTCAAGGCCGTCCCCGCAGGGGGATGGTCTGTCTACGGAGGTTCCTCCCATGGGCGAAGCGACCACTCCCTCTGTCCGACCCTGCCAGGACCACTTGCACGTCACGTTCCTCGCCATTCTGCCCCGCATCGAGGCGCACGGCCACGTCTACTTCCGTCATCTCCGGTGCCAGCACAAGAAAGAGGAAGCCCTGGCCGAGATGCGCGCCCTCGTCTGGAAATGGCTCGTGCGTTTGGCCCAGCGCGGCAAGGATCCGAGCGCGTTCGTCGGTGCCATCGCTGTCTATGCCGCTCGTGCCGTCCACAGCGGGCGGCGCGTCTGCGGCCACGAAACGACCAAAGATGTCCTCTCGCCCGTGGCCCAGCGGCGCGGCGGTTTTGTCGTCGAGTCCTTGCCGCACGCGACGACGACCAGTCACGACCGCCTCTACGCTGCGCCGTTCGGGCAAGCAGCACAGGATGCCTTCGAGGAACGGCTGCACGACAACACCATCACCCCGCCTCCGGACCAGGCGGCGTTCCGGATCGACTTTCCGGCCTGGCGACGCACGCGCAGCGAACGTGACCGGCGTGTCGTCGATGCGTTGATGGCCGGCGGCCGCACGAAAGACGTCAGCGCGCAGTTCGGGATGAGCCCCGGCCGAGTCAGCCAGCTGCGGCGCGATTTCCTAGAAGATTGGCACCGCTTCCACGGCGAGGTCGCTTGAGATCCCCGGGCAACCGATGAGGCTGTCCCCTGCCTCGCTACTGGTGTTGGTAGTTGCAGGGTGGCTGATCCTCACCGTCCCCTATCCTTGGCTTTCGTGCCGGGGATACACTTCCCAGCCCACTCCGTGAACGGAGGAGTAGCCTCATGAGTCCCATGACTTCGTGGTCACCGGCCGGTGCTCCCAACCGGGGCGGCCACCTCGACCGTTTGCACAGCAACTTGCTCGACCTCGATGAACGGTTGCGTGATGCTGTCGCCCAGGCTATCGGCCAGGCGGCAGCAGGTGTCGTTCGTCAGGTCGTGATGTCCTTGCTCGGGCCGGGCGATAATGGCCCGCTGCTGCTCCGGGCTTCGCCTCGCCCTGGCAACCCCAGCAGACCCTTGTGGGAGACGCTGGACGAACCGGAGGAGCGTGACCGTCCGCCCTGGGCTCGCGAACACGACGAGGACACCTTCCCCGCGGAC